>ERZ773147.3142-NODE-3142-length-13079-cov-8.438268_pt1 | contig 13079 bp, 10 predicted proteins | sample MGYA00580851_ERZ773147 | MGnify/ENA primary metagenome ERZ773147 (study PRJEB29015, sample SAMEA2737818) | human gut metagenome | biome: human gut; feature: human-associated habitat; material: faeces | place: China | collected 2012 ... | reverse complement strand
AGAAATAATAAAGATATAAAAATAAAAGTTATTTGTCAAAAAGTGAATAGTGATATTAATGAATCGCTAAGAGATAAAAATCAATCATCTGCTTTAATAAAGGTAATAATGAAAATGAAAAAAGAAGCCAAAAGCATGATAGAATACTTTGTTAGTTTGCATAAACAAATGCGGATGCATTGCAGAATCAAAAGTGATTATTGTTGATGGATATAATATTCCAGTTAGTGTATTGAAACATAAAAAAAATACAACAGTTATTCAAATGTGGCATGCACTAGCAGCTATTAAAAAATTTGGATATCAATCAATTGGATACAAAGACGGAGTGAATAAAACAATAGCAAAGATATTAAAAATGCATGCAAATTATGATTATGTTATTTCTGGATCAGAGGCAATGAAACCATATTTTGCAGAAGCTTTTAAAATTGATAAAGAAAAAATTATATCTATTGGAACACCATATGTTGATTATTTGCTTAAAACGTCATCTAGACAAAAACAAAAAATATATAAAAAATATCCTGTATTAAAAAGAAAGACTAATATATTATATTCACCAACTTTTAGGAAAGATGGAAGAGATAATATAGATGAAGTTATAAAAAATGTTGATTTAGACAAATATAACTTGATTATTACATATCATGATAAAGACGGAAAGAAAAAGATAGACAATCCAAAAGTTTTTACATGTAAAGATGTGCCATATAGAGATTTAATAAAAATAGCAGATTATGTAATAACAGATTATTCAGCTTTATCAGTCGAAGCGGCTATAGTAAACGCGAAGGTGTTATTGTATGTATATGATTATGATAAATATAAGGAAGAGAATGGAATTAATATAGATTTATTTAAAGAACTTCCTGGATATACATTTAGAAATATAAAAGATATAGTTAAAGTAATTGAAGATGATAATTACGATATGCAAGTTTTGAAGAAATTTAGAGAAAAATATGTATCTAATTTAAATGGAAATTCTACAAAACTATTAACAGAACTGATAGAAAAACATGTGTATGGTGAAGTGAATTTAAGAGAAAAAAATTTAGAAGGGATAAAAAAATGAAAGATAAAATAAAAAAGATTGTGATAGATTTTTCAAAGAAAAATATTGCCTTTAGAAAGATTATTAGAAAACTTGTCTTAATAAGAAGAAAAATTTTTTATCATAAATTCTATAGAAAATATAATGTGGATGATAAAACAATTCTGTTTGAAGTGTTTGGAGGAAGAAACTATTCTTGTAGTCCAAAATATATTTACGAAGAAATGATTAATATGGAAGAATTTAAAGACTATAAATTTATTTGGTCATTTATAGATCCTGAAAAGCACAATGTAAAAAAGAGTAAAAATTTAAAAATAGTAAAACATGCATCAAAAGAATATTATAAATATTGTGCAAGTAGTAAATATTGGATTGTAAATTCTATAATGGGAGAGCATATAAAGAAAAAAGAAAATCAAATATATGTACAATGTTGGCATGGTACGCCACTTAAAAAATTGCGCTGTGACATAGAAGTTACAGGAAGTGTATTAAATACTATTTCTGAAATAAGGAAGAGAAATGATATTGATGCTTCGAGATTTGATTACTTTTTATCACCATCTAAATTTGCAAGTGAAAAATTTATTTCAGCATTTAATTTAAAGTCTTTAGGAAAAGAAAATATAATTGTAGAAGAAGGTTATCCAAGAAACAAATTATTGTTTACATATACGAAAAAAGATATAGATAACATAAAAAATAGGTTGAATGTACCAAAAAATAAAAAAGTAATATTATATATGCCAACATTTAGAGATAATCAACATACTTCAGGAATACGGATATACATATAATATTGGAATAGATTTTGAAAGTTTACAAGAAAAATTTGGCAAAGATTATTGTGTTTTATTTAGTACGCATTATTTTGTAGCAAACAAGATAGATCTTTCAAAGTATGAAGGATTTGTTATTAATGTAAATGGTAAATTTGATGATCCAAATGAATTATATATAATTAGTGATATTATAATGACTGATTATTCTAGCGTATTTTTTGATTTCGCTAATTTAAAAAGACCTATGATATTTTACATGTATGATTTAGATGATTATAAAAATAATTTAAGAGATTTTTATTTAGATTTAGATGAATTACCAGGACCAATAACTAAAAACGAAGAAGAGTTAGAAGAAGCTATTAAAAATATTGACGAAATATCAAAGAAATACAAAGAAAAATATGAAAAATTCAATAAAAAATTTAATTATTTAGATGATGGACAAGCAACTAAAAGAGTTATAAACAAAATATTTAATTTAAAAGATATTTCACAGGAAAAAAAAGAAGTAATAAAAAAATAAATTTGTATATAAGTATAGGAGGATAAAAATGAAAAAAGTATTAACATATGGAACATTTGATTTATTACATCCAGGACATATCTATTTATTAAAGGAAGCTAAAAAATTAGGAGATGAATTAATTGTAGGTGTATCTACAGATGAATTTAATTCGATTAAACATAAAACATCTTTTTTGCCTTATGAATATAGAAAAGAAATGGTGAAGTCTATAAAATATGTTGATGAGGTAATACCAGAAACTAATTGGGATCAAAAAGTAGAAGATATTAAAAGACTTGGAATTGATGTATTGGTCATGGGAGATGATTGGAAGGGTAGCGACAAATTCGAATATTTGAAACAATTTTGTGATGTTGTATTTTTACCTAAAATGGAAGGGCTTTCTTCTACTAAGTTTAGGGGACATGTTGAGGAATATGTTAAACTTATGGAAGAAGATGAGTAGAAAATAGAATATTAATAAAATATTTGCAATGTGTGATATATATAGTTGAGAGGATAGGAACATAAAAAATGAATAAAAAAAATAATTATATATGGTTGTTTGGTGAGAATTTAGGAAAAACAGCAAATAATAATTCGTTTTATTTTTGGAAACATATAATAAATAAAAAAAAAGATAATATAAATAAATACATAATTTTAGAAAAAAATAGTTTGAATAAAAAAGTATATGAAACATTAAATAAAAGAGAAAAAGAATCTGTTGTATGGAAAAATAGTTTAAAACATTTTATACTATTTTTTTTGGCAGATATGTACTTTGTAACATTAAGTTATAAAGATATAAGACCAGAACAATTTATGGGAAAAAAATATGAATTTCAAATAAGCAGACCAGTAATATATTTACAACATGGTATTACAGCTATAAAAAAGTTAGGGTATAAAGGAAATTCATACTGGAATAATATGTTTAGATTTATTTATTATAATAAAATTATAAAGCAACAATTAATTGAAGAAAATGATTTTAGAAAATATCAATTATATTATGGAATAGTATTTCCAAGATTTAAAGAATTAGTAAGAAAAAATAATTTGGAATTAAAAAAAGGTATAAAAAGTAAGCAAATATTATGGTTCTTAACATGGAGAGAATATAAAGAGGATAGTTTTGAAAATCAAATGCTAATAAAAAAAATAAATCATGTTTTAAGAAATGAAAAATTAAATAAATATTTACATAATAATAAATTGAAAATAAAATTGTGTTTGCATCAACTATATAAGACAGATGCAGAAGAATTTATGAAAAATGTGAATAAAAATAATATTGAATTAGCATATGCGACAGAAATTAATTTGATGGAAGAAATTGTAAAAAGCAATATGCTTATAACAGATTACTCTTCATTAGGATTTGATTTTACTTTTTTAAAAAAACCGGTAGTGTTATTTCAGCCTGATAGAGAAGAATATTTATCTAAAAGGCAGACATATTGTACAATAGATGAGTTAGAAGATAATAGTATAGATACAGAATCTGAATTCATAGATATTATAATTAATGAGAAATATGGAATAAATGAATTCTTCAATTCTAGAATTACAGATGTCGAGTTTGAAAAAGTTGAAAAAGGTTATTATATTGATAGAATGTATAAATATTTTAAAAAGAAGCAAGAGGAAAAAATTACATTCTTAGGATATAATTTTTATGGAGTTGGAGGAACTGTTAATGCAACCAGAGCTTTAGCAGAAGGATTATTAGAAAATGGATATATGGTTGAAATGTTATCTTTAAAGAATAATGGTAAAGCAAAGAATATGCCATATGCACTAAATTTAACGAATATAGATATGTATATGAATTTCGATAATTTTAAGATAAAACGATGGCTGTGGAGTAATATTTATAGAAATTATAAATATTTAAATTTTGATACATCTAAAAAATATTTGGAACCATATACAGGAGTAGCTATAGAAAAAATATTAAATAGAATAAAAAGCAAAACTGTTATTTCTACAAGAGAAACATTACATTTGTTTTTAGAAGATACAAATAACAAAAAGATAAAAAACAAAATATATTTTTTTCATTGTCAAGCAGAAATAATAGATGAGATATTTCCTGGAATTATGGGTGAGATAAATAAAAGAAAATTAACAAATACTGTATTTGTTACAGAAAAAAATAAAAATGAATATATAAAAAAACAGCAATATGATAATTATGAAAGATCATTAGTCTTAGGAAATGCATTAGAAAGAAAAAATGTAAGAAATATAAATAAAATTGAGGTGATTCCGGAAAAGGAAAAATATTATTTGATTTATCTATTAAGAATTAGTCAAGAAAGAAAATGCGACATAGAAAATTTAATTGAATTTGGAAAGTATTTAAAAGAGAAAAATATAAAAAATATAGTTGTAGATGTTTTTGGAGATGGAGATTATGTTGAAAACTTTGTAAATGAGTTAGTTGATAATGAACTTACTAATTTCATTAAATATAAAGGAAAAACAAATGATTCTACATATCATATAAGAAGGCATGATGCATTAGTTGATTTTACATTAAATCATTCTTTTGGAATGACATACATAGAAGGAATTTTAAGTGGAAAATCCGTATATTGTATGAAAAACACAGGATCTATAGAAGTTATGGAAGGAATACCAAATTCATTTATAGAGTCATATGAAGATCTAGTTAATAAAATTAATAAGTTGCCTACTATATCTGTAGAGCAGTTGCAAGAAAATTATAGGAAAATAGAAGAAAAATATTCAAGAAAAATTATAGCTAAAAAATTCATTGAGTACATAGATAGAGGAGCAAAAAATGAGTAAAATAGAGGTCGAATATAATGATAATTTATTGCAAATAAAAAAGATAAGAACGAGACAGAGTGATGACGATTTTGAAAGTATAGATGTATCGAAACTAGTATATAAAGAAGAATATCAATCAAAGATAAAAGTTACGAATGCAGACGAAAAAAATAAAATAATGTTATTTAAAAGATTGTCTAAAATAAATAATGATGATACGAATAGTATACTTTTAGTTTATGCAAAAGGCAATAAAATAAAATATAAAATAACATCAGAAGAAAATGCATACAAGACTTTTGTTCAAGTTCCATATAAAATATTAAATGTTAATATTACAAATAAATATTTAAAGTTTACAATGTTTGCTTATATAGTAAATAATTGGAAATTAAATATAAAAGATATTAAATTTGCAATAGATAGTAATAATCAAAAAGATGTAACTTTAAAAGTATACGATTCAAAAAAACAAAAAGCAAAAAAGTTACTTGAAGGAAATGTTTATAAATTTAAATTTAAAATAAGTGACTTATTAAATAGTAATGAAGAAATAAATAATTTTGTATCACTTAATCTAAAAATAGATGAAGCAGAAGTACAATACAAATTGGGAATAAGAGACAAAAAAATAGTGAAAAGAAAAAAAGCAAAAAAGTATTATAACCTTCCAATGAAAAGTAAATATATAAAAGATTATGCGATTCATATAAGAAGAACTATAGCAGGAAATTTAGTCGTAGTAAAAAGATTAATAGAGCCAATAGAAAGTACTTTTAAATTTAAATTTTTAGAAAGTCAATTAGTTTCATATCTTATGTATGAATTAGGAAAATTAGGTACAAAAATCAGAAAAAAGAAGATAAATATATTTTATGAAAAATTTGCATCTAAATCGGAAGAAGGTGTATATGACTTATATGAAAAATGTAAGGCAAGTAAAAAAACTAAAAATTATTTTGTAATAGATAAAAATTCACAAGATTATAAAAATATAAAAAATGATAAAAATGTTATAGTTAAATTTTCATTTAAATATTATTGGCTAATATATAATACAAGTTGGTTTATAGCATCAGAAGCACCAAGTCATTTGAACATATTAAGATCTAATAATAAGTACTTTAGAAAAGCAACTTATGATAAAGAATTTGTTTTTTTACAACATGGAATAATTTATATGAAAAATTTAGGAATTAATTCTTCTTTTGAAAAGGGGAAAGAAGGAGAATCTAAATATATGATTATAAGTAGCGAAAAAGAAAGGGACATTGTTGTAGATATGTTGAAGTATGATGAAGAACAATTATTAAAAACAGGACTTGGAATGTATAGTAAAATTAAATATAATCATATAAATGAAAAATCAGATGATATAAAATTAGTGTACCCGCCTGCCCGTGGATTTTCAAGACTTTTCTTGCAAAAGGGGGCAAAGTACACTATACTGGGAAAAAACGCAGGACGGAGGCAGGCAGATGGCATACACCGACGATTGGGAGAACTTGATGAACGGAGTGTTCGGCCCGGGAGGAAAACTGCGCTTTGATACGCAGAAAACGCCGCCGGAAAAGCCCGGTCTGCCCGATATGAACGCAGCCCTGCTGGAGCAGCAGAAAAAGCTGGACGAAATGCTCCGCAAACAGAACGCCGAGCTGCGCAGAGACACCACACAGGAGGCGCTGGCCCAGAGCCGGAAGATGCTTGAAGATATGGAGGCCGACGGCCTGCTGGCCAAAGGAACCACCGAAGTCAAACAGGAGCATCTGGGCAGCTTCGAAGGGCTGGCCGCTGAGGTGAAAAAGACAGTGCTGGGGCAGGACGCCTTTGTGGACGGCGTCGTGCGGGCCATGCGCCGGCCTTTCGTGCTGGGGACGGAAGCCCCCACGGCCCGGAACGTCATCCTGCTCTGCGGTGCGCCCGGCACGGGGCGGCATTTCGCTCTGACGGAGACGGCCCGCTGCATGGCCGCCCGGGGCCTTTTGCAGGGCGATAAGCTGGCCGTCATGGATCTGGCGCTTTACCCCAACTCGGGGGCTGAAAAGCTCTTTTTGCAGGATCTGTACGCCGCCCTCCATGCGCCGGGCGAGATCCTGGTCTTTGAGCACTACGAGAGCTGCTACCCGGGCTTTTTGAAGACGCTGGCAGACCTCGCCGTCAAGGGCAGTGCGCCCCTGTCCAGCCGGTATCTGGTGAACAAAGAGGGCATTCTGGTAGAAGCTGGTACAGCGCTTGCCCCCGGCGCAGTGAGCCGCATCGACCCCTGCGGCAAGTACCTGATCTTCTTCTCCCGCAAGGGGCGGGAGGCGCTGGCGGATAAATTCGGCGCGTCCTTTGTGGCGGCGGTAGGGGATGTGTGCCAGACCGCCCCCTTTACCCCGGAAGCGCTGGCGGCGCTGGCGGCGCAGCAGCTGAACGCACTGGCGCAGCGGGTGCACCGCCGTCTGGGGCTGACCCTTACCGCCGGGGCAGAGGTGCGGGACTATGTGGCGGCGCAGTGCTCTAAAGAAAAGGGCGCAGAGGGGCTGGCAGACTGCTGCGAGCGGATCTTCCGCGCCCTGAGTGAGTACTGCCTGCAGACCGATGCAAAACTGTCCGGCACGGTGGCGCTGACCGCCGCGCCAGAAGGGCTGCAATTTGCGCTGAACGGTGCCGCCCCGGCAGACCTGTTCAGCTTGCTTCCGGCGGCCTACACCGGCGCGGTGGAGCAGATCCGCGCCGAGCTGGATGCGCTGGTGGGGCTTGCCCCGGTCAAGGAGTATGTGTTCGGTCTGGCAGACAATTTACAGGTGCAGCAGCGCCGCGCAGCGGCGGGCTTCAAGACCGCAAGCCTGTCCATGCACATGATCTTTACCGGCAACCCCGGCACCGGCAAGACCACCATTGCCCGGCTGGTGGCAAAGTACCTCAAGGCTATCGGCGCGCTGGGGGGCGGGCAGCTGGTGGAGGTGACCCGCGCTGACCTTGTGGGGCGCTACACCGGCCACACCGCCCCGCTGACCAACAGCGTCATCGAGAGCGCACTGGGTGGCGTTTTGTTCATTGACGAGGCGTACAGCCTGTACCGCGGCCAGCAGGACAGCTTTGGGCTGGAAGCCATCGACACCCTTGTAAAGGGCATGGAGGATCACCGGGACGAGCTGGTGGTCATCCTTGCGGGCTACACCAAGGAGATGGAGATGTTCCTCACCGCCAACAGCGGCCTTGCCAGCCGCTTCCCCAACAAGATCGAGTTCCCAGACTACACCGCAGACGAGCTGCTGGACATCACCGCCGTGCTGGCAAAGGGCAAGGGCTACCGCCTTGCCGAGGGCTGCACCTTCCCGCTGCTGGGCTACTATAAGCGCCGTCAGGCGCTGGACAGCCGCACCGCCGGCAATGGCCGTTTGGCGCGCAACACGCTGGAAAAGGCCATCTTCAACCAGAGCCGCCGCCTTATCGCCGAGCCCGCCGCTCCCCTTGACCTCATCCAGCCCAGCGATCTGGAATTTGAGGAATAAGCGCCCTTGCGCCGGGACGATTTAGAATGCGCTCCGCTTTGCTCTGCGCATAATTCAAGGAATTATATTTTATATTTGCTGCTCGGGAAAATCTGCGGATTTTCCCGAGCAGCTTTTTTACGGGAGAGGCTATAACTGGCAGATGCCGTTTTTCTTCACGACCCCTGTGAAAAAAGGGGTTCAGGAAAGTCCGCAGACTTTCCTGAACCCCGAAATCAAAAATATTTTTCCGCTGAAAATGGCTAGAGCGCAGCGGAAGCCATTTCAAATCGTTTTATGCGTGCTGCTCCGCAAGCCCCTGCACCATCTCGTGCAGCTGGGCGCGGACGGCGGCGGGGGCGGTGACCTCTACCTTGCCGCCAAAGCCGCACACCCAGCCGAAAAACTGCTGGCTGACGCAGATGGGTACGTCAAAGTGGAAGTGCTCTGCGTCCTCCGGGCAGAACACCGGTTCGCGGCCAAAGCGCTCCCGCATGACCGGCTCAAGGTCGGCAGCGCACCGCAGGGTGACCCGGTACTCGGTGCCGCCGAACATATTGAAGTGCTTGCGCAGATAGGCGGGCAGGTCGAAGGTGCGGAAGAATTCCTTGCCCCGGCGCGGCTCGTCCAGCACCAGCACCCCGGCCATCCGGTCTACCCGGTAGTGGCGTACCGGGGGTGCTTTTTCGTCCTGATAGGCGATCAGGTAATAGCAGCCGTTTTCCCACGCCAGCTGCCACGGGCTTACGGTGCGCACGGCGCCGCTGCCCTTGTAGCGGAACTGCACCAGACATCCCCGGTTGATGGCGGTGTGCAGCGCATCGATGCTGTACAAAAGGGTCTGGCTGTCGGTCTTGGGGCGTCCGTCCACATACACCTGACGCTGCAACTGGGTGCCCTCGTAGTCGGAGCAGAGGGCTTCCAGCTTGTGGATGATGCGCTTGCTGGTGCGCGCCGAGATGACGCTGCTGGACTGTACCGCATCCACCAGCAGTTTCAGCTCCGAAAGCTCGAATGCACGGCTGGCCATCCAGTACCCGCCGCCGCGCCCCCGTTGCAGCTGGATGTCGTAGCCCAGACTGCGCAGGGTGTCAATGTCGCTGTAAATGCTCTTGCGCTCGGCCAGAATGCCCTGATTTTCCAGCAGCTGCACCAGCTGGGGCACGTTCAGGCGGTGGTTCTCGTCGGTGCGCTGCTCAAGGATGCGCAGCAGCGTTACCAGCTTAGATTTCTGTCCTTCCTGCTTGGGCATGGGGCAATACCTCCGTCACGGTTTATTCCGGCAGCTTTTTGTCAAAGGCGGCGCGGCGCTGGGTGGAAAGGCGGAACATCTGTTCCAGCTTGTCCCGGTCGTCTGCCACAAGGGCGGCGCGCATCTCCTGCAAAGCGGAATCGAACTGGTCGATCTCGCTGATCAGGTTCTGCTTGTTCCACAAAAACAGCTCTGCCCACATTTTGTCGTTGATGCGTGCAATGCGGGTCAGGTCGCGGAAGGAGTCGCCGGTGTATTCGCACAGCGAGGAGTTGTCGTTGGCGCACATCAGGCTTACGGCAATGGCGTGGCACAGCTGGCTGACATAGCCGATCATCCGGTCGTGCTCCTGCACGGTCAGGGTGCAGATATGCTTGAAGCCCAGCACCTCGGCAAGCTCCTTTGCCCACTGGATGCCCGCCGGGGTGTTCTTTTCGGTGGGGGTGATGATGAAGTTTGCCGGGGCAAAATTCACCTCGGCGGCGTGTTCCACGCTGGAAGTCTCGCGGCCTGCCATGGGGTGGCTGGCAATGAACTCCACCCCCGCCGGGCACAGCGCCTGCACCGGCTCCACAAGGCCGGTCTTGACGCCGGAAACATCCGTAAAGATGCACCCGGGCTTGAGCAGAGAACCGTAGGTACGGAACCAGTCCAGCAGCGCGGTGGGATACAGGCCAAAGATGATATGGTCGGCCTGCCGGACAAGATCCTCAAAATCGTGGGTCTTGCCGCTGGCGATATAGCCGTGCTCCAGCGCGTACTGCAAGTGTCCCTCGCTGCGGTTGATGCCGTCCACATGGAAGCCTGCGCGGGTCAGCTCCAGCGCGTACTTGCCGCCCAGCAGGCCCAGACCCACTACGAGATAACGTTTTGTTTTATCAAGCATCTTCTACCTCCACGCCAAGCGGCGCTGCATCTGCAAAAAAGCCGGGCCAGCTCTTCTGGATGGCTTCGGCATCGTCCACGGTCAGGGGCAGCCCGGCGGCGGCAGCCAGCACCGCAAGGCTCATGACCACCCGGTGGTCGTTGTGGCCGTGCAGGGGGGCGGCGGGGGCGTGCAGACGTTCAGCACAGCCGTGCACCGTGATGGTGCCGCCATCGCTTTCCAGCACACCGCCGCAGGCGCGCAGCTCGGCCTCCATAGCTGCGATGCGGTCGCTCTCCTTCAGCCGCAGCCGCTCCGCGTTGCGGATGACGGTGGTGCCCTTGCACAGCAGGCCCAGCACCATCAGCACGGGGCCAAGGTCGGGGCAGTCCGCAAGGTCGATATCCACCCCGTGCAGGGGTGCTTTTGCAAAGGTGACGCTGTCGCCTGTGCGGGTGAACACCGCGCCGCACCGGCGCAGAATGTCCAGAATAGCGGCATCGCCCTGCAAGGTGTCCGGCGCAAGGCCGGTGATGGTCACCCCTCCGCACACTGCACCCAGCACCGCCGGAAACGCGGCCTGACTGTAATCGCCCTCCACGTTGTAGTCGCAGGGGCGGTACTGCTGCCCGCCGGGCAGCAGCAGGGTGGTTTCGTCCAGCCAGCGGCTGTGCACCCCAAAGGCGGCCTGCACGGCGCGGGTCATGTCGATGTAGCTGCGGCTCTCCACCGGAGGGATGAGGTGCAGCTGGCTGTCCCCGGGCAGCAGCGGCAGGGCGAACAGCAGCCCGCTGATGAACTGGCTGGACACGTTGCCCGCCAGCCGGTAGTCCCCGGGGGTCAGTGCGCCCTCCACGGTCAGCCCGGCGGGGGACTGCTCAAACCGTAGATTCTGCTCGCGATATAACGTTTCGTATACGGATTGCGGGCGCTCCATCAGCCGCCCGCGTCCGGTAAAGGTGACCGGCTGGCCGGTCAGGCTGGCGATGGGGATCAAAAACCGCAGGGTGCTGCCGCTTTCGCAGCAGTCCACCGGGGCGGTCAGGGGCAGAAAATGCCCAAGTCCCTGCACAATGGCATTGTCCGCGCCGGTGTCCACGGCGGCGCACAGCTGTGCGGCAGCGGACAGGGTGGCAGAGATGTCCCTGCTGAATTCCAGATGGGTGATGTGGGAGCGCCCCACAGCCAGCGCGGCGCACAGCACGGCGCGGTGCGCCATGCTTTTGCTGGGTGGCGCGGCGATCACGCCCCCGATGCCGCAGGGGGAAGGTCTGATGGTTACAAGCATAGCGGTGTTATCCTTTTGCAATTTTCCCCGGGCAGCGCTTCAGGCGTCCCCTTGGGGGAGCTGGCGCGCCAGCGCCTGAGGGGGTAAACGGTTTACATCTCCCGGCCGATGGCCCAAGCCACCTGACGGCACTTTGCCATAGCCTGTGCAAAGGCGTCCGGGGTCAGGCACTGTGCGCCGTCGCTCCATGCGTGCTGGGGGTCGTAGTGCACCTCCACTTCCAGACCGTCCGCACCGGCGGCTACGGCGGCGATCATCATCGGCTCTACCAGATTGGCCTTGCCGGTGGCGTGGCTGGGGTCTACCACGATGGGCAGATGGGTCTTTTCGTGGATGATGGGCACTGCGGAAAGATCCAGCGTATTGCGGGTGTACTTTTCAAAGGTACGGATGCCGCGCTCGCAGAAGATGACCTGCTCGTTGCCGCCGGCCATGATGTACTCGGCGCTCATGATCCACTCCTCGATGGTGTTGCACAGACCGCGCTTGAGCAGCACGGGCTTGTGCATTTTGCCTACGGCCTTGAGCAGCTGGAAGTTCTGCATATTGCGTGCGCCGATCTGCACCACGTCCACATACTCCTCAAACTCCGGGATGCGGTCCTCGCTCATCAGTTCGGAGACGATGGGCAGACCGGTGGCCTCGCGGGCCTTTACCATATCCAGAATGCCCTCGGTCTCCAGACCCTGAAAAGCATAGGGAGAGGTGCGGGGCTTGTAGGCGCCGCCGCGGAACAGCGTTGCGCCGCCCGCCTTGACCCCCTGCGCGATGCGCAGGGCCTGCTCGGCGTTTTCGATGCTGCAGGGGCCCGCCATAACGGCGATCTTTTCCTTGCTGCCGATCTTCACGCCGCCGCAGTCGATGACCGAGTCTGCGGGGTGGAACAGGCGGTTGGCGCGCTTATAGGGCGCGGACACGCGGGTAACGTTGTCGATCCACGGGTTTGCCAGCACGTCCCGCTCGTCGATCTTGGTGGTATCGCCCACCAGACCGAACACGTTGTAGTCCTTGCCGGTGATCAGGGTCACGTCCAGACCCTGCTT
>ERZ773147.3138-NODE-3138-length-13093-cov-4.099248_pt1 | contig 13093 bp, 12 predicted proteins | sample MGYA00580851_ERZ773147 | MGnify/ENA primary metagenome ERZ773147 (study PRJEB29015, sample SAMEA2737818) | human gut metagenome | biome: human gut; feature: human-associated habitat; material: faeces | place: China | collected 2012 ... | reverse complement strand
CTGTCTTATTTCGGCAAAACCGCACAATTCCAAACGTGCGGGGCGGGAATTGTGCGGTTTGTTTCAGGCTTTATCCTTCCCCCAGCTTGCGGCGCAGGGCACGCAGGGCGGCTACAGCCTTTTTGCGGCGCGGGCCGCTGGCCGTCACCTTGGCCGGGGTGCCAGCCGCCGGGGCAGCAGGCTGGGGGGCGGGCTGCGCCGGGGCTGCGGGGGCGGTGAGGGGGTCGTCGTCCTCCTCGTCCGCGTCGGTGTCCAGGTTCGGCAGCAGCGGGGTGTGGGGCCCGCGCACCGGCGGTTCCTCGTCCAAAATCGGCTCCCCCTTCTGGCGCAGGATGGGGTAAGAGAAAATGGCGCCCGGAATTTCTACCTCTTCCTTCGGCTTGGCGGCAGCTTCGGCCGGCGGGGTCTGCAGGGTGTGCAGCTCGTTAGCGGTGGGGGTGGTATCGAAATATTCCGGCTGCGGTTGTTTTTCGGGGCCGTCGGGTACCGGGCGGGCCACGCGGGTATCGTTGGCGTGGTCATTCCATCCCGGAGCCACCACGCAGTTGCGGGGCTGGCCGTCCTCGTCGGTCAGCTCCGCGTGGGCCGGGGCAGGCTGCGCGTCGTTGGTATCCTCGGTGCGCAGGGCGCTGGCAGCGGCATCCACCGCCGTGGGCGACAGATCCAGCTGCGGCTCAGCCGAAGGCTCGGTCGTCTCCTTATTTTCCAGTGGCTGCGGGGTGTTTTGCTGGGCGTAGTCCTGGGTCTCCTGCAGTTCTGCAATCATCTTTGCCAGGAAATCCATCAGTTTGGCGCGCTGCTGCTCCATGGCGTCGATACGGCTTTGCAGATCTTGCAGGCGCAGACGGTGGGCGTTTTGAATTTCGCGGGTCTCCTCGGTAGCGGCCTGCACCATCTTGCGGGCCTGGGCGATGGCCTGCTCACGCGCAAGCTGGTCGATGGCTTCGGCCTTGAGGTTCGTGTCCTTCAAAATCTGGTCCGCATCGTCCCGGGCCTGCTGGCGGATGCGCGCAGCCTCGGCCTCGGCGTCGGCAATGACCTTATCACGGTCCGCGATGACCTGCTGGCGGGCCTGGTCATGGGCGCGGCCCTTGACGCGCAGCGCGGAGTTTGCCTCCTCGCAGCGCTCGGCCAGCTCCTTATTTTCCCGCGTCAGGTCGCTGTTTTTCAGGCGCAGCATATCGACCTGGTTCGTCAGCGAATGGCTGCGCTCCTTCACGGTGGAGAACTGCGTTTCGAGATTGGCGCGGTAGCTTTGCAGCTTATCCACCTGCCCGGCCAGCGTGGCGTTCTGGGTCGAGAGGGTCTGGTTCTGCATGACCAGTCCCTGGCCGTGGCGGCGCAGGGCGTCATTCTCCTGCTGCTGCTGGGTCAGCTGCTGGTTCAGCACCGATTCCTCCCGCTGGGCGGTTTTCAGCTGTCCGTACACCTTCACGAGCTGGATGCCCAGCACCGCCACCAGCGCCAGGATCACCAGCAGCACCGCTGCCGGGGGACGCTTTTTTGTCCGCTTGGTTTTCTTCCCGTCTGCCACAGTGCTGCCTCCTTCCTGCTGCGGTGTTGTCCGGTCATGGCGCTTGCGCCACGCTTCCACCCTTATTATAGCGCAGCCGCGCAGAAAAGAAAAGCCCTTTTTGACGGATTCCACCAGTTTTTTTGCGGCTCGCCACAGAAAAACGAAGGGGAGACCCACAAGACGGCATACCGCCACCAGCGCCGCCGCCCAGAAATCCCACACCGGCCGCAGCAGCCGGGAGAAGAGATAGAACCACAGCACCGCGCCCAGCGCCATGCCCGTGACCATATAGAGCCGCAGCTCCCCCTCCCCCACCACCAGCGCCAGCCACAGCACGCCCGCGCCCAGCAGCGCCACGAACAGCGCGTCCAGCAGATGGGTCAGCAGCCGGTCCCGGCGGTCAAGGAGCCGGGCGGCGCGCAGCACGTCGTACACAAGGCCGCCTGCCGCGCCCAGCGCCACCGCCGCGCCCAGCTGCTGCAGCTGGGCCGCCACATAGTTCTCCATCAGGCGAACAGCCGGCTGAACAGGCCGCCGCTGCGGCTGGGCTGATCCTCCTCGTAGTTGATGCCGTCGATGCGGCCGTCCACATGCAGCTCGCCGCCATCCAGACTCAGTTTGCCGATGTGCAGCCCCTCACCGGTCACCACCAGCGTACCGGCGCAGGTGGACATGACGATGCAGCTCTCGTCAAAGCGCTCCACGTCCTCCACGCCGCCCACCGTCAGCTTTTCCCGGCCCTCCAACGTCAGCCGGTGGTACACGGCATTGCCGCCGCCGTTCATGTCATAGGCCAAAAGAAACACCCTCCCCTGCAAAGCGTTACTGCATTGTATGAGAGGGTGTGTGAAATTATAACGCGGTCTCCCGGTACATGGCGGCGGCGTCGGCCTTGCCCACATTGTCGGCCACCGACAGCACCTCCACCGACAGGGCCTTCTGGCCGAAGCGGATGGTGACCACGTCGCCCACCTTCACGTCGTAGGAGGCCCGGGCCACCCGCCCGTTGACGGTGACCCGCTCGTTGTCGCAGGCCTCGTTGGCCACGGTGCGCCGCTTGATGAGGCGGCTGACCTTCAGGTATTTATCCAGTCTCATGATGCGTCCTCCTTGGGGGTAAAAAGAAAAGCGGCGAAGCCGCTTTTCTTATTTTATCAAAAGGGCGATGCCCTTTTGATAAGCAAGATTCGCTTCGACCCGCGTTCTTTCGCCCACTTCCGTGGGCGAAAGAACACTCTCTCCGCGCAAAGTGTTTTTCGCCACGTACACGCCGCGGCGAAAAACGATTCAACTGGTTCGCCGCCTGCGGGCGGCGAATTCTGCGAAGCCTTCTACCGCTTCTGCGCCTTTTCCGCCCTTTTCCTCCCTGCCAAAATATAATACTTGCACATTTGGCAAATCTACTGTATAATAGGCAGGTATTTTACGACCAAGGGCGTATTGCGCCTATCACTTGAGAGGACTGAAAACAAATGAGTGCATCCAGAGAAAAGAAAAACCGTCAGGAGCTGGCCGCTCAGGGTCATGTGGATCCCCGCGTAGAGCGCGAGGCCAAAGAGGCCAAAGAGCGGAAAAAGAACAAGCTCCTTTACGGCGGCATTGCCGTCTTGTTCGTGATCGTGGCCGCTGTGGTACTGCTCTATAACTCCGGCATCTTCCAGCGCGGCAGCACCGCCCTGACGGTGGACGGCAAGGACTTTACCCCCGCGCAGGTGGATTACTACTATTACACCACGCTGAACTCCATCGCCAACTCCCAGTACAGCAGCTATATCGGCCTGAGCACCAGCACCTCCATGAAGGAGCAGAACCTCAACGCCATGGCGAAGATGCTGCTGGGCGTCACCGACGAGGGTGACATCACCTGGGATCAGTATCTGAAGGACGCTGCCAAGGAAAATCTGACGCAGGCCTATCTGCTCAGCGAAAAGGCCAAGGCTGAGGGCGTGACCTTCAACGAGGACATGCAGGCCGAGCTGGATGATACCCTGGATCAGATCAGCACCTATGCCAAGCAGAATGGCCGCACGCTTTCCGCCTATATCAAGCTGCTCTATGGCTCCAACATGACGCTGGACACCTTCAAGGAAGTCTTTGAGATGCAGGAGCTGGCTTCCCACTACACTCAGGATTATATCGCCGGCCTGTCCTACACCGACGCGGAACTGCAGGCCTGCTACGATGCCGATCCCAACGCTTTCGACGTGGCGGACTATGAGTATATCTCCTTCAAGTCCACCGCCGACAGCACCAAGGACGCTGACGGCAACACCGTGGAACCCACCGAGGAAGAAACCGCCGCCGCCCAGAAGGCCGCTGATGACGCTCTGGCTGACGCGCAGGCCCGTTTTGCCGCCGGTGAGTCTCTGGAGGACATTGCCGCCTCCTATGAGGATATCGCCACTTACGCTCATCAGGAGAATGCCACTTACGCGGATACCGAGCTGGTGAACTGGGTGTTCGACACCGCCCGCGTGGATGGCGATACCACCACCATTACCGCGGATTCCAGCATCCTGCTGGTGCTGTTCCACAGCCGCAGCCGTCAGGATTATAATGTTGTCAATGTCCGCCACATTCTCTTCGAGGTGGACGATTCCGATCTGGACAAAACCTCCGAGACCTACGAGGCCGATCTGGCCAACCTGAAGGATATCGCTCACAAGGACGCCGAAAAGGCCCTGAAGGAATGGCAGGACGGCGGCGCTACCGCTGAACTGTTCGCCCAGATGGCCACCGAGCTGTCCGGCGATACCGGCAGCGCCTCCAACGGCGGCCTGTACGAGGGCATCAGCAAGTCCACCAGCTTCGTGCAGGAGTTCCTGGACTGGTGCTTCGCCGATGGCCGCAAGGTGGGTGACGCCGGTGTCATCGACAGCACCTACGGCAGCCACGTCATGTATCTGGACAGCTTCGGTGATCCCTACTGGAAGGTTCTGACCGCCGACCAGCTGAAGAGCAACGCCTACACCGCATGGCTGGCCGAGCAGACCGCTGCCGAGTCTGTGACCGAAGGTTCCGGCATGCAGTATGTCGGCTTCTGAGCCATCTGCGATCCAACACAAAAAGGACCGGCGCAACGCCGGTCCTTTCCTGTATTTGAGGGACTCCTATGCATGAAGAATTTTTAAGAGCTGAAATGCTCCTTGGCGGCGACGCGCTGGAAAAGCTGCGCCGCAGCCATGTGGCGGTATTCGGTCTGGGCGGCGTGGGCAGTTATGTGACCGAGGCCCTGTGCCGCGCCGGTGTGGGCGAGCTGACGCTGATCGACGGTGACACCGTATCCGTCAGCAACATCAACCGCCAGCTGTACGCCCTGCACTCCACCATCGGCATACCGAAGGCGGAGGCCGCCGCCGCCCGCTGCCGGGACATCTGCCCGGACACGGTGGTGCATCCCATCGTGGGGCTGTATGACGCCGCTCACCGGGAGGATTTCTTTGCCGCCCGGTACGACTACATCGTGGACGCCATCGACCTGGTCAGCTGCAAGCTGGATCTGATCGAGCAGGCCAGGCAGCGCCGCATCCCCATCCTGACGGCGCTGGGCACCGGCAACAAGCTGCACCCGGAGCTGCTGACCATCACCGACATCGCCAAAACCTCCGGCTGCCCCCTGGCCCGCGTCATGCGCAAGGAGCTGCGGGCCCGGGACATCCACCATCTGAAGGTGGTGTTCAGCCCCGAGCAGCCCGGCGAGACGCAGCAACTGGAGACGCCGCCGCCCGGACGGCGCAGCGTCCCCGCCAGCGTATCGTGGGTACCCTCCGTGGCGGGCCTGCTGATGGCGGGCACGGTGGTACAGGACTTACTGAATGAAGGAGGATTGATCCCATGATCCTGCTGGGTTCTCTTGTCAATGCCGGCGCTATCGTTGTGGGCGGGCCTGATCGGCATGTTTGCCGGAAAGCTGCTGCCGGAGCGCCTGCGCGGCTCCGTTATGGCCGCGCTGTCCCTGATGACCATCGGCATCGCCGCGCCGGGACTGCTGAAAAGCGCCAACGCGCTGATCCCGATCATCTCCATGGTCGTCGGCACCATCATCGGTGAGCTGCTGAACATCGATGCCGCCGTCAACAAGCTGGGCGACGCGCTGCAAAAGAAATGCAACGGCAGCCCCATCACCGAGGGCTTCGTCACCGGCTCGCTGGTATTTGCCGTCGGTGCGCTGGCCGTCATGGGCGCGTTGGAAAGCGGCCTGCAGCATCAGCACAGCATCCTGATCTCCAAGGCCGTCATCGACGGTGTGGGGGCGTTGGTCTTTGCCTCCACCATGGGGCTTGGCGTGGCGCTCTCCGGCGTAACGGTCCTTGTGGCCGAGGGTTCCATGGCGCTTCTGGCCTCGCTGGTGGCCCCCTTTCTGGGTGAGGCCGTGGTCAATGAGATCACCTTTGTGGGCTCGCTGCTGATCGTGGGCATCAGCCTGAATCTGCTGGGCGTCACCAAGCTGCGGATCCTGAATATGGTACCGGCCATATTGCTGCCGATCCTTCTGTGCCGCTTTATGTAAAACAATGATCTTCAGATCGGGAAGGAGCTTTTTTATGACGTATGGATTCATTGGCACCGGCAACATGGGCGGTGCACTGGCCCGGGCCGCCGCCAAAACGGTGGAGGTGCGCAGCAGCATCGTGCTGGCCAACCGCACCCCGGAGAAAGCCGCAAAGCTGGCTGACGAGATCGGCGCCTCCGTGGCGGACAACCTGACTGTCGCCCGCGAGTGTGACTATATCCTGCTGGGTGTCAAACCCCAGATGATGGCCGGGATGCTCTCCGAGATCGCACCGGCCCTGAAGGAACGCACCACTCCCTTTGTGCTGCTGAGCATGGCGGCGGGCCTGACGGTGGCACGCATCCGCGAAATGGCCGGCGGCGACTATCCGGTGATCCGCATCATGCCCAATACCGCCGTATCTGTGGGTGAGGGCGTAACGCTGTACTGCTGCTCCGACAATGTGACGGAGGCCCAGCGGGAGGGCTTTATCTCCCTGCTGCACTGCTCCGGCCTGCTGGAAGAGCTGGAGGAAAAGCTGATGGACGCGGGCAGCGCCGTGGCCGGCTGCGGCGGCGCGTTCGCGTACCTGTTTCTGGAGGCGCTGGCCGACGGCGGCGTCTACGCGGGTCTGCCCCGGGCCAAGGCCCAGCGCTACGCCGCACAGATGCTGCTGGGCGCGGCAAAGCTGGCACTGGAAAGCGGTGACCACACCGCCGCGCTGAAGGACGCCGTCTGCTCTCCCGGCGGCACCACCATTGCCGGTGTCCGCGCGCTGGAGGAGCATGGCTTCCGCGCCGCCGCTATCGACGCGGTTCTTGCCGCCTATGACCGGACAAAGGCGCTACAATAAACTTCTGTAAATCGGCAAACGGCCTTTTCGTCATAATTCCGCATATAAAAAACGGACAGCAATGCTGTCCGTTTTTTGTCTTTTGGATCCTCCACGATGGAATAGGGCGATGGCTGCACGGGGAGAACCGTGCAGCCATCAAAAGGGATTTGAGGATAGAAAGGAAAAGTAATATGTGGAGAATTACTGTATATAAAATACACAATGTTGCAAGATTTGTAAAGCGACATTTCTTCATCTTTATATGAAGAAATGTCATATTTAATGGTTGCATTTGCAGCAGTCTCATGGTAAAATCTGTGATAATCTATGGAAAAGGACGTGATCTGTGTGGACAGCAAAAAGCTGGAGGCGCTGGCGGCGGCCGCGGAGCAGGGCAGCTTCACCCGGGCGGCGGAGCTGCTGGGCTATACCCAGTCCGGCCTGACCCATATGATGAACAGCCTTGAGCGGGAGATCGGCTTTCCCGTTCTGGTACGCGACCGCCGGGGCGTCCGCCTGACGCCCGCGGGACAGCGGATCCTGCCGATGGTGCAGCAATGCCTTGCCGCCAATCAGGCGCTGGAGCGGGAGATCGCGCTGGTAAACTCCCATCAGGAGGACACCCTACGCGTGGCCTCCTATGCCAGCATCGCCATGCACTGGCTGCCGGAACTGATCGAGCAGTTCCGCCGGGTCAACAGCGGCGTCGGCGTGGATGTGCAGATGGGCTCGGTGGAGGAGGTATACCGCTGGGTGAAAGAGGGCAAGGTGGATATGGCCTTTGCCAGCCGCCAGGAGAACAGCACGCTGGACTGGACGCCGCTGAAGCCCGATCCCCTGCTGGTGATCCTGCCCCGGGATTTTGATACCGGAGGCGCGGCCAGTCTGGACGTGCGGCGGCTGGATGGACAGGAGTTCCTGATGCCGTCGCTGGGCTTCCATCTGGACATCATGCGGGCGCTGGACCGCTGCGGTGTGACGCCTATCATCCGGGACACACAGGTCAGCGACACGGTCATCATCTCCATGGTGGAACACGGTCTGGGCGTCAGCATCCTCAGCCGCCTTGTGCTGAAGGGGCGCTCCGACGATGTGCTGGCCCTGCCGCTGGATCCGCCCGCCGTGCGGGAGCTGGGCGTGGCCACGCTGCCCCGTAAGGACCTGCGGCCCATTGCGAAAAAGTTTTTGCAGTTCACCGCCGAGATGGTGGATCGCTTGTAAGTGAGCGCATTATATGGCGGCGGGGTGAGGTCACCCCGCCCTACAAAGTCCGGTGTCATTCATTGCGTAGGGCGGCATGACCACATGCCGCTGCGCCGGTATCGCACCGCACCCACCCACAAAACAACAATACACCCAACAGGAGACTTCCCTATGCTGAACTTCACCCCCGTGACCGCAGATGCCATGACGATCCTGCGGCCTTACTACGAAAGCTGTACCTACCGCCTGTGCGAATACAGCGCCGGCGTCAAATACATGTGGCGGGGCCACCTCCACTCGGAGTACGCTTTCACCGACGGGTGCCTCATCATCCGCAACTGCATCGACGGCGTGACCCAGTTTGACTACCCCATCCCCGGTCCGGAGGGCGACGTGGACGCCGCCCTGGCCACGGTGGAGGATCACTGCCGCCAGAAGGGCGTGCGGCCCATTTTCTCTGTGGTGCCGGAGTCCGAGGCGGGCAAGCTGGCCCTGCGGTGGCCCCGCGTCACCATCACCAACGAGCGGGTGTGGAAAGACTACCTCTACCACGCGGAGGATCTGGCGCAGTTTGCGGGCCGCCATTACAGCGGGCAGCGCAACCACATCAACAAATTCAACAAGGAGCACCCCGGCGCGGAATTCATCCCTCTGACGGCGGAGAACGCCGACCTGCTGGCGGCCTTCTGGGCCGATTACGACCGGGAGTTCCAGAAGCAAAGTCCGGAGGCCAAGCGGGAGCTGACGCTGTCACAGGAGATGTTCACCCATCTGGACAAGGGGCTGTTCCGGGCGGGCGGCATCCTGTGGGAGGGCCGTCTGCTGGCCATCGCGCTGGCAGAAAAGTGCGGCGAAACGCTGATATGCCACATTGAAAAGGCTCTGTACTCCCATGCGGGCGTCTATCCCGCCATGGTGCAGAAATTCGCCGCCTACTACGGCGGCGACTGCCGCTGGATCAACCGGGAGGACGACGGCCGGGATCGGGGACTGCGCACCTCCAAGCTGCAATACCTGCCCGCCGAGCTGGGCGGCAAGATGCGGTTCGAGGTGGGCTGCGAGCTGGACGCCCTGCGGCACATCCCGGAGCTGGCCACGGAGCGGCTGACCCTCTCCCCCTTTACCGACGCCGACAAGGCCGCCTATAACGCCCTGTGTCTGGACGATGACCGCAACCGCTGGTGGGGCTACGACTACCGCGACGACCTGAAGGGTGAGCTGACGGAGAACTATTTCCTGGATGTGACCCGGCAGGACTTTGAAAACCGCATCGCCATCAACTTCGCCGTCCGGCTGGAGGGCCGGTGCATCGGCGAGGTGGTGCTGTACAACGGCAACTGGCGGGGCACCATGGAGCAGGGCTGCCGCATCGCGCCGGAATTCGCCGGACACGGCTACGGCACCGAGGCGTTTGCCGCCGTGGCGGACTGGGCGCTGTACCATCTGGGGCTGACCCGCGTGGTGGCCAAGTGCTATATGGAGAATGCCGCGTCGGAGCGGATGCTGTCCTCCTGTATGCGCCACACCCACGATGATGAAACGTTCCGCTACTTTGAAAAGCTGGTATAAAATATGGGGCAGGATCGAAATATCCTGCCCCATATTTTACGTTTTCAGCAGCTTCATCCGCGCCTTATAATCCGGCAGCACCCTGGCAACCTCGGCATAGAAGGCCGGGCTGTGGTCATGGTGGCGGATATGGGCCAGCTCATGAACCACCACATAGTCGATGGCCGCCTCCGGGTACTGCATCAGGTACAGGGAGAAGCAGATGCCGTTCTTCCCGGAGCAGCTGCCGAAGCGGGTGCGGGCGGATGTGATCTTCACCGATGCGGGTGTCACCCCCATAATGGCGGCGTAGTGAGCCACCTTGTCCGGCAGCACCTCTTTTGCCAGCTGCCGCAGCGCGGCGGTCTTCTGCTCTGACAGGGGCGGATGGGCGGCCTGACGGGCGGCGACCTTGGCCTGCGCCTTTTCCAGCCATGCGGCGTGGGACGCCACGAAACACTCGATCTCGCCCTGGGGCATCCGCAGCGGCGCGCGCACCAGCACCCTGCCCTCCCGGGTCACCTCCAGCGCCACGGTGCGGCGGCGGGAACGGACGATCCCATAGGTCATGCGCTCACCTTCTTTCCTGACCAGTATACCACAGCACTATACAAATTGCAAAAGATATGGTATAGTGATAAAAAAATCAAGCGCCGCGAAAGGATAAATCTCCATGTATAATTCTACTCTTTGCTATATTGAGGATCCGCAGGGCAACTATCTGATGCTGCATCGGATCAAGAAGAAAAACGATCTGAACCATGACAAATGGGTCGGCGTAGGCGGCAAGTTCGAGGCCGACGAAAGCCCGGAGGAATGTGTGCTGCGGGAGACGCTGGAGGAGACCGGGCTGACACTGACGGAGTATCAGTACCGGGGGCTGGTCACCTTTGTGTCCGACCAGTGGGAGACGGAATACATGCATGTGTTTACCGCCACCGGCTGGACAGGTGAGCTGATCGAATGTAACGAGGGCGTGCTGGAATGGATCCACAAGGACAAGCTGATGCAGCTGCCCCTGTGGGCTGGCGACAAGCTGTTTCTGGATCTCATCCACGACCCGGATACCCCCTTCTTCTCCATGAAGCTGCGCTATGAGGGCGAACGGCTGGCCTACGCAGCCCTGAACGGCAAGCCGCTCAACGTATGACCGCGCCGCCGACCACAAGTACATATCTTCTCCCAACGGAGGACAGGACATCCTGTCCTCCGATTTTCGTTCTCTTTCCTTCGGCAAAATCAACAAAGGCGAATCAAAAAACTGTCATAACCAACGAAAATTCAAAAACCTCATTGACACATCATGTGAAAGTTGCTAATATGGATTCTGCTAGGGTCGAAAACGTTTCCGGTAACGCTACCGAGCACGTTTCATTTTGGCTCTACAGGACGGGAGGAAGTAACGTGACGATCAAGGATATTGCCCGCATGAGCGGCGTCAGCATCACCACGGTCTCCCGTGTACTGAATAACCGGCCTGACGTCAGCGACGAAAGCCGGCAGCGGGTGCTGGACGTGATCGAAAGCACCAATTACATCCCCAACAATTCCGCCCGGGATCTGGTAAAAACCAAGTCCGACGCCATCGGTCTGGTGGTGCGCGGCATTTCCAACCCCTTCTATACCGACATCATCCACGCAATAGAGGCAGGCATTACCGCCAATGGCTATACCATGGTGATGCAGCAGATCGGCTCCTGTGACGACGAGCTGAAGCGGGCCGCCATGATGGAGCGGGAGAAGCGGCTGCTGGGTCTGGTGCTGCTGGGCGGACGGTTTGACTATACCGCCGCCGATCTGGCGCTGCTGAACGTGCCGTTCGTGTGCTGTTCCTTCGGCAACCACTACGGCACACTGGAGCATGCCGACTACTCCTCCGTGTCCATCGCTGACATAGATAACGCCAGCCGTGCCACCCGTTACCTGATCGATAACGGCCACCGGCGCATCGCCGCCCTCATTACCCGTCCAGACGATCATTCCATCAGCCAACTGCGGTACGAGGGCTATCAAAAAGCTCTGACCGACGCGGGCATCACGCCGGACGATTCCCTGGTGATCTGCACGGATACCTTTAATATTCAGGGCGCTTATCAGGCCATGAACCGCGCGCTGGACAGCGGCATGGACTTTACCGCCGTGTTCGCCATCTCCGACAACATGGCCATCGGCGCCATGCGTGCTCTGCGGGAGCACGGACGCACCGTGCCGGACGACTGCTCGGTGATTGCCATTGACGGCATCGAGGTCTCGGACTACATCGACCCGCCGCTGACCACACTGTGCCAGCCTATGGAGAAGATGGGCCAGCGCAGCATGGAGATCCTGCTGGACATGATCGAGGGCCGCGCGGGCAATTGCCATGAGGTGCTGCCCACGGTGCTGCGGATCGGCGGCAGCGTGAAAAAGCTGGTATAAACCGTTTTCAGCTGAATAGGCCATAGAAAAAGCGATATCGCTTTTTCTGCTTCCCATGGGAAGCATGAAACTGTTTTTTGCAGTGCATACTGTGAAAATAAATACTTATTGAAGGAGATCAATCAACATGAAGAAGTTTCTTGCACTGATCCTTGCTCTTGTGATGACTCTGTCTCTGGTCGCCTGCGGCGGCGGAAACAATGACGCACAGGGTAACGGCGATGGTGACACCACTGCCACCGGCAGCGTGTATTACCTGAACTTCAAGCCTGAGGCCGAGGATGCCTGGCAGGCTCTGGCCAAGACCTACACCGAGCAGACCGGCGTGCCTGTCAAGGTCGTGACCGCCGCCTCCGGCGAGTACGAGACCATGCTGGTGTCCGAGATGGACAAGGATGCCGCTCCCACCCTGTTCCAGTGCAACGAGGGCGGCGTGGCTACCTGGGGTGATTTCTGCTACGATCTGAGCAGCACCGACGTGTACAACGAGCTGGCTTCCAAGGACTACGCTCTGAAGAACGCCAACGGTGAGGTCATCTCCATCGCCTACTGCCTGGAGACCTACGGCATCATCGTCAACAAGGCTCTGTTGGAGCAGGCCGGTCACTCCGTGGACGAAATCACCAACTTTGAGACCCTGAAGGCCGTTGCTGACGACATTCACGCCCGTGCTTCCGAGCTGGGCTTCGACGCCTTCACCTCCGCCGGTCTGGACGGCAGCTCCTCCTGGCGCTTCTCCGGCCACCTGGCCAATATGCCTCTGTTCTATGAGTTCCGTGACGACAGCGTGAGCTCCAAGCCCGCCACCATCAAGGGTACTTATCTGGACAACTACAAGAACGTTTGGGATCTGTACATCACTGACTCCGCCACCACCGGCGCCGCCCTGCTGACCGCTACCGGCGATCAGGCTGAGGCTGAGTTCGGCGAGGGCAAGGCTGTGTTCTATCAGAACGGCACCTGGGAGTACAGCAACCTGACCGCTGCTGACAAGTTCGCCATGAACCCCGATGATCTGACCATGATCCCCATCTACTGCGGCGTGGAAGGCGAGGAGAAGGCCGGCCTGTGCACCGGTACC
>ERZ773147.3128-NODE-3128-length-13131-cov-7.954191_pt1 | contig 13131 bp, 16 predicted proteins | sample MGYA00580851_ERZ773147 | MGnify/ENA primary metagenome ERZ773147 (study PRJEB29015, sample SAMEA2737818) | human gut metagenome | biome: human gut; feature: human-associated habitat; material: faeces | place: China | collected 2012 ... | reverse complement strand
TGGCGTCCGGCGCGGCATTCAGAAATTGAAGCCCCCACCGAGCCACGGCGCTGTGCCCGACGTTCATCATAGCGACCATGATTTTCCCGCCAAAGCCCACGGGCTTGCGGGTATTTTCAAAGAAAGACATCTTACCCCTCCGTTTTTACACACTCGGCATAGGTCAGCGGGAATGAGGCTTTCAGAACAGCGCTTTTCCGCACCGCCCAGCCGTTTTGCCGCAGGAAGCGCAGGTATTCCTCGCTCGTCCACCTGCTGTGAAGGGGGAAGCCCGCCAGCTTCATGAAAAATGCCCTGACCTTGCCGGAAAATGAGGTCCCCGCGTGGGTGAAGGTGGGCGCGATGAGCACGCCGGTCGCCAGCTCCAGCACCGTCTTGGCTTTCACGACCGGCCGGATCAGCGCATACATCTCCTCATACGCCGCCCGATCCTTTCGCATAAAGCGGTCGTACCGTCCGGCATTTTTGTCCCAGAAGTTCTTGTGTTTTCGCATCTCTTTCATTCCTTTTGGCGTTAGATTTATCTAATCGGTGTGCGCAGCCGCACGGTTAGAGACGGCTAACCGGCATGTCTTGGAAAAGCCGCATTTCTGCGGCCTTTCGGCTTATTCAAATAGTTCCCTGCAAGCGCCGTACACCAGCGTTTCCAGCACCTGCGGATACAGTTCCCCGATCTGCTCCTTGTGGGAGACGGTCAATATCAGTCCCCGCACCGTGACGGCCACCAGAGACGATCCGCGCGCAGGAACGAGGTCATACTTTTCCAAAAGCTGACGGATATGCGTTTCGCCGTCGTGGTAATGGATGTTTTTCACATCCTCCGGTAGCCTTTGCAAAAGCAGCTTTGCATCGTTTTCGATGAAAATCATATCGCCGGTATCAGACAGCCGCTGACAGACGGCAAGAACCGCCTTTGCCGCACGTTCCGACGGCGGCAAGCCGTCAGCTTCGCTCAGTGCATGGTCAGCCACCCCGTAAAGCTCGGAGTGAATGTCCTCCAAGACTGCGAAAAGTAGCATTTCCTTGGATTCGTAGAATTTATAGAACGAGCCCTTCGCAATGCCGACCGCCTTCGTCAGCTGTTCCACGGAGGTTTTCTTCATGCCCAGCGTGACAGCGCAGTGTCTCGTTTCCCTCAGCAATGCCTTGCGGAGCTGCTCGGTTTCGTAATCGGTAAAAGCCAAGGCTGTGCCCCCCCTTAAATATGACCACTTTGGTTCTTTTGGTCATGTTATATCACGCTTCTTTCTTTTTTGCAAGAGACGAGCGAAAAAAACTTTGCTGCCATTTCTGTTTGTACCTATCCTGTTTCAATGGCAACCTCCATCGCCGCAATAAGGACAACCCCTGCAGCCTCATAAGCGCCTGCAAGTCAAAATGGTATCTTGTCGAGGAATACCGTCAGAAGGGAATGACATCTTCAAATATCTCGCGCATCAAAGTACCATCTCGGTGAGCACTGTTACTCTCTCGCCGTCCGATCGTTATCGCATTTTCACAACGCAGAAAACCTGACGGTTTTTATTTTTGTTCGTTCGCCCAATCCTGCATAATTAGTCCAATTTCTTCTTGCGATCAGGAATAATATGTGCTACACTTCACCCATCTTCAGGAAAGGAGAAAGCCACGATGACCAAGTTTTTTGCTGATACAGCAGTGTTTTCCTTTGCGCAGGCAGACTGTGCTGCTTTCTCCTGCGCCGCGCACAACAGCATGATTATTCTGGACGCCAGCCTTATTTTGCTGGCGTCCTTTTTTGTTCTGCTTCTGGCAGATCTTGCAGGAAAGAAAACTGAACATTCCGTCCGGATCACGACGCATTTTTTACCTTCTCTCCCGATTTCCCGCACGAGATAGAGAAAGATCATGAAAGAGGCTCCGTCGATCAGACGGAGCCTCTTCCCTTTGCATTTCACTTTTCTCGTTCGGCCGGCGAAAAAAGCGGAAATAGACCCCACCCATCATGTTCCACATTTTTTCAGAAAGAGAGACTACTCCTATGGACTTCGTAAACTTCCTCATGGCGCTCAGCCCAATCGTCGTCGTCCTTGTCGGCATTCTGGGCTTCAAAAAATCCGCGAAAACCGTTTCCCCCGCCGCGCTTTTGTGGACCCTGTTTCTCGCCTTCACCTACTTCAACCTCGGCGGCGCAACATTTGCCGAAAATGTCAAGGTGCTCGATCCGCTGGTCTGGAAGGGCATCAAGGAGGGCCTCAAGATCGTGCTGATGGTCTTCGGCGCATTTACCATTCTGAACCTTCTGCGCGAAACAGGCGCCATCGAGGACGTCAAGTCCACCATTGCTCAGATCAGCGACGACCGGCGCGTGCAGGTGGTCATCATCGGCATGATGCTGCCGATCTTCCTTGAGGGCGCAGCGGGCGCGGGCGCGCCCGCCGCCATCGCCGCCCCCTTCCTTGTGGCGCTCGGCTTTCAGCCCGCCACTGCCATCGCTGTCGCGCTGCTCGGTGACGCGACGCCCGCCTCCTGGGGCGGCGCGGGCCTCACGACCATCAACGGCGGCGCGGCGCTTGTCGACGCAGGTCTTTCCACTGTCGCGCAGAATTCTGCCATGGTCGGCCGCTTCCACATGTTCGGCGTGCTTATCATTCCCTTCATCATGGTCGGCATGGCCTTCGGCAAAAAGGGCTACCGGAGCATTCTCCCCTACCTGAGCTTTGCGGGCGTGAGCACGTGCCTTACGATGTTCGTTCTTTCCAACTTTGTCGGCGCGGAGGTCACCTCAATGGGCACGGGGCTCATCTCCATTCTGCTCTCCGTTGCCTATGTCAAGCTCGTCGGCGTAAAGACGCCGGAGGAATTTCGCCACAAGAGCGCCGCGCAGCAGCGCAAATACAGTTCCTTCAAGGCGCTCTCCCCCTATGGTTACATGCTCGTCATTCTCCCCCTCGTGCGCTACGGCTTCCCCGCCGTGGTGAAAAACGGCTTTGCCATCATGTGTACCTTCGGCTACATCTTCTGGGTCGATCTGGTCATCATTCTCTGCGGTATCCTCGGCGCGCTGACGCTTGGCGTGCGCTTCAAAACCTACAAGGCAGTCTGCCTTCGCACAGTGAGCAGCGTGCTGCCGGTGCTCATCACAATGGGCAGCCTTCTCATCGTTGCCTACATCATGCAATCCCCCTCCACGGGCATGATGAACCTTCTTGCCTCTGACATCGCTGCTGTTGTCGGCCGCTTCTATCCCGCCGCAGCCGTGCTCATCGGTTCGAGCGGCGCGTTCATCACCGGCACGGGCCTCGGCTCCAACATCATGTTTGCCCAGATGCACATTGACGCGGCGGCCTCTCTCGGCATGAACCCGATCACGGTCTTTGCCGGTCAAAATGCGGGCGCTTCGCTCGGCAACCTCATCTGCCCGAACAACACCGTCGCCGCCTGCGCAACGGTCGATCAAGTGGGCAACGAAAGCGAAGTCATGAAAAAGACCTTCAAGGCCTTCGCCATCATTCTTGTTTTGTACATGGCGCTTGCCATGCTCTATACCTGCGTGCTCTTCCCCCATTTCGGAGCATAACAGGCAATCCCCCTCAGGTATTCCAACGACAATCATTCCGTTTTTGAGAAAGGAAGTATTCTTATGGCAAAGAAAAGAGTTCTCGGTGTGGTCGGCATGGGGCATGTCGGCGCACATGTGGCTTACGCGCTGGCGATTCAGGGCATCGCAGACGAGCTGGTGCTCGTCGACCAGAATGAACAGAAGCTTGCAAGCGAGGTGCAGGATCTGCGCGACGCGGTCGCCTATATGCCCCATCGCGTCACGGTGCGCGGCGGAGACTTCTCCGACCTCAGCGTCTGCGATGTCATCATCAACAGCGTTGGCAAGATCGACTTGCTGCGCGGCACGCATGACCGCCTGACCGAGATGGACTTCACGATCCCCGCCGTGCGCGGTTACGCTGAAAAGATCAAGGCCAGCGGTTTTGACGGTGTGCTCATCAACATCACCAACCCCTGCGACATCGTCACGCGCGAGCTGGCGCTGCATCTGGGACTCCCCCGCGGCCGCGTGTTCGGCACCGGCACGGGCCTCGACACCTCGCGCCTTCTGAGCGCGCTCGCGCGCCAGACCGGTCTCGACCACAAGTCCATCACCTGTTACATGCTGGGCGAGCACGGCAACCAGCAGTTTGCCCCCTGGTCCTGCGTCAGCTTCCGCGGCGTGCCGCTCGATACATGGGCCAAGACGGACGAGCGCTTCCGCTTTGATCGGGAGGCGCTGCAAAAGGAGTCCATCGGCGGCGGCTGGGTCACCTTTGCCGGCAAATTCTGCACCGAATACGGCATTGCCACGACCGCCGCGCGCATGGCCTACGCCGTGCTGCACGATGAGAAGGTCATTCTTCCGGCAAGCGCGGAGCTGTGCGGCGAGTACGGCGAGGAAGGGCTTTTTGCAGGCGTTCCCTGCGTCATCGGTGAAAACGGCGTCGAGCAGGTCGTCGAGCTGCCGCTGACAGAAAGTGAGCAGGCATCCTTCCATGCCTGCTGCGAGGGTATTCGCCGCAACATGGAACATCTCAAGGAAATCTAATCTGCGCCGAGCGCGCAAGGAGGCTATCATTATGAAGATCTCGATCACCCAAACGACTCACCCCGGCACGCTGCCCCCGTCCGACCGTCTCGGCTTCGGCACCGTGTTCACCGACCATATGTTCCTCATGGACTACAACTCTGATAAAGGCTGGCACAATGCGCGCATCGTGCCCTACGGGCCCATCACCATGTCCCCTGCGGCAAGCGTGCTGCACTACGGCACGGAGGTTTTTGAGGGGCTGAAGGCCTATCGCCGTCCCGATGGCGGCGTGCAGCTCTTCCGTCCCTGGGAAAATGTTGCCCGTCTGAACCGCTCCTGCGAGCGTCTGGGGCTGCCGCAGCTTGACCCCGATGATGCACTGCAGGCCATCAAGTTGGCGGTCAAGGTCGACAAGGCGTGGGTGCCGGACGCACCCGGTACGTCCCTTTATATCCGCCCCTTCCTATTTGGCACCGACCCGACGCTCGCCCTGCACGGCGTGCATGAGGCAACATTCGCCATCATTCTCTCTCCATCCGGCAGCTATTTCTCCGACGGCTTGAAGCCCGTGCCCATCATGGTCGAGACGGAGGACGTGCGCGCGGTGCGCGGCGGCACAGGCGAAGCCAAATGCGGCGGCAACTACGGCGCGTCCACCCGTGCCGGTGAGCGCGCCGAGGCCAAAGGCTATTCGCAGGTCTTGTGGCTTGACGGCGTGGAGCGCAAGTACGTGGAGGAGGGCGGCGGCATGAACGTCATGTTCAAAATCGGCGGCACCGTCGTCACCCCGGCGCTGACCGGCTCCATCTTGCGCGGTATCACGCGCAAGTCGTCCATTGAGCTTCTCAAGAGCTGGGGCGTTCCGGTCGAAGAGCGTCTTTTGAGCGTAGATGAGCTGTTCAAGGCCGCCGAAAGCGGCGCGCTGGAGGAGGCGTGGTGCGTCGGCACTGCCGCCGTTGTCTCCCCCATCGGCACGCTGAGCTGGGACGGCAGGGACTATCCGATCAACGGCAACAAGATCGGTGCGCTTTCCCGCAGGCTCTATGACGAGCTGACCGGCATCCAGTGGGGCACAAAGCCAGACCCCTTCGGCTGGACCTGCCCGATCGACTGATTTTGCTTTCCTCTCTCTTTCTCATATCGAGCCGGGGCCGGTGGGTCAATGACCTGCCGGCCCCGGTTCGTTTCTTTTCTCGGCTTCCGCGCGTATCCGTCGCACAGATCCGCCGCCCGCGGCGGCACAGGCGAGATCCTCATCGACGGTCTTGTCTGGCGCGTCGGCTATTGGGGCGACCGCGCAGAGCTCGCCATGATGGCAGAGCTTGCGGCGGTATTGGAGCAATAGCTTACGAGAAAGAATGTCATCGGCAAGGAGACCTCTAAAAAATGATAAAGGCACGCTTAATGCTCAACGCGGCAACCGGCTGAATAAAACGAATCAAGGCCCCGCTCATCGTTCCATGAATGGGGCCTTTTTGCACGCAATCGACGACAGCTGAGTATGCACCAAACAGGTCACCTCACAAATAATTGATTTGATAGAGGCGATGTGTTAGTATGTGGGTAATTTGATAAAATGGAGGAAGTTTTGCATGAATATCACCGTCTATCTTGGTGCAAATGAAGGAAATGACCCGCTCTTACGAAAAGCGGTCGAGGAATTGGGCGCATGGATCGGCAGCAGCGGGAACGCGCTGGTCTATGGCGGCTCCAAATCCGGGCTGATGGGTGCGATCGCGGACAGTGTTCTGAGATCCGGCGGCGAAGTCACCGGCGTCGAGCCGCGGTTCTTCATCGAAAATGAATTTCAGCACGAGGGCTTGACCCGCCTGATCGTGACCGGGGATATGTCGGAGCGCAAGAAGAAAATGATCGAACTGGGCGACGCTTTCATCGCCTTCCCCGGCGGCACGGGAACATTGGAGGAAATTGCGGATGTCCTGTCAAAGGTATCTTTGAAGCACCTGAACGCGCCGTGCATCCTCTATAATCTGGACGGCTACTACAACGACCTGAAGGCGCTTTTGCATCGCATGATTGAAAAGGGACTGTCGTCCGAAGAGCGGCAGGCCGGCATCTATTTTGCCGAGAATCTTGACGAGATCAAGAGAATCTTATAATTCGCATAACGCCCGGTTTGACTGAGAAGGTACCGCAAGATAAATTGTCCATGCTGCCGCCCGGTCAAGCGTTTTTGATCTCTTCGGTCACTTTCTTCCGGGGCTTCATGCCCAAAAAGGCTACATTCATCACGACCATGGTCAGCGTGACCGCCGCCATGGACACCCCAAAAACCATGTTGAGTCCGAACAAGCCCACTGTTCCGAACAGCGCCATCCAAATATTCTTCCGGTTCATTGTGTACCTTCTCTTACAGCAGCTCGCCGTGGTGACGAACATAGGCTTTTTTCAAGCTGGTCGCCAGCACCATGTAGAGCAGGATGCAGATACTCGCTTTCCGCATTCATAAGCAGCCAAGGAACTGGCAGAAAGCCGGGCGGGGAAATTTTGGCATTCAGTTCCGCAGCGAACGGCACCGTGTTTCAAGTCACGCTCTACCGGCAGATAAGAACAAAGGAGCTTTCGCTTACGCGAAAGCTCCTTTGTTCTGTGGCAGGGGTGGCGGGAGATCAATGCAGCGCCTTTGTGGGACAGGCCTTTGTGCACTCGTAGCAGAGAATACACTCCGTTCCGTTTTTCCGCTTGCGGGATTCCTTGTTGACCTCCACATTCATCGGGCAGATCCGCAGGCACTTGCCGCAGTGGACGCACTTCTCCTCGTCGCAGTGGACGCGCAGCAGAGAAAAGTGACTCATAGGCTTGAGGAATACCGTGATAGGACACAGATACTTGCAGAACGCCCGGTTGTCCTTGAAGGCAAACGCCAGCGCAATGCCCGCAAGGTAATAGAGCGCGTTTCCGGCGAGGAACAGCCAGAACATGATTTGCTCCAAGTGCGCAACTTTCATCAGAAACAGCCCCGAAACCAGTGCCAGTGACAGGACGAACATTACATAGCGCAGAACGCCCAGTTTTTCCTTGCGCGGCTTCTGCGGCTGCTTGTAGGGCAGAAAATCCAGCACCATGGCCGTCCAGCAGGCATAGCCGCACCAGCCTCGCCCAAACAGCAGCGGGCCAAATATTTTTGCCACTGCATAGTGAATAGTCGCCGCTTCAAAAACGCCGAGAAACAGATAGTACCAGAAGCCCTCGATCTGCATATTCTCGCGGGAGATGACGCCGAGGTAGAGCAGCATATAGCTGCCCACCGCCAGCTGCACGAAATGGCGGGCATAGCGCTTCCCGGCGGTAAAGAGTGCCGTTCCGAGTCCAAGGCAGGCTCCGATGTAGCTGAAATTCAGCAGGTAGAATAAATTGTCCTTTGTGAGCCACAGCGTGGCCGCTACTGCTTCAAACAGCAGGAACAGCAGCATGGACGGCACGTATTTGTGAAATCCGTTATTGCTTTTCATTGTTACTCTTTTGATCCTCTGCTTTCTGCTTCTTCCCTATTAGCAAATATCCAGAGATATGCATTTCACTTCTGTACTCATCGTTGAGTATAGCAGGAGAACGCAAAATTCATGATCTGAATCGTGTAACACATTGACAGAGTCAACGTGAGCAGTGCAAAGATGGGTAGACTGAACATCTCTCCCCCGCCCGATCAGGTACACAAAACCCTCAAAATTTTCAAATGTGTCTTGACAGAAAGCCAAGAGCAAGTACCACGATAAAAATACCACAGGAAAAATCGAAACGCAAGGAGTGTTTTACGATGGAATACAGAAGATTTGACGATAAAATCGTGGCGCGGATCGACAGAGGCAAGGAGATCCTCGAGCAGGTGAAGGAGCTTGCGCGCAGGGAGAACATCACACTGGCCAGTGTCACCGCCTTGGGCGCGACCAACGATTTTACGGTATCCATGCGGACATGGCGTTCCGTGCCAAGCGCATCGTGGAGGTCTACGGCGAGCGGGAGCAGTCCCCGGAGGAGCGTTTGCGGGATAAGGACAAGCGCCGCGCGGCGTATCATCGCTTCTACACCAACATGAAGTGGGGACACGCTCAAAATTATCACTTGACGCTGGACAGCGGCGTGCTGGGCATCGACAAGTGCGTGGACATCATCGCGGCGCTGTATTGAAAGCTTTCCAGAAAAAATGTTTGAAATTCGTTTTGAAACTCGTTAAAATATAAGTATACCAAAGGTATCACGGGAGTGCATCCGGTGCGGTGGGCGTTGGCGGCAGACTGGCGCGCACAGGCTGTTTGTTCACTGATCATCTCTCTGAATCATGGCATCCGTTCTGACCGGGCGGAGGCTGAGGGAGGTGAAATCAATGAAGCGCGTAAAGGCAGCGTGCATCCTGCAAACACTGGTGTTTGCTCAGAAGGACGATTGCGGTCTGACCCGTGAGCAGCAGCTCAAGATCAACCATGACGAAGTGAGCCGCTACAAGGCGACGATGGACAGAAGCCGCACCCGGTATCAGATCACCGAGGAAACCGAGCAGGCCGACGGCTCTGTGCTGGTCCGCGTCCGCAAGCAGTATAACGACAAAGCTGACGTAAGCGAATACTTCAACTAACGCCAAACCCGCCTGATGGAAGTCAGGCGGGTTTGTGATAGAAAGCGTGGGTATGATGAATGATATTTATGAGCTTCAACAGATCCGGCAGCGCATTTTGGAGCGTTACCAGAGCGATCCCAACATCCGCATCAATGTTTCCCTCCGGCAGCCGAGGCTGCATTTGAACAATGTTCCGGTGAAGATCACGGGCGTCTACCGGCACATCTTTCAGGTGGAGGAAGACTCGTCCGGGCAGTCGAAGCGCCATGCGCTGCAATATGCGGATGTACTGACGCACGATATTGAGCTCTTGGATCTTTGAACGATGATGGGGCACGCAACGTTAAAAGCGGATAGATGCTTGATTCGTCTGTCAGTGCGCGGGAGAAAAATCGCGCAGGCAATACGAACACAAAAAGCACTTTTCTGACAAGTTTGTATGGTGGAAACTTTCCTTTTCGCGCCGTATAATGATGGCACAGACAAGGAGGTGGTCAGTATGCTGGCAGAGAATCTGGCGCTCCTGCGAAACATCCGTGGCATGACGCAGGAGGAGGCGGCGGAGGTCATCGGCATCTCGCGCCAGTCCTATTCCAAATGGGAGCAGGGCGAAACGATCCCCGACATTGAAAAATGCGACCGATTGGCAAAATTCTACGGGGTCTCCATCGATGCCCTCGTCCATCAGGATGAGGAGGTCGGCAAAGCACGGGTGGCGCCTGCCCCGGTGGGCAAGCACCTGTGGGGAACGGTGGCGATGGGTGCCAAGGGTCAGATCGTCATCCCCAAGGCGGCGCGGGATACCTTTCGCTTGAGCGAAGGCGACCGCCTGGTTGTCCTCGGCGACGAGGAGCAGGGCATCGCGCTCATCAAGGCGGAGGTCTTTGAGGAGCGGATGCAGAAGGCCCTGCGTGCAGGTCAGAAATCCAACGAATAAAAGAAGGTGCGATCATGAAATGTCCCGAATGTGGAAAAGAAATGCGAGAGGGGTATCTCTTTTGCAGCAAGGACGGCGCGTTCAGCTTTGCAAACGAGGTGCCGGGTGTGTTTGAGAACGCGAAGAATGCCGATGGCTTTGTGAAAATCACAGACCTCAAGGCAAGCCACCGGACGAGAGTTCCGGCCTCCATCTGCGAGGAATGCAGGACGGTCATACTCAAGTATTGAGTGAAGCTGCCGCTTCCAACCGAAAAAAGTCCCCAAGCCGTTGCGTCAAAACGGCTTGGGGACTTGCTATATTTGCGCGGTTTATGACCCTCCCAAGCTTATTTTGGTGTTCCGCCGACCATGGTATAGAATGCCGTGCATCCGGCGTGGGCGCTTCGCCGCGCAGATATGTGCCAACGGTCGTGCCCAGACTCTTTGCGTACTGCTGAAATACTTCCGCGGTCTCCCTCTTCATGTTCACCTTATCCCATTCTTTTGCCATCGTGTGCGCTCCTTTTACAACGTATTATGCTTTGCGTTGAGTGCACCATAGCGCTATACAACGCACTTGCCAATACGTTAATTCTACTGTTTCGGATTCATATTGTATAGGTGTCCGTCCGTTCGGACAGACCCTCGGATGTGCACGGCGTGGTTGAGTGAAAGTTGAACGATTTGCCCCCCGGCTCTAAGATCATCCCCCTGCGGAAATATAAAAACAGCCGTTTTCGTAAAGAAAACGGCTGTTTTTCTGGTTGCGGAGGCAGGACTCGAACCTACGGCCTCCGGGTTATGAGGCAGTCTCACGCACAAATTGGAGCCGTTTCGGTTCCGATTTGTGCTTTTTACCGCCGTTCGCTCAGCGGATTTTCCGTTGTTTCCGCCCAGTCCTGCCCGCTTTTTTCGTGTTCTGGGTCAAAAGTGGGTCAGAAACTGTAATGTCCGGAGGGGATTGGCGAACTGCAACCTTGCGCCACAGTCCGCGCGATCTATCCTCATGTCACAAATGGCGTAAAAGGCAGGGGTTCATAGGTGTATTTGTTCATCACAGCTGCTGCGTCATCCTCGCTGATGGCGCGGAAGCCGTCGCCGCCAAGGTAGTAGTCGGTCGTATCGGAGTAGAACCAGCCGTCCAAAGAAATCAACGTTTCCAGATGCTGTAACTCTCCGCTGGTATAGCGGTAGTAAGAGTAACTGCTTTCAAATGCACTGCTGCTGCATTCGTTGGCCAGACTGCCATCGGCGCAGAAATACCAGCGGTTACGATTCCAGCCGTTGACCACGCGGACGGCCTTTGCGCCGTCGAGGCGGTAAATATTGAAGATCACGCCGTAGCCGTCGCCCCAGTCCGCGCCGAGCAGCAGCTCGCTCGTGCCGTCGCCGTCGAGGTCGCGCAGCAGCCAGCCGGGCGTCTGGTAGTAGTCGTTCGCGGACAGGAGATCGTGGCTGAAGTCGGTCTGCACGTCGCTTGCGCCGGAGCGCCGCAGGTCGGCGATCTCGGCGAGCAGCGCGTCGTAGGCGGCGTAGCCGGTGAGGCTCACCGTACCGCTGCGCGCAGGGGGCGGTGTGGTCGCGCACTTATAAAGCGCCGTACATCCGGCGGTAGAAAGCGTGTCGGAGCTGACCTCCATGTAGTACGCCTGCCCAATGGTCAGCCCGGAGAAGCGGACGCCGCTGTTTACCGCAGCGGTCACAGAGCTTGATGCCCACTCACCGGAACCGGGTTCTCCGACACAAAGCCGCACGTTGTAATTGGCTGCACCGGGTGCGCTATACATGACAAACGCTATGTCCGATGCTTTTGCAGTGAACGGCGCGCAGATGTTTCCGCTTGTGCTGCCATTACCGCTTCTGGGCAGAAAGGCCGTCCCTGCGGCGGGAGCGGGATCGGTCTGCGCATCAAGCGCGTCCCTCTCCTCGGCGGTCATTGCATGGGTCTTAACAGAATACGCGGTATGCTCTGCGTCATTTTCGGGCGTGTGCTGTTCTTCACCCTCACCGGCGCCGGAGCGCCGCAGGTCGCTGATCTCGGCGAGCAGCGCGTCGTAGGCAGCGTAGCCGGTCGTGCTCGCCGCATCGCTACGCGCAGGGGGCGAAAACACGGAGGAGGCAGGGCACACTTCATTTATGTGGATTCCGTTGTCCTTCAAAAATCGCGTGAGTACGCCTTGTGAGTCGCTTTGCAGTGCCTCGTATTGGCGCTGGCTGACAGGATCGTTTAACAGGAACTGCACATCGGACGGCAACACCAGCAGATACACATACTCATCATCGGCTCCGAGGACATACTCGGCGATGCCGAGAATCTCGGGGACAGGCAGTGCGTCATAGCCTCTCCATTCCTTGAAATTATCCCAGCTCATAGCGACCAGCCACCATACGTTGCCCATTCCCCCGTCGGGATACGCCGCAAGCGCGTTCTTTTCCGACAGATGGAACAGCATGATCCCATATCCCAGATAGGCAGTCCCCTTGTCGCAGGCGGAGAGCTCTGCAATATCCTCCCATGCAGCGGGAACGGTGAGCGTCAGCGACAGCGTCGGCTCGGTCATGGTTTTCATTTCCTCCTCTGCCGGCTCGCTTGCGCCAATACATCCAAACAGATAGTCTCTCAACTCCGTACTTCCGGAACGCAGCTCATAGAGCCGCGCTGTCTTGCCGTCAGTAATGGGGTTGACCAGCATTTCACGCTCAGAGAGCATGATCTCGCAGCGTTCGCCCGCGGCGCTGATAAAATAGAGCCTTGCATAGCAGTCCTCCATTGCTGACGCAGCACCAAGGCGTTTGTATTGCAGGGCATCCAGCAGAGCGTAGACGGCGTCCGTTTCCTCCGCCGTCAACTGGACGTTGGATGGCTGCGCGCCGCTTGCGTCCGTTACATCGGCATAAGTGACCTGTTCCCGATGGAAACCGACCAGTCCGGCGGCGTCGGTATCCGTAGGCGGATTTGTCAGAAAGCACACCGCCACAACGATGCACACGGTGACCGACGCCGCGACCACCCAGAATGCGGGCTTTTTGTAGTGAAGCGCATTTTTGACACGCTCCTTGACGCCAACTTCACCGAACGCCAGCGGGCAGGTGATGACCGCCT
>ERZ773147.3116-NODE-3116-length-13166-cov-11.521242_pt1 | contig 13166 bp, 10 predicted proteins | sample MGYA00580851_ERZ773147 | MGnify/ENA primary metagenome ERZ773147 (study PRJEB29015, sample SAMEA2737818) | human gut metagenome | biome: human gut; feature: human-associated habitat; material: faeces | place: China | collected 2012 ... | reverse complement strand
CCCTTAGCTCAGTTGGTCAGAGCAACCGGCTCATAACCGGTGGGTCCAAGGTTCGAATCCTTGAGGGCGCACCATTTTAATTTAAAAACAAATAATTGTGGCACAGCCACTTTTATTTTATACGGGTAGTTGGGTGAGTGGCTAAAACCATCAGACTGTAAATCTGACCTCATTTGAGTTCCCTGGTTCGAATCCAGGACTGCCCACCAAAGTAAGTTTTCGTTGAACTCTTTCAAAGTATTGAAAATAGTGAGATTAGAAAAACAGAAAATATGAACCGATAAATCGATTCATATTTTTTTTGTTTTCTTTTATATTGGTATCAGAAAATGATGAAATAAACCTCATTGATGTAATAATTCAAGAAGATCATTTTAATAAATTTTTTGTGATAATATAATTTGTATATTGTATATTGTATATTGTATACAAAAAAAATAAAAAAGTGTATAATAATTTTGGATATTAAATACAGAGGTGAAATATGGATTTAATTGGCAGTTTAACTGATGTAAATAATGTTAGAGGAATAACATTAAGTAGTCAGCAAATAGATTTATTTAATATAATAGAGCAAGCACAAAGTCGTGAAGAGGCAGTAAAAAAAGTTTATGAATATTTAGACGGAATATTGCAAGCAAATAAAATGTCTAAAGAAATGAATTTACAAAGGTTAAACACGGCTCAGAAGATTAAAAGAGTTGTAGATGAGAAAGTAATTAGTGTACCTAATAAAGATGAGTTTCTAAAATTTTTATTAGGAAATGCAATGCAAATAAGAGCAAATTGGGACCAAAAAGAAAGTTTAGAAAAATTATTTGAAGGTAAAGATATTGATACTACATATATTGATACAATTTTAGATATGAAAAAATATTTTGCACATCAAACACATGGGATTTTAACATTTCTTGTAGATAAAGATGGACAGACTATTAATCCAGATAGTGAAGTAATAGAAGTTGACAAACAAAAAACTTATCAAAAAGTAGAAGCATTATATGAATATATTGTTGGAAATTTAGAAAATGGAGATAATAGATTTAATAGATTAACACTAGATGGACAAGGAAAATTCGGTACAGTAGCAGGTGTTATGCAAACTGAAAAAGAGGCACAAGCAAAACCTAATGATTATAATTTACAACCATTAATACAAGGTTATGAATTTGCAAGAAATCATAATATGGATATAAGAATAAATGCATTAGTGTTTTTTAAAGACTTTCCAGATAGACTTATAGGAGAAAGTGCAGATGCTTATAAAACTGCATTAGAAAGTTATGGTAAAGCAATATCATTTGTAGCAAATGAATATGCAGCAAAAGGTGTACCAACTACAATAGATATGTTTAATGAATTTGTAGATTATAATGCACCATTTTCAGAAAGAACAAATAACTGGATGTCAAAATTAAGTGTAGAAGATTTATGCAAGATTGCATTAACATTAAAACAAGAAATGCCAGATGTAGATTTTGGTTATAATGATTGGAATTTTGAAAATCCAGACAAGAGAAAAACAATATTTGAAGTTATTAGAAAAATACAAGAATTTGAAAGACAAAATAATTGTAAAATTATAGACCACATTGGAACTCAATGTCACACAAGTATAAATGATATTGAGGAGTTAAGAAAATCTATTGAAGAATTACAACAATTTGGTTTACCAGTAGATATAACAGAATTAGATATCTCTAAAGGTTTAAAGGGTGTAGATTATGAAAGGGCAACACAAGAGGAATTAAGAGCAATTAGAAAATATGAACAAAAATTACAAAATGATATGATGAAGATGATGAGTGAATTTGTAAGAGATGGAAAAGTAAGAGGAATTACATCTTGGAGTATAACTGATGAATTGTGTTGTGATTTTTGTGATGGAAAACAAGCATCTGTTACAGATATGAGTTATGATAGTAAAACAGGTTTTACTTTTTCTGGTAAAGATATGGATAAAGAAATTGAAATGACTTTAGAAGAAATGCAGCTAATACAAGAACATATATTAAGAATTAGAGAAAGCAAAAAACAAGAAATAAATCAAAATCCAACGCAGGACTTTTGTTTTCATACACATACACAAAGATGTGGTCATGGTGCGAAAGACACAGGAGATAAAGAATGGGTAAAAAATGCAATTAAAGGAGGAATTAAAAAACTAGCATTTACTGACCATATTCCATTACCAGATGGAATGAATCATAAAGCAAATTCTAGAATGGATATTGCAGAAGTTGAGTCATATTTGACATCTATTCATTATTTGCAAGAAAAATATAAAGGACAAATAGAGATAGAATCTGGATTTGAATTTGAATATTCTGATAGAGATTTAGCACATTTACAAGAATTAAAATCAAAGACAGATAAAATGGTATTAGGACAACATTTTGTAATAGATGACAAAGGACAAGAACATGGTATTGTAAGAGGAAAAGGTGGAAAACAAATAAGTGATGAAGTGTTAGATTTATATGCAGAGTCAATTATATCTGCAATGGATAAAGATTTACCAGACGTTATTGCGCATCCAGATTTGTTTATGCAAGCAAGAGATAGTTTTGGAGCAAAGGAAGAAGAAATTACAAGAGCAATTTGTAGAAAAGCCATTGAAAAAGGAATTCCATTAGAAATAAATTTTGGTAAAATAGCTTCAAAAGTTGAAAGCAAAATGCCATTAGATGAATTGAAAAAAAGAATCCCTTATCCATCTCCAGAGTTTTGGAAAATAGTTGCAGAAGAAACTAGAATTGCAAAGGAAAATGGACAAGACTTATTTGTAATTTATGGAAAAGACGCACACTCCCCACAACAATTATCAACTGAAAAAGATTATGAAATAGCAAGAGCAATTATAGGAGAACAAATTTTAGAACAATTACACATAGTAACTGAACATAAGGAATTAGAAGAATCAACTAAAAAGCAAACAAAAACTAAATCTATACAAGGTCTAGTGCAAGAATCAATAGAAGGTGTACCAGACTTAACAATTTTAGATGATATAGAACAAGCACAAGCAAGGCAACAAAGAACGATTATTGAACAAAGAGAAGGACAAAACTATTCACAAAATATAGGAGATTAGTAATATGGTAGATAATAAATATGCGATAGCATATAGTGAAATATTAGAAATCTTAAAACATATTCCTATAGAAGATTATAATAAAATACCAAAAGATAAAATAGAAATATTTGAAACATATGCAAACAAAGAGTATAATTTTGAATATGATCCTCAAAAGACACTTAAAGAACAAAATGTTTCCAATATTACAAAAGGAATTATAATACTTCTATTTAGGGATTATTGGGCAATAGAAATGCAAAAAAATAAAATTATTGCAAAACAGAATTATGATAGGATGAAATTAGAAGAAAAGAAAAAAGAGAAATATAATCTTGATAATATTTTAAATAAAAATCAAGTCATAAATAAAATTACTGAAAAGCATAGTATCGAAGAAGAAAATATGGATATGGTTAAATATAAACAACTAAAATGGTATAATCAAATATTTGATAAAATATTAAATATATTTAGAAAAAAAATGAATTATATATTGTTATTAATACATATATAAAAAATATATAGCTGATTTAATTTAAAATGGGCGAAAGAATGTATGATAGATATAAATAGACGTAGATAAAAATAATTAAAGGACTACTAAAACAACTTTTAGTAGTCCTTTAATATAATATGAAAGTTTTGCTAAACATAAATACTAAAAATTATTTTTAAATTTATGTCATCTATTCTTTTAACGAATAGATTTTAAATCCACTCACCATATTTTTTTATATATAGTTTCTTTACAAATAGTGCAAGGAAACAGTATAGTATAGGAATAGTTATTATTAAAGCTATATATTTTAAAGGAAGTGCAACTAAACCAATAAAGTTTCCTATAAATGTAAAAGGTATAATTAAAGCAACAATACTTAAAGTAATTGAACTTAAGTATACACCTTTTGATGCATGGCTTTGGAAAAATGGAATTTTAGATGTTCTAATTACATGTAATCCTACTAAATTAGAAACAACTCCATATGAAAACCATATAGTTTGAAATAACGCAACATCTGGAGCTCTTAATTTAAATCCATACCATAATATAGAAAATACTAATAAATCAAATATAGAACTTGTAGGTCCCATAAATAGCATGAAATTTTTTATACTTGTTAAATTCCATCTTCTAGGTTTTTCTAGGTATTCTTTATCAACATGATCGAGTGGTAAAGAAAGTTGTCCAAAATCATAAAGTAAACTTTGAACTAATAATTGAATTGGTGTGATTGGCATAAATGGAAGTAAAATACTTGCTATTAAAACAGAAAGAACTTCACCAAAATTAAAGCTAACTGCCATTTTTATATATTTTAATAAATTACCAAATGTTTTTCTTCCTTCTACAACACCATCTACTAAAACATGAAGATCTTTTTCTAACAAAATTATATCAGCAGTTTCTTTTGCAATATCTACAGCAGTATCTACAGAAATTCCAACTTCAGCATTTGTTAAAGATGGGGCATCATTTATACCGTCACCCATATATCCTACAATATTTCCAGATTCTCTAAGTAATCTTACGATTCTAGCTTTTTGAATAGGGGAAAGTTTAGCTAAAACATTTGTTGAGCGTAGTAATCTAAGTAAAGCCATATCAGATAGTTTATCTACTTTATTACCTGTTAAAATTCTTTTTGTGCTGATATTTACTTTTTCGCAAATAGCTCTTGTAACATATTCATTATCACCAGTTAGAACCATAACTCTAACTCCATATGAGTTTAAACGCTCAATTGCAGATTTAGCGCTTTCTTTTGGGGGATCCAAAAATCCAATAAATCCTAAGAATGTCATTTTAGATTCATCCTTTACAGAAAATTCAGAAATATTTTCTATGTCTGTTTTTTGGCAAACACCGATAACTCTCATTCCCTGTATGTTAAGATTTTTAGAAATAGATAAAATGTTATTTTTTATATCTGAAGTAATAGGATTTATAGTGTCTTTATAATTTACAGTTGTACAAACAGATAAAATTTCTTCTATAGCACCTTTAGTTATTAATTTTTTACTAGTTCCATCAGATACAATAACAGATAAACGTCTTCTAGAAAAATCAAATGGGATTTCATCTATTTTTTTATATTTGCTAGCAATTACATTAATTTCTTCTTTTTCAGCTCTTTTTATGACGGCTTTGTCTATATTTCCTTTTAAACCAGTTTGAAAATACGAATTCAAAAAAACATATTCTAAAATTTTCTTATCTTCATTACCTTTTATATCTAAATATTTTTCTAATACAATATTATCTTCAGTTAAAGTTCCAGTTTTGTCTGTGCATAAAATATTCATGGAACCGAAACTTTGTATACTATCTAGTCTTTTAACTATAGTTTTCTTTTTAGACATTTTTACAGCCCCCTTAGAAAGACTAGAAGATAGAATTACAGGCAAAAGTAAAGGAGTAATTCCAATAGCTATGGCTACAGAAAATGTAAAGGCTGTAAGTGATCCATGTTTTGCATTATTTAGTAAAAATGTAATTGGAATTAATATAAGCATAAATCTTATTAAAAGTTTACTTAAATTGTTAATACCTTTTTGAAAACTGGTTATTGGTTTTCCAGAAGTTATAGTGTTTGCAACTTTTCCAAAGTATGTGCTATCACCAGTTTTTATAACAATAGCTTTTCCACTTCCACTAGTAACATTAGTGCCCATAAAGCAAATTGTGTCTAAATCGGTTATACTTTCAATTTCATCAATAGACGGAAGTTCTGTTGATGAAGATTTTTTTACTGAATCAGATTCACCAGTTAAAGATGATTGAGTGATATATAAATCTTTTGCTTCTAATACTCTAACATCTGCTGGGATGATATCACCTGCAGATAAAAGTATTACATCACCAATAGTAATTTCATTTAAAGGAATTTTTATTTTAGTCTCATTTCTGATAACTGTACAAGTAGTAGCAACTAAATCTTTAAGTTTTTCAGCAGCTTTATTTGAATTATAAACTTCAAAAAATTCAAGTAAGGTACTTGCCAAAACTAAAACTAAAATAACAATAATATTTGCATAACTAGGGGGAGAGGTTAATATTATATCTGTATAAATAAGAATAATAGTGATTCCCATAAGTATTATATTAAAAGGACTAAGTAAACTATCCCAAAGATAGTTATACCATTTTTTTTGTTTTTTTTGTTTCATTTCATTTTTTCCGTATGTAGATAATCTGTTTTCTACTTGCTCGTTAGATAATCCTTTTTCAAGATCGATTTTATATTTTTTTAAGAAATCTTCCTTTGAAGATATACATTCAAAACCATATAATTTTTTTATGTTTATTTTTTCTTCTTTTTTGGACTGTGCCATAAAAATCAACTCTCCTTTTTGTTTATATATTTCTTTTATTGATAAGTAAATTTAGTTATTCTGTATTTAAAGTATTAAGTAAATTATCAGAATCTTCTTTTGATAGATATCCATATTCAACCATGGAATTAATTACTTTTTCTTGTCTTTTTTTAGTTAGTTTTGGATTAACACTTGGGGAATATACACTAGGAGCATTTGGAATTCCAGCAAGCATTGTACATTCATATAGGTTCATATCTTTAGGCTGTTTATTTAAATAGCCTTTTGATGCTTGAGAAATGCCGTAGTATCCATCACCAAAATAAATAGTATTCATATAAAGTTCAAAAATTTCATTTTTAGAATAATTTTTTTCTAAATCATACCCAATTAAAATTTCAGCTATTTTTCTACTAATAACATGTTTTTCAGAAGCAAAGTATAAATTTTTAGCAAGTTGTTGGGTAATTGTACTACCACCTTCTTTTAGTTCTTTTGCTTGTAAATTAGAAAAGATTGCTCTAGATATACCTATTGGGTCAATTACACCATGCTTTTCAAAACGGTGGTCCTCAACTGCTATTACAGCATTTTTAAAATTTGACGGAACATCATTAATAGAGATAAAATCATCTTTTTCTTTAATTTGTGTTATTTTATCTTTAATGCTTACCTTGGTAATAGCATCTTTATAAAGCAAATAGCCACTAGCGAAAATAGAAGAGAAAATAATTATAAGTATAATTAATATTATAAATAGTATGTGCCTAATAAATTTTTTCATGCAATTTTACACCCCTCCTTGGAGATTATTATACAACAAAAAGAAGAATAACGAAAAAAATTTTAAAAAGTTTTGTAAAAAAATGTTTTATTAGAATATAAAGAAAAATTTAGTGAAAATAATAACCAATTATCTGATAAAAATGCAAAAGTGATATAAATAAGTAAATGCAAGATTTTAATTATAAATATAATAATAAAATTCAAAATATTTATCTATTTTATTTGACAAATTTACATAGTTAATAGATAATATATTTTGAGATAAACAAAAGAGAGTTTTTAAAAATAAAAAACTGGAAATGATACAAAGGAGGAAAAAAATGTATATTTTTAATAGAATTACGGTTACACCACAATTACCTAAAAGAATAGAAAATTTAGGGAAAATAGCTAATAACTTATGGTGGTCATGGAATACTGACTTTTTGAAATTGTTTAAACAAATAGATATAGATTTATGGGAAAGAGTAGGAAAAAATCCTATTAAATTTTTAAAATTAGTGTCACAAGAAAAATTGGAAAATGCAGTAAATAATCAAGAATTTTTAAAAAGTTATGACAAAATAAATAGTAACTTTGAAGGATATATGAACAATAAAAATACATGGTTTTCTAAAGAATATCCAAATAATAAAAGCGATTTAATAGCATATTTTTCAGCAGAATATGGATTAGACGAAATATTGCCTATTTATTCTGGTGGACTTGGAATTTTATCTGGAGATCATCTAAAATCTGCCAGTGATTTAGGTATACCACTTGTGGGGGTAGGACTTTTTTATAAAAATGGATATTTTCACCAAAAAATAGATGGAACTGGCAGACAAGAAACAGAATATACTGCTGTAGATGAATCTACATTACCAATGAAGGTAGTAAAAGATAATAAAGGAAATGATTTACTTATATTTGTTAAGTTCCCAGAAGGAAAATTATATTTAAAAGTATGGCAAATAAATGTTGGTAGAGTAAAATTATATTTATTAGATTCAGATATAGATGAAAATATAGAAGAATATAGAAATGTTACAGCTACATTATATGGTGGAGACCAAGAAATGAGAATAAAACAAGAAATAGTTTTAGGAATGGCTGGAACTAATTTATTAAAAGTTTTAGGATTAAATCCAACAGTTTATCATATGAATGAAGGACATTCATCATTTTTGATACTAGAATTAATAAAAACAATTATGAATGAAAGAAAGGTATCATTTGATATTGCAAGAGATATAGTATCTGCTAAAACTGTATTTACAACACATACTCCGGTTCCAGCTGGAAATGATATATTTCCACTAGATTTAGTAGAAAAATATTTTAAAAATTATTGGACAAGATTTGGAATAACAAAAGAAGAATTTTTTAGATTAGGAATGAAACCAAATGCTATTATTGCAAATAGTGGATTTAATATGGGAATTCTTGCTTTAAAAGTAGCTGGAAAGAAAAATGGAGTAAGCAAATTACATGGAGAAGTATCAAGAGAGTTATTTGGAGAAGTTTGGCCCAATATTGCAGCTAGTGAGTCACCAATAACTTATGTAACTAATGGAATACATACATGTTCATGGCTTCCAGCTAATTTAAAAGAATTATATAATAAATATTTAATTCCTTTCTGGCAAGATAATATTCATGATGATAAAGTATGGGAAAATATAAAAAATATTCCAAATGAAGAATTATGGAATGAACATCAAAAAAGAAAAGCTAAACTAATCGAAATGGTTAAAGATAGTACAACTAAAAGATTAAAAAGAGAAGGATATAGTTATGAAGAGATATCACAAATTATATCAGGGTTAAGTGAAAATAATTTAACAATTGGTTTTGCAAGAAGATTTGCAACATATAAAAGAGCAACTTTAATTTTTAGAGATTTAGAAAGAATTACACAAATATTAAATGATTCTAATAAACCTGTACAATTGATTTTTGCAGGTAAAGCACATCCAATAGATAAAGAAGGACAAGATTTAATAAAATTTATCCATGAAATATCTATGAAACCACAATTTAAAGGAAAAATATTCTTATTAGAAGATTATAATATTGGTATGTCTAGGTATTTGATAAGTGGTGTAGATGTATGGCTTAATAATCCAAGAAGACCAATGGAAGCATCACGGAACAAGTGGACAAAAGGCTTCTGTAAATGGTGTTATAAACTTTAGTGTATTAGATGGTTGGTGGGCTGAAGGCTATAATACAAAAAATGGATGGACAATTGGAACATCTGCAGAATATGAAAATTATGATATTCAAGACAATGAAGATAGTGAAAATATGTATATAACTTTAGAAAAGAAAATAATTCCAATGTATTATAATAAAGATGAAAAAGGTATTTCAAGCAGATGGATGGAAATGATGAAAAATTCTATAATTACTACAGGAGGAAGATTTAGTACAGCTAGAATGTTAGTTGATTATACTAAAAAATTATACATTCCATTATGTAATTTAACTAATAAATATTATAATGATTTAGCAACTGTTACAGAATTTGATGAATGGAAGAAGAATTTAAATAGAAATTGGAATGATATAAAAATTATTGGAGAAGAAAGTAATGTAGATAATATTACAGTAGATGCAGGAAATACAATAGAAGTAAAATGTAGAGTAATGTTACCTAATATAGAAGAAGAGGATGTAGAAGTTCAAGTATATTATGGACAAATAATGGAAAATGGAATAATGGAAAATATTAATATTATTCCAATGAAATTAGTAGAAAAAAATGTAGAAAATAAAGAATATGAATATAAAGCAAAAGTTGAACTTTCTACAGGAGGAGACTTTGGATATACATTTAGAGTTGTTCCAAAAAGCAAAATGGTATTAGACCAAGAAAATTTGAATTTAGTAAAATGGGTTAAAAAATAGTATTAAAGTATATGTAAAAATAGTTTGAAAAGACAAATAAAACACATACAAAATACATAAAAAAAGAGTGTATACCTTGAATATGCTCTTTTTTAATGATATAATACAAATTGTGTTAAAAATATTTATATTTTACCAATGTATCGTAAAGTATAAGCAGATGGAGGGAAAATGATATGAAAAAAACAAAAATAGTATGTACAATAGGACCAGCAACTGCAGATGTTGAAGTTTTAAAGAAAATGATTCTTGCTGGAATGAATGTTGCAAGATTAAACTTTTCACATGGAGGATACCAAGATCAAGAAAGATTTATTAAAGCAGTAAAACAAGCGAGAGAAGAAGTAAATATGCCAGTAGCATTATTACTAGATACACAAGGTCCAGAAATAAGAACTGGAAAATTAGAAGAAGCACCAGCTTTACTAAAAGCAGAAGAAGAATTTACATTAGTAAATGAAGATATAATAGGTGATAATACAAAAGTTTCTGTAACTTATAAAGATTTATATAAAGATGTAAAACCAGGAACAACAATACTTATAGATGACGGTAAAATAGAAATAGAAGTAGATAGAATAGAAGGAAAAAATGTTGTTTGTAAAGTAATGAATGGTGGAGAATTAGGAAATAGAAAAAGTATAAATGTTCCTGGAACACATATTAATTTACCAGCATTAAAAGATAAAGATATACAAGATTTAAAAGATGGATGCAAAGGAGATTTTGATTATATCGCAGCATCATTTATTAGATCAGCAGATGACGTTTTAGCTATTCGTAAAGTTTTAGATGAAAACGGTGGAAAAGATATAAAAATAATTTCTAAAATAGAAAGTCAAGAAGGAATAGATAACTTCCAATCTATTTTAGAGGTTTCAGATGGTATTATGGTTGCTCGTGGTGATATGGGAGTAGAAATACCAATGGAAGAAGTTCCAATTGTTCAAAAAAGATTTATAAAAGAATGTAATAGAGCAGGAAAAATGGTTATAACAGCAACTCAAATGCTTGAATCAATGACAACAAATCCAAGAGCTACAAGAGCAGAAGTTTCAGATGTTGCAAATGCAGTATTTGATGGAACTGGTGCTATAATGTTATCTGGTGAAAGCGCAATGGGGAAATACCCTGTTCAATGTGTTGAAACAATGACAAGAATTGCTACAGCAGTAGAAGCTTCTATAAATTATGGTAGAAGATTTAAAAGAAGAGAATATGACTTAGAAACAAAAAATTATGAATTTTATTTAGCACATTCTATATGTTCTACAGCATTACAAATGAATGCAAAAGCTATATTTGCATATACAGAATGTGGTGATACACCAAAATTATTATCTAGCTTTTTACCATGTTGTCCAATATATGCAGTAACAAGCAAAGAAAAAACATATAAACAATTAGTATTAGCTTGGGATGTTACACCTATACTTGTAAAAGAAGATGTACCAGCTAAAGAATTAATTGCAAAAGGAATAGAAGTTGCAAAACAAGCTGGGTATGTAGCTTCAGGTGATATTGTTGCAATCGCTGGAGGAGAATCAATTTTACCAGGAAATAAAGATGATGTAATGAATAGAACTGTTGGTGGAGTAATTAGAATTTAAAAATATTTGATAAAAGCTAAAAAATAAATAAAAAGTCTTAAATTATTAAAAAATAATAATTTAAGGCTTTTTTTATAGAAAAGATTTTTTTCGAAATTGCATGGTATATAAAAAAATTTCTAACATTGATACTAGAAAAATTGGTTTGGGATTTTTCTATAAAGCAAATTTTTATGTTTTTAGAAATCTTAAAAATAGTAATAAGAAGCATAGATTGGAGAAAAAGGTTAAAAAAGCAAGGTTTGGTTATGTTCTAAAACATGTAACATCTAATGTGGATTTGTCATAAAATGTATTATAACTATAAATAAGGAGGAAGTTAAAATATGTATAATCGTAGATACAATAGATGTTGCTGTCAAAAAAATTACAATGAAAAAGTAATAGAAGACATATGTAATGATGTAGGAACTACAGCTGAGTATAAGTGTGAATGTACAAATTCTTGTGGCTGTAAAGCCACATGTGTTTGTAGTAAAAATAATTGTGGTTGTGGATTTGATGAAGAAGAATCTGTTTTTCCACAAAATCCAATGTTTGGCCAAAGTTATGTTCCAATTCAGGAGATGGATAAGACATTCGTACCTTGTGTTGGATTAAAAATGGGAACTATATTTCCAGAATTAGTAAGTCCATATGTTCCATGCCAAAGTATAGAAGAAAATGCATTTATAAAAGCAAAAAATGAAATAGGAAAGGGGTGCAATAAATGATGAACTTTAACGATAATTGTGATTGCGGTTTTGAAAAACCAACTTCTTGTATGCAAGATAAATGCAAATGTAATTGTAAATTTGAGTTTGAACCTAAAAATGAAGATGTATCAGATGAGATGACAAGAGAAGAAATGGCTAAAAAATTAAAATGCTACAGATTTGCAATTATAGAACTTGGATTATATTTAGATACACATCCAGATGATGAAAAAGCAATATGTTTGCATAAAGAATATTGTAATAGATTTAAAGTATTATCAGATAAATATCAAAAAGTATATGGGCCATTAACAATAATGTTCCCATGTAATAAATGGAGATGGCTTGAAGAACCATGGCCATGGGAAAGGGGGAATTTTTAATGTGGACTTATAACAAAGTTTTAGAATATCCAGTAAATATAAAATGTCCAAATCCACGTTTAGCTAAATTTATAATTAGTCAATATGGCGGTCCTGATGGAGAACTTGCAGCATCTCTTAGATATTTATCTCAAAGATTTGGTATGCCAGATCAAAAAGCAAAAGCTATATTAAATGATATTGGTACAGAAGAACTTGCTCACTTAGAAATGGTTGGAACAATAGTACATCAACTAACTGATGGAGTATGTCCAGAAGAACTAGCAAAGGCAGGTCTTGGAGCATATTATACAGATCATGGTGTGGATGTTTATCCGCAATCTGCTGCAGGAGTTCCTTTTACAGCATCATATATTGCAGCAAAAGGTGATCCAATTGCAAATCTTCAAGAAGATTTAGCTGCTGA
>ERZ773147.3111-NODE-3111-length-13187-cov-3.843588_pt1 | contig 13187 bp, 13 predicted proteins | sample MGYA00580851_ERZ773147 | MGnify/ENA primary metagenome ERZ773147 (study PRJEB29015, sample SAMEA2737818) | human gut metagenome | biome: human gut; feature: human-associated habitat; material: faeces | place: China | collected 2012 ... | reverse complement strand
GTTCTACAACGAAACACCGAAGTCCATTCTGGAAAAAGCCGAAGAGAACGATATGATGCGCTTTGTGGAAAACGGCCACAAGGTACATGCCATCGTCAGCCCGTACAAGACTGTGAGCGTTGACGCCCCCAAGGACCTTGCCCTTGTGAGCGAAATCCTGAAAGGAAAAGAATAAATGCCCGATATTAAACTGTTGGACTGCACCCTGCGTGACGGCGGCTATGTGAACAGCTGGAACTGGGGCTTTGCTGCAGCCAAAGATATTATTGCCTCGCTGACCCGTGCCGGGACTGACATTGTGGAAGTGGGCTTTCTGCGCAATGTGGATGGCTACAACCCCGATGTGACCGTCTGTAACACCATTGAAGAGCTGAACAGACTGCTGCCTGCCCACACCGGCAGCACCATGTACAGCGGCATGGCCATGCGCTCCAATTATGATATTGCCAAGCTGTCCCCTTATGAGGGGCACGGCATTGAGATGCTGCGCATTACCGCCCACGATTACGATATCCGCGAAGGCATGGATTTTGCCCGCGAAGTCAAGGCCCGCGGGTACAAGCTGTCCATCAACCCCATCAACATTATGGGCTATGCCGACAAAGACTTGCTGTGGATTTTAGACCAGGTAAACGAGATTCACCCGTACCAGTTCTCCATTGTAGATACCTTCGGCAGCATGCGGCGGCGTGACTTAGAGCGCATCGTCAGCCTGGTGGACCACAACCTGGCCCCGGATATCCGGCTGGCGCTGCACCTGCATGAGAACATGGCGCTGAGCTTCTGCCTGGCGCAGGAATTTCTCGACAAGCATCTGCGCCGCGACCTGGCTGTGGACGGCAGCCTGATGGGCATGGGGCGCATTCCCGGCAACCTGCCCATTGAGCTGATTGCCGACTATATGAACGAGACCCTTGGCTGCCATTATGACATTGACGAGATGATGGACGCCATCCAGGACCATATCGCCCCGCTGAAAGGCGAGACAGCCTGGGGTTACACCCCGGCTTACTTCCTGAGCGCACGGTACAACCTGCACCGCGATTACGCCGAGCATTATCTGGACAAAGGCGATTTGACCAACCGGGACATCAACCATATTCTGGCCGGTTTTGACCGCAGCAAGGCCACCGCATACGATAAAGACTATGCCGACCGCCTGTACCGCGAATACCAGAACCGCGCCGTTGACGACACCGCCGCGCTGGATACCCTGCGCACCGCGTTTGGCGGCAAGACCGTGCTGGTGCTGGCCCCCGGTGCCAGCCTGGCGGACGAAACCGGGCGCAATGCTGTGGCCGCCGCCAAGGCGGACTGCATTGTTTCAGCCAACTTCTGCCCGGCGTTCTGCCAGCCGGATTACGCATTTTTTACCAACAGCAAGCGGTTTGAAAAGCTGGACCTTGCTGCCCTGCCCTGCCCTGTTGTGCTCACCTCCAACCTGCGGCCGCTGCCGCAGGGGGCGCTGGCGGTCAATTATGACCGGCTGGCGGCCCCGGATGTGCAGAATGCATCCCTTGGCAGCAACAGTGTACTGATGCTGCTGCGGCTGCTGCGGCTGTGCGGTGCCAAGGCCGTGCTGCTGGCCGGGGCCGATGGCTACAAGGCCGGTGCCCCCGCCTATGCCGACAGCCTGCTGCACGCTCACACCGGGCGCGGAGCTGCGTTCAACACCGCCATGGCAGGTGCCATCAAAGCCTGCGGGCTGGATGTGACCTTTATCACCCCAAGCGAATACGCAAAATAACGAGGTTTGCCCATGATTCGACTTTTGGTTCTGGATGTAGACGGCACCATGACAGACGGCGGCGTGTACTATGATTCCACCGGCAACGAGCTGAAAAAGTTTGCCATCAAGGATGGGGCCGGGATCGTGCTGGCCCGCGCGGCAGGGATGCAGGTTATGATCTGTACCGGGCGCGAATGTGAAGCTGTGCGCTGCCGTGCCCAGGACCTGCACATTGACTATCTGTTCCAGAACGTACACGACAAAGCCGCTTTTTTGAGCAGGTTTATGGCTGAGCACAGCCTGACCAAGCAGGATGTTGCCTATTGCGGCGATGACCTGAACGATTTGACCGCCATGGCCCTGTGCGGCTTTGTGGCCTGCCCGGCCGATGCTGCCGGCCCTGTGCTGGGGCGGGCGGATTTCATCTGCCGCCAAAAAGGCGGCGAGGGCGCTGTGCGCGGCACGGTGGAAGAGATCCTGCTGCGGGACGGCCGCCTGCCTGCCGCCGTTAAAAAAGCCTTTGGCGCAAAGATTTGATGGGTGCGGCTGAAACGTTAAATATTCCGGTGTTTGTTTTGGACACCCCCTGAACGCTGAACCACCAAAACCGGGAGGAGCCCGTATGAGCAAAATAAAGGATTTTCTGAAAAGCCCGCTGGGCACCGCCTTGTGCGCCGCTGCTGCCTGCCTGCTGGCCGTGGTGCTGGTTTGGTTGGCCGCGGTGCGCCCCAACAATGACAAGAGCCTGTCGGAGCGCATCAGCGATGATTACAGCCAGCACAGCGCCGAGCTGGACGAAGCCAACGGCGCTGCCCAGACCTTTGATACCGACAATGACCTGCTGGCCATGGCCTTTGTGTTTGGCACCAGCAACGGCCAACCCACCGGTGAGCTGCACCTGGAACTTGCCGATGCCGACACCGGCGAGGTGCTGGCCCGCTCCACCGGCGATATGGCGAACATTGTGGCCGGGCAGTACACCGGCATGGGGCTGGATCCCCCCGTGACCGGCAGCGCAGGCCGCCGCTACCGCGTGACCCTGAAACCGGAGTATACCGGTTCCGGCCGGTTGACCGTGGGCTGCAGCAACGGCGCTGTGCTGTGGAACGATATCTTTACCGTAAACGGCGAGGCCGTGGACGGCACGCTGGCGCTGCTGGTGACTTACAAACAGATTGGCGGATTTTTGACCCGGTTCTTTTTGCTGGTCGGGCTGCTGGCCAGCGTTGTGGTGTTCCTTGGCATTTATTTTGCCATGCGGGGCCGCATGCCGCTGCACCGGCTGGTGTTTGTGCTGGTGCTCTGCTTTGGCATGCTGTACAGCTTTGTGCTGCCGCCCTATGCCGCACCGGACGAAAAATACCACATCAACCAGTCCTTTACTTTAGCCTGTAAATGGGCCAACATGCTCTCGCCGGATGAATGGCGGATGGGCAATGTGCCGCTGGATATGACCTACCGCCGCGAGCACGACTTTGACCCCCTGCTGCAAAACGAAAAGACCACCGTGTTCAGCTGGCAGGAACTGAGCGAAAACCTGTTCACCACCACCCCCGACAGTTTTGACAGCCACACTGCGCTGGAAGAACTGCAGACCGACCGCAATCCCACGCTGTACCTGTTCAGCGCGGCAGCGGTGTTCCTGGCATATGTTTTTCACCTTGGCTTTGTTCCGGCGCTGATGCTGGGGCGCACAGCAAATTTAATTGTGTTCGCTTTGTTGGCGGCGCTGGCCGTTAAAGCCGCGCCGTTTGGCAGGCGGGTATTCGCTGCGGCGGCCCTGCTGCCCATGACGCTGCATCTGGCGGCTTCTTTCAGCCGGGATTCCCTGCTGCTGGGGCTGGCGTTTGCCTTTACTGCGCTGTGTATGCAGGCGATTTTTGGCTGCAAGGACGGCACGGTGCTGCCGGTGCGGCTGTGGCTGCCGCTGGCGGTGTTCGGCATCCTGCTGGCACCGGCCAAACTGGTTTACCTGCCGCTGGCAGCGTTGTTCCTGCTGATTCCCAACAGCCGCTTTGGCCAGAGCGCCGCAACCAAAAAAGCCGCTTATCTGGCTGGATGCGTGCTGCTGGCGCTCAGCATCAACCGCGCTGTGCTGGTCACCTCGGTGGCCGGTTCTGCCGGGTTTGAAAATCAGACTACCCAGACGGAAACCACCTCCGCACAGGGTTCTACCCCGGCTGCCGCGGTTTCTTATACAGCAACAGAGGCAGCTGACAATCGTACCCTGCATGCCGCCCCTGCCGCGGGTGACGGCAAAACATCCAACCGGTTTGCCAACATGCCTGCCGAGTACCGCGAAAACACGGCTTCCAACTTTGTGCGCCGCCTGTATTACTGCGTGGAGGGCGTGACCGAGATCCCGCAGAAGGAGCTGGAGTTCTGGGTGCAGGCCTTGCAGGAGGGCGATGTGACCGCCGCCGTTCTGGGCCAGAGCTTTTTCTTCAGCCCGGAGGAAGTGGAGCATTCCAGCCTGACCGATGATAAATTCATGAGTGCGGCTTCCCTGGTTTACCTGGACCGCGACCTGATGACCACCGACGCCGAAATGTGCCGGGAACGGCTGGCCACTGCTGACCGCCGTGACTTTTTCAAGTCCATGTTCAGCAGTGATGAATGTGCAGAGCTGCTTTCCGCCTGCCAGATCTACCCCGGCGTGGAGGATGACCGCTACCCGCTGGACCGCAATGTGCTGATCAAAGAGATCGAAGCTGTCCGTACCGTGCGGGACAGCCAGAGCACCCCCAGCGAGGAAGACCAGACCACCTTTACCCCCGGTTACATTCTGCACAATCTGCCCGCCGTGGCTATGCTGCTGGTACGCAGCGTGGTGCAGGATGCCGACAACTGGGTGCGCGGCCTTGTGGGCGGCAGCTTAAGCTACAGCTCGCTGGACCTGGCCTGGTTCTGGGTAGTGGCGCTCTACCTGCTGCTGGCCTATGCGGCGCTGCCCGCCCAAAACGGCAAGCTGCCTACGGGCAGGCTGCGGGGCTTTGGCGCGGCGGCGGCCGTCCTGAGCTGCCTGCTGGCCGTGGCTGGCTGCCTGCTGTGGACCCCCACCCATTACGAGACCCTGTACGGCCTGCAGGGGCGGTATTTCCTGCCCGTGCTGCCCGCCCTGCTGCTGACCTGCCTGCCCCGCCGCCTGGCCGCCGTGCCGGACGAAGCCTCCGCCCAAACCCGCCTGACCGGCGCGCTGGCGCTGGTACAGTGGGGCGTCATCCTCAACATTATGCTGGCGGTCATCGCCCGCTGACACCTGCTTATGACTTTCTGCTTTTTCACAACCCAATATCTGCCCACTCCCGGCGGGGTCGAGCGGTACACCTGGAACCTGGCGCGCCGATGCCTGGCTGCCGGGCACCGGGCGCTGGTGGTCACCAGCAGCCTGCCCGGTCTGCCCGCGCGGGAAACGGACGCCGACGGCATCGAGATCTGGCGCTTGCCCGCCTGGCCGGTGATGAACGGCCGGTTTCCGGTCCTCAAGCCTCACCCGCCCGCAGCGGACCTGTGGGCGCAGGGCATCGACTTTGCCGTCATCCAGACCCGCATGTACACCCAAAGCGTCTGGGCCGCGCGGCAGTGCAAGCGCCGGGGCATCCCCGCGCTGGTGCTGGACCACTCCACCGGCTATATGATGCACGGCGGCGCGGCGGGCCTTGCGGGCAAAATGTACGAGCACCTGGCCTGCAACATTATCAAAGCCTGCGGGTTCCCCTTCTACGGCGTCTCCGGCGATGTCTGCAGCTGGCTGCGCACCTTCGGCATCACCGCCGCTGGCCGCCTGCCCAACGCCGTGGACCCGGCGGAACTGGCCGCCTTAGCCAGCGACCACCCCCGCGACTTCCGGGCAGAATTCGATCTCGCCCCCGCCACCCCCATCATAGCCTTTGTGGGGCGGCTCATTCCCGAAAAAGGCGCGGCCAAGCTGGCCGAAGCCGTGCGGCAGCTAAACCAAAACGGCACGTCCTGCGCCCTTTTCATCGCCGGCACCGGCCCCGAGGAAAACGCCCTGCGCCAGCTCGGCGCCCCCATCTACGCGCTGGGTGCCCTACCCCACCCGCAGATCGTCCAGCTGTTAACGCAAGCCAGTTGCTATTGCCTGCCGACGGAGTACGCCGAGGGCTTCCCCACCACGTTATTAGAAGCCGCCGCCTGCCGCTGCTCCATCGTCACCACCCACACGGCGGGCACCGGCGAGCTGCTGCCCGATGGGACCTACGCTGCCTACTTGGAAAGCACCGCCCCTGCCGCGCTGGCCGCGGCCCTGCAGGCGGTCCTGGCAGATCCCGACGCCGCCCGCACCCGGGCCGACGCCGCTTACACCAACCTGTGCGCCCACTTTACATGGCAGGCCGTCTTTGCTACAATGGAGAAAACCGCGGCCCAAGCAGCCAAAAGGAGCTAAGATGTCTAAATTACTCATCGTCATCCCCGCTTATAATGAGGAAGAAAGCATCGTTTCCGTGGTCGAGGAACTGACCACCCACTACCCCCAGTACGATTATGTCGTCGTCAACGATGGCAGCCGCGACAAGACCGCCGCCGTCTGCCGCGCCCACGGCTACCGGCTCATCGATCTGCCGGTCAACCTGGGGCTGGCGGGCGCGTTCCAGACCGGCCTGCGCTATGCGGCCGAGAACGACTACGACTGCGCCATGCAGCTGGACGCCGACGGCCAGCATAAGCCGGAGTTCATTGCCCCCATGCTGGAGGCGCTGGAGGAGGGCAACGACATCGTCATCGGCAGCCGGTTCCTTACCGTGAAAAAGCCCAAGACCCTGCGCATGCTGGGCAGCTACATCATCAGCTGGTCCATCCGGCTCACCACCGGCCGCGCCATCTGCGACCCCACCAGCGGCATGCGGATGTTCAACCGCCGCCTGATGCAGGAGTTTGCCCAAAACCTGAACTACGGTCCCGAGCCGGACACCATCAGCTACCTGATCAAAAACGGTGCCAAAGTCAAGGAAGTGCAGGTGGAAATGGGCGAGCGCACCGCCGGCCAAAGCTACCTGACGTTCTGGCGCAGCGTGCAGTATATGGTCAAAATGTCCATCTCCATCTTGCTGATCCAGTGGTTCCGCAAGCGCGACACCGCGACCCCGTATCCCGAAAGGAGCCTGTAAAAATGTTCGACCAAACGCTTATCCGCATCTGCCTGATCTTCGGCAGCCTGGTCACAGCGTGGTACATCCTGCGCCGCGTGCGCCAGGCAAAAGTCCAGATCGAGGATACGATCTTCTGGCTGATGTTCAGTGCGGCGCTGCTGATCCTGGCCATCTTCCCCGGCATCGCCTATTGGGCCGCAAACCTGCTGGGCTTCATGAGCCCCATCAACTTTGTGTATGTGGTCATCATCTTTTTGCTGCTGGCCAAGCAGTTCTTCATGTCCATCCGCCTCAGCCAGCTGGACAGCAAAGTCCGCATCCTGACCGAGCAGGTCGCCCTCAACGAGGAAAAAGTCGAGCGGGAAAAATTAGATTTGTAATACAACCGCATCTATGCTATAATGTATTATTAGACAACACGAAGAAAGAAGGTTTCAGCCATGGCTTATACCCCGAAACTGACCTATAAAGGCCGCCCGCTGGTGCGCTGCGGCAACGATATCTACTACGGCTCGATGAGCGATCCCTACGTAGTGTACCTGCAGGTGCTCAGCACCACCAAAGAGAACGGCGTCGACGTGGCCGATAAGGTCCACATCGTCCTGCTTTCCACAGACGACACCAAGCCCCTGCCGGAGCGCATCGTCCGCCAGGCCAACAAGGTGGGCCTGTACAACGCCCTGTCCTTCGGTGACATCATGCTGCAGGGCGCACTGCAGAAAAAGTAATTTTTCACCATACCAACAACAAAAGAGCCTGTCTCCTTCCCCGAGACAGGCTCTTTTCTTATCCTGCAACAGCTCAGTAGATCGGCCAGCCGTGCAGATACTGCCAGGTATACACCACGCTCACCATCACCTGCACCGCCAGCACCCCGCAGGTCAGCCGGGGGCGGTCCTGCAGCAGCAGCGCCAGTGCCACCGGCAGGCAGAACAGCCCCACTGCGTACCGCGGGGCGCTCAACAGCCAGGTCGCGCCCATCGTCACGGCCAGGTAGGCCAGGCCAAACCCCAGCCAGGCCGCAGGCAGCCGCCGCACAGAAGCCGCCAGCAGCCCCAGCGCCAACAGGATGCAGAGTATCGCCGCCAAGCAGATGCCCACCGCCGCCTTGCGGTTATCCTCCCACCAGCTGGCCATATAATCCAGATGATAGCGCACCGTATTGGTAAACAGGCCCAGCTTCTGGCCCCAGTGCTCCCACTGGTATACGCTGTACTGGTTCCAGCGGCCATACACAGCCTGGTTCAGCCCAAAGTACAGCCCCAGCCCCGCCGCCGGGGCCAGCATAGCCAGGATACTTGCCAGCGCGGGCCGCTTTCCCCGGCGCCATGCGGCCGCCAGTTCCAGCGCCGCCAGCCCCAGCAGCAGTCCGCCGGGGGCGCGGCACAACCCAGCCAGCACACCCAGCACCGCACAGCGGCCCCACTGCCGCCGATCCCACGCCAGCACGTAGCGCACAGTCACCAGCAAAAACAGGCTTTCGGTCATCGGCACGGCAAAAAATACAGCCGCCGGGCTGGCCATCAGCAGGGCCAGCGTCAGCACCGCCTGGCGCTCGCCCCAGCGGCGGCTGACCAGGGTGTACAGCGATACCGCCGCCCCGGCAAACAGCGGTCCCTGTACGGCCAGCCCCAACAGCGGATAGCTGCCTCCCACCAGCAAATGCACGACCCGCAGCAGCGCCGGGAACAGCGGAAAGAACACGATCATCAATTCCTGCTCCGCAAACGCGCCGCCGGTGCCGTAGCCGTACTGCGCCAGGTCGATGTAATGCCGCGCGTCGGTGTTGCCGTAAAACTGCCACTCCATGGCCTGGGCCAGCCCCACGCCGGGGTTGTTTGCCTGCGCCGCATGGCAGAACACCAGCTGCAGTACGCACACAAACAGCAGCCCGGCCAGCGCCGCCATGGCCTTGCTGCTACGGGGTGGCTCACCGCCAACAGCCGCAGTATCCGCCATCTGCGGCCGCAGCGTGCGCACCACGCACCACGCCGCGCCCCACACAAACAGTGCCGCCGCCAAAGCGGGCAGCACAAGTTTTGCCGTCGTCAGCATCCGCCCCACCTCCTTTGCATACCAAAAAGGCCCGGTGTTTCCACCGGGCCGCATCGTTTTTACTTACTGGTCGTTATCCTCGGGCTGCTCGTCCTCGGTGCCTTCCAGCTCAATGTCAAAAGAGGCATTGCAGTAGGGGCAGACCAGCTCCTGGGTCTGATCCAGCAGGGTCTCCTCGTCCACAGTGGAGACTTTGCCGCAGTTGGGGCAGGTGACCTCGTACAGAGCCTCGTCGCTGTCCTCTTCGGCGTCGTCGTCCTCGTCATCGTCGGCGTACAGGTCACTCACGATGTCGTCCACATCCTGGTCCAGGGTCTCCAGCTCATCGTAGACCTGGTCCAGGGCGTTGTCATGCTCGACCACCTGGGCAGCCATCTCTTCCAGCAGGTCCATCATGGCGGCAATGACCTTGCCGTTCTTGCTGGCGGGGTCAAACTCCATACCGGTCATCAGGCCGCGGATGTAGGCAGCCTTTGCATTCAAGTCCATAGCCATAACAGAAATCCTCCGTTCAAAAAATGCCGGGCGCGGCGGTATGCCAGGCCCGGCTTGTGGAACAAAATCAGTTCACGCGCTCCATATACTCGCCGGTGCGGGTATCGATGCGGATCTTGTCGCCCTCGTTGATGAACAGGGGCACGCGGATCTCGGCACCAGTCTCAACCTTAGCGGGCTTCAGGGTGTTGGTAGCGGTGTTGCCCTTGAAGCCAGGCTCAGTCTCGGTAACTTCCAGCTCGATGAAGTTGGGGATTTCAACGCTGAAAACCTTGCCCTTGTAAGACAGCAGTTTGCAGATTTCGTTTTCTTTGCAGAACTTGAAGTTTTCCGGCACATCGGCAGCGGCAACGGGGATCTGCTCGTAGGTTTCATTATCCATGAAGTAGTACAGGTCGCCATCCTCGTAAGAGTAGGTAACCTCACGGCGCTCAATGAAAGCCTGGGGGAACTTAGCGGTCGGGTTGTAGCTGGTTTCAACAACGGAACCGGTAATCACGTTCTTGGTCTTAGTGCGCACAAAAGCAGCGCCCTTGCCGGGCTTAACATGCTGGAACTCAACGACCTGAAGGACCTGGCCGTCCTGCTCAAAAGTTACACCGTTACGAAATTCGCCTGCAGAGATCATATAGGAACTCCTCCATAATTTTAGAATCGGGCCTGTTTGAAAAAGCGGCCCCGCCGCCCATCAAGCAATGCCATTGCATTGTCATACCTGTAAGTATTTTACCCGAAAAGCGCCAGTATTGCAAGAGGTTAGCGGGATTTTCGGGTGATATTTTGGTTTTTTTCGGCTTTTGTTGGCTGTTTTTGGGCTTTCTCAGCCTTGTTCATACAGTTTTTTCAGCGCCGCCGCATCCTCGGCCTGGGTTCCGGCGGATTCACAGATAATGGTGGGCGCCAGGCCACGGGTTTTCAGCAGCTGCATCAGCGGGGCAGGCGGCGGGCCAAACTCGGTATCCGCAAAAGTCAGGTGGCATTTTTCCCCACCCTTGGTGTAGGCAATGCGGGAAAAATGCGCGTGGAACTTTTTGGCCTGCTCCCCCGGCAAGGCTGCGGCAATGGCATCCAGGATGGCGGCGTAATCTGCCGGGGCGGTCTCATCGTTCAGCTCGGTGCCCTGGCTGCGGGCATACAGGTGGCCAAAATCCACGCAGGGAATCATGCGTTCATCCACACTGCAAAGGGCCAGCACTTCATCCAGCGTGCCCAGCTGGTTCACCTTGCCCATCGTTTCAGGGCAAAGGATACAGTCGCCATAACCGGCTTCATCCACAGCCTGAACGGCGCGGCGCATGGTGTCCAGCGCCTTTTCCAGTGCGGCTTCCCGGCTCTGCTTGCCGCAGCTGCCGGAGTGGAAGATGATGCGTCTGCCGCCCAGCGCCCGGCACACCGCCGCGCTTTGCAGCAGGTACTGGATGCTGTTCAGCCGCTTGTCCTCCTCCAAACTGGACATACTGATATAATAAGGTGCATGGACGCTGAACAGGATATCCCGCTGGGCGGCAAGGGCAGCCATGCGGGCGGCCTTGTCCAGCCCCAGACGCACCCCGCGCCCGCACTGGTACTCAAAGGCGTTCAGCCCCATTTTGGCGGTGTACTCCGGCACGTCCAAGCTGCTTTTATAGCCTTGGGCGGCAAAGCTGTCGCTGGTGCCTGCAGTGCCGAACCGGATGTTCCAAGCTTCACTCATAGGGTCTTACCTCCCCGGTCGTAGTACTTCTGCCAGTGTTTCTTTTCCCACTTGCGCTTGAGGATGACCTGCGCACCCAAGTCCGGCCCGCGGGGGATGACCATCAGCCCGGGAATGCCGTACAGCGCCGCCACCATGCGGTCGGCGTAGAGCTGGTCGCCCACCATGGCCATCTGGCGGTGCTTCACGCCCATGCGGCGCTGTGCCACCATCAGCGCAAAAGGCAGGGGCTTGGCGGCGCGGTACAGGTAAGCAAGACCCAGCTTTTCAGCAAAGGGGCGCACCCGCTTTTCCGCACCGTTGGAGACGATGGTCAGCTTTACCCCGGCCTTGCGCATGGTGTCAAGCCACGTGGCCACCTCCTCCGGCAGCTCCTGACTGCGGTCTGCGGTCAGGGTGTTGTCGATATCCAGCACAAGGGCCGTAATGCCCTTGGCGGCAAGCCATTCCGGCGTGATATGGGTAACGTCCTTAAAAACATATTCGGGGGTAATGAGCATAAATAGACCCTCTCAGTCTGCCCTGCGCAAAGCGGCTTTAAAATGAAAATAGGGGAACCTGTATAACAGGCTCCCCTACATCGGCGTTAGCAACGCGTTTAAAATCTAAAGCAACGTGCGATTCCAAGCAATCAATTACTTGAACTTGCGCTTGCGGGCTGCTTCGGACTTCTTCTTGCGCTTAACAGACGGCTTCTCGTAAGCCTCGCGCTTACGAACCTCTGCGAGCACACCGCTGCGAGCAGTGCTGCGCTTGAAGCGACGCAGTGCGCTTTCCAGCGACTCGCCCTCTTTAACACGAATTTCCGACATCTTATTCCCTCCCTTGGACCGTGAGGCAGGAATTTCGTTGTTACATGGTAACTAACAGTAGACAGTATAGCGCATTTTATCCGGTTCGTCAACCTTTTTTTGAAAGTTTTTGCTCAAAACTTTTGAAAGATTTTTGAACAGACGCTCCCGGGTGTTTCCTGCGCTAAATCCGCCTCTGCGGGTGATGATATGTTCGCGCTTCTTCAGCGGAGCAGCAGTTCTCAGCCCTTGGCAGCCAGATTGACCAGACGGCCCTTGACGTAGATCTCCTTGACCAGCTGCTTGCCTTCCAGCGCGGCAGCCACAGCGGGGTCTGCCTTGGCGGTGGCAATGGCGTCCTCGGCGGTGATGTCTGCGGGCACCTTCAGGCGTGCCTTCACCTTGCCGTTCACCTGCACGGCAATCTCCACAGCAGCCTCCACACACTTGGCCTCCTCGTAGGCAGGCCACGGATAGTAAGCCAGCTGCTCGTCGTGGCTGTGACCCAGCTTTTCCCACAGCTCCTCGGTCATGTGGGGAGCGAAGGGGTTCAGCAGCTGCACCAGCGTCTCAAACTCGGCCTTGGTCGCGCCGCCGTTGTCGTACAGTGCGTTGACCAGCGTCATCAGCTGGGCAATGGCGGTGTTCATCTTCAGGCTCTCGATATCTGCGCTGACCTTCTTGATGGTCTGGTGCATCAGGGTCTCCATGGCGGGGCGGTAGCCCTCGCCCTCCACCAGCTTGTCGCTCAGTGCCCACACGCGGTCGAGGAAGCGGTTGCAGCCCGCGATGGCAGAGGTCTGCCACGGTGCAGCCTGCTCAAAGTCGCCCATGAACATCTCGTACAGACGCATGGTGTCGGCACCGTACTGGTCCACCACCTCGTCGGGGTTGATGACGTTGCCAAGGCTCTTGGACATCTTCACGATGGGATGGCGTGCCATCTCGCCGTACTTCTCTTCCAGTGCCTTCTCGGCGGCCTTCTGGCTGCCGTACTCCTTGAGCAGCTTCTCCTGCTCCTCAGCGGGCAGGTTGACAAAGCTGTGGGGGTTCAGGCCAAGGATCATGCCGTGGGCGGTACGCTTCTGGTAGGGCTCTGCCGTGGGCACAACGCCGATATCGTACAGGAACTTATGCCAGAAGCGGCTGTACAGCAGATGCAGGGTGGTGTGCTCCATGCCGCCGTTGTACCAGTCCACCGGAGACCAGTATTCCAGTGCTTCCTTGGAGGCCAGAGCGTCCTTGCAGTGGGGGTCCATATAGCGCAGGAAGTACCAGCTGGAGCCCGCCCAGTTGGGCATGGTGTCCGCTTC
>ERZ773147.3109-NODE-3109-length-13193-cov-3.346171_pt1 | contig 13193 bp, 8 predicted proteins | sample MGYA00580851_ERZ773147 | MGnify/ENA primary metagenome ERZ773147 (study PRJEB29015, sample SAMEA2737818) | human gut metagenome | biome: human gut; feature: human-associated habitat; material: faeces | place: China | collected 2012 ... | reverse complement strand
TGCGAACGGCCGTCCTGTTCCTGCAGTCGCAGGTCGACGCCTCGTGCGCCAAGCTGGGCGCCGTCGAGCATTTCCGCGCCCGCAGCAATGGTCGGATCCCAATCGAATTCCACGGCTCGCGCGCCCTTGCCGATGCGTACTTCGTCGCCAGGCTTGGCTCCCTTGTTGCGCAGCTCGTCTTCGACACCGAGTTTAGCGAGGCGGTCGGCCAGGTAGCCGACTGCTTCGTCGTTGTCGAAGTTGGTTTGCATGACCCAACGTTCCGGCTTGGTGCCGAGCACTTCGTACCAGACGTCGCCGTTGCCGGCTTCCTTGCGTTCCACGGTGAAGTCAAGCGCGGTGCCGCCTTCGTCGTTGCGGCGACGGCGGTTGCGCGGCTCTTCGAGCGGCTTGATGACCACGCGCGCTTCTTCTTCGGCCTGTTCGCGTTCGGCGACTTCCTTGCGCATGTCGGCGACCATGGCCGCCAACGCCCAGTTGAGTTCCTTCAAACCTTCGTGGGATGCGGTGGAGATGACATACACATTGAGACCGAGTTTTTCGAATTCCGGTTTGACGAATTCGGCCAATTCCTTGGCTTCCGGCATATCGACCTTGTTGAGGATGATGATTCGGGGGCGTTCGGGGATTGGGATTGCGCCCAACGGCAGTTCCAGCTTGTCGGCATATTCGGCAAGCTCATGTTCGAGCGCCTTGTAGTCGCTCATCGGATCACGGTCAGGTTCCAGCGTGGCACAGTCGATGACGTGGGCGATGATTTCGGTGCGTTCGATGTGGCGCAGGAATTCAAGGCCGAGGCCCTTGCCTTGGGATGCGCCCGGAATCAGGCCCGGCACGTCGGCGATGGTGTACCGCATGTCTCCGGCCATAACCACGCCGAGGTTCGGCACGAGCGTGGTGAACGGATAGTCGGCGATTTTCGGCTTGGCGGAGCTCATGGCTGCGATCAGGCTGGATTTGCCTGCGGAGGGGAAGCCCACCAAGGCCACGTCGGCGATGGATTTGAGTTCGAGAATGACGTCACGTTCCTCGCCTGGTTCGCCAAGCAACGCGAATCCCGGAGCGCGACGGGTGCGGTTGGCCAATGCGGCGTTGCCAAGACCGCCGTTGCCGCCGGCCGCCACCACGAACTTGTCTCCGGCATGGCGAAGATCGGCGAGCTGCTCGCCCGGATGCTTAGGCTTGCCTTGCGGCCCTTTGGCTTCGAAAATCACGGTGCCCACAGGAACGGGCAGGATCAGATCGGCACCTTTCGAACCGTCTTTGGTGTCTCCCAAGCCCATGGTGCCGCTTCCAGCCTCGCGGTGGGGCATGAAACGGTAATCCAACAGGCTGTTGGCGTTCTGGTCGGCCATGAAGATCACGGAACCGCCATCACCGCCGTTGCCACCGTTCGGTCCCGCCAACGGCTTGTATTTTTCCCTACGGATGCCGGCGGAACCGTTGCCGCCGTCGCCGCCCTTCACATGGACGGTCACGCGATCGACGAAATCACTCATGTATCTACCTTAATCGTTTGTTCGAAACGGTCCGATTATTGTCCGTTTGATATGTCTTATGCAACTGTATGCAACGTTACGTGACGTTTGGGACGGGCTGAAGGAAACCAATCCTCAGCAATCATCAAAATAAAGAAAAGCCGCGTCCATAACGGGCGCGGCTTTATCTTGTAAGCGTTAATTGCGCGTATTTCAGGCGGCAATCACGTCGACGACCTTGCGGTCACGACGCACGCCGAACTTCACGCTGCCGTCCTTGAGGGCGAACAGGGTGTGGTCCTTGCCCATGCCGACGTTCTCACCCGGGTGGAACTTGGTGCCACGCTGACGAACGATGATGTTGCCGGCCACGACGGCTTCGCCGCCGAACTTCTTCACACCGAGGTATTGCGCGTTTGAATCGCGACCGTTGCGCGAGCTGGACGCGCCCTTCTTATGTGCCATGTCTGTTCCTTTCGGTCCTTGACTCTAACCCTGCGCCAATCAGGCGATAGCCGTGATCTTGACAGCGGTCAGCTGCTGGCGATGGCCCTTGCGACGAGCAACGCCGGTCTTGTTCTTATACTTCATGATGCTGATCTTCGGACCCTTGGCCTCATCGTTGACAACCTCAGCCTTAACGCTGACGTTGGCGAGATCCTTGGCACCGAGGACAACCTTGGAGCCGTCCACAACGAGAGCAACCGGGAATTCCACGGTTTCGCCCTTCTTAGCCTCGAGACGGTTGACGTAGATGACGTCACCGACCTCAACCTTTTCCTGATGGCCGCCGGCCTTCACAATCGCGTACATATCCGTTCCTTTATTAACTTGGAAAGCTTACTGCCCGGCACGTTCGAGCCTCGCGGCCAGACACCAGCAATCTAATTTACACATACCCGCGTACAACCGCAAGTCTGTTTCCGGCGTGTCAGGTTGACAGACCGGAATAATCATTTATTCTTCTATGCTTCCTCGCCCAGTTCCGCATTGTTGGCGGCCACGGCAGCCGCCGCGATCTGTGCGAGTTTGGCCTTCACGTCCGGCGAGGAGCCTTTCGGCACCTGCACGTCCGTGCCGTGACCATGCTTGTTGGTTTTGACGAACGGGTCGCCGCCCTTCAGGGCGTACGGATCGTCATAATCCGCGGACACGGTCGGCTCGTCATGAAGAATGAATCCACGGCCCTTGCAGGTCGGGCATTCCTCGGAGAAAGCCTCCACCAAGCCCTGTCCGATGCGCTTTCGCGTCATCTGCACCAAGCCAAGCGAGGTGACTTCGGCCACCTGATGCTTGGTACGGTCGCGGGCCAGGCATTCCACCAGTCTGCGCAGCACCAGATCACGGTTGGCTGGCATGACCATGTCGACGAAGTCGATCATCACCATGCCGCCGATGTCACGCAGGCGCAGCTGACGTGCGATCTCTTCGGAAGCTTCGAGGTTGCAGCGGGTCACCGTCTCCTCAAGACTCTTGCCGCGGCCGATGAAACGGCCGGTATTCACGTCGATGGTGGTCATGGCTTCGGTGCGGTCGATCACGATCGAGCCGCCCGACGGCAGGTAGACCTGACGTTCCATGCCCTTGCGCAGCTGGGAGTCGATCTGCCACTTGTCGAACACGTCTTTGCCTTCATGTTCGGCCGGATCCCACTTTTCGAGCTTGTCTTTCAAGTCGGGAGCCATGGTGTCGAGGTATTCCTCGATACGGCCGTACACGCGGTCACCTTCAACGATCATCTTGGAGAAGTCGTCGTTGAAGATGTCTCGCACCACGCGGATCGCCACGTCCGGCTCGCCTTGCAGCAGCTTCGGACGCTTGCCGTGCAGGAATTCGTCTCGCTTGGAGGTGATGCGTTCCCACTGGCGCACCAGGCTTTCAAGATCCTTGGTGATCGCCTCTTCGGAGGCGCCTTCCGCTGCGGTACGAATGATCACGCCCATGTCTTTCGGCGCGACCTTCGACACGATGTTCTTCAGGCGGGAACGTTCACGCTCGCTGAGCTTGCGGCTCACGCCCGTCATGCCACCGGATGGCACGAGCACCAGGAAACGGCCCGCAAGGGTGACCTGCGAGGTCAGTCGCGCACCCTTATGTCCGATCGGATCCTTGGTGACCTGCACGAGCACCGGGTCCCCCGACTTGAACGCGAGTTCGATGCGGCGAGGCTGGCCTTCCAACCGTGCGGAATCCCAGTTCACCTCACCCGCATAGAGCACGCCGTTACGCGCCTGACCAATGTCGACGAACGCGGCTTCCATGCTCGGCAGCACGTTCTGCACGCGGCCCAGATAGATGTTGCCCACAGTGGCGACTTCCTGAATGTCGGACACGTAATGTTCGACGAGCACATTGTCTTCGATCACGGAAATCTGCGTGTGGCGTTCGCGTTCGCGCACCACCATCAGGCGGTCGACATGCTCGCGGCGAGCCAGGAAGTCCTGCTCCATGAGCTGGCTTTGACGGCTGCGCTCACGGCGATTGTCACGGCGACGCTGCTTCTTGGCCTCAAGTCGGGTGGAACCTTCGACGTCGGTGATCTCGTCGATGTACTGCTGCTTGCGGGAACGACGCACGAGCGGCTCTTCCGCCTCATCCGTCTTCGCACCGCCACGACGGCGACGACGGCGACGGGTCACCGTGCCTTCATCCTCGTCATCGTCCTCACGGCGACGACGGGACTCGCCTTCATCGCTATCCCGCTGCTGTTCGTCGGCTTCCTCACGATTGCCGCGGCTGCGACGGCGACGACGGGTGCGCGTCGGCTGCTCGTCGTCATCATCGTCATTACGATTGCGGGTTTCGTCATCAATCGGCGCATACGTAATATCGTCGAGGATCAAATCCTCTTCGATCTGTTCGACTTCAGCTGCGGCACGACGCTCCTGCGCGTTCAAACGACGGGAACGACGCGACTTGCGAGATCCGCCTTCCTCATCATTGTCCGCATCATCATTGCGATTATCCCGATTATCGCGTTCATTGCGATTGTCTTCGGAACGCTCTTCGTCGGCAACGTCGCGATTGCGGCGGCGACGGCGACGTGACGGACGATCCTCATCCTGCTCATCCTCATGGTCCTGCGCATTGCGATCATTACGCTCGCCGCGGTCATTACGGGAATCGTCGCGATCGTCGTCTGCCCTGTCTCGGGAATCCGCAACGGACGGCAAAACCGGCTCCTGGAAAAGCAGAGACATCATCGGACGCGGATTGTGGCGGACCTCATGGCCTTCCGGCAACATATCGACGGCATCCAAGGCACGCTCCACAGACGACTCCTCATCATGGGAATCATCGACGGAAGCGCGACGACGCGGTATCTCATCGTACTCATCCGCATCATCGGCGAAACGGCTGCGACGACGCGACGGACGATCCTCGTCCTGCTCATCCTCAACCTGCACCGAACGACGGCGACGAGAACGCGTCGGCCGTTCGTCGGCAATCTCACGAACATCATCATCGGACTGGACCGGACGACGACGGCGACGGGTCGGACGGGTCATACCCTCGGAATCGGCGGAATCACCGGTATCATGCGCAGGTTGCGCAACCGGCAACTTCGGCTCCTCGAACAGCGGAGCCGAAGCATGCTCCTCGACCTTCAACTCCAAGGACGCACCGGCAGCTCCCACGCCACGCACCACGCGACGACCGCCACGACGGCGACGCGGGGCAGGATCGGACTGGACCGACTCGAATTTCACAACATTCACGGCATGCTCAGGCGATGCCGAAGCTTCGACCTGATCGAAGCCCTCACTGGTATTAGGCACAATGGCTCCTCGACGACACGCTGCAATCGCGCCGCCCACGCTTAGGCCTCATACGGTTCTCACACCACGCTCTCACCGTGGCCGCGCATCATGGCGCCCGTAGGAAGCAACTTCCGTCAAAAGTCCTCATCATGCGACGGCGGACACCAGCGCTCGCGGACACACATGAACTTCACGCGAGGGGATCAACGCCTTCGGATGCATCGGTGATTTGCAGAACCACCGTCTATAAGTATGACACAAAAAACAACGGAACGTGACATGACGGGAAATTTTCCGGATCCTGCAACTCACCGCCTGCTTTCCCCGCCCGCAAATCCCAGGCCCCGTCTACACAAGTCGTTGCTCCGTCTGCACAAGTCGAAAGAAATCACGATTCGCGAGAAATGCAGACACAGATTACGACTCGTGCAGACAGCCGATCCGACTTGTGCAGACAGAAGACGGAAAACAACAAACAGCCGATAGCAGGCAGAAAACAGGAGGCAGAAAAAGGCAGCAGACAGCTACTTCAGCCAGTCTTCAAGCAAGTTGGCCATCAGCAGCAGATCCGATTCCGGCAGCTGCTCGTCATGCTTGTGCGCCAGCAACGGACTGCCCGCACCCAGATTCACCGCGGGAATGCCCAGCATCGAGAATCGCGCCACATCCGTCCAGCCAAGCTTGGCCAGAGGCTCACGCCCAGTACGTTCGCGCACCAATTCCACCAGCGACTGCGCAAGCGGCGACGTCAACCCCGGACGCGCGGAAGGCGACTCGTCCTTCATCTCAATACTGAAGCCTTCGAACACGCCACCCGTGGCAACATGCTCGCCATTGCCCAATTCCGCACCGGCATCCGCACCAATCATCAGTGCCTTCGCCTCAGCCAACGACTTGTCGGGGGCAAAACGGTAGTTGACATGCACGCGGCATTCGTCGGGGATCACATTCGTACCTTTGCCGCCTGAAATCAGCGTGGCATTCAGCCCCTCCTGATACGTCAGACCATCCACTTCAATCGCACGATTTTCATAAGCGTTCAGCCGGTTCAGAATCTCAGCGGCCGCATGAATGGCGTTCTTGCCCATCCACGCTCGCGCCGAATGTGCCGCAATGCCATGCGTGATCACGTCGAAACGCATCGTGCCATTGCAGCCACCTTCAATACCGCAATCGGTCGGCTCGCCAATAATCGCAAAATCGCCGGAAATCCAATCAGGATGCGCCTCGACCACCTTGCGCAGGCCGTTCTTTTCGGCAGCAACTTCTTCATGATCGTAGAACACGTATGTCAGATCGTATTTCGCATCCGTCAACGTGGCCGCCAAATACAGCATCACCGCGTCGGAGCCCTTCATGTCGGTGGCACCGCGCCCCCATATCACGCGCTCCCGCTCATGGCCGGCGGCAACATCCTCGCGAATCAGCGGATCGCCCAGTTCCAGCCATCGCGGCGGGAAGTTGTCGATCACCGGCACCGTGTCGAGATGCCCGGCGAGGATCACGCGGCGTTCGCGTCCGAAATGCGTGGACGCAACCAGCGTATCGCCATGCCTGCGCACTGTCAGATGCTGCTGTTTATTCAAAAACGCTTCGACCGCGTCGGTCAACGGCCCTTCGTCGTCGCTCACGGAATAGGTTCCCATGATCTGGGTCATCAGCTCGTTCAGCTGCTCCTGCCTGGTGGCGGAAGCGGAAAATCCAATCTCAAGTTCGTTCATACCGCCCATTATCCAGCACCACCGGAACCGACATCGCCGTTCGACAACGCTTTTGAGACGGATCGGATGTTATCCATATGCATGGTGCAACACTGGATAGCGGCCAAACCAACGGCCGAGAGCGAAAGGAAGAGTGTCATGCCTGGTCTGTTAAGCGCATTGGAAGGCTTCTGCGTCATTGGCATCGTCATCGGCACCGGTTACGTGGCCGCGCGCATGCGCATAGGCGGACCTACCGCGCAGATGGTGCTCAACAGGTTCAGCTTTTTCGTATCGAGCCCGTGCCTGATGTTTGCCATCCTGTCCAAGGAGAGAATCTTCGAGATATTCCACTCCTCCATTGTTGTGGCGTTCTTCTCGGCCGTGCTGGCCGGATTGGTGTTTCTGATCCTCAATAGACTGTTCTTCCATCTGAAGGCGGCGGATGCCACCATCGGCGCGTTGAATTCGCTGTATCTGAACTCCAACAACATCGGTCTGCCGATCGCCACGTACATTCTGGGCAATCCCGCTTTGGTCGCGCCGATTCTGGTCATGCAACAGGCGGTGTTCACACCGATCGGCCTGACCGTGCTCGATGTGACCACCAAAGGCAAGGTCTCCACGAGGGAGATTCTGAAGCAGCCGCTGCATCAGCCGCTGCTTATCGGTTCGCTGCTGGGCATCGCCGTATCCGCGATTTCCGCAAAAACCGGTCATTTCGTGGTGCCGGACTGTATTTACGATCCGATCGACATGATCGGCGATTCCGCAGTGCCAATGATTTTGATGGCATTCGGCATGTCGTTGCACGGCACGAAGCCGCTGCAGGACAAGTCGAATATTCCCGCGGTGTTCACGGTGGCGGTATTGAAGAACATCGTGATGCCAATTATCGCGTTCCTGCTGTCGTATTTCGTGATGGGCTTCCGCGGCGCCACATTGTACGCGTGCGTGGTGCTCGCCGCCCTGCCGACCGGGCAGAACGTCTACAACTACGCGGCGCGGTACAACGTGGGTCTCTCGTTCGCACGCGACGGCATTCTCTTCTCGACACTGACCTCACCGATCTTCATCGCAATCATCGCGGTGCTGCTCGGCTGACCTCGCCAGTCCTCGCCGCGGTATCCACGACCGCCGCGGCGAGACCATCAATCGTCCGTACGGTAGCCGGCATGACCGAGCCCGTGCGCCGCATGATTCGCGGCACACCCTCCGAGCACCATCAGCGCATAACACAAGCCGATTCCCGCGGCCAACGTAAGCAACGAAGCCGGATTGAGCAACGACGTTGCCAGAATCGGAAACAGCAACAACACCGAGCACCCTAATGAAACGGCCATCACCGTGTTGAGCGGGGTGATCACTTCCATCATGCGTGCCTTGTCGAGCGTCGCCTCATCCGTGCCTTCCAACGCAAGCATGCGGTACTCGTCGGCCTGGTCGTAGACGTTGCTCGTCTGCATCACGCCGGAACTGACGGCGGCGAGCACCGCGGCAAAGGCGAGCGTCAGGAAACCACCCATCGCTATATCGCGCATGTACAGCATAGATGGGTCGAACGGGTCGTGGTTGCCTCCGATTCCGGTGGCGAGCAATCCGCACACCGACGTCATCCCCGCGATGAACACAGCGAGCGCCACGCCGGACACGTTGCGCCAAGCACGCTTGGGATTGTCGAGGATACGGCGCATGGCAATCATAGTGGCCGCGTCCTTCGGGTGTTTCGCACGCGATCTGGCGCGCATCGCCACCACCCAGGTACCGACGACGTTCACCATGGCGAAGCCGAGGAAGAAGACGCCGAAGATGATGGCGTAGACCACCATCTGACCCAAGTGCGCGAATGCGGAGATGCTGTTGAGCAGCAGGTAGCCTACGGCCAACACGGCAAGGAAAATCAGTGCGCGCCATGCGGACGGCATGGGTTGTCCGATACGTTGCGTCACGCCAAGCGGGGTGAAGGCCACGCGGCGTAGGGCGGCCAGCGCGGAGACCAAGGCAAGCAGCGTGACTCCGACGGTCACAGCCACCAGGGCAGGCAGTCCCACCCACAACTGTTCGAAGGTGAAATGCTGGTTTTGGAAGTCGAGCAGCATGATCGCCGGTATCAGCGCGAAGTAGCCGGCCATGCCGACCAGCGCGCCAAGCAGAGCCTGGCCACCCGCATCGAGCGCGGTGAGTTTCGTGACCTGCGCGGTGGTGGCGCCCGCAAGTCGCAGTGCGGCGAGACGTGCGTCCCTGCGGGAGGCCGCGAGACGGGCCGCCGAGCCGGCGAGCGCCACGAACGGCACGATGAGTAGCAGACTGGCGAATGCGGCGAGCATCACATAGCCGTCGGAATAGGTGTTCATGACGGCTGTGGCCTGGTCGGCCGTCCAATGGCCGTCGCCGACCGTGGCGACGAGCTTGTCGGCATGCGCCAGGGCTTTGGACCATGTTTCGTATGTACCGGGCGCGCACCTGTTGGAATCGATCATGCAACCGAACGTGTGGTCGGCGGAGGCCCGCCAGATGAAGCCATGCAGGCCTCCGAGCACGGTTAGGAAGACGGCGGTGGCGGATGCGAAGGCAACGATGGCCAGCGCAGAGGTGCGGCCGGATGTGCCGCGGGTGCCGGAGCGGTGGAACAATCGCCATAATCGGAACATGTTCATCGTGCGCCTCCGGCGGTAGGTTGGGATTGCTGCGGCGAGCTCAACCTGCCGTCACGCATAGTAACGGTGGCATCGCAAAATGCGGCCACGTTCGAATCGTGCGTCACCACGACCACGGCCGCGCCGGTCTGTCGTGCGGTCCGCATGAGAATGCTCATGATTTCGTGGCCGGTGGTCTGGTCGAGCGCGCCGGTCGGTTCATCGGCGAAGATGACTGCCGGCTGCGCGGCGAGCGCACGTGCGATGGCGATGCGCTGCATCTGGCCGCCGCTCATTTCGCCGGGACGTTGTTGCGCGAGCTGGCGCAATCCCAATCGTTCCAGCCATAGCATGGCCATGTCGGTGGCCTGCTGGTAGCTTGCGCCGCCCAGCATCATCGGCAACGCGATGTTTTCGATGGCCGGCAGTTCCGGCAGCAGTTGTCCGGATTGGAAGACGAAGCCGAAGGCGCTGCGGCGCAGTTTGGTGCGGTCAGCGTCGCTCAACCGCGCTAGGTTGGCACCGCGAAACATCACATTGCCGGCTGTCGGGGTGATGATGCCGGCGAGTGCGTGCAGTAACGTCGATTTGCCGGAACCGGACGGTCCCATGACCGCGATGCTTTCGCCTGCCTGGATGCCGAAATCCACGTGATTGAGCGCCAGCATGTGTGTGGCGTTTGGTGTCGCCTGTTGGGTCGAATAATCCATGACCAGATCGGTCGCCTGAAGTATGTGTTCCATGTTTCCTACGGTACGGAAACGGATTGGTCCCGGCCATCAGACGGCGGGATGAACTTACAGGTTTCCTTCCGGCATGCATCATCCGCAAGGATTAGCGTAATCGCGGACTGCGGATGAGATGCCGTATGTCAGACGAGGTGCCAGGACAGGCGGTGCAAGTCGCTGGGCCCGAATTCAGCGATGGCGTCACGGTGTGCGGCCGAACCGTAACCCTTGTTGTGGGCCCATTCATATGGTTCATATTGGGGTTGCGCTCCCAGTTCGACCATGAGCCGATCCCGGGTGACTTTGGCGATGACCGCGGCGGCGGCCACGGCGGCGCAATACCGGTCGCCTTTCACTTTGGTGGTAACGTTCGCCGGCACCGGCACTTCGGGCGCGTCAAAGGTGTTCAGCGTCTTGGTGATGTAATCGTTCGGTCCGTCGAGGATCGCGCCGACCTTCACCGGTTTGCCGGAGAGCATGCCGTTGCCGTCAATGCCGAGCTTCGCCTCCGCCTGTGCCAACGCACGTAACGCGGCTACGCCGAGTGCATGGGAAATGCCCCACTCGTCAATCTCCTTGTTGCTGGCGGCGCCAACCGCCCAAGATGCGCACCAGGATTTGAGTTCGTCGAAGATGGCTTCGCGCTTGTGTTCGGTCAGCATTTTGGAGTCGGCCACGCCTTTCGGCACTTCCAGATGCGAAGATTCTTGCGAGCCTCCTTGCGAAGCTCCAGCCGGCCCGTCTAAGTCACGCGCCCAAATCGCAGCCGCACCAACCATTACCGGCCCTGCGAGAGATCCACGCCCCACTTCGTCAAAGCCGACGATCACATCGTAGCCTTGTTCGGCAATAGCACGTTCCAAATCCAATGTGGGAATTACGGAAACCGCCATCAGGCCGCCGAGCCTCCTTCCGGAACGTCGGCAAACACTTCATGGTGCGCATCGAGCCCGCCGATGCGGTTCAACGGCCAATATTTCGCGAGTCCGACACCCACTACGTCGGAAATAGGCACAAGTCCATGTGAGGAATCACCCTGATGATAGCGTGAATCGGCGGAATTGGCGCGATTGTCGCCCATAACGAACACGTGTCCTTCGGTCACGGTCACGTTGAACGCGAATGAGCTGGGATCCACGTCGGGGCGAATGTATGCGCTTTCGTCAATCGCCACACCATTGATGGTGATCGGCTTACCTGGCCCTTCGCATGCCACGGTGTCTCCTGGCAATCCGATGAGCCGTTTGATGAGGTAGTCACCGCCGAGTTTGCTGCTGTCTTCCTGCCGCAGCCAGTGGTCGGGGTCCTTGAACACCACCACGTCGCCGCGTTTCAGATCGAAGACTTTCGGGGTGAGTTTCGAGGTGATCACGCGGTCACCTGGTTCGATGGTGTTCATCATGGATCCGGAGGGAATCACGTAGAATCCGAGCAGGAAAATGCGTATCAGCAGCACGATAATAATAGGAATTCCGCACCAGACCAAGGTGTCGCGCAAGCCAAAGCTGTCGCCGCTATTGTTTTCTTCTTTGGCATGCCTCATACATGATTCCTTTATCGTCCGGTTTGCACACTGACCCTTATCATAGCGGCCAAGAATAGAAAAAGGCCCTCCGGCCGTAAGGCTGAGGGCCAATTTCACGCTTTATTTGCGTTTGAAACTCACTTCTCGGAGTTGTCGCGGCGCTCAACGATACGAGCGGCCTTACCGCGCAGGTTGCGCAGGTAGTACAGCTTGGCGCGACGCACACGGCCCTTGCGGACCACCTTGATGGAGTCGATGACCGGGGAGTGCAGCGGGAAGCGACGCTCCACACCGGTGCCGAAGCTGATCTTACGAACAACGAAGGTCTCACGGACGCCGCCGCCCTGACGAGCGATCACAACGCCGGTGAAGGCCTGGATACGGGAGTTGTTGCCTTCCTGGATCTTCACGTTGACTTCAACGGTGTCACCCGGACGGAATGCCGGGATTTCCTCGGCCGGCTTCATGTGCTTGGCGTCAAATGCCTCAATAGCGTTAACCATTGTGTTTCCTCGAGTCGCCGCCGCATATCAGCGCACAGGTAAGGGCTTCACGATTTTTCAATTTCGTTCTGCCTCGTATGTTCTCCGCAGGTCTGCCTGCGAAGGATTGCCAATCCGCCGAAAATCACGGTAACTTGCGTTTGTGCAACATTCCGTTCAATCTTGCGATTGTTCTCGGCTGGACCCGAAGGGAATCAGGATTATGCGGCGTCCTGAATCCCGGCACAGCAATATTCAAAAATACCTCACCCGCCAGACCTTTTGAAGATGGCCAAGGGTAGCAAAAAGGGCTCTGCATCCCGTGCAGAGCCCTTTCGAAGGCTATTTGATCCTTAGAGAAATCAGAACTTGCGATTTGCGCGGTAGAACTGGATCAGGGACTGAGTGGAAGCGTCCTGAGCGGCCAGTGCTTCGTCATCCTGGGAGATGGCCGGGGTGATCTGCTTGGCGAGCTGCTTGCCCAGTTCGACGCCCCACTGATCGTAGGAGTCCAGACCCCACACGGTGCCTTCAACGAAGGTGATGTGCTCGTACAGGGCGATAAGCTCGCCGAGTGCGAACGGGGTCAGTGCCACGCCGAAGATGGAGGTGGTCGGGCGGTTGCCGGTGAACACGCGGGCCGGAACAATCTCTTCCGGAGTGCCCTCTGCACGCACTTCGTCAGCGGTCTTGCCGAAGGCGAGAGCCTTGGTCTGTGCGAAGTAGTTGCCGAGGAACAGCTCGTGCACGTCCTGGTCGCCGTCCTTGGTCGGGTTCGGGGTGTTCACGAACGCGATGAAGTCGGCCGGGATCAGCTGGGTGCCCTGATGGATCAGCTGGTAGAAGGCGTGCTGGCCGTTGGTGCCCGGCTCGCCCCAGAAGA
>ERZ773147.3106-NODE-3106-length-13202-cov-5.434167_pt1 | contig 13202 bp, 16 predicted proteins | sample MGYA00580851_ERZ773147 | MGnify/ENA primary metagenome ERZ773147 (study PRJEB29015, sample SAMEA2737818) | human gut metagenome | biome: human gut; feature: human-associated habitat; material: faeces | place: China | collected 2012 ... | reverse complement strand
AAGCGGATGTCCAATGCGCTGCCAGTTCTGCCACAACCCGGACACATGGAAGATGCAGGACGGCGAACTGAAGACAACAGATGAACTGCTTAAAACAGCACTTCGCTATAAAAGCTACTGGAAAGATAAAGGTGGTATCACAGTCAGCGGTGGAGAACCTCTGATGCAGATGGATTTCCTGATTGACCTTTTCAAGAAAGCGAAAGAACAGGGAGTTCATACCAATATTGATACAAGCGGAGCTGTATTTACAAAGGAAGAACCATTCTTCGGTAAACTGCAGGAGTTGCTGAAATACACAGATATGCTGATGCTTGACATTAAACACATTGATGATGAGCAGCATAAGATTCTCACGGGACAGAGCAACAAGAATATTCTTGAGTTTGCACGTTATCTGTCTGATATCAAGAAACCAATCTGGATCCGTCACGTACTCGTTCCGGAGCGCAGTGACAAGGATGAGTACCTGGAGAGACTCCATGATTTCATCGAGACACTGGATAATGTAGAGCGTGTTGAAGTTCTTCCATATCATACACTTGGTGCATACAAGTGGAAAGAACTTGGATATGATTACAAGTTAGAGGGAATCGATCCTCCGACACCGGAGAGAATTGAGAATGCAAACCGTATTCTTGAGACAGCGAAATATTTAAAATAAGATAAAAAAAGAACTCTGTTATGAGATGTATGAATCAATACATTCGCAACAGAGTTCTTCTTTTGTAAATACTTTACTTAAAATTTTCTCAGAAAGAAGAAGGTCACGACACACACGATTGCCTCGGTAACAGGCAGACAGAGCCAGATACCTGTCATTCCAAAAAGTGCGGCAAGCAGGAAAGCAATCGGCAGAATCAGTACAAGGCCGCGCAGGATGGAAATGATGAATCCCGGTACCGGCTGGTCGGAAGCGCTTAAATAAGTCGCTGACACCATATTGATGCCTGAAAAGAACAGGCTTACAAAGTAAATGCGCATGCCTTCTGCTGCCATTGAAGTAAGCAGCGGATTCTTGTCTTTATTAAATAAGTCAGCAATCGGAATTGCAAAGACAAACACAACCAGATAGGCGATGAAAGCCATAAGTAATGCAGTGCTTAATGCATAGTGTCTTACCTGGTGGCGTACAGGAGCTCCATTTTTACCAGGGTGGCTGCTGACAATCGGCTGGATGCCCTGCCCGATTCCGGTAAAGATCGCCACAAGTACGAGTGCGATATTAGCAAGGATACTGTATGCCGCAAGTCCGATCGTTCCACTGAATTTCAGCGTCAGCATGTTAAAGACAAGAATTACAATGCCGGAAGATAATTCAGCGACAAGAGAAGAAACTCCAAGCCGGCAGATATCTACAGCAGTTTTTAGATGTATCCTTGTTTTTACCAGATGAAACTGATTTTTCTTTTTCCAGAAATGCATGGAAAGAATACTCATTCCAACCAGTGGAGCGGTTGCAGTAGCCAGTGCAGCTCCGGTCATGCCAAGCTGCATAGGATAGATGAAAATGTAATCCAGCACAATATTTGTCAGACTTCCAACAAGCATTGCAGTCATTGAAAGCCGCGGTTCTCCATCATTTCTGACAAAACAATTCAATAGATTGTTGCATAAAAACAGCGGAGAAAACATGAGCAGGATGCTGATATATGGAATTGCATGTGGCAATGTAGTTCCGTCGGCTCCGAGTAAGACACAAAGAGGTCTTGCAAAAAACAGTCCGATGCTGAAAAAGAGCAGCATAGCTACAAATGCAAGCTGAAGTGCCTGGGTGAAGATCGTGCGGTGAATTTCACTGTCAGCTCTGCCGGATGAAAGCGAGTATCGCGCAGCAGCACCCATGCCAATCATCAGCCCCGTTCCGTTTAACAAGCTGAAAGCAGGAAGAACCAGATTAAGTGCAGCAATCGCATCCGAGCCGATTCCCCGGGCAACAAAAAACGTATCGGCAAGGATATAACAAGAATATCCGATCATGCCGAGTACATTTGCTGAGACATATTTAACAAAGAGTGGAAATACATGTTCCCGGGCAGTTAAAGTAACTGAGTTGGATGACATAATAAAAAATTCCTTTCTGTATTTTCAGAATGCGTATAATACCATAGAATTTTGAGAAAATCAAATCTTTCTTTCTTATGAAAATAGAGGTAAAATAAAAATGTTATGTCTACGGTATTTACAATCCCCGAAAAGATGGTTTACTCATTATAACATAGAACGAAGAAAGGAAACATATATGAATAAAAAAGAAGTACTTGAGATCCGTAAGCAGTTCTCACCGAAAAACTGTGCGATTACGAAAATCTGTGGCTGCTATGTGGATTATGAGAAGAATAAAAAGATGGAGTCAAAAGAAGCATTTCTCGCACTTCCGGAGGAAGAAGCATTTAAGTATTTTGATATTTTTAAGAAGACGCTTTCCGGAAGCATCGGAAAGAATATGCTGAATATGGAGTTTCCACTGGATGCAGAGATGCCGGGCGGAACGCAGGAATTTCTGTTGAAGCTTCGTGACAGCCGTCTCGAAGACGATATGCTTCTGGAAGAATTCTATGACAAAGTGATTGCAACGTATGAGTATGCGGAGAATTATTACATTATTTTGATCCATGCAGCATACGATGTTCCTGGAAGAACATCCGATGATCTTGAGATGGATGATGCTTCAGATGAAGTATATCAGCATATACTGATGAGCATCTGTCCGGTCAGTCTGTCAAAGGCAGGGCTTAGCTATAACGCGGAAGAGAACTGTATTCAGGACAGAATCCGTGACTGGATCGTTGATAAGCCGGACAAAGGATTCCTCTTCCCGGCATTCAACGACAGAAGTACTGATCTTCACAGTGTGCTTTATTACACGAAGAAATCAGAAGATCTTCAGCCGGAGATGATCGACCAGCTTCTTGGTGCGAAGATGCCGATGTCTGCGGACACACAGAAAGAGACATTCCAGATGATTATTGAAGATACATTGGGAGAAGATGGTGATTACGAGACTGTCCGCAACATTCACGAGACATTGAATGATATGATCGAAGAACACAAAGAAGAACCGGATCCGCTGACATTGGATAAAACGGACGTGAAGAAGATTTTCGAGCAGAGCGGTGTGTCGAATGAGAAGATGGAGAACTTTGAGAAGAACTTCGAAGAAAATGCAGGCGAGAAAGCAACGCTTCTGGCAAGTAATATCGCAGAGACAAGAAAGTTCAATATCGAGACACCGGATGTTGTGATCAAAGTAAATCCGGACAGAATGGATCTTGTAGAGACAAGAATGATCGACGGAAGACAGTGCCTTGTGATTCCTGTGGATGACCACATTGAGGTCAATGGGATCAATGTCAGAACGATGAAGGTAAAAGGCGTTGCAGGACCGAAAGCAGGTGGTTCTGGTGAAGCTGTGGAAAATGCAGAGGATGATGTTGTTCCGTTTGATGAAGATTAATTGACGGGGAAAGAAATAGAGAAAACGTACAAAGAGGATTCCTGCCTGAAAATATTTCCATTTATTTAAAATGAAATATTTTCAGGAGGGAATCCTCTTTACAGTCTTCTTTGAATAAAAACAGGTAGAAGAATAGTAACCTTAGATGATCGTATACTGCATCAGTTCATAGTGCAGTTTACAACCTTCTACAATCTCAGCCGGGAGTAGTGCTCTGGCTACGAGTTTTAACTCTTCATCCGGAAGATCAACTCTTCTTAAGTGTGCATAATCTCCATCAATCTGTTCTACGATATAATCACATACTAACATTTTAAAATCTCCTTTTTTCCAGCATTTCTTCAATCTTTGCCTGCATCTCTTCTACAGTGTGTTTTCTTGTGCGTGCACATTCCTGCGCCTGACAGCCGCAGATGATACATTTGCGGTAGGAAGGGCGGGAAAGTTTCTGTCCGTCTGTGTCAATCACATCCATATCAAAGAGACGTCCAATCGGATGTGTTTCTTCAATCTCAGTTGTGAGATTTTTGATTTTTTCTGCCGGACAGTCAATTGCAAGCAATAATTCATCTCCGGTTTTTTCGTGAATTTCAATTGAGTTTTTAATATCTGCCTCAGCTTGTTCCAGCTTTAGAAGCAGCGTATTCTTTCCACTGTCAAAGGCGGTGCGGATCTGTTCATTTGTCTTCACGGGTCCTGGGATGTTCATACAGAATGAAATGACCGGACAGTGGTATTGTTCAATGAATGTATCCTGGATTTGTGCACGCCGCTCACGACATTGCAGCATATCTGTTAATACAACCTGTTCTCCTTGCATAAGGAAACCTCCTTGTCATTTTCTCGCGTTTTGTTTAAGGGTGAATTACACGGTTTCAGAAATTCTACGCAGTTCATATTTTACATAGTAGTTGATCCTTAATGATGTACAACATGTTCAGCAGCTTTGATCTTTGCAATCACAGGAGCTGCGTCTTTGCTCTGAAAATAGTGAAGTGTTGTTTCAGGAACAAGCGTCTTTAACAACTCTATATTATCATTTTTTAGCGCAGTTCGTACAGTTGATGCGCTGATTACAGTTCCATTAGCTTCTTTTCGCGGAACAATCGTACATGAAATTTTATTTTCGGGAAGTTTTTTAGCCATAATCTTGTTGTAGATTCCAGTCACCTGGCTGTTTGGCTCTTCACCTACATAGCGGCAGTTGATTCCAAGCGCCTGCGCGATTCTAACAAAGATCGTCAGGTCAAGGTTCGCATGACTTTCCATAACAGCATCGGCATCTTTCTGGAAATAGCTTGGGAAAGTTGCATTGCTGATAATGTAAGGACCGCTCTCATGATAAATGATGTTGTTAAGGTGAGCGGTTCCTTCCAGAACTAATTGTTTTCGCACAGAGAACGGAACAAGACTTTGATCTTCACTGACGATAAATAAATGAAGAATATCACTTTCAGCAGCAGCTTTTTCCACCAGATATTGATGCCCCAAAGTAAATGGATTCGCATTCATGACAAGTGCTGCAATGCGAAGGTTCTTTTGTGCCTCAGAGGATACTTCAGAAAGAATCGGTGTATTGTCAGTGGTGAACCGCTTCGTAACTTCTGACTGTTCGCTTTCTTTCTTTAAACGTTCCAGATAAGCGGAGAATCCTGTTTTTCTGTTCTCCATAAATACAATCTGACCGTCAATTCGGGCAATCTCATAAAAACCGAGATCACCAAAAAACTTGGCGGAATTGCATTTTGTATAGAGAAAAAGATGTGTATTACCACGCTCGAACTGTACGCTGATCAAGTGAGTTACAATCTGATTCATCAGTCCTTCTCCCTGATGCGCGCTGCTGACTGCCATACAGCGGAGTGTGTTGCCAAAACAGCTTCCGGTAGCGATGATGTTCATCTCATCATCATACATACCGCAGGTGTAGTCAAGATTTGCATCCCGGCGGATACCTTCTGCAAGGAGCAGTTCATCTATCTGCTTGTTTGCCAGGATGTAAGATGGGTAGATCTGAGAGATTATATAATCAGACATAAAATCCTCCTGATAAATATCATAGGTCTGTCGCTTGAATTTGACAGAAAAAGTGTTTCAATTACAAAGACATTCTATCATGAATTACAAAAAAGTAAAGAATAAGAATGATTCCGAATGATTAATGACAGAATCAATCTTATGATAGTTAGTGCTGATATAAAAAGGGAACTTTTTCCCTGAAAATATCAAGTAGCAGGTGTGGCAACATATGTACAACATCTTAATCAATTACATGAACCACTTATCGTGTATTTGCTTAGGCTGTTGTGTTTACAAGCCTACAAATACGATTGAGATGGAAAGGAGAAAGCTGAAAATGGCAAAGGGAAAATTATATACAGCTCTGTATGAGCGTTTGAGCCACGATGATGAGCTTCAGGGAGAATCTAACAGTATCTCTCATCAGAAGCAGATTCTTCAAGAATATGCAATGCAGAGGCACATAGTCTGACACCGGTTCGTCATTTCACAGATGATGGTATTTCCCGGTATACGATTTGATTGCTCAAGCTTCATTCAGATGATGAATGAGATTAAGGTCGGAAACATTGGAACCATTATCATTAAGGACATGAGCCGATTGGGAAGAGATTACCTTGTGGTCGGTCAGATTCAAGAGATGCTTCGACAGAAAGGTGTCCGCTTGATTTCCATCAATGATAACCATGATAGCTCCAAAGGCGATGATGACTTCCTGCTCTTCTGAAATATCCTGAATGGTATGCAACGGATACCAGCAAGAAAATCAAGTCTGTATTTCAGGCAAAAGGACGAGTTGGAAAACACGTTGTTCTACACCTTATGGTTATCTGAAAGACGAAAATAACAAGGAACAATAGATTGTTGACGAAGAAGCAGCGGAAGTCATCCGTAAGATTTACAAGCTGACATTGGACAGATTAGGACCTTATCAGATTGCCTACTTACTCGAATCTGAGGAAATTGAAATACTGGCATCACATCAGGAAAAAATGGGTGTAGGGAATCACCGAAGTAGAGAGTTCAAAAATCCATACCATTGGTCTAGTAGCACCAATGTAACTATTTTGAAAAGACGAGAATATTTAGGTCATACTGTAAACTTCAAGACAAGAAAACATTTCAAAGATACACATAGCCATTATGTGGATGATGATTTGTGGGAAGTATTTGAGGACACGCAAGAGGCTATCATTGATCAGGAAACATTTGACCTTGTACAGAAAATCTGAAGCCGTGTTACCCGATGGCCAAATGGCTTGGGACCGGTTCATCCGCTTACAGGTCTTGCTTACTGTGCTGATTGTGGTGGCAAGCTATACTGTCATCGTATCGATAATGGGAAAGCAAAAGGAAAATTCAGTTGCGGTAATTACCCGCAAAAGAAATGTCAATCCGGTCATAGAATCGATACAGACAACCTTGTAAAGCTTGTTCGTAGCACATTAAAGGCTGTGAAGGATTATATCGATAAAGATCCGGAAACATTCGTCAAGACGATTCAGGATGCGGTAAACTTTCAGCAAACAACGATGTAAAGAATCAAAAGAAAAGGCTTACCGATTGTAACAGACGATTGGAAGAGTTGGAGAAGCTACTCAGCAAAATCTATGAAGATAATGCCGTGGGTAAATTGCCCGACAAGAGATATGAGTTCCTTAGTCATCAGTACGAAACTGAAATGGCATGTCTTGAAGAGGAAGTTAAGGATTTGCATGAATCCGTATCCGGTTATATGGATGGAACAACGAGTGCCAAAAAGTTTATGGCTCTTATTAACCGATATCAAGACTTTGACAAGCTGACTAATGTAATGGCAAATCAGTTCATAGACAAAATTGTGGTTCACGAAAGGGATCGCAAAGGAAGTATTTAAACAACACAAAGAGTGGATATCTATTTTAGCTTCATTGGCACGTTTGAACCACCGGAAGAGCCTATTGATCCAGAGGTGGCGTCTGCTATGGAAGCCGAGCGTCAGGCAATTGAAGCAAAGAAAGATCGCCTGCATCAGAATAATTTGAAGAGAAAAGCCAATGGATCTCAGCAAAAGTATGAGGCCCGATATGAATCGAGAAGGATTGCCCGCATGAAGGAATTGAAAGAGGCACTTCCGAAAAACAGTATGTCGGTTGCTGAATACTATGCCATGAGAAAAGAAACAAGAACCGATTTGGATATGACGGAAGGGAGAATGATCTATGAGCATGGTTAAGTTTATTTTAAAGATATTGGTTCTACCAATATTTATCTTTGTTGCGATTGCTCAGATGATTGGAGCCTTCTTTCCGGGAATTGATTCAATCATTCTTGGCATTCTATCAACCATATTTTGGGGATTGGCAATTGCATGATATGTATTCGTAACTTTTGATGTTACTAAATTACTAAAATAATTGTACAAAAAGTATATACAATACGATATGAAATATAAAATGTTGTTATATATGCACAATATCAAATTGACACAATTCGTTTTTCGGAATATAATTTATATATCTTTCGATACATAATTTGAGATAATGAATTTATATAATAGTAGGTGAGCTGATGAAAGATTATATGACTATAAAAGAAACAGCTAAATTATGGAATGTATCGCCAAGATGGGTGCAAACTTTGTGTTCTAATGGCAAAATTGATGGTGCACTTAAGTTTGGAAATGCCTGGGCAATACCGAAAGATGCAGAACGGCCAAAAGATGAAAGGATTACTTCAGGTGCCTATGTCAATTGGCGTAAAAAATCAGAGGATATTTAAAATGAGAGACAACTATATTCACCCGATACAGTATTTTTCATATGATGGTAAAGTTGTTGGAACACTTCCTTCTATGGATAAGGCATTTATAACAAAATCAAGTATAGATTTGCCGAAATCTATTGTGAGTAAGGAAAAGCCAATATTTCATAAAAGCTATAAAAGAAAAGATAGAATAAAACGAGTTTTTGTATTAACCAATGCTTGTAATTTACAATGTTCATATTGCTTTGAAGGAACACATCACGTCAATAAAGTGATGGAACCTGAAATGGTAGAAAATGGCATAAAGCAAATGTTTTCTGAAGCGAAGCAGCTGAACAAGAAGCTGATTTCGATCTCATTGTTTGGTGGGGAGCCGTCAATGAACTGGAAGGCAGTTGAAACAGCAATTAGAACAGCCAAAATGCTTGAACAGGAAACTGGTATTAGATGCTATAAGGCAATTGTTACTAATGGTGTAATGGATACAGCGAAAGTGATTTACTTGGCTGAAAATATGGACTTCATTTATTTTTCATTTGATGGTCCACGAGATCTTTTTCTCAAGCAACGAAAACCCAAAGGCGGAAATGATGCATATGAAACTATATTTAATAATGCTCAGGAAGTTTATAAAAAAGGAACATATTTATCATTTAAAATAACGGTAACAAAACATACAATTGATTCGCTGAAGGAAATAGACGATTATTTTTCATACCATTTTCCAACTTGTGGTAGATTGTACCAACCTTGTATGGTTGACCATGATGATGAATTGTACATTTCTTTTGGAGAGTTTTTAGAGAAATATTTAGAATTGAAGAGATATACCCTCTTCTCTAAGAATATGTCAACATCTTTATATAAAAACAAACCATCAGATAGATTTTGTAATCTTATGGTTAGAAACGTTATATATCCTGACGGGAATGTATTAACATGCCACAGAAGTAATATGTGTATACCAGACGATGCTGTTGAGAGAGAATTTAAAGTGGGTTCCTGTAATAAGGATGGAATAATTACTCGCCTTGCGGAACGTCAAAAATATATGGAGACTTTTGTTGTGGATTCGATTCCAGAGTGTAAAGATTGTCCTTGGAAATATCATTGTTGCGGTGGATGTGCAACAATTAAGCTGTTGTCAGGTAATCATGATATGTTCAGAAAAGCTGATTATTGCGAAGATTTTCTTCGATATGCTTGGACAGAATTATTGACAAGATTATTCGAAATAGAGTTTGAAATGATTGGAAGTTTACCAGATAGAATCGAATCTCCAAAAGGGGATATTATTGAGGATTTTAAGTTTTTCGACGAATATGTTGAAAAATGTATAGAAATTGAGAAGTAGATAAAATGGAAAAGCAAAGCAGGGCTTCACTTTCTGTTCAGTGGCATATTACATCTCGGTGTATGAAAAGATGCAGACACTGTTATATGTTTGAAAGTGAACGTTATAGAACAGAGATAGAGCAAGAATTGACATTTGATAAAATGTTAAAAATATTAGACGATATTAGTGATTTTGAAAACAAATATAATTTTGGTGTAAATGACTTCTTTATTACCGGTGGAGATCCTATTCTTAATCCGGACTATGAGAAGCTCCTATTCGAATTGAAAAAACGTGGTAAGAGAACCTACATTATGGGAAATCCCGAGACATTAACGCCTGAAGTAATTAAAGTGTTCAAGGACGCTGGTGTTAGACAAATGCAAATGAGTATGGACGGATTAGAAGAAACTCATGATTTTTATAGAGGTAAAGGCAATTTTGAGGTAACTGTAAAAGCTCTTGAATTGTTAGATAAATATGATTTGCCTGGAACGATTATGTTCACATTAACAGGAGAAAATAAAGATGAGTTGATTCCGTTAATGAACTATGTAGCAAACAACACAAAGGCAAAGGGGATTGCTTTTGATTTGGTTTGTGGTGTAGGAAACGCCAAGGATATTTCGTTACAATTGTCGAAAGAAGAAGTGAAAAAGTATTTTGAGTTGTACTTAGATGAAAAGAAAAAGATTAAAGCCTCTGGTAAACAAATTCGAATATCTGAGAAATCAAAATTTTTTCAGTTGATTCATTATGACAATGATGAATTTTATCCATATGATATAGACGAATTTTCAGCAATTGGGGGATGTTATGTTGGTTTTACATGCTATACTATACTTGCTGATGGATCTGTTGCAGCATGTAGGAGATTCCCTACTATTATTGGAAAAATGCCAGAGCAAAAAATGGAAGATGTTTTTCTTGGAAATGATTTATTAAAGCAATTCAGAAGAGCAGAAAACTATGAAACCTGTGGTAAATGTATGTTTTATAAATCGTGCCGAGGTTGTCCTGCAGTTACGTATGGATATACTCAAAATCCATTAAGTGATAATCCTCTTTGTTTTAGAGAATTGTTAAACAAAAAAGTAGAAACTAAGGAGTGGAATTCTCCACAGTTGAACACTACGAAAGAGCAAGAAGCCGAAATAGTACGCTCAATGTTACATAATCAATACAGTTCGGATTATTCTTCATTTATTGAAAACGAGGAAGTGTTAATTTTAATTGGGACATTGATTAGTAGCAAGTCAGAAAGAAAGAAGTTTTTTGCTAATCCTGATGAGTATATTAGGATTTACAATCCAGGTGCACTATCCAAAAAAGAAATAGCATATATTTGCTATTATGTGGAATGCGTTATGCAAAATCGCATACCAAACCCAATGAGATATGCACTGGATATGTAGAGCTTATTTAAAAATATAATTAAGGAGGTATCGTTATGGATGCTGTAATGTCACGCGATTATCGTTTGTTGATGGGAAAAATTTCTATGGATTTATCCTTTGCTGAAAAATTCTTTAATTCAGCAGAAACTGTATTAGCAGATTATTCTGTTTCAGCAGACGAAAAGGCAAAGTTGTTGGGATTAAGTGCAGAGAGATTTCAGGCATATAGAAAAGCTATTGATCTGAAAACTTGTGATTGTGATAGCTGTTGTAATGGTGGCGAAGCAAAGGGAAACTGTAGCGAATGTTTCGCTAGCTGTTGCCAGTAATCCATCAATAATTATGATGCTGAGGAGCTTTCGCAAGCTCCTCTTTTTACTAGGGGTTTTAGCCTGTTTCGTCCATCTACATTTTTCGTTGATCCGAAAAATGTAGATGGACGAAACAATAAACCACCCGCTATGCGGGTACGCGTCGATTGTTATATAAAAAAATTACCTTTCCGTGTACAATAAAGTTGTTCAGGCTATATTGTAGAAAGGAAAGGTAATTTATGGCGAAGAAAGAATATTCACTCGCACATACGAAATGGATGTACAAATATCATATCGTCTTCACACCAAAGATAAGCGTATCATTATTTATGGGATACTTAAAAGGAAAAAGTGCACTTATGATTGGAGGAGTTGTTATGAACAGGATGGAAGAAGAGGGATACTCCGTTTATAGAGATGAGCTGAATATTATAGTTGAAACTAACGAAAATAAAAAATTTGTTTTTCCTTTAAAAAAACAGAATATTGTAACAGGAAAAATTAATATTCCGCTTTCAAATTTATGTACAATGAATTGTTTGTATTGTAGTGAGGCTGAGTATAATCGAAAAAAAGCTAAACGTTTTGATATTAATGTGGCTTATCAAATAATAGATGCTTATATGAAATGGTTAGATGATTATCCTAGTGTCAATCAAGTGCGTTTGTCATTTGACTATGGTGGTGAACCGGTTTGTCAAATCGATTTATTAGAAAAAATTGTTGCATATTTTAGAAAAAAATGTGCAGAAAAAAATTTATTCCCAATTACAATTATGACTACAAATTGTGCATGGAATAATAAAGTACTACCACGTGTTGTTTCATGTATTGATGAAATAATAGTGTCTTTAGACGGTCCGCAAGATATGCATGATAGGTATAGGAAGTATAAAAATGAAAACATGACATTCGATGTACTTCTTAACAATGCTATAGAAATCAAAAAATCTGGACACTTAAAACGCATTTCAAGTGTAATAACGAAAGAAACCATTAAAAAACCAAAAGAGTATATAGATTTTTTTAGAAACTATTTCCAAGGAAATGAGATAAAGATTGCTGCTGTCATTATTTTAGGAGATGCTATTACTAATGATATAGAGCGAGTATCTTTTTCTGAATGGAATAAATTTGTTGATGAAATCAAAACCAGATCGAAAAATGAACTTACGATAATAGACTCGAAGCCAGAAAAAAAATTAGATTATATTTATACATACGGATGTGAGCATATGAATTTAATCAATTGGTTTTGCTGGTTGGACGGGAATATTTCATGCTGTACTGATAGAGAAAATTCCAACTACCATATTGGAACAATAGTGGGGGGAATGCTTGAAATAAACCCAAAAAAAATGTTGGAAATGAAAGAGCAAAATGATGTAAACAATCTTACGAAATGTCACGATTGCCTTGCTAAGTATTACTGTTCTGGTGGATGTCCAGAATTTCGCAATGAGAAATTAAATTGTGAAAGGAGAGTAAAAAAGTATGCAAGAATGTTTATCCAAAAAGCAAGTGAGAAATAAACACACATATTGTATGCATTCGTTTAAGTTAATTGTGTATACTACTAATGAACGCGAAGAACAGGATTATAAGTCAATCATTAATCGGTTTGAAAAAGAAGAAAAACTGAAAATGTATAATGTTTGTTATTGGCTAAATGGAAGAAAAATCGAATATATAGTTCGTTTTAATTATATTCCAAGAAATGGATTTAAGTGGAATTTAGTAAGATACAGAAATTATTTGCGATTGAAGGTTAGATTGAGAGAATTAAATACAATGTCAAAATGATTAAGCCAAAGGCGATCAACTGTTAACTTAGCTGGTCGCTTTTGTTATGGGTTTTAGTCTGTTGAGTCCATTGAAGTTTTTCGTTGATCCGAAAAATGTAGATGGACGAAACAATAAACCACCCGCTATGC
>ERZ773147.3096-NODE-3096-length-13247-cov-4.371286_pt1 | contig 13247 bp, 10 predicted proteins | sample MGYA00580851_ERZ773147 | MGnify/ENA primary metagenome ERZ773147 (study PRJEB29015, sample SAMEA2737818) | human gut metagenome | biome: human gut; feature: human-associated habitat; material: faeces | place: China | collected 2012 ... | reverse complement strand
CCCCGAAAAATATAATGAAGGTCAAGTTCTTCATTAACTTTAAAAGTTTTCTCGTTTATTCTAATAAAGTTTTTGTAATAAAAAGAGCTTAAAATCTTTCTAATTTTCATAAAATCATCTTCATCCTCTTATTACCCAAATTCTTTTATTGATGCCAACAAAGAAACCACCATTGTTTTTTCTCTTGCAGTTCCCTGATTCATGACTTTCTCTGCTGAAGCAAAAATTTTCGGATATTGTTCCAATAGCAAAGAATTTTCTTTGTAATAATCATCGATATACTTTTTGACCGCCTTATTTGTTTGATACCAATAATCAAATGGATTCATATTAGTTTGCCTAAAAAGTATATTGTGCTTCATTGCAAAGTTGTTTGCACGATTCCGAATTTTCCCATAAAAATGGCAGCACTTTTTCCACATTGGATTTGCATTTATCCTGCACATATCCTTATCATCTACAACCCTTAATGCTTCCGGGTAATACTTTTCAACCCACTTCTGAAGAATCCTTCGGTTAACTCTTTGATCAAGCGGTAACGATAGAAAGTAATCATAAAAGTCCGGATCCATAAATGGAGAAAAGTACTCTCCAAATTGACGCCGTATCATTTGAGTGCTCAACCCACCCAGAAAGCCTCGCGTGTAGACATCAAACATTTCCTGATTTTCATATCGACTTTCAATTTCTGTAAAATCTCTATCTGACAAATCCACAATTTTTGAGAATCTCATTCCGTTAGAAACTTTTGCCGGAACATCTTTATAATAGTCGGATCCCGGAAATGCGCCATCCCGCATATCCCCCATAAGACCGCCATGCTCGATGCCAAATTCATTTCGATTTAAATAATTTAGAATTTTTGATAATCCAGTGGATGTCGAATAGATACAGAGTCCATAATTCATTCTAACAATTTTTTCTGCGTCATAGACAAACTCTGCAGAATCTAATGGGTAGTATAATAATTCTGTACCTAGATCCTTATTCAACTCCATCATTGCCCGATACTCATTGCTGGCTTCTTGACTATATGAAATATTGAGAACATTTTGATATCCCATTGATTTTGCAACATAATTTACAACTCTGCAGTCAAGCCCCCCACTTAGGTCAACTATTGGTCGAAGCCCATATTCCAAATCCTTATCAAATTCAAGTTTCAATGCATGCCGGAAAAGTGCATCGATTTTTGCCATTGCTTCGTCATCGCTCACATGAATTTTATGGGTATTGGTATAACGATGATATGCTTTCGTAACGACACTTTCATTCTCGAACAGAATCTTTTCACCCGGCATGATACGTTTGACATCGCAATACAACGTACTATCATCAATCATAAAACCATATGAAAGGATATATTCCATTGCATCCAAATTCAATTGGTATTTTATACCGATCGATTTAAAAACAGAAAAATCAGTTGATATAAAACACTTATTTCCAAAATGCCAATAAAAAACCTGTCGCTCTCCCGAATGGTCCGTAAATGCTGTCAGCTTTTCTGACTCCTTGTCAAAATACATGCCGGAAAAACTTCCTCGCAACATATCCGGAAAATCAGTTTTTTTTACGAGTTCTAAAATGCACTCTGTCCATGTTGAGGTATTATAAGTCTTACAAAGTTGTGCAATATTAAAAATCACACCATCAAGTATAATGATGCATTCATTACTTTCAAAAAAAACCGTATCATTTTCAAACTGATTATCATGGTTTTTCTGATTATATTGATGTTGTTTATAACTTTTCTTATTATTGTCCTCAAATGGAATATTTCCAAAATACCACATTTCGTCTTTTCAATCCTCTTCATGTCAGCAAATTTCCGAAAACTTTCTTCGTGCTATATACCAACAATCATTTTTTGTGCAAATAGCCTGATAAAGATACCACGTGTTTTCTATCTTGATCAGCGCTGAACGGTATACTTTCTTAATATATGTATCTTTCACCAAGGGATCAATTTCCTGCTTGATAATCCATGTATCACTGTCCATCTGACTCTCTGCATAATACAGCCTTGCCCCAGCACCACCGTGTCCAGTTGAAAGTGTAAACAATCCATGCAGTTTTTCATCATCAGCCGCAACGTTCAAATGCCACAGCATATTTCCTTCTGGAAGATTTTCAATTTTGAGTTCTCGTCGATGATCAAAAAAATCTTGAAAATCATTAGAAGCACTATCGCACCTACAAAGCTTGCTTCCACTTTCTGTAAGTGCAACATAATACATGATATACCTTCCATTTTCAAAGAGCAGCGCCGGACTCAATACTCCGTCTCGATTTGCAACAATAATTTCTTTTCCACTGCTCCATTTATTTCCGTCCAAAGACGTGCTGAGAAAAATAATATCCTTTTTTTCATGATCCCGCTCGCAGAACCGGTAATAAAGAGAATAACTTTTTCCGTCAAAAAGCAGTTCACCATCTGAAAAGTGGCTATCTCCATGCCCACCATAGGCTTGAACCGCTCCATTCAAAATATTTGAAAAGTGAATTCCATCTTGTGAGGATAATATAAAGGAATCTTCCAGCCGCTCAATGCCATATGGATAATTTGATACAGTCATCAACAATCGTCCAGTTTTATTATCCCAAAGCAAATCTGGATGCGTGGCTTGACCCAACGCAATACCTTTCCCCATAAAGTGAACTGGCTCTAAAGACGTTCCTGCAAAAATCAGTTCTCTTTGTATATTAGATATTTTTCTAATGCTCCATTGAACGACTGGGTTTTCGCCCCACCTGCTGTAAATCGCTTTTGCATAATTCATAGTTTACTTTCAACTCCACATAACATCAAAAAGGGCTGCACATTATCCTCATATATTTTGCTATCTTCTCCGATTTTCTCCCTCAAAGCTGGAAGAATTTCCTTATTATCCATTACCATTTTCACCTGTTCAACAATATCCTCTGGCTCAAATCCTTTACAGATAAAGCCATTTTTTCCATCTCTAATAACTTCCTTTGCAGGTGGAATCGGTGTGGTAATTGCCGGTGTTCCGCAAAGAAAGGATTCCTTTAAAACCATAGGAAACGCCTCATATGCGGATGTGCAAACATATAGATCAGCATTTTTCATGTAGGGATACGGATTCTGTTTTCGGCCTTCAATCACCAGTTCATCCTGGAGTTGATACGAATTTCTAAGCGTTTTCAAAAGCGACATATCGTTTCCATCGCCAACTACATGCCACTGAAAAACATAGCCTGAATCCTTCAAAATTTTGCAGCACTTTGCAAGATGATCAAGCCGTTTTGATTTATTATCCAATCGGGCCACAGTAACGATATTGAAGCCTCCTTTGTATGGAACGGCTTCGTTCATTAGCTGATGTACTTTTTGGGAATTACACAAATTATAAATCACGATTGATTTATCCTTTAAATTCGGGCAAATCTCATCAAATATCGACTTGCATCCATAACTGACATTCACAATTTTATCGAAGTTCGAATAGATACGTTCTCCAATTTCTTTTGTAAAGCCCAAATTTCTCGGATTGCTATGAATCCACGCAAATTTTTTTCTTCCTTTCAAACGCTGTGCAACAAACTCACAACCACCCGAAAAATGACGACTCCCATTACTCCAGATTCCATTGGCATAAGAAATTACCACATCATATTCTCTCTCCGGCAATTTCTCGTAGGCAACTATCTTTTTGACTAGTGTCTCTCGTCCAACAACTCGACTACAAAATGCAAATAAGATTTTTTTCCATTTTGCGCCAATCGAGGATTGTTCCCTAAAAGTTCGATAATAGATATCCATTTCAGGCAATATCATAATAGATCGAACCGGAAGTCCATCTATCTGCTTTTGTATAGCGGTCAACTCACCAGATAAAATATAGAGATCAATTTCAATATCTTGGCTTTTAAGCGTATCCAACAGATTCAATAATGATTGTCTAATTCCACCAAGTCTAAGGTGTGTATTAACAATTGCAACTTTCATTCTCGTAACCCTCGTTTGATAACTCTATAGAGTACCACATTATTGGCAATTGATGTTATAACATAAATACTGGTCGTTGCAATCGCAGCTCCAACTGATCCCATTCCTTGAATCAACAATACATCAAAGACAATATTCAATATGCCAGAAGCAATAGAAATAAGCATATTTGCTTTAACTTGCATCAGCATACTTAGGACATTTCCACCGGGTGTTCTGAAAGTTGCTGCCACCCAATAACCAACAATTAAAATCCTGAAGCATAGCACAGAATCCAAATATTCTGCTCCATAGATAATACGGATAATCAAAGGCGCAAAAACAAAAAAGAATATGGCAATACAGCCATTAAGAATACCTAAAGCTGATACAAGTGTTTTATAGTTCTTTTTTAACCAGCTTGAATTATTTCGATTTCTTACAAACATCGGATATACATAAGTAATAATTGCTGTCGATATAAATGAAAGCGCAAAAGGAATAGTTGTCGCCGCCTTATAAGAAGCGATACTTACAGTAGTTCCAATAACGATACCAATAACAAATACGTCAATGTTATATAAAAGTTGAGAAAAAACATTATCAACGCACGTTATCAAACTAAATTTAACAAATTGTCTTTTTTCACATGAAGGAAGCACATTTTTTTTGTCTTGCAAAATTTTACGATAATTCAACGCAATCGCGCTTCCAACAACAACTGTCACAATATTTGCTACGTAGCGTCCAGCCAAAACACCATACACATTGAAAAAGTATGCGCCAGCTAACATAAAACATAACATGGCTACCGAATTCAAAGTGTACAGTCTCCCGTATTTTATATTCTCATTTTCAGTTTTCAAATACGTAGGAATTGTATCCCCGAGATATCGAATGAGCGGAATTGCTGCTGCGAATAACAGATACTGTCGCGATCCTTGAATATTTTCAGGCATAAGCAACGCATACAGAACTATAATAATAGATATAACAGCATTAGCGATAATTCCGATTCTCATTCCGTAACGAAACACTGCATTTCTTTTTTGTGTGTCGTCTCCGGCCATACATCCGAATTGCAGCATACCTGTAATAGTGCCCAAACCATTAGAAAGCATAAATATATTGATAATATTTACAACATATCCATACATTCCATAGTCTTCCTTTGACAGCACTCGTACAACAAAAATGCTACTGCACAAAGACATAATCTTATTGATTGTTCCTGCTCCAAACACATGAAAAAAACCTGTTTGAGCCAGCCGCACAATTTTATCTTTAGTCTTTCGAATTCTATAATTCATATAACCTATTCTCCCGACTCTTTATAAAAAGCGGTGCAATTATTGGGGCAATTTGCAATCCTTATAATTATACAGGATTTTCTTTCAATCCAATTTTATTCAATAAAACGATTTGCAATATAGTCATACCTTAGCTCCGGCAAGGGTAAAAACTCTTTATTATCTTTCATAATGGAAACAATTGCATTTTCAATTTCTTCTTGAGAATTGCCGCATACATAAAAACGGTCAAAGGATAGCAAAAATTCACGCATTTCCTGTTGCTGTTCACCATCTACAACAACCAAAACTTTCTTATTCGTTCCAGCCAAATGATATAATTTGCCTGGAATCTGTGTTCCGCTGGAATTAAGAATGCAGATCAGCAAATCAGCAATCCGCTTGTGTTCATCAACAATTCCTCTATCATGAATTGCAATATTAGGAGTAGCTTGTAATTTTACATCGCTATCGCCATAAATCGCAACCGACACTTTATCTCCCAATGCTCGACATGCATTATAAAACGGCATAATATTTCGCACTCGGGCTGTGTAGTTACCATAATATCCAATAATAAATTTTTGATTATCGGTTGCTGGATATATTTCCTCTTCCATGTACGCAGTCGGAATACATACCATTTTATCTTTGTAATCCTTAAACAGCTCTTTTTGCTTGGATAATGTAAAAGGAGATGCATATACAATCTTGTCTGAATTCTTTATCAATTTTTTCTCAATCAGTCGCAAGACCCATTGGGGATAGATACTTTTTTGTGTAATATCAATTGACAACGGATCTCCCCAATATTGAATCCATCGCTTGTATCTCAGTCCCTGTTTCCTTAGATTTTCCACAACAATATGAGAAGATTTAGGATCCGACGAGGAAATCACGATATCGTACTCTCTAACCGGAAGAATATCTATCTTAATTTTTTTTGCAATCAGATAAGTATAGTCATATACTGAAAGAGAATGCCAAATCTTCCGAAGTATCTGCTTTCGCAATGCTTTAAAAGAATTTTCAGCATTGATCACATTTTTTTCGTATGCCTCACTTTTGGAAGTTCTAATTACGTTAAGTTCCTTGATAAATTCCTTTTCTGACGAGACGCTGTTTAACTTATTCATTGGCACAACAAGATAATCTATTTTGTGTCCTGCTTCCGAAAGGCCTCTTGCTATTGCCAGCGTTCTAAACATAGAAGATGTAATCGCCTCAATTGGAGATAATTTTATAATCAATATACGCATTTTATTATCCTTTAATCAAAATAAAATAAATCAAATAGAGACTGCTCATAATAAGCAATGTAAAGAGAACATTTAAAAGACTTTTTCTCCTTCTTTCCAGTGAAGTTGTTGAATATTCTCGTAGAATAATTTCCACCGAAAAAGGGTAAATCATCAAAAAATGTCTAAACGTGAAAGTTGTTGCAATAATTGCAACATAAATCACCATAAAACGCAAACTTTCATAATCCAATTTCAAAAGTCCTTTTATCAAATACGGCAATAAAAATATCTGATAAATCGTTCCAAAACAAACCAGAGCAGTTACTATGCTACTAATCGGTTGATGTAAAAAGTCAGCTTGCAGTATCTCACCGGGAAATGGAGAAACCAGTCCCCAAATAGCGCGTAAGATAATGCCAAAAGGCAACAACGGCGTTTTGAATATAAAACGAGACAATCCGGATGTTTGACTATAGCGCAAATCACTATACCCATTTACTATAACTTTCATCAAGTCTAGCGCACCAGTTGCCTGCATCAAGAGCAGCAGTATTATAAACAGGCTCGCAAGTGCTATATATTTTTTTGTTTGCTGAATGCGCTTAAGATCAATTCGTCTTTCTAATATTCCAATTACCCAAATCGCAGCGACGCAATAGCACATTTGCGAACGTATATAATACAACATATAAAATCCTGAAATAAGAATCGCTATTTTAGGAACGAGCGCTAACGATATTTTTTTGCGTTGGATAACAGTTAATAGATCTTCAAATTGAAATACCAGTACAACTATCAGAAAACATACCAATGTGTCACGGTATACATGTGCAGAAATATATAGCGCATTAGGGAATACAGAAAGTACAAGAAGCCCTTTTTTTGCTAGGTGTGAGTTTTCAATCTTATTTTTATAACGTTTATATGTCAGAACTGAAATTGAAAGCCATAAATACATATTAAGTATTCTAGGAAGAAACGTTGAATATTCGCCAACCAAATTTGCCAATCTCTCAATCCACGCAATAACAAGTAAGTAGCCTTTTGCATACCACATTCCCTTAATGTATGGAATAGCTGAGAATCTCATGATTCCACTTTGAAATATTTGATGGCCAAATTGCTCAAAGTTCTGATCATCGCCCCCATAATAGGGTATCCCATAGGTTTCAATCATTCCCCAGTAGGCAAGCAACATAAAGGCAAAAGAAATCATTATACTAATAATAAGTTGTTTATAAGTACTATCTTCTATATTTTTGCTGCAAACCATCAATATCAATAAGCCGATTCCTCCCAACAAAAGAATTGCCGGATTATTGACAATTATGGAGAAGACAATCAAGAATCCAATATTAATCAACTGAAAGCAAGCAATCATCACTTTCCCTCTTTTTTCTACAACTGGTTTATTCTCAGTTCATATGTATATTACAACTGGATCAATCTCGTATTCCATCAAAAATCTTTGTACTTGGAACTGCAGACTTTTGTAATCAAGTCTTAATGTCTTGGGATCATATAAAGCCTCCACCGCAATACGACATGCCCTCTTTGTATAATTCGGTATGGTATATTTTCGGCTTTCCTATATAAAATCCAATATCCTTACTCGTATCCATTAAATGTGATACACGTCCGGCAGATCAATAATATTGTGGCAATCAAGAACGACTTTGCCAGCCAGCTTGTCTACATTCTCACGAATCTCGGTATGCTTGACCATGACAACGACCATATCGACATCTGCGAGAAAATCGTCAAGATCGTGGTACTGATTCTTGACCACATCCTTGGTAATGAACGGATCATAGACCTTCAGTCCGGTTGCCAGATGACGCTCCTGGCTCTCCAGCAGCTGCAGCGTCGGAGACTCACGCATATCATCGACATTCTCTTTATAGGTCAGACCATACAGACCGACACGACTCACATCGGTCAGCCCCTTTTCCTTCATGATTTCGTAAATACGATTCAGCACGAAATCAGGCATGCCGTCGTTGGTCTTCATAGACTCGTCGATAACCTTGGCCAGAGAAGGATAGTCACCAACAAGAAACCAAGGATCAACGCTGATGCAGTGACCGCCGACACCGGGACCCGGCTGCAGGATGTTTACGCGAGGATGCATATTGCAGATTTTGATGATCTCATAGACATCCATGTTGTCATGGCGGCAGATCTTCGCCAGCTCATTTGCAAAAGCAATATTGACTGCACGGAAGGTATTCTCGACAACCTTGGTCATCTCAGCCGTACGAATGTCGGTGACAACGATCTCGCCTTGGCAGAAGGAAGAGTAGAGTTCTTTCACCTTCTCACCAATAGCCTTGTCGTCTGCGCCAATGGTGCGGTTGTTATGCAGCAACTCATAAACCATGTTGCCCGGAATGATGCGCTCCGGAGCATGAACAAGATTAATGTCCTCACCAATCTTAAAGCCATTTGCCTCAATCACAGGACGGACATACTTGTCAATAGTTCCCGGAGAAACGGTAGACTCCACGACAACCGTTGCGCCCTTGGGGCAGACACGCATAACATCCTTCACTGCCTCAACAACGTAGCAAGCATCAACCTTTTTGCTGAACTTGTCATACGGAGTAGGAACGGACACAATGTATGTGTCGGTAACCTGATACTCGGTGGTGAACTTAATGCCGGATGCCAAAGCATTCTGGAACAGCTCATCCAATCCCTTTTCCTTGAAAGTGGTTTTACCTGCATTCAAGGTGGCAACCAGCTCCTTATTATAGTCAGTGCCAATAACCTCTACACCGTGAGATGCCATCATCAAAGCAGTAGGTAGACCAATATAGCCCAAGCCAATTACGTTAACCATTTTTCTTTCCTCCGTTAATTTTTTGTTAATATGCAACACTTTTCATATTAAAATAATTTCTTATTACCGCACCAGCTTTACCTGAATTTCCATAAAAATAATTGCGCTATATATTTTCTTATACGTCTCACATATCTTGCTCCATTGTTCTTTTGGACGTACTGTCAAATACTGTAGTGTTGTACCGATATAATTGCAGTTAATATGAAGTTCTTTTATTTATTCTCCCCCTGCAATGTTCCATTTCTTACAGTCTCCACCACTTCATACCGGACTTTCTCAGATCGTCAACGTTGTAAAGGCCCTTTACATCCAGCAAAACCTTTGCCTCATCGCTGCCGTACTTATACAGCTTCTTAATATCGTTCAGGTCAAGTGCCTTGAATTCTTTATGTGCAACTGCAATAATCACGCAATCAGCATCCTTTACATCTTCAAGCTTCGTCAACGTTACACCATACTCATGCATGGCATCCCGCTCGCTGGCCCACGGATCAACAACTACCGGGGCAATGCCATAAGTCTTCAGACGCTTGATGATATCATTCACCTTACTATTACGCGTATCGGGGCAGTTTTCCTTGAATGTCAATCCAAGAATTACAACTTTGGAATTCTTCGGGGCCTGACTTGCCTCAATCATCTGCTTAATTGCAGCATCTGCAACGTAGGCACCCATGCTGTCATTCACAATACGCCCGTTCAAAATAATCTGGCTATGATAGCCCAGTTTCTCTGCCTCATAAGTAAAATAGTACGGATCAACACCAATGCAGTGGCCGCCAACCAAACCCGGACGGAATCCTAAAGCATTCCACTTAGTGTTCATCCCATCAACAACTTCGTTAGTGTCAATACCCATACGATCAAACACCATTGCAAGCTCATTCATAAAGGCAATGTTGATATCACGCTGACTGTTCTCAACAACCTTTACAGCTTCGGCCGTCTTGATGTTGGAAACCGGGTATGTACCAACTTCAATTACGAGGTTGTAGATATTCTTGATTTCCTCACGAGATTCATCATCCATACCAGCGACAATCTTGCGGATGTTTTCCAAACGATGAACCTTATCGCCCGGATTGATGCGCTCCGGGGAATAGCCCACTTTGAAGTCTTCACCGCACTTCAAGCCCGATTCCTTCTCCAGAATCGGAATGCAAACATCTTCCGTACAACCAGGATAAACCGTAGACTCATAAACCACAATAGAGCCCTTTGTCAAATTACGGCCAACAATTTCGGAAGCTCCAATTACAGGAGTCAAATCAGGTGTGTGGTCAGTATTCACCGGCGTAGGGACAGCGACAATAATAAACTTTGCTTCGCGCAGTTTTGTCTCATCATACGTAAATTCAACGGTGGTGGCCTTAATTGCATCATTGCCAACTTCTTTAGTCGGGTCAACACCCTGCTTGTACAAATTGATTTTTTCGCTATTTAGGTCAAAGCCAATAACATTAACCTTTTTTGCGAAAGCAACGGCAATTGGCATACCAACATAGCCTAAACCAACCAATGCTAACTTTTCCTGTTTAGAAACAATCTTTTCGTAAAGAGACATTTTTCTTTCCTCCCTAATTTTTCAAACTCAAATCTTTAGTATCTCGTTATATTTTTCTTGATACCACTCACATATCCGATTCCATCTATATTTGCTTACTCCTTGTAGTCCAGCCATGCTTATTTTTTCATAATTCTCAACACACGAGACTATTCTTTCAGCAAGTTCATCTGGTGCTGAATCTGATACTGCATAGCCTACTTCTCCTTCACGGAACTGTCCGTCAAACCCCTGTCCTCGTGTATATATGATTGGTAATCCCTGACTCATCGCCTCAACATAAACAAGCCCAAAAGTTTCTGTGTGTGACGGCATAACAAATATGTCCGCTTTTCTAAAATACTCAATCAATTTTTCTTTAGGTTGTCTCTGATGATATTCTACTAATGACTTAATCCTATTAAACGCGCTCCAGCTTTTTATCTGTCCTACCACGTCGAACTCTATTTTCCAGCCTTTGTTTTGAAGAATTTTGATAGTTTCACATGTTTCCTCTACATTTTTATTGTGATCAATATCTCCAACATACAGCAAATTGAGTTTCTTTTCTTTAAACCGACCGACAATCTTTCCATAGGGTCTATCCACAAATTTATTATTATGCCAGAATTCATCTATTCCATTGGGCACAATGTAGCTTTTCCGTTCAATTTCTTGTCGCAGTTCTTGTGGAACATAATTCTCAAGAACCTCTTTTTTATAGGTGCTCGACAAAAAGAAAATAGCGCTTGCATCTCTTAACACGTTTACGCCAGTACTTCGTAAGTGAACCATGTACTTAAAAAAAGTATTTACGTCTGTATTTCTTACAGCGACCACATAAGGTATCCCATACTCAACCGACAACTTTCTTGTCACATTTCCATCTGTGAATACGGTGTATGCATGAAGGCAGTCAAACGAAGAGATGTTATAAGACTTTTTTATTGCGCGATAGATTTTACTCTGCTTTATATGAAATGCAAATCTATCTACTTTATTGAAGCAGACCGTAGCTTTTACATATTTTTCTAATGTTTTTAAGACATGTCCTTCTACGCTATATATTGGAACAAATACCTCATTTTCTACACCATATTTCGATAGGGTATTAATCATTGTCTGATGAAGCATCGAATCCAAATAATTGCAATTTACATGAAGTATTTTCATTTTCTACTAACCTCATCTTCCGCAAAACATGCTCATCAGTCTTTGTTCAACATAAAGACATGCATATCGTACCTTTTAACACATTGTGGTGTAAAATAAATTTTATCATCCGAACTATACGCAAATGTTGCCGTTGCATACTGAAATAATCTCAGCGGCATGCCATCACTTTGAAAAGTACTTATCACACTCAGCTCACCATTTTCAATCAGAATAATGTCAATCTTATTATCCTTAACACCTTTTCCCGGACGGGTCGATAGCCAATAGTCTACCTTATTTTTTGCATGCGCTTCTGGTTCGCATGTTGTAGAAAAGATTCCTCGTTCGCCAACAACCCTTCCGTAGATACAACTGCCTCGAATAGCCTCAGTTTGCAATATTTCTTTGTCCTTTTCATCTATTATCCAAAGATAATTTTCTTCTGATGGCTTATCCGATAGAAAATAAATCCTGTCTTTATATGGAATTGCTTGACAGGTTCGATATTTTTGTTTTCCAACCAGTACCGGCTCTATTTTACTGAAATCATTATATGCAGCCCATATACCCGATTCTAAGTCTTCATCCCCTGTCAAAATCAAAACTCTGTTTCTTAAGGGATCCGGAACAAGTGCGTGTATGTGTCGCACCGTTCCTTTTGGAAATGAGCAAGCAATTCTCCATTCCGATGTACCGCTGTGCTTTTGGTAAATTCGTACCTCTTCGCGATTATTATTTTGTCCATAATCGCCTAAAGCAAACGAGTCACTAAAGCCGTTGATTGCTTTAATTTTTATAATAGTCAGCGGTTTTCCCCGCACTGGTAGTTGCTCTTCTGTGAACTTCCCAGACCTCGCATTTACCCGATACATTTTTCCCTCAAAAAAAATGTACACATTGTCATTGTCAATCGGGATTGCCCACCTCGGCTCAGTATGCAAGAGACGCTCTAATAATCTAAAATGGCACAGGATCTTCTTTGTTTGATGAATTGGGAGCGTGAATTGATTTAGTTGCTTTTTTTTATCGGGCTGGAACAGATAAAAGCTTCCCTTTCTGTATACTAAGAGAGAACCATCTTTAAAGGAACAAAGTGCCTTTCCCTTTATTCCAATATCTATCACATCTTCCACTCCAACGTCCCTCTCCTTTCCTAAATAGGTGCACTTAAATGTGATACACGTCCGGCAGATCAATAATATTGTGGCAATCAAGAACGACT
>ERZ773147.3094-NODE-3094-length-13250-cov-4.776430_pt1 | contig 13250 bp, 10 predicted proteins | sample MGYA00580851_ERZ773147 | MGnify/ENA primary metagenome ERZ773147 (study PRJEB29015, sample SAMEA2737818) | human gut metagenome | biome: human gut; feature: human-associated habitat; material: faeces | place: China | collected 2012 ... | reverse complement strand
GAGGCGTCCGCCCCTACGCCAGCCTCGGAAACCCTACACAAAATAGGAAAACAATAGTTTTTTGACAGACTGACGCTTCTCTAAGAAGCGCATATCCACTGTATTCAGAACGCACATGGGCGCCAGCTTTCGCTGGCGCCCATGCTGATTCTATTCAGATGTATCCGGATAGGCCTTCTGTATGCTTATGGCCGCAAATCCAGAATTTCGGCCCTGCATTGCTGGTCGCGCTCTGTATAAATGCGGTCTGCGAGGAAGCCAAGCTTTCTGTCCGCATCTTTGCTGAGAATCTGATCACCCTGCATTGTCATTTGTGCGCACTTTGCCGTGAAGAATCCGCCTGCCGGTACGCTTCTTGGCGACAGAGAGAAGGACAGTTCCAGTTCTGCATCTTCGCATACAGAAATACGCAGGAAGTCAGACAGCTGCACGCGCTGTGGCTGCCCGTTGATCTGAACGGACACGTCTTTTGTCCCCTGCGGGATGTACAGATGCAGCTGCAATTCTCTCCGTATACCGCGCAGGGAAAGTTGCACCCTGTTTTCGTGCGGATAGTTGGTCTTTACATCGATGTCCGCCTGTTCTGTGTAGAAATGTCCCGGCAGGTAATGCACGAACCAGATCTGGCCGTCTTCCGTCAGAATGCTGTTTGCCGCTGCGCTGCAAAGGCCCTCTGCTCCGCGCATGGAGCAGCACCACCACGCTTCATAGACGTCCGTATTAGCCTGCACAAACCTGCCGCTCTGCTCCGTTCCGCTGCACAAATCACAACCGAAGCCGCCGTTCGGCCGCTGAGAAGCAAGCAGCGCATTGTAATAAATCCTGTTTGCCAGTACCGCATACTCGCTCTGCTGTGTCAAGCGGAACAGCGCCATGGAGGCCATATAAGAATCGACAATCGCACAGGGTTCTGTCCAGTATGGCCGCCCAAACCAGTTATAATTTGCGTAATTTGCGGTCATTCCGTACTGCACATAGTGCGCGAACACTTCTTTTGCAAACGCGAGCAGTTCCTCATCCGGCTCCGCCTCACACAAGCGCAGGATCCCGCGCAGCGCGGAGAGCGTCGCATGTGTCTGCAGGGAACTTTTTTCCACGTCGATCTGCCGGAATGCCGCGATCATTTCCGACAACAGCGCACGCACGCGCGTATCTGCAAACAGCGTCTCGTACTGCGCCAGCGCATCCATGGAAATAAACGCACAGCCAATGTCCGTGGACAACCGCCAGCCGTCTATGATCTCGTCCCCGAGATGCCCCGCTGCTTCCGCGTTTGCCGTGCGTTTTTCCCGCGCGGTCGGATAAGTTGGAAACCTTCCCGACAACGGCAGGTAGAGATTTTCCACGATCTGCTTTGCGCATTTTGCGTATTTTTCTTCGTCCCTGCTGATATACAGTTCCAGCAAGCCTCGGAGAAGCCAATTATGGCCGGAAAGCTGCTGTTCATTGATGGCGTCCGGTGCACAGATGCCTTTTACATATCCGCGTTCGTTCCACTGCGTATCCAGCGCTTCCAGAATTTCGTCCAAAAACGCTGCTTTTCGTCCGGAGATTCGCTCGTGCAGGCACAGGGCCAAAATCGTCCGGCCCTCCCAGTCGCCCGGCCAGCCCTGCTTGTCTGCATGGAAGATCTCTGCCGCGCGATACATCGGATCCTCCAGCCGGGAATAGTTTCTTCCCAACCGGAACGCCAGTTCCCCTGTCAGCGTGATATTGTTTAAGTCAAGCGCCTGCATATTGTGTCTTCTCCGTTCCGTAGATCTTCGCCAACCAGTATAAAACATGGGACGCAAACCCATGGCAGCAGCTGGCGCTCGGCTGATCATGCTCCCACAGGGTTCCTGTCCTCTCAGCCATCGGCGTAAAATATTCTTTCAGATCCTGCAGCAGCTTTTCCGTCTGGCCATCCAGATACAAAAGTTCCAGCCGCAGATAATCCCCGATAAACGCATTTGCCGGCGCAACATCCGGGCAGCAATCCGCAGCCCGGTGCGGCCCAAACTTCTGCACAAGCGTCTGCCACAGTTCCGGGTATGTCCGCTTATCCGCAGTGCCCATGAAAAACGCGTAATACTGGCAGACCTCGGTTATATTCCCGGGGTTTTCAAGACCGTGTGCTGTCCGCCGTTCATTGTCGGTAAAGAACAAGCCGTTAAAGGAGCGCTGCCGTATCGTCTCCTGCAGCTTTTGGGATTTTTCCAGAAGCGCGGAATCGCCGTACAGTCTTCCTGCGATCTGCAGCATTCTGGCATACAGCATATTGGTCGGGAAATTGACATCCTGCACAACATCCGGATCATTTGCGCGGGACCACTCGACGAACACCCACTTTTCCAGCTTTTCCAGCAGGCCGTATTCGTTTTCAAACGTCGCAAAATATTGAATCAGGCCATAAACACGCGATTTGGCACGCTCCGCAAATGCGCAGTCTCCGCTGCGCTTGATATATTCCTCCAATTCCAGCACAAACCACATGGCCCAGTTCGGGATAAAGTTCCCGTCATAGTGGTCTGCCGGATAGCACATCGGCAGCATGCCGTCCGGGAGATGCGCAAATCGCTCGGCCAGCAGGAAGTTCTCCAGAAATGCTTTTTCGACCGTGCATTGGCCGGTCAGCGCATGCTCCGTGCGCGCGGCAAAGAAGCTGTCGCAAAGCCATCCGGCCCGCTCGCGGGAGGGGCAGTCCATAAACAAATCCAGCGCATTCTGCCGGTATGTGCGAACCGCCGCGTCGGCAATTTCCCGAAGCTGCTTCTGTTCTGGAAGACGAATCTGAAATTCCGGCGCCGGGTGCTGATATTGGAGCATCCGCACCTCCGAAACCCGGCAGGCGCCCTTTGCGGCGATTTTCAGGTACATCATCGTATACGGGGCGAACGTCATGATTCGATGGGTTCCGGCGTCCAGATCGTATTTAAAGCAGTTGCAGTTTGTAAGCCGAAGGAAATCCACGTCTCCGTCGGTCAGAATCTCATCAAACAGCAGATAAACCGTACATGCCTGCGCGCATTCCACCGTCATGCACAAAAATCCGGTTGCGTTATAAGGAAACCGGCAAGTCGCATAGCTGTTTTCCAGCGTGATCTGGGCCGTATCCTCCGCCGCATGGCAGGACGGCTTCCATGCAAATGTCTGTGCTTCGTCGGACAGGTGCTCTTCCAGCGTATCCGCCGGATATCCCTTGAGCATGGGGCCGATCTGCGTATAGGCGCGGTCTTTCCGCAGCGCGCCGCATGGCACGTCAAAGGAAACGCTGCCGGTCTGGACGATGCGCTGTACCTGCAGCGGCTCAAATTGCGGCATAGGCGTTTCCCGGCGCAAATACCGCTTTTCTGCCTGCGTCTCCGATTCCAACCGCTCTGCGCCGCCGTCGCTGCCAAGATAAAAGGCCTGCTTGCAGGCGCGAAGCCGGTATGCTTCGGCAAATGCACGCTGGAAACTGTAGCGCTGGACGCGCTGGATTCTCTGGTGCAGATCATACACGCCGAAAGAGCCGTCCCCTGTTGCCGCTGTCACTGCGTGGTTTTGCAGAATTTCCGCTGCCAAAAATCCCGGCTGATCCAGCGTATCATAACTGTTGACGTTAAAGGCCGTTACCTCGATCACGACCGTATTCTGTCCGGCGCACAGCTGCGGCGTCAGATCGATCTCGTCAACGCGGTAAAAGCCGTGCGCCGCCCGCGCAGGTCCCGCACAGACAAATTTTCCATTTACCCAGACACGATAAATGCTGGATGCCGCAAGATGCAAACTGGCGTCTTGGCCGGCTATGATCGCTCGGAACGCCAGTTCGCAGTTCATCTCATCTGCCCGGCCCTTGGCCCATATTGGTACTGCTTTTTGAAAAAAAGTATTCATATTTACCCAATCTAATATTAAATATGTATTGTTTACCCCTCGTTCAGCGTCAGGGTGTACCAGCGAATATCCGTGCCGTTTGCGCTCATAAACACCCGGAACGACGTTCCCTCCGGGTACAGCGTCAGATACGGATTGGAGACATCCGCCCGTTTGACTGCAATATGCTCCGGTTTTGTCCAGTGCAGCAGATCTTCGCTGAAGCTGAGTTGGCAGGTACACAGCCCGTTCTTCCACGCATCCCGGTTGTAGGTTGACATGACAAACCGGTCGTGTGCCGGATCTTTACAGACAGACGGAATTGCGCCGCCGATCAAAACCGGAACATCCCGTCCGCAATTTCCCGGCTCTGTAAAGCCGTTTCCCGTGTACTTTCTCCACGCCGTCACATCTTCCAGTTCATCCAGCCGGCAGCGGGCAAGATAAACCGCATCTGTCACCGCCTCCGACCGCTCAAGATTCGTAAAATGCTTTGTATAGAACAAATACAGATAGCCGTCATGCGGGTTCGGAAAAACGGAAAAATCCCCGCAGCCGAGGCAGATCTCGTCTCCGGTCTGTCCCGGCTGATTCATTCCGGGCGAAAATCTGCTTGTCCAGCAGGGCTCCTGCGCGGTCAGAATCCAGCTGAAAAACCGCCATGTTCTCCCGCAGTCGTCGGATGTCATCATTCCGATGTGCCGGAAGTCCGGTTCGCCCTCCTCCTGCGCTCTCGCGGTATAAGAGGTTTTCCCCGCGCCCCAGCCTGTCTCATTGTGAATCAGGCAGTAAAACCGGTTTGTTTCCTTGTTGATCCACAGTCCGCACGGCCAGATCTGTCCGCGGGACAATGGCCCGTCCGGATACGGAATACCGGAAAACGCCTGCCCAGCCTCCCCCAAGGCAAAGCAATATTGCGCATCATATTCTTTCTTCAAGTCCAAAAGCGAACTGCCGCTCCACACGCTGATGCCGCCTAAATTTGTATGGCCGAGGAGCGCCCAGAAACGGCCGCTCCGGTCTGCGGCGTATGTGAGCAGACTGTCCTGGTAAACGCCGTTTTGATTCGTCAGATTTGTCTCATGTACGGACGATAGTTGATAGTTGTTCATTCTTTTCCTCTCTGCCGCTCAGCCGATAATCCCCTCCGGAGATACCTGCACCTGAAGCGTGTGATCCTCAACAACGCGCCGGACCTCCTGCAGCCGGTAGTCTCTGGGTGTGCATCCCATTGTTTTTTTGAAAACCCGCGCAAAATAATTTGCATCCGAAAATCCAACCTCGTGCGCGATCTCTTCAATCCGGTTCCGGCTCCTTAAAAGCAGCGAACTTGCCACCTCGATCCGGTGCTGATTCAGATATTGGATTGGGGAAATATGCAGGGCTTCCTGAAAGCGCTTGGATAAATACGGGATAGACACATTGCAGGCCTTTGACAAATAGGCCAGATCCAATTCGTTTTTATACTCTGTCTGAATCAGCGCCATACATCTTTGCACCACATCCGACATACTCTGCGTTTTCGTCTGTTCGATCAGCGTGTTATACAGCTGCATCATAAACTGATACGCATATCCGGAAGCCGTATAGAAGCTGCCCATCTCGTTGTTTAACGCCGCACGATAGATCTCATCCCAGCACCGCATGACGGCCGAATCCGCAGGAAGGTCAAAAACACGGCCAAACCGTTCCGCCAGATCGCTCCAGATTTTCAGGCAGGATATATTAAGCGTAATAAATTTCAGTTCCCAGTGTTTCGCATTTGGGGAGCGGTAATACTGGTATTGTCCGGGCCGTTCGATCAGGAATGCCTGTCCCGGCTTGATCGCATAGGCCTTCTGGTTGTAGACCAGCGTTCCCTCACCGGATACGGTATACTGGAATACACACTGCTTATATGCAGAGGTCCGGCAATCCCGGTAGTAGACCTCCGGCGAGGCCCAGTATTCCCATCCGATTGAAAAAAGCGCATAGTAATCCTCATAGAGGCGCTGATCGCGGAACTGGTACTCGATTGATTTATACTGCGGCGCATCCATAAAATTCTCCTTCAAGCAACTGCACATGCCTCAGCCCTTTACGCTCCCCATCACGATACCCTTGGAAAAATACCGCCGCATATAGGGATACACGATCAGAATCGGCAGCATGGCAAGGAAGATCTGCGCCGCCTTTGTCGTCTGGGTCGAGATTTCAGAGAGCGTTTTGATGGTTTCCACATCGCCGGTCTTCATAACATCCAGACTGCTGTTGACCACCAGATTGTGCAGATAGGTCGCCAGCGGCTGACCCGTGCTGGTATTGAAATACAGCATGCCGTCAAACCACGAGTTCCAGTGATTGACGATGCAGAACAGCGTGATCGTCGCAATAGAGGCCTTGGACAGTGGAACAATGACCTGCCAGCAGATCTGCCACTGATTGGCGCCGTCGATCAGCGCGGCCTCCTCCAGTTCGGGCGGCAGACTGCGGAAGAAGTTCATCATCATAATGACGTACATCACAGGCACAGCGCCGGGAATGATCATCGACCAGAAGGAGTTGATAAGTCCGGTTTTGCTGACGACCATATAGGTCGGGATAATCCCGCCGTTAAAGAGCGTGCAGAACAGAAAAATCCAGACATAGACCTTTCTTGCGCGGAAGCGGTTATCGGACTTCGACAGCGGATAGGCGCACAGAATGCACAGCAGCAGATTGAGCGCCGGACCGATCAAAACGCGCATCACGCTGACGGAAAGGGATTTGAGGAACTGCTGGTCGTCCAGCACATATCGATAGGCAGCCGTCGTAAACTCAACCGGCCACAGCGCAACGCGTCCGGCATCGGCAGCGGCGCGCGAGGAAAAGGAAATGGCCAGAACGTTGATGATCGGCAGCAGGCAGATGAGCGAGAGCACAAACAGCAGCACGCCATCGACGGCCGCGAACGTATTGATGTGATGCTTTTTCTTGTTTTTCATTCCAGTCACCTCAGAACACACGGTAATCGCCGTATTTTTCCGCCAGTTTGTAGCCCAGCGCGATCAGCACAAGCGAAATCACGGATTTCATGAGTCCGACAGCCGTGGAGATGCTGTATTGCGCGTTGTCGATGCCGAGACGGTAGATGAAGGTATCGAGAATGTCGCCGGACTGATAGACCTGCGGGCTATAGAGGTTGAAGACCTGGTCAAAGCCGGCGTTAAGCACATTGCCGAGCGACAGCACAGTCATGACAAATACCATCGGCAGAATGCCCGGCAGCGTCACATGCAGGATTTGCTTGATCTTGCCGGCGCCGTCAATCTCAGCGGCCTCGTAGAGCGCCGGGTCGATGCTACTCATGGCAGCGAGATAGATGATCGAACTATAGCCGAAGTTTTTCCATGTATCCGTAATGATCAGCGTCCACGGGAACGTGCTGTTTTCGCCGAGGAAATACACCGGTTCTCCCCCGAAGAACCGTATGATCTCATTAACAAGGCCGTTTGACGGCGAAAGGATGTTCGTGAAAATACCGCCCAGAATGACCCACGACAGGAAATACGGCAGGCAGGTGACAAGCTGCACATAGCCGGAGAAAATCTTGTTTTTGATCTCATTGACCAGCAGTGCAAACAGAACCGGCACCAGAATGCCGAGAACCAGCTTAAAAACCGCGATGAAAACCGTATTGTAGATCACCCGCAGCGCGTCCGGGTAGGCAAAAAAGCGTCTAAAGTTCTCCAAGCCCACCCATGCAGAGCCAAAAATGCCCTTGGTCGGTTTGTAGTTTTCAAACGCCATCAGCAGGCCGAACATCGGCGCGTAATTATAGATAAGAATGATCACCAGCCCCGGCAGGAGCATCAGGTGCAGCGGAAGTTCCTGGTGCAGACGGCCCGTTTTTTTCCTGTCCGGCAATCTGGTTGGCGTTGCTTTTTTCATCGCTTTGTCCTTTCCGTCGTGTAATTGCTGACAGGGAAATGGAGCATATGCTCCATCTCCCTGTCGATTCCGTTATCTGTCAGGCGAGAACGCTGTTATTGCGCAGTATACCATGCGTTGACTTCTTCGGTGATCTTGTCGCCGCCGTTTGCCTTCCAGCTGGCAACATAGTCGTCGAAATCGTCAACCGTCTTCACGCCGCGGATGACGTCGGTTATGAACTGCTCCGTGAGCGTCTTGAGCGTGGAGTCATAGTTCAGCATGCTCTCTGTCGAACTGCCGGTATAAGCGCTGACGAGATAGCCGTTCGCTTCCACAGCCGCATTGACGAGCGCTTCGGTGCTGTCCGGCCCGAAGATTGCGTACATCGACCAGCCTTCCATGTTGCCGTCTTTGTTGTACTTCTCGCAGGCTTCCACCGTGGAGTCATAGCCAGCCGTCACAGTTTCGGGCGTCTTGCCGGTCTCGAGGAACTGGAGATACTCGTTATGGATCTTATAGTTGGCATTGATGTCATCCACGACGAACGGATACGCAAAGTTGCGCAGACCTGCGGCATTGTTGCCGGTCTTCTCATCGAATTCATACTCAGCAAAGAGGTTGAACAGCTTGATCACAGCCTCGGGATGCTCACACTTGGCGCTGACGACAACGCCGCCGGTGAAGTTAGCGGATTCCTGCGCAAGAACAGGCTCGCCGTCCACGGACGGGACTGCGTAGAACGACCACTGCTGGCCGTCGGCAGCTGCATTGGCAAGGTCAAACGGCGCGCAGAAGTTGGAAACCACGATACCGCAGCGGCCAGCCATGACGTCTTCGACGATCTGTGCGTTTTCCTTGGTACCGAATTCCGGATCGATGAGGCCTTCGCTGTATTTCTCAGCCAGTGCGCCGAGCGCAGCCTTCATCTCAGGCTGAATGTTGGAGTTGACAAGTTCGCCGTCCTTTTCCAGCCAGATGTTGCTGTAGGCATGGTAGCCGTTCAGCAGGCCGACACCGGCGGTCAGCACGTCGGTGACGTTCTTCGTCATGCCGATGCCGATGGTGCATGTGCCGCCCATATTGTTGTCCTTAAAGGTCTTGGCAATGTTCCACAGATCATCCATCGTCTTGGGCGCCTCCAGACCGCACTCTTCAAGCCAGTCGGAGCGGATGGAGACGACCGGAATATAGTCATAGTAGGCAATCGGCAGAACGATCGCATAGAGTTTGCCGTCCACATAGCCGTTGGACATCATGACGCCGCCGTCGGCATACAGCTTGGCCTTCAGCTTGTCGGAGGCATAGGTCTCAAACACATCGGTGAGATCAGCCAGCATGTCCGTGTCGGTCAGATCCGCAAACTGCGTAGCCGTGACACTCATCACATCGGGCAGATCATCGGTGGCGATTGCCATGTTGATCTTCGTTTCCAGATCGGAAGCAGAACCGCTGAACTTATAGGAGACATTGATGCCGTATTCCGCAAACAGATCGTGCCAGACGTTGCTGTCCATGGTCTGAGACGATTCGACGTTGCGGATGTTGTCTTCATTCATGGTTGTGGTAATTTCAACCGGGGTGTCGTATTTGCCGAGTGGGTCAACATCGGCAGTCGCAGTTTCGTCTGCATTGTCGGCAGTGTCAGCCGGTTCCTGCGCGGCAGACTGATCGGTCGTGTCAGATGCAGTCGTCTGATCCTTGGCTGCACAGGCGCATGCGCCCAGTACAAGCAGCACAGCGAGCAGCAGGCATACGAGTTTTTTCATTTGTGTTTCCTCCATTCATTTTTGCATAGGCAGTTGTGAAAATGCACAACCATTTCTTGCAAAATCGATATGTTGTTGAGCATTTTCATTGTTATCATATTAGAACAGGCCGCCGTATTTCAATAGGATTATTTCGTAAATTATAGCACAAAAATATTTTGTGTAAACATGATTTTCTTGATTTTTTGGCTATATACGCGATAGCTAGCATAATTTTAGCATTTCTCGTATTTTTAAATCCTATATTTAAATCAGAATATCCTGTTTATCGGAAAGCAATCCCCCGGAAAGCCTGCGCTTCAAAGACGCAGCCCTTCCGGGGGATCTTTTTCATTTCTATCAGGTTTTTCGCGCCAGACGCAGTCAGCTTCTATACCGCAGGGCCCGGATTGCATTCAGAACAGCCAGCACCATCACGCCGACATCGGCGAAGATGGCAGCCCACATGTTGGCGACGCCGAACGCGACAAGCGCGAGGCAGCCAAACTTCACGACCAGCGAGAACACGATGTTCTGCCGGACAATGCCGATGCACTTGCGGGAGATCTTGATCGCCTTGGCGATCTGCAGCGGGTCGTCGTCCATGAGGACGATATCAGCCGCTTCAATCGCAGCGTCGGAGCCCATTGCGCCCATCGCAATGCCGATATCTGCCCGTGTGAGAACCGGCGCGTCGTTGATACCGTCGCCAACGAAGGCCAGCATATCTTTTTTACTCTTCGCAGCCAGCAGCTTCTCGACCTCCGCGACCTTATCGCCCGGCAGAAGTTCGCTGCGCACCTCATCGACGCCGAGTTCGGCGGCCACGCTGTCCGCTACGCGCTTCGCATCGCCCGTCAGCATGACGGTCTTCTGGACACCCGCGCGCTTGAGCTGCTCGATTGCTTCCTTCGAGTGCGGCTTGACGACGTCGGAAATGACAATATGCCCCGCGTACTGGCCGTCAACAGCCATGTGGATAATCGTGCCGGTGCTGTGGCAATCGTGATACTCCACGCCCAGCTTATTCATCAGCTTGCTGTTGCCTGCAGCAACCGCATGCCCATCAACCGTGGCGGTAATGCCGTGACCGCTGAGTTCTTCAATATCTGTCACGCGGCTGCGGTCGATTTCCTTTCCGTAGGCCTTCTGCAGACTCTTGCTGATGGGGTGCGAGGAGGCGCATTCGGCCAACGCCGCGTATTCCAGCAGCTGCTCCTCGGCCAGCGGGCTGTGGTGGACAGCCGTGACCTCAAACACGCCGCGCGTCAGCGTCCCGGTCTTGTCGAACACGACGACCTTCGCTGCGGACAGGGCCTCCAGATAGTTTGAACCCTTGATCAGCACGCCCTCCCGGCTTGCACCGCCGATGCCCGCGAAGAAGCTCAGGGGAATGCTGATGACCAGCGCGCACGGGCAGCTGACGACGAGGAAGGACAGCGCGCGGTAAACCCAGTCGGTCCAGTTCGCGTCAGCCCCCGCAAGCATCCGGCCCAGCGGGACCAGCACAGCCAGCGCCAGCGCCGCCGCACACACGGCAGGCGTGTAGATCTTGGCGAAGCGGGAGATGAATGCCTCGGATCTCGATTTGCGGGAACTGGCGTTCTCGACCAGATCAAGGATCTTGGAAACGGTGGACTCGCCGAACGCCTTTGTCGTGCGAATCTTCAGCACGCCGGACATATCGATGCAGCCGCTGATGATCTCGTCGCCCTCTTTGACGTCGCGCGGCAGGCTTTCGCCGGTCAGCGCACTGGTGTTGAGACTGGCAGTTCCCTCAACGATCACACCATCGAGCGGTACTTTTTCGCCCGGCTGCACGACAATCATGCTGCCGACCGGAACCTCATCCGGATCGACCTGCGTCAGCTGGCCATCCGCCTCAATATTCGCATAATCCGGGCGGATATCCATCAGCGCGGAGATATTCTTCCGGCTCTTGCCGACGGCGTAACTCTGGAAGAGTTCGCCGATCTGATAGAACAGCATAACGGCGATGCCCTCAACATAGTCTCCGCTCTTCGTCCAGATGGCGAGGAAAAACGCGCCGAGCGTAGCCAGCGCCATCAGGAAATTTTCGTCAAACGCACGGCCATTGAGAATGCCCTTCCCGGCCTTGCGCAGAATATCGTAGCCGATGACCAGATAGGCCGCCACATACGCAAGCAGCTGGGGGATCCCGGTGATGGGAATGAAGTGCAGCGCAATGAGCATCACAGCAGTGATGAGAATGCGCACGAGCATCTTTTTCTGTTTCTTTGTCATAGCAAACACTCCGTTCTGCGCTGCCGGAGCAGCGGCCATGGATTAAAGTTCGATCTCGCAGTCCGGCTCGACCTTCTTGCAGGCCTTGAGCACAGCCTTCATGGTCTTCTTCTCATCCGCACCCTCGGCGAATTCCACGATCATCTTCTGCGTCATGAAATTGACGGTTGCATCCGCAACGCCCTCGGTCTTCTTCGCGGCCTCTTCCATCAGGTTTGCGCAGTTCGCGCAGTCAACCTCGATCTGATACGTCTTTTTCATGGTTCATACCTCCGATTGAATTTTTGAATTAAACATTTGCTTAATCATTACATCCGCAGTATACCGGGAAAAATGCCGAAAATCAAGTCCTCAGCACCGCTTGCTTCCAATCGGGCGAACGGAATTTCCAAAACGGATAACGCCGCCCCGGCCAGATCCGCAAACTCCCGCCGCCCCCTGTGCCGCTGACTGAACCGTATCAACAGATCCGGCATAAGAAACTCATTGACCTGATCGATCGGCCGCAGTGGACTGGCACGGCGCCGGACGGCGAACCGTTCATAAGGCAAGCCGAGGATACGCTGATCCCGGATCTCATTTCCATCGTCTATCTCGACGGAGTCTGCCAGTTCATCATCTTTGACGCCAAATACTATAATCTCCAGCTGGAGCACGACAAAAAGCTGCGCGGCCAGCCCGGAATCGAATCCATCACCGAGCACTCAATCTATAAAAAAGCAGGCAGCATCTGCCCGCTTCGTATTTTGCCTTGCCCGCCCTTCTGGGCGGGCATTTCTTTATCTGCTTCCGAACCGCTCTGCGTAGCCGCAGCGGCGGCATAGGGCGGCGGCGCGCTCCCCTTTTTCAAAGCCCTCGCGGATTGCGCGGGCCAGCGGCGAGGCGAGAATGTCGGAAAGTTCCTGCCGGAACAGATTTCCCAGCGCAAGCGTGCCCTCGTGGTCGAGGCAGCACGGCACAACCGTGCCGTCTGACAAAACGGCGATCTGATCAAACAGCGCACGACAGTAGCCGGAGTTCCCGCGCTCCTCTGCCTGTTCGTCCGGCCAGTCAAAGCGCTCGCCAAAACTCACGAATACGCCGTTTTCCAGCCGCCAGCCCCATGTGTTTTTCTTCCATACACCAGGAAACGCCGCATGCAGCCGCTCCAGAATTTCTGCATTCCGGTCGTGCAGCCCCTTTGTCTGTGCGCCGTCGAGATTCCAGAGGCGGAAATCCGCCAGAACACCTGCCTTTTGCGCCGCATGGGCAAACGCCGTGCAGCCTGTCAGATACGCAGAGAAATCTCCCGCCTCATTCGCCTCAAAGCTGTGCAGGCTGACAGAAACCTTGCGCAGCGCGGGCGCAGCAAGCAGCGCTTCCTGCTTTTTCGGCAGCAGCGTCCCGTTCGTTGTGAGCGTCGCGCGGAAGCCGAGTTCCCGGCAAATCTCCAGCAGCTGCGGCAGCTGCGGGTGCAGCAGCGGTTCGCCCATCACATGCAGGGACAGATGCTCCCCATAGGGCCGAAGTTTT
>ERZ773147.3084-NODE-3084-length-13287-cov-4.088120_pt1 | contig 13287 bp, 11 predicted proteins | sample MGYA00580851_ERZ773147 | MGnify/ENA primary metagenome ERZ773147 (study PRJEB29015, sample SAMEA2737818) | human gut metagenome | biome: human gut; feature: human-associated habitat; material: faeces | place: China | collected 2012 ... | reverse complement strand
CGACAGCACGCCGGCGCAGAGCTTCACGAAGTCGTAGAGGTTGTCCTCCAGCTTCCAGACCTCGCCGCCGGGGCCGCGGCCGTAGCTGGGCGGGTCCATGATGATGGCGTCGTAGGTCTTGCCCCGGCGGATCTCCCGCTCCACGAACTTGGCGCAGTCATCCACGATCCAGCGGATGGGCGCGTCGGCCAGGCCGGAGAGCTTTGCGTTCTCCTTGGCCCAGGAGACCATGCCCTTGGCCGCGTCCACATGGCAGACGCTGGCGCCCGCCCTGGCGCAGGCCACGGTGGCACCGCCGGTATAGGCAAACAGATTCAGCACACGGATGGGCCGCCCCGCATTGCGAATGGCGTCCATGGCAAAGTCCCAGTTGGCCGCCTGCTCCGGGAACAGGCCCGTATGCTTGAAGTTCATGGGCTTCACCTGGAAGGTCAGCTCCTTATAGCGGATGGGCCAGCTCTGGGGCAGGTCGTTCTTCTCCCAATGGCCGCCGCCGGTGGAGCTGCGGCTGTAACGGGCGTTGGCCTGCCGCCACAGCTTCGAGCGCTTGTCCGCCTCCCAGATGGCCTGCGGGTCAGGCCGCACCAGAATCAGACGACCCCAACGCTCCAGTTTTTCTCCGCCGCCGCAGGAGAGCAATTCATAATCCTGCCAGCCATCCGCGATCCACATAACCCCATGTCCTCCATACAGATAATAAATCAGTTTATTATACATCGCCGCACCCTGCCCGTCAAGGCCGGGAAGGGTGCGGAGTATGGCCATTTTCCGGTGTTTTTGGATTCTTCATAAAAATTTTACGTCTTGTTGCCCTCAAATGGGCAACAAACGCGCGGTACTTCCCTATGGGTGCGGGGCGGCGCTCCGCGCCCATTCTGACATGCAGGAGGTACTTATGACACAAAACAATGCGGCGCAGTCCGCCATCGAGCGGGACGCGGCAGCGGCCATGGCAGCCGCCAACGCCGCCGACATTCTGGTAAAGCCGAAGATCGGCCGGGACGAGCTGCGCAGAGCCAACGCGATCCTGAAAATGTACAAGCATGGAAAGCTGCATCTGGAGCAGCGCATCATCGACAATGAGCAGTTCTGGAAGCTGCGCCACTGGGAACAGATGGAGAAGGAGGGGCAGGGCGGCAACAGCGGCGACCCCCAGCCCGCCAGCGGATGGCTGGTGAACTGCATCCTGTCCAAGCACGCCGACGCCATGGACTGCTACCCCTCCCCCACCGTGCTGCCCCGCGAGCCGGACGACCGGCAGGAGGCCCAGCGGCTGAGCCGCATCCTGCCGGTGATCCTGAAGAAGAACCAGTTCAAGCGCACCTATTCCTCCGCATGGTGGTACAAGCTGAAATCCGGCTGCGCCGTGTACGGTGTATTCTGGGACGGCAGCAAGCTGAACGGCCTGGGCGACATCAGCGTGAAGCGGATGGATCTGCTGAACCTGTTCTGGTCCCCCGGCGTCACCGACATCCAGCAGAGCCCCAACTTCTTCTCTACCGAATTGCAGGACAACGAGGAGCTGCTGGCGGCCTATCCCCAGCTGGAGGGAAAGCTGGGCCGGGGCGACATGACCCTGAGCCGCTATCTCTATGACGACACGGTGGATACCTCCAACAAGTCGCTGGTGGTGGACTGGTACTATCACACGGAGGTGGATGGCCGGAAGGTGCTGCAGTACTGCAAGTATGTGGGGGAAACGGTGCTGTATGCCACAGAGAACGACACCCGGCAGCCTACGGAGGCCCAGTTCCGCGGTGTGGACGAGAACGGCGCGCCGGTGATGGAGCAGGTGTCCTGCGGCCCCAGCATGGCGCAGCGGGGCTGGTACGACCACGGAAAGTACCCCTTCGTGTTCGATGTGCTGTTTCCCGAGGAGGGAACTCCCTGCGGGTATGGCTATGTGGATCTGTGCAAAAGCCCCCAGAAGCAGATCGACCTGATGAATCAGGCTATCCTGAAAAACACGCTGGCCAACGCCACGCCCCGGTTCTTTATCCGCTCCGACGGCGCAGTGAACGAAAACGAGTATGCCGACTGGACGCGGCCCTTTGTCCACACCAACGGAAATCTGGGCAGCGATTCCATCGCGCCCATCCACGCAGGCAGCCTTGACAGCGTGTACGTGGCGATCCTGAACAACAAGATCGCGGAGATGAAGGAGACGGCGGGCAACCGGGACGTGGCCAACGGCGGCACCGCATCCGGTGTAACGGCGGGCACCGCCATCGCCGCTTTACAGGAAAGCGGCGGCAAGCTGAGCCGCAACATGATCGACGACGGATACGAGGCCTTTTCCGATGTGGTGACGCTGTGCATCGAGCTGATCCGCCAGTTCTATGAGCTGCCCCGGCAGTTCCGTCTGCTGGGCGCCATGGGAACGGAGGAGTTCATCAGCTATGACTACCGCGGCTTGCAGCCCAAGATGATGGACGACGGCGTGAACGTATCCTACCGGGTTCCGGAGTTCGATCTGGAGATCGGCGCGGAGCAGGAAAGCCCCTACCGCACGGCGGAGCACAATCAGCTGGCTTTGCAGCTGTTTCAGATGGGCTTTTTCCGGGATGAGCTGGCGGATCAGGCGCTGCGGTGTCTGGAGCTGATGGAGTTCAAAAACAAGGATCATCTGGCACGGGTGATCTCCACCGGTAAGACGCAGGCCTCGGAGATCGCGGCGCTGCGGCAGCAGCTTTTGCAGCTGGCGCAGATCGTGGACGAGGCGAAGGGCACCCATCTGGCGGAAAGTCTGGCGGCGGAGCAGTCCGGCGGTCAGGTCAGGGCCTCCGCCAGCGCCATGAAGGCGGCACAGACGGCGACCAGCGCCATGGAGCGCAGCCGCAGACAGTCACGGGAGGTGGTGCGGCCCAGATGATCCGCGCAACGATACATGACCGTGCCGTATGGGCCTATGGCCACAGCGGCTATGGAGCAAAGGGACAGGACATCATATGCGCCGCCGTCAGCATGCTGATGGAAGCCGCCGCCGCGACGCTGAAGGCGCAGAGCGCCCCGGTGCTGGACATCCGGGGCGACGGCTTCTGGTCGCTGATGGCGGTGCAGGACAGCGGCGCACTGGAGGTGGCGCGGCAGGGACTTTGCCTGCTGGCGCGGCATTATGGAGACTATGTGGAGGTCAGAGACCTTCGGACAAGGAGGGAACGCCATGCATGACCAGCAGGAATTGACGCAGGCCGGTACACCGGAGGCCGTGGATACAGACGGCGCGGCGGCGGAATTTGAAGAACTGATCCAAGGACGGTGCAAGCAGCCGTTTCAGGCGCGGGTGCAGAAAATCCTGGACGGCCGCCTGCGGACGCTGCGGCAGGAGAACGAGACGCTGCGGCGTCAGGCCCAGGAGCAGCACGCCTACGAAAGCGGCTGCGTGGCGCGGCTGGCGCAGGAGGCGGAGGATATCCGCCGGGTCTATGAGGACTTTGACTGGCAGAAGGAGATGCGCGATCCCACCTTCGGCCGTCTTGTGGCGGCGGGCATCGACGGGCGCACCGCCTATGAGGTGACCCACCGCAGAGAACTGCTGGCGCAGGCCATGCGCTACGCCGTGCAGCGCTCCGGTGAGCAGATGAGCCGCGCCGTGGCCAGCGGCGGACGGCGGGTCGCGGAAAACGGCGGCCACGGCAGCAGCGCCGTGACCCGCGCCGATCCCAAGGCGCTGACCTCCGGCGAGCTGGCGGAGATCCGGAAGCGGGTGCAGCGCGGAGAAAAGATCCGGTTTTAAACTGGGTTTTGATATAGATGTCCGGGTATCCGGGCGGGGTCGCGGGCTACCGCAGACAGTATTTCCTTTTCGGGCGCAGAACGCTCCCGCCGCCGGGGAGAAACACTATACTTTATATTAAGGAGAGTATCAAGATGAACGAATATTCCTTCGATCTGCAGCGCTTCGCTGGCAGCAACGTACAGACCACCGGCACCCAGAGTCTCAGCGCTGAGATGAAAACCTATTACGGCATGGAGCTGCTGGAAAACGCCAAGCCCGCGCTGGTGCACAACCAGTTTGCCGCCACCAAGCCCCTGCCCGTAGGCGGCGGCAAGACCGTGGAGTGGCGCAAGTTCGGTTCCTTCGACAAGGCGCTGACGCCCTTGACTGAGGGCGTGACCCCCGACGGCAGCGGCATCACCGTCAGCTATATCACCAAGGAACTGAGCCAGTACGGCGACTATACCACCGTGTCCGACATGCTGGATCTGACCGCCATCGACGACGTGGTGCTGGAGATCACCGACCGCCACGGCGCCAACATGGGTCTGACGCTGGACACTGTGACCCGCAACGAGATCCAGCAGGGCACCCACGTCATCTACGCCCCCGGTAAGGATGCCGACGGCAAGAAAACCGAGGTGCTGCACCGCTATGAGCTGGACAAGACCTGCACCATGACCGCCGAGCTGGTGGCCCGCGCCGCCACAGCACTGAAGAAGATGAACGCACCTACCTTCGACGGCAAGTATGTGTGCATCATCCATCCCAGCGTGGCCTTCGACCTGCGCAACGACCCCGACTGGGTGGCCGCCCATCAGTACGCCGCCGCCACGGAGCTGTTCTCCGGCGAGATCGGCGAGCTGCACGGCGTGCGCTTCGTGGAGACCACCGAAGCCAAGATTTTCCGCGGCGACGATCTGGCCAGCAACAGCCGCACGCTGACCGCCAGCGCCGCCGCCAACGGCTCCGCTACCGTCAGCTTTGACGGCGGCACCGTGGCCGCCGGTGCGCTGGCAGGCCGCTATGTGCTGTGCGGCGGCAAGCGCGTGAAGGTGAAGTCCAACACCGCCAGCCAGCTGACGCTGGAGGAGGCCGTCACCGTAGCGGACAACGCCGTCATTTATCCCGGCGAGGGCGGCAAGGACGGTCTGGCAGTCTACGGCTGCCTGTTCGTGGGCAAGGGCGCTTACGGTGTTGTCGATCTCAGCGAGGGCACCGAGGTCATCGTGAAGCCCCGCGGCTCCTCCGGTACTGCCGATCCTCTGGATCAGCGCTCCAGCGTGGGCTGGAAGGGCATCCACGCCGCCGCCATCCTGTACGACGAGTACATCGTCCGCGTGGAGTGCGGTTCCAGTTATTCCGCAGAAGATAAAAGCAACTAACGCAAGGAGGAACGGGATATGGCTAACAAGCAGGAGCAGATGGTCAGCGTGACCATCCCCAGAGGGCGCAAGCAGGAGGAGAACTTCGTGATCGTCTCCGTCAACGGCCGGAGCTGGAAGATCATGAAGGGCGTGCAGGTGCTGGTGCCCGACTATGTGGCGGAGGTGCTGGAGAACGCCCGGATGATGGCGGATGAGGCCCGCCGCTATGTGGACAGAATGGCCGACTGAGGAGGTGGCTTCCATGGCAAACATCACACCGGCACAGGTGCTGGAGCAGGTGGACACGCTGACGCCCAACCAGTACAACCGCGCCGAAAAGCTGCGGTGGCTGGCGCAGGCGGAGGGCTTCGTGCTGCGAGAGATCCGCCGGGTGACCGGTGCGCTCCCTCCGCTGGAGGACGACGAGCCGCTGACGGTGGAGGCCCCCTATGACGAGCTGTACCGCCACTATGTGGAGGCCCAGATCCACTACTGCAACGGCGAGATGGCACGCTATAACAGCGCGGCCGCCAGCTGGAACAACGGCCTGCTGACGTACCGGGACTATGTATGCCGTACCGCCGCGCCGGCGCAGGGCGTTAAGGCATTGAAATTATGCTAATGCGATCGGGGCGGGAGGTTTTTCCTCCCGCCCCGTGTAAGGAAGGAGGAACGGCATGTTTCTATCACAATGCAAGGCTCCGGCACAGCAGCGGGTGACGGTCAGCAAATTTCTGGGCTATGACGCGCGGCCCCGGACGCCGCTGGGCGCTTTCGCCCGGATGGAGAACCTGTCCGGCGGCGCGTATCCTACGCTGTCGGTGCGGGAAAAGCGCAAGACCATCGCGGCGCTGGACAAGCCCAACGGCCTGACCGCCAAGGACTGCCTGATCTGGGTGGACGGCCGCACGCTGTACATCAACGGCGCGGCCATCGATTTGACACTGACGGACGGAGAAAAGCAATTGGTCAGCATGGGCGCGTATCTGCTGATCTGGCCGGATAAGATGTACATCAACACACAGGATCTCAGCGATAAGGGCAGTCTGGAGAACACCAGCCAGACCACCGGCACCGTTACCTTCGCCCTGTGCCGCAGCGACGGCACAGAGTATGAGGGGTACACCACCGGCGCGGCGGCCCCCGGCTCCCCCGCCAGCGGCGACCTGTGGCTGGACACCGGCAGCGGCGCACTGATGCAGTATGACGGCATGATGTGGCAGGCGGCGGGCGACGTGGCCATGAAGCTCAGCGCCGCCAACATCGGTAAGGGCTTCTCCGCCGGGGACGGCGTGACGGTTTCCGGCTGCACCGGAGCGGCGGTGGACGGCACATGGACGCTGCTGCAATGCAGCGACAACATCATCGTTATCGGCGCGGCGGCGGCCATTGAGGGGGAGCAGACTACCGCCGTGACGGTGCGGCGCTATGTGCCGGACATGGATTTCGTGGTGGAGTGCGGCAACCGGCTGTGGGGGTGCAAATACGGCATCGTGGACGGCAGGAGCGTCAACGCCGTATACGGCAGCGCACTGGGCGATTTCCGCAACTGGAACACCTTTGCGGGACTTTCCACCGACAGCTATGCCGCCGACCGGGGCAGCGACGGCGTATTCACCGGCGCGGCGGCCTATCTGGGGACGGTGCTGTTCTTCAAGGAGCACAGCATGGAGCGGCTTTACATCAGCGCCGCAGGCGCTCACCAGATCACATCGCTGCAATGCCCCGGCGTGAAGCAGGGCAGCAGCCGCTCGCTGGCGGTGGCGGACGGCGTGCTGTATTTTCACGGCAGCGGCGGCGTGTACGCCTTTGACGGCAGCATGCCTCAGCTGGTATCCGCCTGCTTCGGTGATGAGCGGTACGAAAGCGCTGTGGGCGGCGCGACGGAGGGACAGTACTGGCTGTCGGCCCGGCGGAACGGTGAGGATCACCTTTTTGTCTATGACACCGCGCGGAAGCTGTGGCACCGGCAGGATGGCCTGCGGGTAAAGCAGTTCGCCGTGACGGACGGCGTGCTGTACGGCTTGACGGCAAGCGGTGTCACGGCGCTGTACGGCGGCGGCGAGGAGGACGAAGCCCCCTTGGACTGGTACGCAGAGACCGGCGAGCTGGGGCTGGATACGCCGGAGCACAAGTACCTGCAGCGCCTTGAGCTGCGTCTTTGGCCGGACAGCGGCGCATGGGTGAAGGCCCACGTCAGCTATGACGAGGGCCGCAGCTGGCAGTACGCGGGCATCCTGCGGGGTGGCAGCCGTCAGGTGCGGGCCGGACTGATGACCGTCCGTCCGGTGCGGTGCCCGCAGTTGCGGCTGCGGCTCAGCGGTCACGGCGGCTGCCGCATTTACAGCATCAGCGCCGTGTATGAGAAAGGAAGTGACCTGCCGTGAGCGATTTTCCCATGCCGCCCTACCCCAACGGGTCGGTGCAGCAGCAACTGACGCAGCAGTACTCCTATCTCTTTCAGATGGCGCAGCAGCTGAACATGGCGCTGGCGGCGCTGGAGGGCGGCACGGTATCGGCCTCCGGAGGCAGCGGCCCGCAGCGGAAGGGCGGCGCGGCGGCTTCTGGCGCTGCTTCGCCCTCGGACAATGAGCAGTTCCAGAATCTGAAGGCCATGATTATCAAAACTGCCCAGCAGGTGACGCGGAACATGGAGCAGCTGGAGGTGCGGCTGAGTGAGGAATATGTGGCCGCGTCCCAGTTCGGCACCTATGTGCAGCGGCTGAGCGCCTATCTGGAGGCCAATCCGGAGGCACTGACACAGTATTACAGCTTTTGCAGCGATCTGGCCGCCAATGTGGCGGCGGTGGACGCCGCCTTTTCCAGCTACCGGCTGGACACGGAGGGCTATATCCGCACGGGTATCGTGTACTATGACGGCCCTGCCCCGGTTTACGGCGTGGCGGTGGGACAGAATCTGACCACCACGGAGATCGACGGCAGACAGGTGGTGGAGCAGAACAACTTCCGGGCCGTATTCACCGCCCAGAAGCTGAGCTTCTGGCAGGACAGCACGGAGATCGCCTATGTGTCCAATAACCGGCTGTATATCACCAGCATCACCGTACTGGACAGCATCAGCATCGGCTCATGGCGCATGGAAAGCGGCAGCGGCCTGACATTCAAATGGATCGGAGGGTAACCATGGCATATACGGAAAAGGATTTTAATCTCAGCTGGGGCGACATCACCATCGGGCAGGCCAACACACTGGTGGTGACCCGGCCCTCGGCCCTGTACAGCTTCTCCTTCCGCTATGACTTTCAGGGCGTCAGCGCCGCTGTCAGCGATGCGGAACTGACGGTCGTCTCCCAGAACGATACCCGCGTGGTATACAACTGGACGCCGGAGGAGAGCCTGTCGCTGGCCATTCCCGACAGCGTATCCGGCAGCGGTACGCTGACTATGACGGTGGCCTTCCACAGCAGCATCCCCCAGCTGAGCAACCCCAACTACTGCACCAAGACCTACGCCTTTACCGCCTACGTGCCGGACACCATGCGTCCCAGTGCCACGCTGACGGTGGCGCTGGCGAACGACAACGACCTGCTGGAGCAGTGGGGCCTGTGGGTGCGGGGCATGAGCTGCCTGCAATATGAGGTGCAGGCCAGCGCCGTGGGCGGCGCGTCTCTGGCGGAGTGCCGGTTCACCTTTGCCGGGCAGACCGTGAAGGGCTTTTCCGGCACCACGGCGCCCATCGGTATGGCGGGCACCCTGACGCCTACCGCCACGGTCACCGATTCCCGCGGGCGCACCACCACCGTCAGCGCCCCGGCGGTATCGGTATTCGACTATCAGACGCCGTCGCTGCAGACCTCGGTGGCTTTCCGGTGCAGCGCCGCCGGAGTGGAGGACAGCGGCGGCGCATGCCTGCGGGTGAAGGCCACCGGCTCCTGCTGGCCGCTGGACGGCCGCAACACCGTGACGCTGCGGGCCAGATACCGCAAGGTGGGCGGCACCTATGGCGGCTATACCACGCTGGTAAGCGGTCTGACCACGCAAATCGCCTCCACGCTGGAGAAGGACGCCACCTATGAGGTGGAGCTGTCCGCCATTGACACGGTGGGCAGCGTCCGGGCCGTCAGTTATACCTCCTCCAACGCGGCGGTGGCCTTCCACCTCCGGGCCGGAGGCGTGGGCGCGGCCTTCGGCAAACTGGCGGACAGCCCTACGCTGCAATGCGCGTGGGACGCGGGGTTTGACGGCGACATGACCGTGGCGGGCAAGGTGGCGGCGGGCAGCCTGACGGTGGGCGGCCGGACGCTGCTGGATCTGCTGTACCCGGTGGGGGCGCTGTATCTGTCCGCCGCCACCACAGATCCCGGCACAGTGCTGGGCGGCACATGGCAGCGGATCCAGGATCGCTTCCTGCTGGCGGCAGGTGAAAGCTATGCCGCCGGGAGCACCGGCGGACAGGCGCAGCGGACGCTGACCGCTGATCAACTGCCGCCCCACACCCATCGGGTCAGCGGCTATACCGACGCGCAGGAGATGAGCCACAGCCACAGCCTGCCCAACATCGCCCAGGGCGGAAGCGGCTCCGGCGCGTACGCCGAAAGCTGGGGAGGCGGAAGCGGCAGCCGAAGCCTGTATACCGACGCTTACAGCAACACCCACAACCACAGCCTTGATCTGACCACGCAGTCCTCCGGCGGCGGGCAGGCCATCGACATGATGCCGCCCTATCTGGCAGTATATGTCTGGCAGCGGGTCAGCTGAGGACACGATTCGCAAAAGGAGAATATCATTATGGCATCTACTTACCGTCAGGTGGGGTACGGCTCCACCGGCAGCGCCGTCAACAAATTGCAGAACGTGCTGAACGAGCACGGCTACGACCTGGCTGTGGACGGCATCTTTGGTCCGAAAACACAGGCCGCCGTGCGGGATTATCAGAAGAAAAACGGCCTGAAGCTGGACGGCATCGTGGGAAAAGAGACCTGGGGCAGCCTGCTGGCACAGCCCAGCTACACCCCCAGCTATTCCCCTGCTTCCTCCGGTTCGGGCAGCGCCAGCTCCGGGGCGGCGATGGGTTCCGTCTCTGCCGGGACCTCTGCCGCGCTGGCACAGCTGGAGAAGGGCTATACCCCCTCCGGCGACGTGGAAGCGGCCCGCAGTCTGCTGGAAAGTCTGGCATCGCTGCGGCCCGCCGATTACCAGTCCAGCTTCGCGGCACAGCTGGAGGCGCTATATCAGGAGATCAGCAGCCGTCCCGGCTTTTCCTATGATCCCGCGTCGGACGCGGCGTTCCAGTCCTACGCCGCCCAGTATGCCCGCCAGGGCAGCGCCGCCATGAAGGATACCCTGGGCCAGAGCGCCCATCTTACCGGCGGCTACGGCTCCAGCTATGCCCAGTCCGCCGCCCAGCAGTCCTATCAGCGGCATTTGCAGCAGCTGTCCGACGTGCTGCCGCAATTGCAGTCGGCGGCCTATAACCGCTACCGCGACGCGGGCGAGGCACTGCTGGACCGCTATGGCCTGCTGCAGGGGCAGGAGGAGGCCGAATACGGCCACTGGCAGGATCAGGTGGCGGCATGGCAGAAGGAGGTCGCCCAGGCCCAGAGCCAGTACGACCAGATCAGCAGCCGCGATCTGAAAAACTATCAGCTGCTGCTGGACTATTTTGCCGACAAGGCCGCCGCGGAGCAGAAGGGTATGCGTACCTCCTCCACCGGCAGCAGCGCCGTTTCCAGCATCGGCAACACGGCATCCCTCAGCTCCACGGCGGCGGAAAGTCTGGAAAGGGCCATGCGCAACTATCTGAAAAACGGCGACACGCAGCAGGCCGACACGCTTCTCAGCCAATACAAAGGTCGCATGACAGCGGCCCAGCGGGCGCGCTTTGAGGCGCTTTTCGCCACGTGGAACCACCCTGCCAACTGGTAAAGCACATCGCATTCTCCTTTCCGTCGAGAAATTTATGGTTGCTTTTGGAAACATAATATGGTACCATGGGAACAAGCGCTGTGATAATCGTTATCCGGCGCTGTTCCCCATAGGCCGCGCAGCGAATGTCCGGCCATGCGAAAGGAGAAATAGGATGAAAGAAAAATTTGACCGCTTTGTTCAGGCTCTTCCCGTGAGCGGACGCACTTTTGCCCGGCTGCTGGTTCTGGTACTGTCTCTGGTGATGGTTCTGGCGCTGGTGGGCTGCGGCGGCGACACGACACCCGATGACACCAACGACGCCAACAAGCCTTCCATCGTGGATCCGGACGACACCGAAAACCGCGTGGAGCCCGATCCCGTTGTGGAGCCCAAGGACATGGAAGCTACCTTTGCCAAGTACAAGGAGGTGTACGCATGGCTGGAAGTGCCTGATTTCGCCAAGATCCTGGGCACTGACCACGAGCTGTCCTATCCTGTGGTGCAGCATCCCACGGATCGCAACTATTACCTGCACCGTGATCTGGACGGCAACGAGAACAAGGCCGGCACCATTTTCAGTGAGGCCGTGGTCGAGGGCAAGACCATCAACAGCCGTGACCTGAACGACCCCGTCACCGTGCTGTATGGCCACAATCAGGCCAACCGCACCATGTTCGGCGGATTGCAGAGCATGCTGAAGAACCTGGATTTCAGCCAGCAGCATCTGGTATATATGTATCAGAAGGATCGCCGTGTGACCTATCAGATCGTGGGCGGCGTTCAGTATGATCTGAGCCATATCATCTATTACCATGATTTCACCAAGGCCGACGTGTTCAACAGCTTCTTCGAGCAGCTGTGGAAGGAGACCGACAGCACCACCAATCTGGACAAGGACAACATGCCTGTGGCCGGTGATAAGGTGCTGATCCTGTCGGTGTGCAAGAACGGCGACGACAACCATCGTTACCTGATCGTCTGCAAGATGATCGAGGATACCGCCGATCCCACCACCTGGGCGCTGAAGGATCCCGCGGATACGACCGCCAACAAGACGGATACGGCCGCCAAGACGAAGTAAACACATAAAAACAAAAAGACCCTGTTCCGCATGGAACAGGGTGCTTTTATTTTTAGTGAAAAGAGAAGAGAGAAACGTGAAAAACTGAGGTGTGCCGCTTGCCGCGGCACAATGGAAAAAGCAAAGTCCCCGGCCGAGCCGGGAACTTTGTTATTTTACTCCGTAAAGTGGACGTGGGTGAAGATGTGATCCTGGCAGAAGCAGTGATAGCCCGCGCACTTGCTGCAATAGCGGAATTGCAGGTCGGGATAGTCCGTATCCGTGCGGCCGCAGACGGCGCACTTATGATGATAGCCCTGCTTCTGCTCCTGCTTTTGTTGCTGCTGGGCAGCCCGCTTGAACTGCACCGTCTGGGGGCGGTGGCGATAGGCGGCACGGTCGGCCATATAGTGGACCTCCGGCCAGATGAACACGGCGAAGTTCAGCAGGGCGATCACCGGCAGCAGCGCACCGCCCCAGTTGCCCGCGATCAGGCTGCGCAGCACGTCATAAGCAAACAGCGCCGCGTCCAGATACGCCAGCCACTTCATCTTGATGGGAATGATGAAAAACAGCAGCACCTGCGTATCCGGGAACAGGAACGCGAAGGCGAAGAACATGGACAGGTTCACATAGTAGGAGCCCGCCACGGTATAGCTCTGGCCGGAGATGAGGCTGGCGATCAGCACGCCCACCGCCGTCAGCAGTACGCCGCTGATGTAGTAGAGAGTGAACTTGGCGGTGCCCCACTGCTGCTCCAGTGTGGAGCCGATCCAGTAGTAAAAGTACAGGCTGATGATGAGCATCAGCGGGGAGCTGGCGCTGGGATAGAAGATGAATGTCACGATGCGCCAGATCTCGCCGTGGAGCAGACCGTTCAGGTTGAATTTGAGAAAGTCCAGCGCGGCGGGATTGGTGTACATTGTCAGCATGGACAGGATATACACCGCCGCGTTGCCGATGACGATGACGCGCATCAGATTGGGAATACCAAAGCGGGGGTGGGCGGCGCAGAAACGCTGCACCCCGTCATAGAGCTTTTTCAAGGGGAACGTCCTCCTGTATCAATTCAAGTAACGCCTATTGTAGCGCATAGGACGAAAAAAGTCATGTCATTTTTTTGAACAATAAAAAAGTTTCCGGAAAGTGGATAATTTGCGGTTTTTGCGGGAAATCTATTGACAACCGCGAAAAATGTGCTATGATACGTATACAAGTGAATACCTTATCAAGAGTGGCGGAGGGACCGGCCCGATGAAGCCACGGCAACCTGT
>ERZ773147.3076-NODE-3076-length-13308-cov-4.592243_pt1 | contig 13308 bp, 14 predicted proteins | sample MGYA00580851_ERZ773147 | MGnify/ENA primary metagenome ERZ773147 (study PRJEB29015, sample SAMEA2737818) | human gut metagenome | biome: human gut; feature: human-associated habitat; material: faeces | place: China | collected 2012 ... | reverse complement strand
GTCCTCGCTGCGCTCGGCCACCTCTCCCAAAGGGAGAGGCAAGGGATGCTGCGCCATGAAATCTGCTTGACAAATTAGATAGAAGCTTCTGTAAATCTCCCAAGACAAATTCTTATTTATCGATCTGTCTCTATCTTATCACACGAGATTAAATGATACAAGAACAGACACAGCAGATCATCCCGTTGTGTCTGTTAACTGTCTGATGCAGCCTGCTCATTTCACCGGAGGGTTACTCTACACTTACACTTTACAGGCCCAGGCTCTCCACCCATTTCTGCACGGAGACGGCGCTCTCGCGGCTGCTGAGGCGCTTGCCGGGCAGCCACTTGGTCTCCTTGGAGCAGGCGGCTTTCAGGATATCCTCTCCACCCATGCCGCTGCCGCCGGAGGTGCAGAAGGAAACGATGGTCTTGCCGGAGAAGTCATAGCTCTCCAGAAACGTATAGACGATCTTCGGCGCCTGTCCCCACCAGATGGGATAGCCGATAAACACCACGTCATACCCGGCCATATCCTCCACGCCGCCGGAGATAGCGGGGCGGGCGGCATCGTCGTTCTGCTCCTGATTGGCCCGGCAGCCGTCAGTGTTGTAGTCCAGATCGTCGGCGGTGTAGGGCTCCTGCGGCACGATCTCATAGAGGTCGGCGTCCAGCGCCGTTTGCAGGTACTCCGCGATAGTCTTGGTATGGCCGGTGGTGGAGAAATAGGCCACCAGTACCTTGCCGCCGGTGCTTTCCGGGGTGGTATCATCAGGCGCGGGATCGGCGGTGTCCGCGGCGGTATTGTTTTTCGGTTCATCAACGGTGCCGCCGGTGTTTGCCGTACCGCAGGCCGCCAGCGTCAGCAGCATGGCCGCAGCCAGCAGCAGGGAAAACAGCTTTTTCATGTGGTCACACTCCTTTTTCTTTTTGAATTTCATGGCGCAGATAGTCCAGCCGCTGAAGCTGCCGCTCATGAAAGTGGATCTCCTCCAGCGTCGCCTTCCGTTTTTCCTCCATCATCCGCAGCCGTTTTTTGTCGCTGTCCGGCTGCTCCAGCAGCAGACGCATATAGGTCTCCACTTCTTCGGCGGTAAAGCCGATGTCATGCAGCGTCATGATGGTGCTGAGCCGCTCCAGATCCTCGTCATCGTACTGCCACGCACCCATCACCTTTTTCACCACGCCGCACAATCCCCAGCTTTCATATTCGTCCAGAATGTGGGGTGGGATACGGTAGCGGCGGCTGGCTTCTTCCTTTGTCAAAGCCCTCGCTCCTAAAATAAATAAAATACAGGCATCCAAACAGGATGTCTGTATTTTATACTCTTTTATGCCATATGTCGAACACCTGTTTTGAGGGACCAAAAATGCCTAAAGTATATTTTTGATGTCGTCCAGAAACTGCTTTGCCGCCGAAGAATATGCCTGATCCTTTTTCCACGCCAGCACTGTTCCCGTCTCCAGCTTCGGGAAAAGCGGCACAAAGATCAGCGCATCGGAGAGATTGCCGAAATCATAGCACAGCGCCGCACCGACGCCGTTTTTCACCATATTGGCGGCGTTCAGGATCAGGTTAAAGGTGGCGGCTACCTCGATCTTTTCATAGGTATCGCCAAACCAACCCGCCAGCTCGTTGCGGACGCTCTCACGCCCGCTGATCAGCAACGGAACGCCCAGCAGGTCGTTGGGCGTGACGGCTTCCTTCCGGGCCAACGGATGCTCCCTGGGCAGCAGGACGCCCCAACGATCCTTTTGCGGCATCCGCAGGAACGCATAGCGCCCGATGTCCACCGGCTCAGCCAGCAGCCCCATGTCCAGCAGCCCCTTCTCAATGCGCTCCTTTACATCGTCGGCAATGGCACTGTAAATGCGGAACTGCACCAGCGGATGCTGTCTGCGAAACGCCCGGATATGCTCCGAAAGAAACGTCATGGCGGCGGTCTCGCCGCAGCCGATGGCGATCTCGCCGGTCAGCTCCGTCTCCGTGTGCTGCAATTCCCGCTCCGCCTTGTCCGCCAGCTCCACGATCTCCTGGGCGTGGCGGCGCAGCAGCATCCCGTCCTCCGTCAGCACCACCCGATACTGGCTGCGGCGGAACAGCTTGACGCCCACCTCGTCCTCCAGCTGCATGAGCTGGCGGGAAAGTGTGGGCTGCGTCACATGGAGCAGCGCCGCCGCCTTTGTGATATTTTCCTCCCGCGCCACGGCGAGAAAATAGCGCAAGACCCGCAGTTCCATACGATCACCTCAAGAAAATCATAGCGCAATCAGGGCATTTTTGCAAGGCAAATATGCCTAATTAAAGAATAATGACCTCAAGGCTCCGGTCGTCAGTCACGCGCTTTTTGCTGGCAGTATTACTGATATCCTCTATCACATTCTATAGCTTTACTTTTCCTGTTAAATATTCTACGATATAGTCATAAAGACAAAGGAACCCAAAAATACCAAGATATCATAAAACTTCAAGGAGGAATTTACCATGAAGAACTTCAATAATTACGTCCTGACCGCTATCGTTTCTCTCGTGCTGGTTGTTGCCACCGCTTTCCTGATGACCGCGGCTGACGAGCCTATCCGTCAGGCTGGTTACTACCTGCCTGTGGTGTTCGGCGCCGTAGCCGCCTGGGCTGCCGGTAAGGCCGGTCTGCTGGAGCTGGACTACGAGGAGCGCAATGCCCGCCGCAGCGTTCACGCCGCCGCGTAAACTTATTACACCATTTCTTTTCTCTCCCCTAATTCCATACATCTAAGCAGGAGCGGTGCGCCGTTGGCGTGCCGCTCCTGCTTAGATGCGCTCAAAATAGCGGTCTGCCGCGCCGCATGAAAAGTTTTCTCTTGACAAATGAAATGCCCTCGGTTATTATGTAGTCAATCTATATATGTAGTTACTCTATACAACACGGAGGGCCACCATGGAATTTGACAAGACGCTGACCTCTGGCAGCACAAAGCTGCTGCTGATGAAGCTGCTGGAGCAGCAGGACATGTACGGCTATCAGATGATCGAGGAGCTGCGCCGCCGGTCGGATCACACCTTCGACCTGAAGTCCGGCACGCTGTATCCCCTGCTGCACGCCCTGGAGCAGGAGGGCTGGGTGACGGCCCGGGAGGAACCGGCGGCAGGCGGCCGCACCCGGCGGTACTATCATCTGACCGGCTCCGGCCGGGAGGCGCTGGGCAAAAAGGAGGCGGAATGGCGCAGCTACGCCGCCGCTGTGACGAAGGTGCTGGAGGGAGGTGCTCACTGTGTCGGAGCGGTTTGACGGCTATCTTGCGCAGGTGGATGAGCAGATCCGCTGGGCGCGGGTACGGCCCGCTCTGCGGCGGGAGCTGATGGGCCATCTGGAGGAGCAGCGGGACGCCTGTCTGGCGGAGGGCATGGACGAGACCTCCGCCGAGGTGGAGACGGTGCGGCAAATGGGCGACCCGGTACAGGTGGGGCAGCAGCTGGACGCGGTACACCGGCCCTGTCCCCAATACGCGCCGCTGGCACTGGCGGCGGTGTTAGCGGTATGCGGCATGCTGATCCGCATCAATGTGAACCACACCTCCTCCATCCGTTCGCTGGCGGGCATGGGGGTCGGCCTTGTGCTGATGGCGGCGCTCTACTTCTTCGACTACCGGAAGCTGCTGCGGTATGCGTGGTGGCTCTACGGCGGCGTGGTGCTGGCCAGTCTGGCGCTGGAGGTGTTCTGCGCGCTGACCGGCCAAAGCGGCGTTGCCGTGGGCGGATGGCGATACAGCGTGTATCTGACGCTGCTCTTTCCCATGGCAGGGGCGCTGGCAGCCTGCGCCCTGCGGGGCAAACGGTGGGGCTTTTGGCTGGCCGTTCTTGCCTACGCGCCCCTGTGCGTTTTCGCCAGTCTTGCGCCCTCGATAACCGGTCTGCTGCTGACGGTGATCTGCGGCTGCGTCACGCTGCTGTACGGCATCCGGCAGGACTGGTGGCCGGTACATAAAACCGCCGCGCGGCTGCTGGTATTGGCTGGCGGCGGCGTGACGCTGGGGCTGTTTCTGGCCGCGTCGCTGCGCAGGATCGAACGCTACACATCCACTTCCACCTCTGACGGCTATGCCCTGTACGCCCTGCGGGCCGCGCTGGACAAGGCGGTGCTGTGGGGCAACGGCTGCGCCGATATCGGCCAGCGTGATCCGGTCTATCTGGTGGTCTGCGACAGTACCAGCTTCCCGCTGACGAAGGTGATCTGCACGCTGGGGTGGATCCCCTTCCTGCTGCTGTGCGGCGTGTTCTGTGCGCTGCTGGTGCTGGTGGGCCTTCGGTGCGTGAAGCGCTGCCGCAGCACAGGCGGCATACTGGCCGTGACGGCAGGGCTGACCATCGGCGGGTGTTTCCTGCTGAGCGTGATCTCCAGCTGCGGCCTGCCGCTGTGGAGCACGCACTTCCCCTTCGTGGAGGGCAGTATGTTCACGGTCATTGATCTGGCGCTGCTGGGCGTGGCGCTGTCGGTATTCCGGCAGGTGGGCTGCCCGGAGGATGCGCAGCAGACCCCGGCGAGGGTATAGGATACGAAAAACCAGCCGTGACTGCGTTGCAGTCACGGCTGGTTTTATGTATTTACCGGTACACCTTCGGCTCCGTTTGCGCAATCACGTCAATGATCTGGTTCTGTGTGCTGATGCGATAGTGCTTCCACGGCGCGTCGCAAATGGTGATATGCAGCTGGTTCTCCTCCGCCTCTCTCAGCTCACGGAGAAACGGATCGCTCCGGCCGCTGTCCAGCATCCGTCCTGCCGCCGCAAAGGACAATACTTCCTTACTCATCCCTGCCGCAGAAGGCGATGATAAACGCGCCCATGGAGCAGATGGCAAACACGATGGCAAGTCCGGTGGTGCCCGCCAACAGCCTGTCGCCGATGATCAATCCGACCCATGAGGCCACCAGCGTCACGAAGATCGCCCCAATGATCCGCCAAACCTTCATAGAAGTCCTCCCTCTCTCATTCCACTTCCGTGCCGGGCATCTGCACGGCGGTGCCGCCGTCCAGGCCGAAATCGTCAGCCACAGTGGAGGTATCCCGCTTCAGCATGGTCTCCATGACGCGGATATCGCTGTCGATGTCCATGGCAGCGTCCCGGTACAGCTCATCCAGCTGGTGCTCGAACCCGGCAATGATGTTGTCCATGGTCTCCTGGATGCGGGCCTTGGCCTGATCCAGATTCTGGCCGCTGATGCCCGCCTCCTCAAAGTCGGCGTAGCTGTCCAGCAGCTTCTGTGTGGTGGGCAGGTAATAGTTCAGGAAGGTGCTGGCCTTGGCTTTCTTGGCGGGCTCCTCCTGAATGACCTTAAAGATCTGGCAGGTGATGGTCTCCAGCCGGTCGATCTTGGCGCTGAGCACCGGATCGTCAATGCGGTCGTTGGCCCGGCGGATGGCCTCCAGCGTCCCCTCGTCACCCTGGGCCTCCGGCACGGCGGCGGACTGCGCCGTCTGCCTGGCGCTGGCGGCGCGGTGCTCGGCAAAGTAGGCGTTGGCCGCATCCTGCGAGCGGAACAGCATGTCGTTGCCCCGGTCCAGATAGGCGTCGGGGCCCCACATGCCCTTTTCCACCATGACCTCCAGATCCCGCTCGGCCTTGCTCTCCCCCACGTCGGCGGCTTTCATCAGATGAGCCAGCGGGATAGCGTCCCGTTGACCGGCGCAGGCCAGATACTTAGCGTAGCGGCGCATCCTGCGGCTCATGATGGCGCCGCCGCTCAGCAGGGCAAGGCCGCCCGCCAGCAGGCCCGTAGGATAGAACAGCTGCCGCAGGAAGTACCACCACTCGTGATAATTGACGGCATAGCTCAGGTCATTGTAAACCGCACTCATCATGGCCGCGACGCCCAGCGCCGCCAGAGCGATGCCGATGAATTTCAGCGCTCTGGCCCCTTTCGCGGAGGGCTGCGGCGTCTGCGTGACCTTCTTGACAGCGCCGGTCTTTTGCTGCGGTGTCTTCTGGGCCGTTGTCTGCTTCTGCTCCTCCGCCTTCGCGCGGATGTGGGCCGCCGTGGCAGAGGCCGCCTTTTTGAGCTTCTGCGGGTTGTCGGTCAGCTTTTTGATCAGCAGGATCAGACCAACCGGCCACGCCACCAGGAACATAATGCCGATCAGCAGCCACGCGCCGAAGTCATTGTCGTTTTTACCGCCGCGGTTGGGCTGCCGCTGCGGCTTGTAGTCCTCATGATAGTCCATTATTTCTCCCCCCCGGGTTTCAGCTTCCGCTTGTTGCCCTTCTCGTCCACGATCCATGTGTTTTCCAGATGGCTGCGCAGGCTGCCCAGAATGGCCTCCTTATACTCCAGCCGCAAGGCCTCCCGCTCGGCCTCCTCCTCGACGGTCAGGCCGTCGGCCTTGGCCTTGCGGGCCAGCTCGTTGATGCGGTCAATTTTCTCCTGTTTCATCGCAATTCCCCCAAATTCTGTGTATGATACAGCCGGGCGTAAGCGCCCTGCTTTTCCAATAATTCCTCATGACTGCCCTGCTCGGCGATGCGCCCCTCCTGCACCACCAGAATACGGTGGGCGCTGCGGATGGTGCTGAGCCGGTGGGCAATGATCAGCGTGGTGCGGCCCTTGGCCAGCATGTCAAAGGCATGCTGGATCTTCGCCTCGGTGACGCTGTCCAGCGCCGAGGTGGCCTCGTCCAGGATCAAAATGGGCGGGTCCTTCAAAAATACGCGGGCAATGGCCACACGCTGCTTCTGGCCGCCGGACAGCAGCGTGCCCCGCTCGCCCACATAGGTGTCGAACCCCTGGGGCATGGCCATGATGTCGTCGTAGATCTCGGCCCGCTTCGCCGCCTCGACGATCTCGTCCATCTCGGCGTCAGGCTTGCCGTAGCGGATGTTCTCAAGGATGGAATCGGCGAACAGGAAGACCTCCTGCTGCACGATGCCGATCGAGCGGCGCAGGCTCTGCTGCGTCACGCTGCGCACGTCCAGCCCGTCGATGGTGATGCTGCCGGACGAGACGTCGTAAAAGCGCGGAATGAGCTGGCAGAGCGTGCTCTTGCCGCCGCCGGAGGGACCGACGATGGCGACGGTCTTGCCCGCCGGGACGTGCAGGGACACGTCATGCAGGACCTCCGGGTCGTCCTCATAGGAAAAGCTCACGTTCTCGACTCCAATTTCGCCGCGCACGTGCGTCAGCTCAAGCGCGTCCGGCGCGTCGTGCAGCTCCGGCGCGGTGCGCATGATCTCCAAAAAGCGCTCAAAGCCCGCCGTGCCGTTGGAAAACAGCTCCGTAAAGTTCGCAAGCTTCCGGATGGGGTTGACAAAGGACGCGATATAGAGCGTGAACGTCAGAAGATCGACCGTATCCATCTGCCCCTTCATAATGAGCAGGCCGCCCACAGTCACGACGGCCACGGACAGGGAGCTTGTGAAAAACTCCATCACGGCCATGAAAATGCCCATTTCCCGGTGGAACATCTTCTTGGAGGTCTTGTAAATGTCGTTCGAGCGGTCGAATTTTTCTTCCTCGACGTGCTCGTTGGCGAATGCCTTGGCCGTGCGGATGCCGGAGAGGGCAGATTCGATGTCGGCGTTGATCGCGCCGGTCTTTTTCTTCACGCGGCGGGAGGCCTCGCGCATCGCCTTACGGCGCGAGACAATGATCGCAACGAACACCGGGATCATGACCGCCACGACCAGTGCCAGCCGCCACTCGATTGTCGTCATGACGGTCAACGCACCCACGATGGTCACGAGCGAGATGAACAGGTCCTCCGGCCCGTGGTGGGCAAGTTCGGTGATCTCAAAGAGGTCGGTCGTCATGCGGCTCATCAGCTGACCGGTGCGGTTGCGGTCGAAAAACTCAAAGCCCAACTCCTGCATGTGACCGAACAGGGCCGCGCGGATATCAGCCTCTACACGGATGCCGAAGGTGTGGCCCCAGTAGGTGATAATGAAATACAGCACCGACCGCAGCGCATACGCTGCCAGCACGATCAGCATGATCGTAAAGAACGTGCGGTATGCGCTCTGCGGCAGCAGCGTGCGCATGGCGTAACGCGAGATAATGGGGTATGCCAGATCGATCATCGACACGACCAGTGCACAGGCCATGTCGAGAAAAAACAGCCCCCGGTGGGGCTTGAAGAAGGATAAGAAGATGGAAAAGCCTGACCGCTTCCGGTATTGCTCTGTTGTCATGATATTTGCTCCGTTTCTTATATTCGTGTGTATTATACCGGGAGTTTCCGCGGATTGCAAGCCGTTGCGCGCGTCTTGTTTTTCTGGTAGAATAGGCCCGAAACGAGGCGAAGCGTATGATTGAAATTTTGAAGGAAACCGCGCGCTATCTTGTCTGCGTCAAGCCCATCGGCATAGCCGCGCAGGGCACGCAGGCGGAGGCGATGCCGCAGCTGCTCTCCGAGCAGCTGGGCTGTGACATTTTCCCCGTTCACCGGCTCGACCAGACAGTCGGCGGCATAATGGTCTATGCGAAGACGGTGCAGGAAGCCGCGCGCCTGACGCAGGCGATGGGACAGGGGCAGATGCAGAAGACGTATCTCGCCGTTCTGACCGGATGTCCGGCGGAAAAGGCCGGGACGCTGGAGGATCTGCTGTTCCATGACCGGGTGAAAAACAAAACATATGTGGTCAAGCGGATGCGCGGCGGCGTGAAGCAGGCGAAGCTGCACTATGAAATTCTAGCCAGGCAGGATGGACTGAGCCTTGTGCGCATCCGGCTCGAAACGGGGCGCACGCACCAGATCCGCGTCCAGTTTGCCTCGCGGGGTCTGCCGCTGTTGGGCGACGGAAAATACGGCAGCCGCTGTGGCCGCTGCACCTGTGCGCTCTGGTCTTACCGGCTTTCCTTCCCGGACGGAAAGGGCGAAGCCGTCTTCGAGGCCCAGCCCCCGGCCCAGTTCCCGTGGACGGTGTTTTTCTGATACGATGTACAGTACAAAGCTTTCGGCAAATTCGCACCGTATTTTCCCGTTTGCCTGTAGGGGCCGACGACTCTGTCGGCCCACTGGGAAGCTGCGGATTTGTCGAAGATTTCCGTAAAAACAGTGCACTCTGCCGGTCCGATGCGATGCCCGCAGGCTAGTTTCGAGGCGCAACCGCGCATAGCGCGGCTCTTAGCGCCGAAGATGGGCATCGGCCCCTACAACTGGCGCGCCGCGAATTTCGCAGCGCGCCGAAATGTACGCACATCCCGCCGCGCGGCTGCATACACTACCTGTATTCTTGCTATACAGGAGGGGCATTTCATGGCGGTGACACAGTATTTTCTGGGCGGCAATACGGCCTCCGGCTTTGTCTCGTTTTACGGACAGTTCTGCCGGGGGCCGGAGGATTTTCTGTGGGTGATCAAGGGCGGGCCGGGCTGCGGCAAGTCGAGTTTTATGAAGACCATCGGCAAGGCGGCGGAGGACGCAGGGCTGGATACCGAATACGTCCTGTGCTCCGGTGACCCGGATTCGGTGGACGGCGTGTATATCCCGGCCCTGCACACCGGCTACGCCGACGGCACGGCTCCGCACGTGCTCGAGGCCGTCACGCCGGGCGCGGCGGGACTGTATCTCGATCTGGGGCAGTTCTATGACCGTATTGCGCTGCAAAAGGAGCGCCGCGCCATCGAGCTTCTGCAGACGCGCTACCGCGCGCTCTACCGCGAGGCGTATGCGCGTCTTGCAGCGTTTGCGCGTCCGTCCTGCCCGCTCCCGGCGCAGGAGGAACGGAAAAAGCGCTTCCTGCGGGCCATCACCTGCCGGGGCCTTTTTTCTGCCGAGCCGCCCGCAGGCGCGGTGCAGCTGGTGTCCGGCGAGGAATTGGAGGCGCTCCGCGTGCGGGAAAATGCAGTTCTCTACCAGAACCCGCTCCTGCCGGACGAGACGGAGGCTGTCTATCTGCCGGACGAGAAGCGCTATTACCGTGGACCGGATACCCTGCTGCCCGATCTGTCGGACGTGACCGCACTTCTCGCGCAGGCGAAGGCCCTGCACGACGAGCTGGAGGCCATCTATAACCCGCACGTGGATTTTGCACGTGTTTACGCGCTGGCTAATTCCCACGCGCTGCGATTGTTCAAAGAAAATTAAGTTGTAAGTCGGGGGAAATTGTAGTAAAATATAGTGAAATTCGAGAATATCCTACTCAGGAGGGAATACCAATGAAAAAACCGATCGTACTTGTGATCATGGACGGCGTTGGACGCGGCGACGGCGGCCCCGGCGACGCAGTCAAGCAGGCCAACACCCCGACGCTCGACAAGCTGATGGCCACCTGCCCCATGACGTGGCTCAAGGCCCACGGCACCGCCGTCGGCCTGCCCACGGACGACGATATGGGCAACTCCGAGGTCGGCCACAACGCTCTCGGCTGCGGCCAGATCTATTCGCAGGGCGCAAAGCTCGTGCAGGAATCCATTGAGACCGGCTCCCTGTACCAGTCCAAGACCTGGGTCGACCTGACGGACAACTGCCTGCAGAACGGCAGGGCGCTGCACTTCATCGGCCTGCTGTCCGACGGCAACGTCCATTCCAATATCTCGCACCTGATTGCGATGCTGAAAAAGGCGCGTGAGATGGGACTCAAAAAGGTCTACTGCCACATCCTGCTCGACGGCCGCGATGTCCCCGCGACAAGTGCGCTGGACTATGTCGACCAGCTGGAAACCGTTCTGGCAGAGCTGAACGACGCGGAGCATGAATACAAGATCGCCTCCGGCGGCGGCCGCATGGTCATTACCATGGACCGCTACGAGGCCAACTGGCCGATGGTCGAAAAGGGCTGGCGCACGCATGTGCAGGCTGAGGGCCGTCAGTTCGCCTCCGCGCGTGAGGCCATTGAAACCTACCGCGCCGAGAATCCCGGCATGATCGATCAGGATCTGCTGCCGTTCGTCGTTGCGCATGACGGCAAGCCCGTTGCAAAGATTGAAAACGGCGACAGCGTCATCCTCTTCAACTTCCGCGGCGACCGTGCGCAGGAAATTTCCCTCGCCTTTGACCGCAAGGACTTTGACAAGTTTGACCGCGGTGACTATACTGGCGTGAAGTTCGCAGGTATGCTGGAATATGACGGCGACCTCAAGATCCCGATGCACTATCTGGTTGAGCCGCCCGTCATCCGCAACACGCTGACCGAGGTTCTGTGCAAGGCAGGCGTGCATGAGTATGCTGTGTCTGAGACGCAGAAATACGGCCACGTCACCTACTTCTGGAACGGCAACCGCTCCGGCAAGGTTGATGAGAGCCTTGAGGACTATGCCGAGGTTCCGTCCGATGTCATCCCGTTTGAGCAGGCGCCCGCGATGAAGTCCGTGGAGATCACCGATCTTCTGGTCGAGGCCATGGCCTCGCATAAGTACCAGTTCCTGCGCTGCAACTATCCGAACGGCGACATGGTCGGCCATACCGGCGTTTTGAGCGCTGTCATTACCGCAATGGAGGCCGTTGACGCAGGTCTGGCCCGCGTGAAGGAAGCTGCCGACAAGTATGGCTATACGCTGCTTGTCACCGCTGACCACGGCAACGCTGATCAGATGCTCGAGACGAAGAAGGGCAAGACCAGCGTGCGCACTGCGCATTCTCTCAACCCCGTTCCCTTCATCATCTACGATCCCGACAACAAGTATGAGATCAAGGACGGCCATTACGGCCTTGCCAACGTCGCGCCGACCATCGTGACCATGATGGGCCTTGAAACCCCCGACTGCTGGCAGCCGAGCATGATCTGATTTTCGCACTGGCGCGGGAGCCCCGGGCGCTCCCGCGCCAGCTGTAGGGGCCGACAACTCTGTCGGCCAGAAAATATTACGAATTTGCCGCAGGTTTCCGAAAAAGCGCTGCATTCTGCGGGCGGACAGAGTCGTCCGCCCCTACGTTGGAGTGGGCGCACATTTATGGATTTGCCGCGTTTTTTCGATAAACCACTGTCTTCTGCCGGTCAAAGCAGACCCTCGCCCGCCCAAACCCTTCTCCGGAGGTACCCATGCATAAGAAACTCACGCTGATCCTGATTTTGATTCTGGTGCTGGCGCAGCTGTGCGCCTGCGGCAAGCCGCAGGCAGAACCCTCGCCGGCAGCAGAATCCGAAGCAGCAGCTCCGGCAGAGCTTCCGGAGGAAGAGGCTCCGGACGAACCGGACGAGCCAGCGGGCCGCACGCCGGATCGGGTGCTGACCTCCACAAAGTATACCGCCGAGGTCTATATTGAAACCACCCAGTATGGGCAGTATCAGATCGAGAGCCGGGAATACGCCGTCTCCGACGGCGTCAGCGCGACCGGTCTTCGCGCCGCGGGCAGGGGCAGCTATATCCGCTTTTTCGACCAGACTGTCACGGAGGCAGGCACGGTCTGGTATTATGACAAGAGCGCCGGAGACTGGCGCTCGCAGGCGCTGGGGGACGGGCTGTATGCCTCGCCGGTCGTCGTCGTGGAGCTGGCCTCCGGGCAGACGTATTTTCTCGCGCTGCCGCGCACGTTTGCCCTGCGCGAAAACGGCTCACGGGAGTATTTTCCGGAGCAGGACGGCATTCTGCGCACCACGAAGCTGCGTGACGGCGGCGTCCGCATCACGATGGACGGCTACGGCCTTGCGCCCGACTGCGTAACGGACGCACTGATCCTGACCGCGCCGTCCGGGCTGGACTGGAGCGCGGACAACTGCGCAACAGCGTGGGTCAACTATGTGAAAAACGGCGATTCGCACTGGTGCTTCGACGGCTATTTCCGCAAATCGCCCTCCAATTATATCCCGTCCGGCGAGAATTATTATTACTGCTGCGCCGCAAGCTACTGCATCCGGGGCTATCTTGGCCTGATGCCGCGCTGCAAGGCAGCGCCCGCGCTCGTCATCCTCTCGCTCGATACCATGTCGCAGCGGCAGAACCAGTACGGCTATGTGCCCACCACGCCCGGCAGCGAATGGCTCCAGGGCGATTACGGCATCGGGCCGGGCTTTTATGACACCCGGTTCAATACCGACCTGCTTGAGCTTTACATCTCAGCCACCCGCAGGCTCGGCAAAGGGATGTTCGAGGAGACGATGAACCGCTATCTTGCCTTCTTCGCTCAGGTTGCCGACACGAGCCACATCCCCACGGAAACCGGCGGCTGGCTGATCCCCGATTACTGGCACCCGGACGAAATTACCGCCCCGCACACCTCGCTCAACCATCAGGCGTCGGAGTGTCTGGCGCTGTACCACGCGGCAGATCTGCTGAACCGGAAGGATCTGCGCGCGCTGGCCGACCGGATGCTGCTGGCCATTGTGGACACCGGCTCCGGCTGGGTCATGCCGAACCACAATCTCTATTACAGCATCAAGCCCGACGGCACGTATGTCGAGGGCGATTATCCGTATCTG
>ERZ773147.3073-NODE-3073-length-13315-cov-3.796078_pt1 | contig 13315 bp, 12 predicted proteins | sample MGYA00580851_ERZ773147 | MGnify/ENA primary metagenome ERZ773147 (study PRJEB29015, sample SAMEA2737818) | human gut metagenome | biome: human gut; feature: human-associated habitat; material: faeces | place: China | collected 2012 ... | reverse complement strand
GTACGCCGGTCTACACAATCCCGTATCTCGGCTATCTGGCTGATTATATCCAGCATCCGCCCGGGCGCTACGTTACGATCTCGGCCTGCGCGGTGCTGCTGGGGGCGCTCTCGCTGCTGACGCTGGACGGCTCAGAAGCCGAAGAGCTTGCGTGGGAGGCGTCGCTGTTTGTATTGGAGCAGCCTGCCAGCAGGCCGCACAGCAGAGCAGCACTCACAAGGAGCGAAAGGATGTGCTTTTGAGTCATAGGGGATGTCCTCCTTCTATCTGCGCCCGGCCCGCAGGCCGGGGAAAATATCTCTCTGAGACTAGTATACTGTTCTGCCGCGCGGTTGTCAATCGGCCTTGCCACGAACAAATTTTAAGGGGCCGTGCAGTGGGGCCGGATTGACCTTTCCGGCGCAGCGGGCTATAATAAAGGATATATGGATCGTTAAAATACCAAGGAGAAAATAACCATGAAGAATGCATCTTTTTCGATAGAAGAGCTTTTCCGTTTTCTGGACGCCGGCGTCAGTGCTTTCCACTCCACGGCTGCTGCGGCCGCCATTCTGGAAGCCGAGGGCTACCGGAACTGCCCGGAGAGCGCGGCATGGCACCTTGTGCCCGGCGGCAAATACTACACCACCCGCAACGGCTCGGCCATTCTGGCCTGGCGGATGCCCAAAGGCCCGCTCACCGGCTGGCACGCCGCAGCCAGCCACAGTGACTCGCCCACCTGGCGCATCAAGACGCTGGACGGGGCCGACCACGGCTTTGCCCGCGCCGAGGTGGAGGGCTACGGCGGCATGCTGATGTCCACCTGGTTCGACCGGCCCCTGAGCGTGGCAGGCCGCCTGCTGGTGCGCACCGCCGACGGCGTGGAGAGCCGTCTGGTGCACCCGGAGCGGGCACTGGCCTGCATCCCGAACCTGTGCATCCACTTCAACCGGGAGGCCAACACCGGCCTGAACTACAACCCCCAGGTGGACCTGCAGCCCATCTTCGGGGCCGAGGGCGGCAGCCTGAAGGACACCCTTGCCGCCGAAGCCGGGGGAAAGGCAGAGGACATCCTGGCCACCGACCTGGTGCTCTGCATCACCGAAAAGGCCCAGCGTGTGGGCCTGCAGGGCGAATATTTCATGTCCGGCCGCATCGACGACCTGGAATGTGCCTATGCCACCCTGTATGGTTTCCTGCAGGGGCGCGGTGAGGAAGCGGGCCGCGGCGACATCTGGGTGATGTTCGACAACGAGGAAGTGGGCTCTTCCAGCCGGCAGGGCGCACAGGGCAGCCTGATGAGCGATGTGCTGGCCCGCATTGAGGAGAGCCTTGGTGTGACGAAGGAACAGAGCATCCGCGCTCGCACCAACTGCCTGCTGCTCAGCGCCGACAACGGCCACGCCATCCATCCCAACCACCCGGAAAAGAGCGACCAGAAGCTGCCGGTGAACATGGGCGGCGGCGTCATCCTCAAGTACAATGCCCGCCAGACTTACACCACCAGCGGCCTGACCGGTGCCGCCTTTACCGCCATCTGCGAAAAGGCCGGGGTGCCGGTGCAGACCTTTGCCAACCGTGCCGATGTGGCGGGCGGCAGCACCCTGGGCAACCTGCTGGGCCGCCAGATCCTGATGCCCATGGTGGATATTGGCGTGGGCCAGCTGGCCATGCACTCGGCGATGGAAACGGCCAGCTGCAAGGATGCGGAATATCTGGCCAATGCCTGCGCTGCCTACTACAACACCCCCATCTTCCAGCCGGAGGACGGGCAGTGGAAGCTGGGCCTGTGAGCGGGGCTGTGGTCGGGCGCTTTGCGCCCAGCCCCAGCGGGCGGCTGCATCTGGGCAATCTGGCCTGCAGCCTGCTGGCCTGGCTCAGCGCCAGAAGTCAGGGCGGGCGCATCGTTCTGCGCATTGAGGATCTGGATGCCGAGCGCTGCCCCCGGAAATACGCCGATGCACTGGAAGAGGACCTGCGCTGGCTGGGCCTTGTCTGGGACGAGGGCGGCAGCCACGGCGGCCCCAACGGCCCCTATTACCAGAGCGAGTGCGCCGCCATCTACACCGAGAGCTATAACAAACTGGAAGCACAGGGCCTTGTGTACCCCTGCTTCTGTTCCCGTGCCCAGCTCCATGCCGCCAGCGCGCCCCATACGTCGGATGGCAACGTCATCTATCCCGGCACCTGCCGGGGGCTGACGGCGGAGCAGATCGCCGAAAAGAGCAAAAAGAAAGCCCCGGCCTACCGTCTCATGGTGCCCGATGAGGACATCACCTTCACCGATGGCTGTATGGGCCCCCACACCGAGAACCTGCTCCGCGACTGCGGGGATTTCTACCTCCGCCGTGCCGATGGCGTGTTTGCCTACCAGTTGGCTGTGGTGGTGGACGATGCCCGCATGGGGGTCACGGAGGTGGTGCGGGGCGCGGACCTGCTCTCTTCGACCGCGCGGCAGCTTTATCTTTACCGTCTGCTGGGCCTGCCCGCCCCAAAGTTTGCCCATTGCCCGCTCCTGCTGGCCCCGGATGGCCGCCGCCTTTCCAAACGGGACGGCGACCAGAGCCTGGAAAACCTGCGGGCAAAGTATACGGCGGAAGAGATCGTGGGCAGGCTTGCCTTTGCCTATGGTCTCCAACCTGAACCGGCTCCCCGCACCCCGGAAAGCCTCATTGCAGACTTTTCCTGGGCAAAAGTACCCAAGGCGGATATCTGCCTGCCGGAAAATCTGTTTTAAGCGAACCCACGATCTTTGCCATGCCCGTGCAAAGATCGTGGGTTTTTCTTTACAAAAAAACAACTTATGGTAAAATATAACTAGAGACTTTACTGAAACAGAAAGGAGCCTGTTATGCGTAAAATGTTAAAAGCGTCGAGTTTGTTGATCTGTGCAATGCTTTTGTTCAGCGCATGTGCAAGCTCTTTGAATCTGAGACCGGGTCCTTTCCGTTCGGAAATGCAGGATGTTTTCGTTCAGCAGACGACACTTGCGGTTCCGGCCAGTCACGCCGAGCATGGGGAGGATTATGTCATTGAGTGGCAGGACCCTGTGATGGAAAAGCACGTCCGGAAATGGCTTGACCGCCCGAAGGGGGATATCTACCACAGCGATGTCTGGGATTATCAGCGGGTCACGATAAATTCCGGAACCGGCGTGAAAGATCTCCTCGTCAAAGATGCACCGGATGGGGTGGACATTGGGGGAAACGTCAGCAGCAATGAGCAGCTGGCAGCCTGCGCAGTCAGCGTAGAGGGAACGTATGATCCGGTGGCCTCTCTGGCAGATCTGCGGCATTTTGACAGCTTGCAGGTATTGTCGGTCAATAATAGAAGGGGAGCCCCACCCATTACAGATCTGACAGGTCTGGAAGAATGCAAAAAACTGATGCTTTTGAGTGTGCCCAGTGTGGAGAGCAGCGCATTCCCGACCTTTGCAAAGCTGGATTCTGTGGTAAAGCTGGAATATGGCAGTGACGGGATCCGGGCGGATTCCAATGTCTCCGACCTTTCGGCGCTGGCGCAGATGAAGTCGCTGAAGATGCTGTGGATCACCGGCAGTGAGGTCGATCTGACCCAGCTGGCCGGAGCTGACTTGCGGGTCCTGAGACTGGACGTGACCCGGATCGGTTCGCTGGAACCGCTGAAGCAGATGGAAAATCTGAGCTTTCTGCAGCTGTGCCAAGGGCCGGAGATCGACAGCTTTGCCCCGCTGGCGGAGAGCAGTGTGCAGTATCTGAGTATGTCTCTCTCTCAGGGTGCACAGGAAGCCTACAAGGACATGGATTATACTCCCCTGACCCAGATGCCGCAGCTGATCTGGCTGGATCTGACCAACAACATCACGTTTGATACGGAAACCTGCAAAAAACTGCTGGCAAACGATACGGCCCTGAAATATCTGAAAATTTCCTATACATCAGCGGCCAAAGATGCCGAAGAGCTGGATACAGCGCACCTGAAAGAGTTCACTGCCCCGGCTCCGTAATGCCCCAAAATGCAAAACACCCATGCCAGCGCCGGCATGGGTGTTTTTCCGTACAGATTCACAGCCGCTGCAAGGCTTTTGCGTCGCTGCGTTCCAGTGCGGTCATGGCCGTATCCAGCGCCATGGCCAGCAGGATGCCCAGCAATACATCAATGCAGCTGTGCTGCTTGAGCAGAACCGTGGACGCAATGATGGAAACGCAGAGCACGGCGGAAGCGGGCCGCATCCAGCGGCGGCCCGGCGTTTCAAAGATGCGGCTGCGGTAATAGGCCATCATCAGGGTGACGGAGTTGAACACATGGATGGAGGGGCAGACATTGAGGGGAGTGTCGGTGGCATAGAGCATCCGCACGGCCTGAGCAAAGAGGTCGCTGCCGTACACCCGGTAGGGCCGCAGATCCAACCCGGTGGGCAGGATGACATAGCAGGCCAGCGCAATGGTCATGCCCGCAAACAGGGGCAGGCAGAGCCGCCAGAAGTCGGCCCGGGGCGCTTTCCACAGCAGGTAGAACAGGGTGAACGGGATCCACAAAAACCACGCAAAGTAGGGCACGATGGCATATTTGCAAAAGGGGATCAGGTCATCCAGATGGCAGTGCACCAGAACATCGGGCACGGCAATATGGACTTCGAGCCAGTGGAACGCCGAAAGGTAAAACAGGAGATAAAACGCCATGAACGAAACGGGATGGCGGGAAAACCAGTTGCGCATGGAACACACTTCCTTTTCTGGAATGGGGGCCGCAGCCCCGCCTAAAGTTCTTTGCAGCGTATGATTATACCGCGCAAAGACGAAGAAAACAAGACAAAAAGCTGACAAAATCGTGAACACATCCGCGCGGAATTTGGTATGCTTTGGGGAAGCGGATGCAGGGGAGAGAAGCTTCTGCCTATTGATACGAGACAGGATGCGGGTTTCCTGCACAAAAAAGGCCCTCCCCGCCAAAACTGCAATGGCGGAGAGGGCCGGATATACGGAAACTCAGATCACCTTTTGTTCCATCCACCTGCCGCGGACAAAGCGGACGCAGAAGAACAGCGAGCGCATGGCCCAATCCAGGAACATGCCCAGCCAGATGAACAGCAGGCCGCAGTGGAACTTGAGCACCATCAGGTAGCAGAAGGCCACCCGGAACACCCACATGGAGACAACGCTGACCGTCATGGTAAAGGCGGCATCTCCGGCGGCGCGCAGGATGTTGGGCAGGGTGAAGCTGGAGGGCCACAGGATCAGCGATACAGCGTTGAACCAGACCATCAGCTCCAGTGCCATGCCGTAGGCCTCCGGCGAGAGGTTGAACCAGGAGAGCGCCAGCTTGTTCAGGAAGAACAGGCCGGAAAGGTTCATCAGCCAGTCCCCGGCGTAGGCGGTCAGGAGCAGCAGGCGGGAATAGCGCTTGGCCTGCGCCTTTTCTCCGGCACCCAGACACTGGCCCACAACGGTCAGCGCGCCGATGCCAACGGCGGAGGCGGGCACGTTCAGGAAGCTGGAGATGTTGCCTGCCACGGCGTTTGCCGCAATGGCGGCGGTGCCCAGCGTGCTGGTCAGGCTGGAGACCGACAGCTTGCCGATCTGGAACATGCCGTTCTCGATGCCGGCGGGAATGCCGACTTTCAGGATGCGCCTGATGAGGTCGAGATCTGGCTTCAGGTCGGTGAGGTGGTCGATGCGCAGCGCACAGTCCGGCTTCTGCAGCAGGAACATCACGGTGAAGCAGGCGATCATCCGGCTCACGAGGCTGGCGGTGGCCGCACCCATCACGCCCATGCCAAACCCGTAGATCAGGATGGCGTTGCCGCCAATGTTCACCACGTTCATCACCAGGCTGGAAAGCATACTGATCTTGCTGTTGCCCTGGGCGCGGAACAGAGCCGCACCGGCGTTGTACACGCCAATAAAGGGATAGCTCAGGGCCGAGAGCAGGAAATAGGTCTCAGCGTAGCGCATCACATCCGCGTCAATGGAGCCGAAGATGCCCCGCAGGATAGCGTGCCGCCCCACCGCCACGATGACGGCGGTGACCACGCTGAGCGAGATCATAATGAACATGATCTGGGCGGCGCTGGCTTTGGCCCGTTTGGGCTCCCGGTGGCCGATGTACTGGCTGGCGACCACCGCGCCGCCGGTGGCCAGTGCGCTGAGCAGCTGGATCATCAGCACATTGAAGGAGTCCACCAGGCTCACGCCCGAAACGGCGGCTTCGCCCACCGAGGAGACCATCAAGGTGTCCGCCAGACCGATGGAGATGCTGAGGGCCTGCTCTGCCACCAGCGGCAGGAAAAGTGAGATGAGCTGTTGACGGTTGAACAGCGGTCTTGATGTGGTCGATGCGTCTGTCATGGTGTCCTCCCTTGGCGCGTGGATTCAAACACACCCATGATAGCGCGGAATGACGTGAAAATCAAGATGTTGTATCCAACAAAATCGAAAAATCAGGCAAACTCTTTGCTGGGGGTCAGGCTGGTGCCGTAATAAACAATGTAGTCGTAGGGGACCTGGGGATTGTACGCGGCCAGATCGCCGTACTTGGCCAGAATGTCGTTCCGCAGGTTCTCCGGGGTGTAGGGCTGCCCGGCGGAAAGGGTGTCGGCGCAGACAGCGTTCCACATGCTCTCGGTAAAGGCGGCGCAATTGAAGTAGGCCGACCAGTGGTCAGACTTTGCAAGATTGCGGTTGACCACGTCCAGCTGGCCCTGATCCAGCGAGGTCTGGACAGCATAGATGTTCTGGTAGTAGGAATCGGCCAGATAACGCTTGTAGTAGCCCTCCAGATTGTACCAGATGCCGGTGTGCTCCCAGCGGTTGCCGCGGGGGCTGAAGGTCATCTCGGTGTTGGGCGCGATCCGCAGGCCGCCCACCTCGATGTCGTGGTCAGAGACGTTCCGCACCGAGAGGAAGGAGTGGCCGCTGGAATTGATGGAGGCATCGCCCCGGTCCTCGGCCCGGGCGTAGATGCGCAGCAGGGCCACGGCACCCTCGGCGGGTTCTGCACCGTAGGCCTGCACGGCAGATCTATGGTCGGCCTGTTCAAAATCGTAGGGGCCGCCGGTGCTGGTGGTAAAGCCGACGATGTTGCGGATCTGATCCTCAAGGGGGCTTACATCGGTGATGACACGTTGGTCCTGGGGTGCGGGCGTGGCGGCGGGAGCCTCGGCCAGTGCGGCGGTGCTGCCGGACACGCACAGGGCCAGTGTCAGGCAGAGGGAAAGGGCGCGGAACTGCTTTTTCATGGGGGAACCTCCAAAGAGAAAAAATTCAGGTCAAGGATAGACGATTTTTGGGACGCTGTCAAGAAAAAGATGTCTGCCGCCTTTACCCCCGGTGCTGGATGTGTTAAAATGTAGCTGGCAGCCGTGCCCGGTGTTTTGGGGCATGGGACCGATCGGAAGGTAAATGAATCTGACCCAGAGAGGGGAACAACCTATGCCAAAAGAAGCACACAAGGTCGTGGTCATCGGGCACCGCAACCCCGATACCGATTCCATCTGCTCCGCCATTGCCTATGCGGAGCTCAAAAACCGCACCAGCACGCTGGTCTGTGAGCCGCGCCGTGCCGGTAAAATGAATCAGGAGACCGAGTTCGTCCTGAAAAAATTCGGTGTCACGCCGCCCCGGATGTGCACCGACGTGAACCCCAAGATCCGGGACGTGGATTACCGCGAGATGCCGGGCATCCCGGGTTCCACCAGCCTGCGCCGCGCATGGAAGATCATGCGCGACCAGCAGATCGACACCCTGTCCATCACCAGCGCGGACAACGAGCTGGAGGGCATCATCACGGTGAAGGATCTTGCCACCGCCAACATGGACGTGTTCGATACCGCGGTGCTGGCCAAGAGCCGTACCTCTTATAAGAATATCCTTGAAACGCTGAACGGCACCATGGTGGTGGGCAATGCCGACGCGGTCTGCACCACCGGCCACATCAAGATCGGCACCGCCACCCCCGAGATGCTGGAAAGCAGCGTGGAAAAGGGGGATATCGTCATTCTGAGCAACCGGTACGAAAGCCAGCTCTGCGCCATTGAAAAGGAAGCCTCCCTGCTCATCATCTGCAATGGGGCCAAGGTGGGCCGCACCATCCAACGCATTGCCGATGAGACCGGCGTAGCCATTATGACCACCCCCGAGGATACCTACGCGGCGGGCAAGCTCATCAGCCAGTGCGCCCCCATCTCCTATTATATGACCCGGGACAACATCCTCAAATTCACCCTCGTCACCCCCGTGGCCGATGTGCTGCGGGTGATGGCAAAGGTGCGCCACCGCTATTTCCCCATCCTCGATGAGGAAGGCAAATACTGCGGCATGGTCAGCCGCCGCAACGTCATTGCCCTGCGCAAGCGGCGCATCATTCTGGTGGACCACAACGAGGCCACCCAGGCCGTGGAGGGCTTTGATCAGGCCGAGATCCTGGAGATCATCGACCACCACCGCATCGGCAGTCTGGAGACCAGCGGCCCGGTCTACTTCCGCAACCAGCCCGTGGGCTGCACTGCCACCATCATCACCCAGATGTACGATGAAAACGGTGTGGACATCCCGCCCCAGATCGCGGGCCTGCTGCTGGCGGCCATCCTTTCGGATACGCTGGCCTTCCGCAGCCCCACCTGCACCCCCGTGGATGAAAACGCCGCCAAGCGTCTGGCCAAGATCGCAGGCGTGGACATTGAAGAGTTTTCCACCGAAATGTTCGAGGCCGGTGAAAAACTGGACGGCAAGACCCCCGAAGAGGTCTTTTTGCAGGACTTCAAGGTGTTCATGTGCGGCGATATCCGCTTTGGCGTGGCGCAGGGCAGCTACATGACCCGCAAAAACCTGCAGGCCGCCCAGGCGCTGCTCCAGCCCTATCTGGAGGAGGCCCGCAACAAGCAGAACGTGGAGGACCTCTACATGCTGCTGACCGATGTGCCCAAGGAGGAGAGCGTGGTCATCTGCACCGGCCGCTACGCTGCCGAGGTGTTGAGCAACGGCTTTGAGAGCCGGCCCGCCGCCGACGGCAGCTGGACGCTGCCCGGCGTGGTCAGCCGCAAAAAGCAGTTCATCCCCGCCATGATGAGCGCCTATCAGGAGCTGTAACCCCCGATATAAAACACGAAGCCCCCGGAACCCTGCATGTTCCGGGGGCTGTTGTGTTTTGTAAGGGAGCGTCAGGCTGCGACTTTTAAGGGAGAGTTATCAGTCCAGATGGTGCCATCCAAAAGCTTTGTTACGGCCAGTGTGCCGTTCACGCTGACCCGCGCGGGGTCCAGCGCATAGAAATCGCTCTCCCGCAGGTTTTCGGGGTCTGCCGTGGGGGAGATGCCCACCACGCACACCCAGTGTCCGTAGGTGCTGCTGGTGGCGATGTGGGGGTAATTGACCTCTTTCCAGCCGGAGCCGGAGAGGTGGTATTCATAGCTTGTCACGCGGTTGGTGTGCTTGGACACGCCGCTGACAGCGGTGTTTTTCAGATGTACGATGACAGGCCGCCCGGCCTGCAGCTCTTCATACAGGCGGGAAAGGCAGTCGGAAAGGGAACCGCTGTAAGGGTAGTACCCGGCGGCAGACCATACCGCGCCGTTCGACCACATCCCGCTGCCCGAGCAGGGCTTGCCATCCAGAATGGTGCGGGCGTAGCGCAGGGCGTACCAGCTGCACCGGCCCGAGGTCTGGTTGCCGATGGAGACGATCTGCTGGCTGTCGAAGGACAGCAGCGTGATGCCGTTCACATCCTGCAATTGTGCCGCCGCAGCCTTTGGCGCGGCCAGAAAGGTCAGGCACAGCAGAACTGCTGCCACAAAAACGCGCACCGGAGCGCGCAGGGAACCATGCTGCATGGGGCAAACTCCTTTTCCTTGTTCAGGAACGGCACCCGGCGGTTCCCATTGCCTTAAGTTTAGCACCAAATCGTGGTAGAATTGTGTAAACGCCGGAAATATTTTCCGGTTTTTGCCCCGGGCATGGCAAAGGATCTTTGCGAAGATTCGTTCTGGAAAAAACAACAAAAGCAGGAGAAAATGTTTGGTGAAGCTGGCAATTGACAAAAGCGACAGTCGTTGGATAAAATAAAGCTGGAAGGGGCCCTGTTTCAAAATGGAAAGGCACCCTGCATATTATGATAAAAACACAACAAAACGACTGGAGGTCCCGACATGAAAATGCTGAAAAAACTGGCCGCTTTGATTCTGGCGGCGACCATGGTACTTGTTCTGTTCACCGCCTGCGGTGATGGCGGCGGCACCGGCACCAGAGAGCCGGAAAAAGAAGCAAAGGCATTTGCAACTTTCTCCAAGAATGATCGGGTTGCAGCTGATGCAAGAGTCAACGATCCCCAACTGCAGGCTGTGGCTGAGAAGCACTTGGACGAGGATCTGCAGGCAAAGGTCGATTTCTTTGGTGCAAAGCTCTTTGGCAAGGTTCACGTGGAAGGCAAGGAGGAAGAGTATCTGACCATTACCGTGACGGCAAAATACGATTACGGGCCTTTTGTGAGTGCATTCATGGAGGCACTTCAGAGGGAAATCAATAGCGAGATTGGTACCAACGTCAACGTGGATGGCAAGGGCAGCTGGACTAAGCTGGGTGTCGTGGTCAAGAGCGACAGTAGCCATAGCTACATGGCAGTGGCATTCCGAATCCATAACCCCAAATACAACAAGTAAATTAAATCAGTTTTCCCCGGAGCGTGGCTGAAAGGCCGCCCTCCGGGGCTTTTTTGCGTCCGGAGCACTTGACTTATAATTATAATATAATTATAATATAGATATGGAAAGCATACAGTTTGAGTGGGATGAAAATAAAAACCGCATCAATCAGCACAAACACGGCATTTCATTCCTGGAAGCAAAGACAGTTTTCTATGACGAGGAAGCACTGGTAATTGATGACCCGGAGCATTCAGAACAGGAGGACAGATTTATCATTCTCGGCCTGAGCAGTAGGGCAAATCTGCTTGTCGTGTGTCACTGCTACCGTGCGTCAGATACTGTCATCCGTATTATCTCGGCCAGAAAGGCCACAAAAACTGAATCGAAATATTATGGAAAGTGAGGTCTGTGTTATGCTCAAAGAGTACGATTTCAGCAATGCAAGAAAGAATCCCTATGCCAAGGTGCTGAAAAAACAGATCACCATTAACATTGACAGCAATACCATTGATTACTTCAAGGAGCAGGCCGAAGTGGTGGGCATCCCTTACCAGACCCTGATCAATTTGTACTTGAAAGACTGCGTTGCCAATAACCGTCATTTGTCTCTGTCGTGGCAGTGAGAAGAAAAACGGGCTCGTCCGGTTTTGCTCCGGGCGGGCTTTTTGTTTGCAACTTTCCCATAAAAGATGCAAAAAAGGCTGTGATGTGGTACAATAAAAGATAGATTTTGTCGAAAGAAAGGAACCTTTGGATGCAGCTGTTTGAACTGGTCAGCCCGCGGCTGTTCCGCCCGCTGGCGGGGCCCAACCGGGCGTTTTATGCGGAGCTGTTGCTCCTGCTGTGGGAGGAGTGCCGCCACACGGCGGATTACAGCATTTCCCGTGCGGAGGCCGTCTCCCGCGCGGAGGATTATTTTGCGGCACTGGCAAAGCCCCTGACGCTGGACGCAGACGGTGCCGGCGATGAGGAGGAACAGCCCACCCGCGACCCCCATACGCTGGCGCTGGGCTTTCTGCTGCGGCTGCGCCGCACCGGCTGGCTGGAAGAGCAGCCCGGCAGCTATGAGGAGGAGCCTGCCCTTGCCTTTGTGCCCGAGGTGGCCCCTCTGCTGGAAGCGCTGGAAGAGATCCTGAACCCGCGTGTTGTTACCTACACCGGCAAGCTGTACAAGGCATGGCAGCTGCTGCAGAACATCGGGGAGGAAAAGAGCCCCTATGAAAATGTTCTGCGGGAGGTGGCCTCCGATCTGGAAGCACTGAACAAGTCCCTGCGGGCGCTGAATGCGTCCATCGGGCATTATATCGACCGGCTCACCCGCAACCGCACCCCGCAGGAGGTGCTGGAGCTCTTCGACCAGTACGAGGAAAAGGTGGTGGCCGCCGCTTACCACCGCTTCAAGACCAGCGATAACCTGTTCAACTACCGCGCTTATCTGGAGGAGGAGCTGGACGACTGCGAGGCAGAGCACCTGCCCCGGCTGGCGCTGGATTACGCCCGGGTGGAGCACTGCGCCCCCGGCGAGGCCGCTCCTGCCGTGCGTGCCCTTATCCAGAAACTGCGGGATTCGCTGGAAGAGATGAGCACCCTGATGCGCCAGATCGACCAGAGCCATATCCGCTACCGCAAGCGGGCCGTGCAGCGGGCCCAGTTCCTGCTGCTGAGCGACCGCTCTTCGCAGGGCAGTGTCACCGCCCTGCTCCGCCGCTATGCCGAGGAGATCAAAACGCCCGACCAGCTGTTTGCGCCGGATGACGGCCCGGTGGCAAAGTACCTGCACCTCTACCCGGCGGCGGTGTTCGGGGCAAAGCCCCTCTACCCGCCCGCCGCGCCCCGCAGCGAAACGCCGCTGGCTCCGGTGCGGCAGGCCGGGCTGGACGCGGAGCAGCTGCGCAAAGAACAGCAGCTGCTGCTGGATTACGCCCGGATGGCCGTGACTGAGGAGAACGTGGGCCTGCTGGCAAAACAGGCCCTTGCCGCCCGCAGTGCGGTGGCTGCCTCCACGCTGGCGGAGGAATACCCCCGCGATTTTGCCCGCATCATCGGCCTGCACACCTACTCGCAGTCGCCGCGCCGGGCTTACGATATCACCCTTACCGGAAACTGGGTCGAACGGGGCGGCTTCCGGTTTGAAGAGTTTATTCTGACACCCCGCAGGGAGGACGCTGACCATGGCCGAACCGAATAAAATGCTGGAAGAGACCGCAAACTATCTGCTCAACCACTGCTTTGTGCTGGGCGGCGTGGAGGATCAGCGGGCAAAATACCTCTATGTGCAGGATCATCTGCCCGAGGTGCGGGCCGTGTTCGCGCCGCTGGGCTATGCGGTAACGCTTTACCCGGCTCCGCTGCAGGCGGCGGCGCTGGTCAACGAGCATGAGGGCAGCCAGGCCCGGCTCCTGAAATACGAGAGCATTCTGCTGCTGGTGCTCCGCCTGCTCTACCTGCAAAAGCGGGAGAGCCTTGCCGCCAGCGCCGATCAGGTGCTGGTGACCGTGGAAGAGGTGCAGACCGAGCTGCAGAAGATGAACCTGCCCCGCAGACTGGACCAGCAGACGCTGGAACGGCTGATGCGCACCCTGCGCCGGTACAATCTGGCGCGGCCGGTGGGCCGGCTCTCCGGGCTGGACAGCCGCATCGAGGTGTTCCCGACCGTGCTGCTGGCCCTGCCGGATGCCGACCTTGCGGATGCCGCCGCCGAGAGCGCCCGCACCCGCACCG
>ERZ773147.3063-NODE-3063-length-13387-cov-3.293279_pt1 | contig 13387 bp, 10 predicted proteins | sample MGYA00580851_ERZ773147 | MGnify/ENA primary metagenome ERZ773147 (study PRJEB29015, sample SAMEA2737818) | human gut metagenome | biome: human gut; feature: human-associated habitat; material: faeces | place: China | collected 2012 ... | reverse complement strand
TCAGGTGATAGGTCTGCCCGGCACGGATATTCTCCGGACGTCCTCCGGTAAAATGAAGGTCGGTACGGAACTGTCCTTCGCGCACTTCGGGATAAACTTTGGTCACTTCCATATTGAACAGTTTCCCTTCGCGCTCAAAGCTGGCGGGCAGGCCGGGTATGACGCGCTCCACATAATGTTCGTCTATCTTGGCTTCCACCTTCAGTTCTGGCGTGATCACCTGGCCGATACGTTCGCCCTGGGCGATGGACTGGCCGATCTGGGCCTCCAGGTTTCCTAACTGCCCGTCGACGGGCGCCTTCACCTTCAGGTTTTCCAGTCGCTCGCGAACCAGGGAGAGACTCTTCTTCATATTCCGGATGTTCTCGTCCAGGCTCTGTAGCTGGCTACTGCGGAACAGGTCGTCCTGCTTGATCCGTTCGTCCACAACGGCCAACTGTCCGAGGGCGGCCTCGTAATCTTCCTCAGCCTGCAAGTAATCTTCGCGGGCCAGCAGGTTCTTCTTATACAGGCGTTCGTATTGCCTGAAACGGCGTTCCTTCTGCACCAATTCCTTACTCAGGCCGATGCGGTCCTGTTTCAGCCGGAGATGTTCCTGCTCCATGCTGAGACGGGTGTTGCGAAGTTCGTTTTCCTGATAGGCCAAGTCGGCTTCGCTTTGCAGGATGCCGATGTTCAGGAGCGGGTTACTGAGGCGGAGGATCACGTCGCCCGCCCGCACCTGCGCCCCTTCCTCGATCAGGCGTTCTTCGACGCGCCCACCCTCGATGGCGTCAAGATAGATGATACGATCCGGCAGTACCTGCCCGATAACCCGGATGTAGTCGTTGAACTCTCCTTTCTGCACGGTAGCGATCGTAATGCGTTCTTTCTCCACTTTCAGGGAAGAGGAAGTATCACGAAAAAGAAGCCAAAGCAGGCAAAGCAGCCCGACGGCAATTCCTATCAAGGAATAGATGTGTTTCTTCTTAAACCGGGACTTCCGCTCAATACGGGTGTCCATGCTATTGATTGCCATTCTTGTTGTATTTATTCGGTTCCTAAAAATGAGCCTGTGCGGTAGAAGTCTACCGTGCGGCTTTTCAACTCATACTGCAAACGGGTGCGCGACAGTTCTGCCTTGGCCAGTATATAGAGGTTCCGCTTCTCCATCAGTTCGAACACGGAGATCATCCCCTCCTCCCATTTCTCCTCGCTCTCTTTCAGCGTGACGGTGGAAGTGCGGAGTTGTTCGACCGCCTGACGGTGTTCCTCGGCGGCAGCCCGGAGTGAAAGGCAGGCGTCGTCTATTTCCTTGTAGAGACTGAGGCGTTGCTGCTCGTTCTCGTTCCGTATCCTTTGCAGGCGGAAACGTTCCTTCCGGACATCTGTCAGGCGGGAAAGTCCGCTGAACAGAGGCAGCGAGACGCTCACGCCGATATATTTGTTCATGTTATTCTTCAACTGGTCTTTGATCGGGATGATCTCGCCCAGGTCATCCCGTTCCGTGTCGTAGTAACCGGAATAGAGGCTGAATTCCGCACTGATGGAAGGAGAAAAAGCCCCGGACGCTATTGCCAGTGACTTGCGGGAAGCTTTCTCCCTCAGTTCCATAGCCCGGAATTCCGGCAGGGATGTTTCGGAGGCGGCATAGATCTCGTTGGATTCCAGTACAGGAAGCACGGGAAATTCGCCCTCCCCGTCGGGAGAGATCGCCAGCGTATCGGTATCCCGCATATTCAGCAGTTCCTTCAAGGCAAGCAGCGAGAGGCGGCAACCGTTCGCCTTCACCGTCTCCTGGTAAATATCAGATTGCAGGCGCGCCTTCACCTCCTGCAAATCAGAAGGGGAACGCATGCCAAGATCCACATATTCGAGCATCTGCTCGTGATAGCGTTCGCTCAACTTCCGCTGCTCGACAGCAAGCTCGTACATCTTCTTATCGAAGCAGAGGCGATAGAAAGCATCCATCACCTCGAAGGCAATCCGGTTCTCCTCGATCTGCTCCGTGAGGCCGCCGATCTGCTTGTTCAGTTTGCGGAACTGCAACCGGTTGACGCGCGTAAAGCCGTCGAACACCGGAAGCGAGACATTCAGCCCCATCGTGCTCTCTAAAAAGGAAGAGGAAGTATAGAGGTTCGTTTTCGGGTCCACCGAACGCCCCAAACGTTTGCCCAATGCGCCGGTAGCACTTACTGAGGGCAGGAAATCACCATAGGCGGCGGTAAGGTCTTCCCCGGCAATCCGTGTATCCAGGCGACTGTTCCGCACGCGGTAGTTCTGTTCGACGGCATAGCGCATGCAGTCGTCCACCGTCCAGCCGGACTGCGCCCGCAGGTTTCCCGGCGAAGCCAGGAAGACGAGAAGAAAAAGAGACAAACCTCGTTTGATCGTTATCTGTGCATTCATCATGACAGAAAGAAAGCAAACGACGTGCCAGAAATGTAACATTCAGACTATCAAAAGCATTTCAAAAACACCTCCCGCCAACCGTCCAATTTTTTGACGCCCAACCGTCCAACTTTTTGACACAGGTGTCCTCCTGTCGCTCATCGAAGCATGACAAGTGCCAAATGCAACACACAAAAACAAGCTTTACCCCTCATCCCTGAGACATAAAGCCTAAACACGTAAATCAGTTATTATAAAAAACGAAGCAGTGTTATTTATTGTGTCTATAAGTATACTCTTTTTATTTTCCGCGGGCAAAGGAAAAGCATACATATTGCAAAGATATGACAAGAGAAAGACAATTTAATTGAAAATAGAGAACCATGGTTTATCTGAAGCAAATCAAACTAATCAATCCGGATATCCATACGAACGGGAGATCATCTCTCCCAAGCATTTAAGATTTCCGCCACATAGACGTTATGCGGATTCCCTGCCATTGCGCTGTACCATTTCTCGTATAAGGCAGGATCAACAAAATGATCCTTATCCATCTTAGTCACGTAAAGGGTTTTGCATTCGAGCGTCAGGCGCGATTCCTCGAAACAAGGATTACCCAGATCGGTAAAATAAGGCGTCAAACCTGTCGCTGCCACCTTGTCGATATCCCGTCCCGATTTCGCCCCGCAAATCTTATGGGCAGTCTTATGCTCTTCTCCTAAAAAGGACAGCGTGAAAGCTCCCTTCGCATCGACAAACTCGCGGGTATAACGTTCCGGACGGATAAAGACGAACACTACCGGCTTGTTCCACAGGAAGCCTACGCCCCCCCAACTCGCCGTCATCATGTTGAACTTGTCCTTGTCGCCGGCGCTTACCAGCATCCACTCTTTTCCGATGATCTCTATAAAATTGTCTTTGACCAGACTCGGTTCTATTGCCTTCATAATTTCACACCTTAGTTAATAATCTTTCAAAGATACGAAAATATTTATTTGTGTGTGCAAAATTTAATATTCTTGTCCATACAGAATATTTTCTTTAGGTTTGCATCTCAATATTCACGTAATTATCAAGACGATAAACTGCCAAATGGAAATACTGAACAACTGGATCAGCGGGATTAACGACCTCCTATGGTCGTATGTTTTAATTATCATGCTGTTAGGATGCGCCTTCCGGTTCACTTTCAAAACCCGTTTCGTCCAGTTCCGTATGTTCCGGGAGATGATACGTGTGCTCGGTGACTCCACCAACAAAGCCCATGAAGGTGAAAAGCACATCTCATCCTTCCAGGCATTCGCTGTATCGCTTGCCAGCCGTGTCGGGACAGGCAACCTGGCGGGAGTAGCCACAGCCATAGCCGTAGGAGGTCCGGGAGCAGTGTTCTGGATGTGGACCATCGCCCTGTTAGGTTCGGCCAGCGCTTTCGTCGAATCTACACTCGCACAGCTTTACAAACGGAAAGGAAAAGAATCCTTCATCGGGGGGCCTGCCTACTATATGCGATACGGATTGGGACTGAACTGGATGGGCATACTGTTCGCCATCTTGATCTCCGTCACCTTCGGTTTCGCGTTCAACTCGGTACAAAGCAACACGATTTGCGCCGCCATGCAAGGCTCGTTCGGTTTCGATCCGAGGATCGTAGGTGCGGTACTGACCGTACTGACACTTACCATTATCTTCGGAGGAATCCAGCGAATAGCCAAAGTCAGCAGCGTGATCGTCCCCGTAATGGCATTGGGATACGTGGCGCTCGCCTCGGGGATCGTACTGTTCAATATCACGGAACTGCCGGCCGTCATCAAACTGATCGTAAGCAGCGCTTTCGGATGGGAACAGGCGGCAGGCGGTACGATCGGCGCCGCTCTGATGCAAGGGATCAAGCGCGGCCTGTTCAGCAACGAGGCAGGTATGGGATCGGCTCCGAACGTAGCGGCCACGGCATCCGTCACACATCCGGTCAAACAGGGATTGATCCAGACTCTGGGTGTTTTCACCGACACCCTGCTGATCTGTACCTGCACGGCTTTTATCATCCTGTTCAGCGGGGCGCCGTTGGACGGTTCGGTAAACGGGGTACAACTGACACAGCATGCCCTGACGCTCGAAGTGGGAAAAGCCGGAGGGATATTCGTTGCCGTAGCGATCTTCCTGTTCGCTTTCAGCAGCATTATCGGGAACTACTATTACGGGGAAGCGAACATTCGTTTCATCACACCGAAAAAAAGTGTGCTCTATATCTACCGTCTGGCGGTCGGCGGTATGGTGATGTTCGGGGCGCTAGCAAGTCTGGAACTCGCCTGGAGCCTGGCGGATATCACGATGGCTTTCATGACGATCTGCAACCTGTTCGCCATCTCGTTGCTGAGCAAACAGGCCTTCCTGCTGCTGCACGATTACATTGCTCAAAAACGTAGCGGGATCAAGAACCCTGTGTTCGACAAGAACAAGCTGCCGGAACTGAAGGACAAGGCGGAATGCTGGTAAGCGCTTCTTATTGGTAGATCAGACTGAACAACCGTTCAGGTGCAAAGATCTCGTTGGCGACCTCTCGTATCTCTCCGGCGGTCAGCTTCTCCACCTTGGCGAAGACTTCCGGCAGGGTGTCGTAGCGGTTATAATGGAGAAAGCTCTTACCCAGCCCCAAAAACAGGCCTTCCCGATTATCGCCGGAGACGCCCAATTGTCCGATCACCTGCTTCTTGGCCGCCGCCAACTGGGTTGCGGTCAGCTTCACCTCACGCAGCTTCGCCAGTTCCTTGTAAACAAGCCTGATCGCCTTCTCCTTGTTCTTCGGATCAGTCCCGAAGTAGATGCTTGCCAGCCCCGTATCGGTATAAGAAGTCACGTTCGATTCGACGTTATAGACAAGCCCGTTCTTTTCCCGGAGAGAGACATTCAAACGGTTGTTCATGCCCGGCCCTCCCAAGAGGTTATTCAGCAAGAACAACGGCAGGCGTTTCTCATCGTGCATGCTGTATGCCCGTCCCCCGATCAGCACATGCGCCTGATGGGTATCCTTGTGTATCTGGCGGCTGACGGGAAGGAGCTCGCCGGGTGCCGTCCGGTTACGTGCCGCCAACGGGAAAGCGATATCCGACAGGGTGCTTTCCGCCATCTGCACGATCTTCTTGAACGGAATCCGGCCCATCGAGAAGAACACCATGTTTTCGGGGGCATAGAACCGCCTCATAAACGACTTGCCGGACTCGCTGCCGAAACCGAGCAGCGACTGCTCGTCTCCCAAGATGTTATGTCCCAACGCATGTCCGTCGAACAGCAAATTCTCGAATTCATCGAAGATCAGTTCCGAAGGGCTGTCCTCGTATGAATTGATTTCGTCCAGGATCACATCCACCTCCTTCTCGATCTCCTGCTCCGGGAACTGCGAATGGAACACCAGGTCGGACAGCAGTTCGAAAGCTCTCCGGAAATGCTCTTCCATAAAAATAGAATAGACGAAAGTCTCCTCCTTTGTGGTATAGGCGTTCAGCTCCCCTCCCACATTCTCCATCCGATTCAGGATATGCCAGGACTTACGCTTTTCCGTCCCCTTGAATATCATGTGTTCGACAAAGTGAGCCAAGCCAAATTCATCCATTTCCTCATCCCGTGTCCCGGCATTCACGGCAAACCCGCAATACGACACCGGGGATGCAGAAGGAAGATGTACGATACGCAAACCGTTTGGTAAAATATGTGAGAAGTAATCTTTTTCCATGATCCATTCATTAGGAGGCACAAAAGTACAAAAATATAGGTCATTCCATGTGCAGGTATCATTAAAATAGATACTTTTGCACTTTGTTAAGTTCATAACACCATATAGAATCATTTTAAAGGCTATGATAAACGAAGCAATCTCATCCATTCTGCAACAGGAAGCTGAAGCAGTACGCAATATTCCGATAACCGACGGCTATGAAGAGGCTGTGACACTCATTGTGAAACATGTACACGAACTCGGAGGGAATCTGATCACCAGCGGTATGGGAAAAGCAGGACAGATCGCCATGAACATCGCGACCACCTTCTGTTCGACCGGCACGCCCGCCTACTTCCTGCATCCCAGCGAAGCACAACACGGCGACCTCGGCATCGTCCGCAAGAACGATGTCATGCTGCTCATCTCCAACTCCGGCAAGACACGCGAACTGCTCGAACTGGTGGAGCTGACACGCGGTCTCGTACCGGAGATGCAGTTTATCGTTATCACCGGCAACCCCGACAGCCCGCTGGCAGCCGAAGCGACGATCTGCCTGCCGACCGGTGCGCCGAAAGAAGTGTGTCCTTTAGGCCTCACCCCCACCACATCGACCACGGTCATGACGGTGATAGGCGACCTGTTGGTAGTCGGCACCATGAAACGCATCAACTTCGGCTATCCCGACTATGCCAAACGGCATCACGGCGGTTACCTGGGTTCGAAAAGCCGCGAACAGTGTAAAACCGTAAACAAATAAAGAGCATGAGGAAGGTAATCGGCATCGGGGAAACCATTCTCGACATCATCTTCAGGAACAACCGACCCCATACGGCAGTGCCCGGCGGATCGACCTTCAACGGCCTCATCTCGTTAGGACGCCTGGGTGTACCTGTCTCTTTCATCAGCGAAGTGGGAAACGACCATGTCGGCGACATCATACGCGACTTCATGAAGGAAAACAACATTTCCACCCGCTACGTCGACCGTTTCCCGGATGGCAAAAGCCCGATTTCGCTCGCGTTCCTGGACAACGACAGCAATGCCGACTACACTTTCTACAAGGATTATCCGAAGCAACGCCTCGACGTGCCCCTGCCGGAGATCAACGAAGACGACATCTTCATCTACGGCTCCTATTACTCACTGAACCCGGCGCTTAGGGAACGGATGGTGGAATTTCTCGACTATGCACGCCAGCGCAAGGCGATCCTCTACTACGACCCGAATTTCCGCAAGGCGCACGCCCATGAAGCGATACACCTCGCCCCTACATTGCTCGAAAACTTCGAATATGCCAATATCATACGCGGCTCGGACGAGGACTTCCTCAATATCTTCGGGGAGACCGACAGTGAAAAGGTCTATACCGACCATATCCGTTTCTACTGCGACCGCTTCATCACCACTCACGGAGCCGGAGGCGTGAATCTCTACCACGGCGACCTGCGCCTTCATTTTGACTCGCCCTCCATCCGCCCGGTCAGTACGATCGGAGCCGGCGACAACTTCAATGCTGGCATCCTCTACGGTCTGTTAAAAAATAATGTCCGTCACCGTGACCTCGCCACCCTCCCGAAAGAGACATGGGCGAATATCATCCGGTGCGGGATCGATCTGGCAACCGAGGTTTGCCGCAGCTACGACAATTACATTTCTAAAGAATTCGCAACCTCCTACCTCTCCCAGTCTTAAATATCATTAACCAGGAAGATAAAGGGGTATAAAGACACGTGTTTTTCACTATCTTTGCTTTGCATGAGTAGTAGAAGTATGATATTGAAACGGATTCTTTTCTTGTTCACCAGTGTGGCCTTATTGGCAGGATGCAGCTCCGGCAGAGCACCTGAAATTCGTGCCATATGCCTGCGTGACGACATCGGCAACTATATTATCAAATGGGAAACAGACCCCCATACCGACGGGACGATGAAACTTTATGTATCCGACACCCCCAACTCCTTCGACATGTCGCGACCGTGCAGCTATGCCGACATCAATGACGGGAGAGTGACCTACATCACGAACGACAACATCACCCGCAAATATTTCCTACTGTCTTTCAACGACAAATATTACCGCACTGTCGGCGCCCGCTCGGTACAGATGGACAGCGTCCAGAACCTGCGCGACATAGGAGGCTACTTCAGCGAACACGGGAACCGTATGACCGGCTGGGGCAAGATATTCCGCTCGGGCGAGCTCAAGGCACTTAGCCGCAACGACACGATCCGGCTGGATAACCTGAAGATCAAAACTGTCATCGACCTACGGGGAGAAGACGAAATAGCCCTCGCTCCGGAAAAATATGCAGGGGCGAACATCATCTCCATCCCGATCCCGGTAAAAGGCAAAGAACAGATCACCCGACGCCTGGAAGAAGGACGCATACGCAAAGGCGACGGGCTCGTGTATATGCAGGACACCTATATCAGCTATGTGACGGACAACAGCGAACAATTCGGCAAAGCCCTGAAAGTCTTTCTCGACAAGGACAACTACCCGATCCTCGTGAACTGCTCGATGGGAAAAGACCGTGCCGGCTTCCTGACGGCCATGCTGCTGATAGCCCTCGATGTGCCGGAAGAAACGATCATGAAAGACTATATGGCTTCCAACAACCACATAGACCTGCGCAGCCTTGCCTATATGGCACGCAACCTCAATACGGACGCCCAGGAAACCATCACCGTGCTGCTCGGTGCAAACGAGACATGGCTGGATCTGGCCTTCCATAAAATAAAGAAAGAATATGGTTCGACCGACAAATATCTGTCGAAAGGATTGCATCTCACGGAAAAAGAGCGCGATACATTAAAAGATATCATACTAAACTAACCGGTATCCAAATTATTTGCGTACCTTTGTCCCCACTCTGAATTTATTATATATACATATATCACATTTTGAAAACATTTGAAGAATTAGGAGTTGCCGCACCAATACTGAAGGCAATTCAAGAAATGGGCTACGAATCGCCCATGCCGGTACAGGAGGAAGTGATTCCTTTCCTACTGGGAGATGACAACGACGTAATTGCATTAGCACAAACAGGTACGGGAAAGACAGCCGCTTTCGGCCTTCCGATCCTGCAAAAAATCGATGTGACTACATACCACCCCCAAGCACTCGTACTCTGTCCCACTCGTGAGCTATGTTTACAGATCGCCGACGACCTGAACGACTACTCCAAGTATATCGACAACCTGAAGGTCCTCCCGGTGTACGGAGGTTCCAGCATCGAGAGTCAGATCAAGACGCTGAAGCGTGGCGTGCACGTGGTCGTAGCCACTCCGGGACGCCTCCTGGACCTGATGAACCGCAAGACGGTAGACCTCAGCCTGGTGAAGAACGTCATCATGGACGAGGCGGACGAGATGCTGAACATGGGGTTCACCGACAGCATCAACGCCATCCTCGCCGAAGTGCCGGAGAACCGCAACATGCTGCTCTTCTCGGCCACCATGCCGAAAGAGATCGCCAACATCACGAAGAAGTACATGAAGAATCCGAAGGAGATCGTGATCGGCAACAAGAACGAAGGAAACAAGAACATCCGCGATATCTATTATATGGTACAGGCACGCGACAAGTACCTGGCTCTGAAACGCATCGCCGACTTCTACCCGAACATCTACGGCATCGTCTTCTGCCGTACCCGCAAAGAGACGCAGGAGATCGCCGACAAACTGATACAGGACGGCTACAACGCCGACTCGCTGCACGGCGAACTGAGCCAGGCGCAGCGCGACTACGTGATGCAGAAGTTCCGCGTCAAAAACATCCAACTCTTAGTTGCTACCGATGTGGCTGCCCGCGGCCTGGATGTGGACGATCTGACACACGTGATCAACTACGGCCTGCCCGATGAAGTGGAATCCTACACGCACCGCCGTGGCCGTACGGGCCGTGCGGGAAAGACGGGTATCTCCATCTCCATCTGCCACGTGAAGGAGAAAGGCAAAATCCGCGAGATCGAAAGGATCATCAACAAGAAATTCGAGAAAGGCGAAATGCCTACCGGACATGCTATCTGCGAAAAGCAGCTTTTCAACCTCGTCGACCAGATCGAAAAGGTGAAGGTGAACGAGGAGGAGATCGCCTCCCTGATGCCCCAAATCTACCGCAAGTTGGAATGGCTGGACAAGGAAGACATCATCAAACGTGTCGTTTCGCTCGAATTCAACCGTATGATCGATTACTACAAGGATGCCGACGAGATCCAGCAGGTAGACGAACGTTCCTCTCGCAGCGAACGGGGCGAACGCCGTGCACATGCGGCCGAAGAGGGCTATTCGCGTTTCTTCCTCAACTTCGGCAAGGCCGACGGCCTATATCCGAACCAGCTGATCGAACTGGTCAACAAATGTGTGCCGGGCAAGGTGCGCATCGGCAAGATCGACCTGCGCGAAAACTTCTCTTTCTTCGAAGTGGAAGAGGGTGAAGCCCAGCGCGTGATGGACAGCATGAACGGGTTCGAAGTGGACGGACGGCGCATCTCCGTCGAACCTGCACAGGGCAAAAAAGAAGAAGGCGGACGCGGTGGCAAACGCAGTTACGGCGGACGGCGCAGCGATGACGGCTACAAAGGCAAACGGGGTTCCAAAGACAGTGGACGCCGGGGTGGAGACCGTTCGGACCGCACCTTCCGCAAAGACGAACGCGACAGCGACCGCCCGTGGAAACGGACTGCCGCCGCACGCGACGCTCGTAAGAAAAGACGTTTCTAATCCTCCTCCCTCACGCTAACAGAAACAGGAGACCGCAGCATACATCAGCAACCCCCAGCCGGCAACGACGGGGAGTTGCTGTTTTTGTTTCCGCTTCCCGTCATGTCTCTCTCCGTATCCCCGTACCCCGAGAGTGTCAACAGGGCTCCCAAACACCCCAACACGACCTCCGAACGGCCCTCCCACAAAGCCAGCAGGCCCAATACCATCAGGTACAAGCGAAGGCAATGCGGGTTGCACAATCGCTGATGACTGATGATTTGATGATTCATTACTTCTTTCCCTTGCCGGGGGATGCCCCGGCAAGGGAAAGACATCATTTGTATCTTCATGCCACCATCTTCGTCAATACGCAAATCGCAGAGGAACGGCGCAATTATCATCCGTTACCGGAATTGTTGCGTAAGTTGTCAGTAACTCACTATATAATAGTGTATTTCGCTATTCTTCCCAAGTTCCGATACCACCAATTATGCAGGATGACGAATCGGTAACGTAGCAAAGTCTTAACTTGGTTCAGACTTAACTTTTCCCGTCATCTGGTTACAGAAACTATTTTCTCAAAAGCCTATTTCTCAATAACTTTGCTCTACTTTTCCATATCTCGCCGATTATTGCTAACTTTGTTATATAATTATGACGAATTTAAACGTACGTTTTTTTGTCATTTTGAAAAAGCCTCCTATCTTATTTATTCCCAATAATATACAAGCAAAAGCAGGACAAAAGCTACCCCTAAAAACAGGGCAGAAAATGAACTTTCCACCAGTAGATAAAAGACTTTACTATATATATTGTAATCAATTGTTTAGAGACATTTTCCGGCAAGCCCCGACCTGTCCCTTTTTTGCACTTTTTCCAAAAAGGAGGGTAAACCCCACAGAGGAACTGGAAAAGCCGGATATTTATTCATCCGTCTGCTGAAGCAGACAGCAAAAGACAGTGCTTTATATCTTATCCATTCTTCAACACATCGTCCTTGTCCGGTGCACTGGGTTCGGGTGTAGATTCGGGGTTGAAGGGGTTGAAGTAGTAGATGCCTTTTTCACCGAGGAATCGCAGGAAGTAAGGGAGCTTCTGCATAAAGAGGCTGCATTCCTTCGACTTGGCAGGAGTCCAGGCGGATTCGGCGACAGCTACCAGGCGGGGGAAAGTCATATAGTCCAGACGCTTGGCATCAGCGACCCGTTCCGTCCAAAGGGAGAACTGAAGGCCCATCACCTGATCTTCATAATCGCGCGTCAGATGGATGATAGGTTCGGGAAAACAGTAGATGTTCTCGATCGTGTTGTAACCTCCCCATACACGACCTACTTTATGGCCACCATACTGGATGAAGTCGGCATACAACGGACGGCGCGGAGTCATAATCACCCGGTAACCGTTTTCGAGCGCCTTCACCAACTGGTGTTTGCGGTCGTGGCGCCACCACATGATGACAGCCTTGTCGGGAGAGACACCGGCATCGATCATCTCGTCCCAGCCGATCATCGTCTTGCCCTTGGAAGCCACGATATCGGCAGCACGGCGGATAAAATACTGTTCCAGGCCCGTCTCGTTACCAAAGTTCTTATCTTTGATGAATTGCTGGATTTCGGGATCGGTGAACCAACTTTGGTTGCCGTAGTGCACCTCGTCGCCTCCGATATGGATATAGGGAGACGGGAACAGGGCGACGATCTCGTCGAGCACGTTGCTGATAAACTCGAACGTCTCTTCCTTGCAGGGATGGAACGTGAAATGCTGCCATTTGCCCTCGCCTCCGCCGGAGATTTCAGGATAGGAACGGCAGACAGCAGTAGCATGGCCCGGCATGTCGAATTCGGGAACGACCATGATGTGGCGATCGGCTGCATAGGCAACGATCTCCTTGATCTCTTCCTGGGTGTAGAACGTAGCGGGTGCTTTCGGGTCGTGCCAGTTGCCGACAGCTCCTTCGGTGGTCAGCTTCGGATAACGCTTGATCTCGATGCGCCAGCCCGGTTCGTCGGTCAGGTGCCAGTGGAAGACGTTCAGGCGAAGGGACGCCATGATATCCAGATATTGTTTTACCTTCTCTTTACCGAAGAAGTGGCGGCTTTCATCGAGCATAAATCCGCGCCATGCGTAGCGTGGCGAACTGTAAATCCGGCAACAGCGGATTTTGCCCCGTTCGTGCCGTGCCAGTTGTTTAATGGCTTGGCGGGCATAAAATGCTCCTTTCGCAGAAGTGGCATCAATGAAGATAGAATCCGGTGTAATTTCCAGTTGATATGCTTCATCCGAGTATTCTATGCCGATAGCAGGTAGAGACTTAGAGATAGTAGTTCGTACACACTTAGCCGAAACTTCGTCATAAGAGAATGTACCTTTATGTGTCTCTATCGCAGAAGGAGCGGGGAATAGCTTTTGTGCTTGTAAGCCTTGAAAAGCAAATAGAGCAAGAAGAAGAAATTTTATTCTCCCTCTTGCTGTATTATGAATGAATAATGTTCTGTTGGTTCGTTTCATCCTATGTCTTTAACTTGTTAGCATTCTTTCTTACTTAAATACTTCCATTATGGCTTCCCTGCGCTGCAGTGATGTATTCACCCGTTAC
>ERZ773147.3061-NODE-3061-length-13389-cov-7.165217_pt1 | contig 13389 bp, 10 predicted proteins | sample MGYA00580851_ERZ773147 | MGnify/ENA primary metagenome ERZ773147 (study PRJEB29015, sample SAMEA2737818) | human gut metagenome | biome: human gut; feature: human-associated habitat; material: faeces | place: China | collected 2012 ... | reverse complement strand
GGTGCCGGTGACCGGACTCGAACCGGTACGCTGTCGCCAGCGGCGGATTTTGAGTCTGCTACGTCTACCAATTCCATCACACCGGCAGGTGCAAGAGCTATTATATGCGATAGCCGTCCCATTTGCAAGCAAAATTTTGCGCAGCAATGGTGAGAGTAAGGTTTACGCGGCTTTCATGATTGCAGGCAAGAGCGATCGGGCGAACTGCCCCGGGCATTTTTGACAGAAATTGACAAAAATGGTAGCATTCTTTGCACTTTCGTGATAACCTTAATAGAACAAATCGAAAGCTGACGAAAGGAGCGTGGCGAGATGAACAGTACGGTATTGATACTTTTTGTTTTACCGTTTTTGGCTGGAGCAATGATCAGATCAATGTTTCTGAAATGGAAAAGAGGATATATTTTATCGGGCATTTTCGCGCTGACATCGGCTGTTGTATGGCTTTGGACCAACCACCTTGCGGATCACGGAGTCGATGGAACTGTAATGCTTTGGGCTTTGATGGCGATTGAACTTGCCATTGGCTCGCTGATCGTTGGAGGACTATCACGTTTGATCAAAATAATAAAGCATCAGAAAGAAACTGACCGCCCTTAAAGGAGCTTCCGCTTTACCGAACGGATCGGCCTTTTTCAGAATGAAAGAACACGCTTCCATAGCAATGCCCCGCCGTATGCACCAAATCATACGGCGGGGCGATTATCTTGTCTGGTTCGTTGTATTGCACCGGAACGCTTTCTGCTGCGAGCATCACACGTAGCGCTGGTTGATGACGTCGAACACGCCGCGCGTCGTGAGGCGCAGCGTTGGAATGACGGTCAGCGCCATGAACGAAAGCGTCATAAACGGGTCGACCCCGCGCGAGACGCCGAGCTTGAAGGCCTGCTCCTTGGCATTTTCCAGCGCCTCGTTGACTGCGATGAGCGGCGCTTCGCTCATGATGCCAGCGATCTGGAGCTGCACCTCGCCGAGCACCTTGCCGCCGTCCATCACGACGATGCCGCCGCCAAGCGCGACCACGCGGTTGACCGCCGCGGCCATGTCCTCCTCGTTTGTGCCGACGACGATGATGTTGTGGCTGTCGTGCGAGATGGAGGTCGCTACCGCGCCGGAGGTGAGCCCGTAGCCCTTGATGTAGCCGATGCCGATGTGGTGCGTGTTCTTGTGGCGTTCGATGACGGCGATCTTCAGAATATCGTCCTCAACACTGATCTTTTCAGCGTAGCCCGCGTCAGTCGTGACGATCTCGCCCGGTACCATACCGAGCACGGCGCGCGGACGGCCTTCGATGAAGTCCTTCGCCTCAAGGTGCGCGACGTGGAACGTCTCATGCGAGCGCTTGACGAGGTGCGGGTCGATCTCGGGCGCTTCAAAGGGCGTGACGGTCTTGCCGTCGAACATGAGCTTGCCTTTTTTATAGACCTCAAGAATGTTGAAATCGTCAAAGTTGTCGATGATGACAAAATCCGCGAGGAAGCCCGGCGCGATCGCGCCGCGGTTGTTGAGCAGGAAGTAGCGCGCGGCGTGGTGGCTCGCGCATTTGACGGCGATGATCGGGTCGACGCCCGCCTTGATGGCGCGGCGCACGATGTAGTCGATGTGGCCTTTCTCAAGGAGGTCGTTGGGGTGCTTGTCGTCGGTACAGAACATGCAGTAGGTGTAGTACTGCGGTGTGAGCAGCGGGAGGAGCGCGTCAAGGTTGCGCGCGGCCGTGCCCTCGCGGATCATGATGTACTGTCCGCGCTCAAGCTTGGCGATGGCGTCCTTGACGGTGCTGCATTCGTGGTCGGAATAGACGCCCGCTGCGATGTAAGCGTTCAGGTCGTTGCCCGCAAGCCCCGGCGCGTGGCCATCGATCTTCTTGTGGTGCGCCTGCGCGGCGACGATCTTTTCCAGCACCTGCTCGTCGGCGTTCGCAACGCCGACGTAGTTCATCATCTCGGCAAGACCCTCAACGCGGTTGTGCTCGTAGAAGGAGTCGATCGCGCGGTAGTCGAGCACCGCGCCGGATTCGTCGAGCGGCGTCGCGGGCACGCAGGAGGGCAGCATGAGGCGCACGTCTACGGGAAGATCCTCGGTGGCTTGCAGCATGTATTCGATGCCGTCCGTTCCCATGACGTTTGCGATCTCGTGCGGGTCGGTGATGACGGTGGTCGTTCCGTGCGGAATGACGGCGTTGGCAAACTCCTTGGGGGAGACGAGCGAACTCTCCAGGTGGATGTGCGCGTCGACAAAGCCGGGCAGCACGAGCTTGCCGCCCATGTCGACCTCGAGTGCGCCCTCGTAATGCTCGCCCATGCCCGCGATGAGCCCCTCGGCTACGGCAATGTCGCCGTGACTGAGCTCATTGCAGAATACATTTACATACGTCGCATTCTTGAGCACAAGGTCGGCCTTCTGCCGGCCGGACGCCACCTCGACGACGTGAAGCTTCTTGTTCAGCTTGCGGTTGATCCTGCCTGCGTAGCTTTCCCGGTATGCCATGCGTGTTCCTCCTTATTTTGTTGTGTTTGACCAGTTTGTGTGATACCTCGTCTGGTTTACTCGGCTATTTTTTATAGGATACTACGTTCTTTTGCACTTGTCCAGCAGAAAAAGCTGAAAGTTATTTAGCGAAACTGACGAAAAGTAAGCTGTCAGCCGACTTTTGAGGCTTCCGTTTACAAACGCGAGCAGATATTGTATAATAAATCAAAAATGGTAATTTAAGATCAGAGCCATTTCCTTCAGGTACAGGATTTTTCCTGCTTTTGCAGCAAGAGCGCACTGTAAATTCATTCACGATATGCAGAAAGGAGCAAAGCGTATGCGTTCAAGACTTTCCCCGCCTTCTGACCCCTTGAAGCCTCGCCCCTCCTCGGCCATCATATTCGCGGGCAACGCCGTCGTCTTTCTTGCCCTGTCACTTTTGACGCAGCGGATGATCTACAGCTTCCTCTTCGCCGTTACCTTCCTTCTGTTCGTGTATGAGATCGTGGCGCTGTGGAAGCAGAAAAGGACGCAACGCGGTCTGCATCGCCGGGACTATTCCGATGCAGAGTATCGATCGCTGGGCATGACTCGCCCGAAAAAGGACCGGCGCAGCGCAGTGCAAGCCGCGATCAACGTGCTTTTGTCGCTCGCCGCTGGTGCGATCACACTTTGCAGCTTTACAACAAACGACCCGGCACTCTCTCCCCTTCTTGGCGCCGCCATGCCCTTCCTGCTGATTTTGCTCGACTACAATACCGTCCGCTTTACCTGGCAGGAGATCCGTGGACAGACCTTCCGCCTCAGTGTCTACGCTTTATCGCTCGGGCTGTTTCTCTATCATCTGCTGGCGTATTTTGAAGTTATTTCCCTCCCGCTTCCCGAGGCACTTCAGCTCGAACTGACGCTGCTGCTTGGCCTCGCCTTTTTCCCGCTCCTGCTGGTGATGACGTACTATATCATCCGCGATACCTCGCGCCGCGCGAGCGGGAGAACGCTGTGACGCGCACGGAAGAAAATGCGCCGCTCTGGCGCCGACCGTGATGGAGCGGACGCACTCTCAAGCAGACACTTGCTTGTTGCTGCCGTCATCACGCTCGTAGATCTTGTTGTTATCGTGGGTATCGGCATATACCTTCTCGCATGCACACAATTTTTGCAGTAAAAAAAGCATCGAAAGCTTCGGCTTTCGATGCTTTTTTGGAGATGGTGGTGTGACTCGAACACATGACCTGCTGATTACGAAGTGTATCCGGGCGCTCCATTTGACGGTTTTCAGGGATTTTGGAGCCCTTCCACTCGGTATATTGTGGGAGGTACGTCCTATCCTCTCCATTGTTTTTGTCCGCTCATTTCCCCGTGCGGGTCACGGTGTGGGTCAGAGTTTCTTCCCATATACGATTGGAAACATGCTTCATGAAATCGGTCAGTGGCACAGAATCCAACTAAAATCAAGATCATTGCTTATCATATTTTGCGCTGCTGTAGTCAATAAAAGTCATTTGGCGGAGACATCTTTCATAGCGATCTTTCACTGGAGCGGTCCCTATAGAATCTTTCGGTATCATCTAACAGTGAAACACGAAATGAAACTCACTCCCATTTATTTGTACGGCGGTTCAATGAGAACCGCCGTACATTTTGTTGAGTGTTGGTTCTACTCGTTCATGCAATCTCTATACAGGAACGTCACGATCTGAGCGCGGGTGCAGGCGCTGCCCGGCGCAAAGGACGTATTGCTTACGCCCTTGGTCACACCGTTGGCGACCGCCCAGCGCACCGCTTCAGCGTAATACTTCGTGCTTTCCACATCGGCAAACAGCTTACCATCCGCTGCCGGGTTTCCGGCAGCGCGCCACAGGAAGGTCACTGCTTCGGCGCGGGTGACGACGCCGTCCGGATCAAAGGTCGTATCGCTCGTACCGGTCGTAATGCCGTTTTCGACCGCCCAGAGAACCGCCTTGGCGTAATAGGCGTCCACCGCAACGTCAGTAAACGGCAGCTCGGTCACCGTCGGCTCGGGCGAGCCGTTGGCGCGCCACAGGAAGGTCACCATCTGCGCGCGGGTGCAGCTTGCACCGGGTGCAAAAATCGTGTCGTTCACGCCTTCGGTGATCGCATTCTTCACCGCCCATGCAATCGCATCGAAATAGTATTCCTTGACCGAAACATCCGTAAAGGAAAGTGTATCGACTGCTTCCACCACATAGGTGGAGAAGTGGTTCAGCACCAGCGTCGCAACGCCGTTTTTATAGGTCACATCGATTGCGGATTTATTGCCGTTGTCGTCAATGTAGTAGGCGCGAAGAAGCCCCTTCATCGACCACTCAAACGGCACGTCGATCGTCACGCTGCCGCCGTTAAAGTTACTGATCTTCTCACCATTTGAGCTGAGACTCACCTCAATCACAGAAAGCTCACGTGCGCCCGTGATGGCATTTTTCTGTGCGTCGGTCAGGTTGCTGTTGTTGGCGGAGCCTACATTGACGCTCAGGCTGAGATCGGCGCCGCTGCTCTGCTCAGCGACAGCCGCAAGCGCTTTGTCGTCAAAGCTGACCGTCACATCGGGCAGTTTGACCGTCAGGCTCTCGGCCTCAGAGGCGGCAACCTCCTTCACCGCATCAGTGGGCAGCGTCACATCTGTGATGCCGCTCTTGGTGCCGGAAAGGTCGATCTCAGCGGTCTTCTTGTCGCCGTTGTCGGTCACCAGCTTGTCAACGTCTACGTTTTCCACCTTCACCGTGCTGCCGGATACCGTGATGTCTGCTGAGCCGTCCGGCGTGGTGGTCTGCGGGGGCGTAGTCGGCTGCGTGGGCGTGGTCGGCTTACTGGGTTTCTCAGGCGTAACGGGATCGCCGTTCCTCGTCCACTGGGCGAAGAACGTCAAAACCTTGCCGACAAGGCTGTCCCATGCGCTGCCGTCTGCAAGCTGACGGAACGTATAGTTTCTGCCGCTGCCATCTGCCCGATCATTATAACCGTTCAGGGTGTAGCCATCGCGCGTGAATCCATTCCGCGCCGTCGATTCCGTCAGGCGCAGGTCTGCACCGGAGACCTCAGCCACATAATACTTGGAGCCGCTGCTTGTTGTACCGCCATTGCCGTCAAGGATCACTGCGCCGCTGTCGTCCCACATATAGTTCGCATGCAGGGTCACTTCCTCGCCTTCGATCACATCGCCGGGGCGATACCACACGCTGCCGCGTTCGTCCGCGCGCCACGCGACAAACACGACGCCGTCCGCTTCGGGCAGAGCGGGGACCGTCTGCCCCGGCTGGACGGTAACGGTCAGCAGCTCGTCACTGACGCGGACAAAGCTCTCGCCGTTGTAAGAACCGACAAGAATGGCATCGCTTTCCGAGCTGCCCGCAAGCATCACGCACCCTGTCTGGACGCTCCTGCCAACCAGCGCAGGCTGTCCGTCGCCGCCCCGGAAAGTAATGGGGACTGCGCTTGGAAAGGCGTAAATTCTCCCGCTTGCCCGCACGGCAGGAGCGCCCGCGCCGCCGGTGATCGTAAGGCTCAGATCATCCTCCCTGTAACGGTAGCCCTCGATCAGTACGCTGCCGTCCACGGAAACCGCGGGCTGGCCAGCTGTGCCGGTGATTTTCCCTGCGGCCATCAGTTCCACATTGCACGGAATGCTGATGGGCCCGCCGGAGTAATTCTCATAAACGTCGAGCCGGACTTGTTCTGACCAACGTCCATATTCGAAGGCAGGTCTATACTCCCAGCCAATGCTGCGGCTGCCGTGCGCGCGATCCATGCGGTAGGTCTTGCCGTTGATCGTCATCGACAGGATCTCGTATTCCGCGGTATAGGTCACGCTCTGGTCCACGGTGATCTCTGTACCTGTGGTGTAGAGCTGACCGTCCTGCGCGGAGCACCAGCCCAGAAAGCGGTAGCCCGCCTTATAGGAGTCCGGCAGCGTGTACTGCGTGCCCGCATCGACCGCGCCGACAAAGCGCTCATGATAGACATAGCTTCTGATGTCGAAGGGGCTGACCGTATCGTCACGCTGGCCGTAGTCGTTCAGCACAACGCCCTTTCGGCTGTCGCTCTCCCATACGGCGTAGAGGTCCTCTGCAAAGGAATCATCATCAAACACAAAATTTTTACCGGATTGCGCGGCATAGTCGATCTCGGTGGCGTCGGCCGATTTCGACCAACCGAGCAACAACTTTCCGTCGTTTGTGAAGACCGTGGCGTAATCGCTGAGAGCGAGCCTGAAATCTTTTGTTTGAACCACATATGTGTCCTGCCCGTCCGCCGTGCCGCCGTTTCCGTGCAGCGTCAGCGTTCTGGTGCGGACTTCGTAGGAGACATACTGCTGACCGGAATAGCTGTCCACTTCGACAGCGTTGTCCGGATCTGAACCCGCGGTGATCAGATATCCACGCCTGCCGCTCATGCTGATAGATGCCGCCGAAATGGCGGCAGTATTACCGCCCCGCGCAGAGATCCGGCCCTCATCATATAGATTGAGCGCCAATTCTCTACCCGCGCTGACAGCAGGTTTTCCCTCTGCACCAACAACGGAAAGCACAGAGTTGCCACTCACATTAATCACCATATCCCCTTGTGAAATGAGAGCTGCGCCCTCTTTGGCATTCACCGTCAGCGACACGCTGCCATTATTCTGATAGCGATTCAAATTAACATTCAGTTCCGGCGCGCTGATGCTGCCGGTAACGATGTTCTGCCCCTTGGAGCAGCTGACTCGCAGAGCAACATCCGATTCGATCGAGCCGCCGTGATAGCCGAGAAGCGAAATTATCCCACCATCGCTGTACCAATAGTCCCAGCCATTGCCGCTCCAATCCTGCGCGGCATCGTACTGCTTGCCGTCGATCGTGATGTACTGTACGCTCTCGCCGTTCTTCTTCCACTGGGCGTATAGGATCTGGATCGGCGCCATATCGTCTGTGACGACGCACTTGTTGAGCGCATACTCCTTGCCGCTGCCGTCGGGTTCGCTGTTGTAGCTGGCAAGTGTGTAGCCCGGCCGGGTGAAGCGGCAGGCATAGTTGACCGTCTCGCCCTCGGCGGCATTGTAATCGGCAATCTTTCTGTTCACTTCATACGTGACACCGCCCGTGCGGTAAGCGTAGGTGCCGCCGTTGCCGTCAAGGAGAATGGTGTGCTCGCCCTTTTTGGGCTCTTTTCCATGGGATCTCTCAAATCGTGAACCGTTTTCAGGAACGACTTCTTCGCCGCCGTAATACAGGTTATGCGTATTGATGTCTTCCCAGACGGTCGCTCCCTCCGTGGTTTCCGGCATAACAAAGCCGCTGCTCAGGTCATAGCTGTAGAAAATGTAGTTTCTCCCTGCTTCCACACTGCCAACTGCGCCTGTCAGCCTGTCCGAATAACCAGCGATACGGAAGATGGCATAACTCTCCGGCACTTTGATCCAGACGGCATACAGCGTATCATACGAGGTGCTGCTGATCACACCGTCATATTCCGTCACAAACTTGCTGCCGTCTTTGTCCGCCGCCCAGCCGATCAGGGCGTAGTCTTCACGTGTAAAGGCGTACTTGCTCAGATCGAGCTTGTTGCTTACATCGTAGTCGACATCAACGGTTTCCTTATCGTTAAACATACCGCCGTTGCCGTCAAGCGTGGTCTTGTTTTCGATGGCAAAAGTGGTTAGGGTCCTACGGTCTTCAGATACCTCGTAATCAATGCCGCTGCCGCATACGATCGTTGCATCCGTGGGCACGGCGGGATCGCCGGTGATCGTCACATTGGCGCAGTTGATGCGGATGATTGGAGCGTCAACGCCGATGACGCCCTCGCCCTCTGCCGTGATCTGACAGGCAGTCATGCCACCCTTGTCCGAGAACTGCACCTCTTCGGCGCGGATGGCGGAAACGCCGCTCGTTCTGACATGCAGCGCGGCGTCATTGCTGTCTGCATACACGCACAGCCGCCCGTTGACCTCGATCTGACCGGTGGCAACTTCGCCACTGCACTGGGCATTCAAATTACCATCGTATGCGATGGCGTCCCCATAATAGGAGTCACCGTAAATTCGCAGCTCGTTGCTTTTGGGATAAAATCTCCAGCCGTTACCATAAAAGCTGTCATCCCGATCCAGCAGCTCGGTCATGTCATCGCCGTCGATGACGAGCCTTACGCCGTTTCCAAGCTGATTCGCCTCGCTCCAGCGGGCATAAAGCGTGATAACGCCATCCTCATCTGCCGGGTATGCGCCAACAACATTATCTCCGGCAGCGACAAGATTCCCGCTGCTGTCTTCCCAGCCGGTGAGCAGATAGCCGTCCTTGCTGTAGCAGGGAACATTTTTGCCGCGGATACGCACAGTCGGAACGAGATATTTGTCCGGCGTCCTGCCGGCATAGAACAGTTTCGCATTGAAATTACGTTCTCCACCGTTACCGTCAAGCAGAACTGGGTAGTTATTGGGATTTTCATAGATTCCCCCATAAACTTCACCAGCGACGACTTCGTCACCTATCTCATGAAAGCCATTGCAGTGATCGGCCCAGAAAGCCAACTGATTAGACGTATCGTTGGGCAGTGTGTCGCTGTTCACTATGTAATACTTACCCATTTGACTATATTCGGTAGCAGGCGCTTCTCCACGATACAGCGCGCAGTTTTCGCCCTCGCCCCATACAGCGTAGAGCTGCGAATCCTTGCCTGCGTTTTTGGCGTAAAGTTCGCCGAAGCGCGTGTAGTCAAGGGTGCTCGCATCCTCGTTCTTGCTCCACCCGAGCAGGGTATAGTCCTCTCTGGTGAAAATATAATCCTCAAGATAGAGGGGCCTGTTCCCATAGCTGATGGAGAGCGTATCGTCCTCCTCATACGTGCCGCCGTTGCCGTTGAGCACAACGGTGTACATCGGGCCATCATCATCAATGACAATGTCCGCAGCCTGCACCGGCAGCATCGTGAGAAGCATCACGAGTACCAGATTCAGACTGAGCAACCGCATTTTCTGACTGTGCATACTGATTTCCTCCTGCTCACATATCTCTTTTATCAAACAGCGCCAACGTCAAATAGAAGTAAGGCGCTGTCATGACCATGCTGAAACTGAAAAAGGCTTGAATGCCATAGCAAAGCAGCATCGTACCCAGTACAGCGCTCCGCGTACTGCGGGCGCTGTCGGTCAGCCACTTTTTTGCCGCGGAACCCAACGCGCCAAGATAGGCGATGAGCGCAAATATCCCCTGATGATAGAGAATATTGAGATACTCGTTGTGCGCCACGTCGATGCGCCCGATGATAGTGCCACCGAGTGATTCATCATAGCGGGTAAAGGCTTCCAGCCCGCCGTAGAGCATGGTGTCGGGTCCGGTGCCAAACAGAAAATGCTCCGGCACGGCACTGAGGACCTGCTCCCAGATGTGGATCCGCCCCGAGCCGAATGTAGTGGAAATCTCTCCGTGCATGATACTGTGCAGTTCGTGGAACACCCCGCCGAAGTCAACGCAATACAGCGCTGCAAGCGATCCCACCACAAGGCAAAAAAAAGCTGCTGCCAAGGCGCGCCGATGCGTTTCTCCCACGGGCGCGATTACCACATAGCTAATCGCCCCACCGGCAAATACGCCGACAAAACCCGCCAGCACGTTCATTTTGACCAGCACAAACAGCGACAGCGCGAGCGGGACTGAAAGCAGCCAGCGCTGCCGGTCGCGGCTGCGCAGTATCGCCGCCCAGAACGCCGGAATGGCAAGGCAGAAAAACGCGGCGACAAGGTCGACATTGCCAATCGTCCCGAGATACGCGCCGGAGTAGGCGACGCCCGCATCGGCATAGCCATAGCCCACGGGATAAAGCGTGAACGGATTGCCGCCGTAGAGCTGCGCGATGCAGAGAAGGTCGAACAGCGTCACCGCTGCGCCAAATACAGTGATAAGGACACGGTCGATCCGCCCGTAAGCGCGCACAAGGAAAAAGCAGACGACATAAATACTGATCGTCAGCGCGCCCTCATAGCGGCTGACGCCGATCACCGTTTCGGGAAAGTACGGTGAGAGCAGGGCGGAAAGCCAAGTGAATAGCAGATAGAGCGCAAGGAATCGCTGCGTCCAGTTCGTTTCCTTCAGTACCACTTTGAGATTTCTGCACTTTTTGCCGCTGACAAGCGCGCTCTCCGCCAGAAGAAGTAGCATTAGAGCCGTATATCCGCCGCAAAGGAGCAGAAATATCTGATATTTCGCCTGTGCGATTTCACCAAATCCCTGTGTCCCCGGATAAAGCAGAAAAAGCGAACTCATTAAGATGAGAAAAGCTCTTGTTATGCAGTTTTGAATACTAAAAGCAGATATTTGGGACATAAAATAAGTTCCACCTAAGACAACAAAATGCACATTAATTTATTGTCGCTCGCAAAGATTATCGTGCAATTAAATTATACCTGCTTAGCTGGGGAAGTCAAGTAGTGCTGAATGCAAATAAAAAGTGCGCAACACGAAGTTGCGCACCGAAAAACGCAAACTCCCTGCTGCGACGCAAGTTTTTAGTCATTCAAGCGAATGCCAAAATAGAGCCTGCGCTTTTACCAAAAGCAAAAACGCACACTCGCTTGAATGGACATATTAACTTGCGTCGCAAATTTACTTTATCATGGCTAAAAAGAATATCAAGGAAAAGCCTTCTTAATCTGAATTTAACTGACTGGAATTTTTCCAGTTATCAATATATTTTACGCTGCTGAAATCAATAAAAGTGAGTTCCCGCTCGGTCGGGCAGTGACTCCCTTTTTCAAACCATTTCTGCACTCAAGCCCGCTCCAGCTTCGCCCGATACGCGGCATCACTCAGCTCGCCGGTCAAAACGCTTCCTTCAGATCCTGAATATACGCCACTCTGCGATTCCACTCCTCTGCGCTGAGCTTCCCGCGCCGTTTCCATGTCTTCAACCGGTTGTACGCCCTCGCGTATTCGCGGCAGGCAAACTCCCTGCCGTTCCTTTCCCGCTCCTTCCGGTGAGCGCCGACCTGACGGCAGGTGCGTTTTGTTTCTCCCGGTGCCGTCCGTCGGCAGTACACCGTGTCGTAGGCTCCCACCAGCAAAAACCACCTCCCGCAGTTGTGACACCGACGTGGAATATTTCCCGCCGCCATGCCGCGATACCGCCCTTGCCAGCGCCGCAGCAGTTCATTCTCTCTCGTTCCAGTCGTGAGCATACGGTCATGTTTTTGCTCGTCGTCGCGCAGGTCACAGATCATACCGCTGACGACGCTCCCGCACCCGTCCCGATATGGGAGCTTGTTATACAGTGGGAGCTGCCGGATGAGCTCCCATGCCCGATCCAGCTTCTGGATCGCCATTCCCGCGCTCGAGCCTGTCCGCGCGGTCAGAAACACATCAAATTCCTCGCCCGCCTGCTGGGTCAGCTTTTCTAATTCCGCAAGAAGTACGTCGTCCACCTCCAACGCTTCGGCGGCAAAGTATCCCATCGGATATTCCTCGCCCGCCACAATGCTGCTTTCCTTTCCGAACAACACATTGAATCGTTCAAAGAGACTGTCGTTTCGATAGATCATGGTCACCCTCTCCGTTTCCGATGGAGTTTTTGTTGTGTACCCAACAAGCGCCGGAGCTATTGCTCCCGGTCTTTGAGATATGCTATGCTACGATTGCACCTGATTGATGACCGCAAGTCAATCAGGTGCGTTTGCGGTAAATACGAAATGCAAAAGGAACAATGAAAGAGTCAACCTACAAAACCTATGATGAGCTGCCGCTGTTCTTAAACGCGGCAACTGTGTCAAGCGTGCTCGGCGTGTCGCCCGCCAGCGCCTATGAGCTGATGCACGAAAAGGATTTTCCAACGCTGCGCGTCGGCAGCCGCATGGTGGTGCCGAAAGAGAAGTTCATCGAATGGGTCGAGCAGCATACGAAGGACGGTGGTGAGATGTGAGAAGAACGAAGCCGCCGGTCGGATGGGAGAAGGTGCGAAACTGCTTTCCTGTTCCGAATGGGCTGTTGGACTTTGACCTCCCCGCCGGTGCGGTCGCGGTGTACATCTACCTGCTGCGCCACGCGAACCGCAAGACGAACCGATGCCATCCGAGTGAGGCAACTATTGCAAAGAAGTTGCACCTCTCGCGCAATACCGTTGCCAAGCATGTTCGTCTGCTGGAAGAACACGGGCTCATCCGCACGGAGCGCACCAGCATCATCACGCAGGATGGGCGCAAGCAAAACGGAAGTCTGCTCTACACGATCCTGCCGATCCAGTTTTCCATCGATCAGTTTTATCAGCGGCAGATGGATGCTGTGGACAGAGCAAAGGAGCGGCAGCGAGTGGCAAGACGCATGGAGCGGACCGGTGTGTGAAACCGGCGAGTATCTTTCTCTGCGTGCTGTTATCGTGGCCAGACAAAACCGCGAAGTCCATCAATGCGGCAAGAGAAACAGCAACGGGATCACGCAGCCCAGCGGGGCCGCGACGCCTCGGGACAGCGACGCGCATGAGCGCATCGCTGTCCCGAAGGCTCTCTGCGTTCTTCGAGATTCCCCTCGACCAAGACCTAAAAGCGGCAAAGTGCGGCGTTCTGATACCCGGCCCGGGGATGTTTGTGAACGTGTGGAACGCGCCGAGGGTAGTGATACCACCCCCCGTCCGAAACAGCCCCTGTTTCGCCGTGTGTGCCCTTGTGTGCGATCTTTCTCCGAAAGCCGAGTGTGTATACCCACTTTCGCCCGTGAAAGCAAGCGTGGGGCGTTTGTGTGAGAAGTTGAAAAGTGTGATGAGAAGTGGTTTGAAACAGCGTTGTAACGGTAACTTTTTGGCGATATTTGCGGGAACGGTTTTGGACGAAAAGCCGAACTTTACAGGAGGGTTTTTCGAGTGGCGAAGGCCGTTCGATTTTAGTACAGACCGGCTATAATTTGTCAAGCTGAAATCTCATTTGGGATATAGGGCGTGTAG
>ERZ773147.3058-NODE-3058-length-13400-cov-3.522143_pt1 | contig 13400 bp, 10 predicted proteins | sample MGYA00580851_ERZ773147 | MGnify/ENA primary metagenome ERZ773147 (study PRJEB29015, sample SAMEA2737818) | human gut metagenome | biome: human gut; feature: human-associated habitat; material: faeces | place: China | collected 2012 ... | reverse complement strand
ACCATCTGATGGGTCTCGGCGTTGTTGACGACGGTAAAGGTCGGGTCTTCCTCGTTCAGACGGTTGAGGCCGGTGCCGAGCTTTTCCTCCTGGCCGCGGGTCTTGGGCGCGATGGCGCGGGAGTAGCAGGGCTCGGCGTAGGGCATACCGGCGAGCTTGATGATGCTCTTCGGGTCGCAGAGGGTGTCGCCGGTCTTGACGCGGTCCATCTTGGCGATGGCGCCGATGTCGCCGCAGCAGATCTCCTTGACCTCCTCGTTCTTCTTGCCCTTGAGGGTGTAGAGACGGCCGAGCTTTTCGGTGTTGCCGGTGGTGGTGTCGTAGAGGGACATATCGCCGGTGATCTTGCCGCGGACGACCTTGACCAGAGAGAACTTGCCGTACTGGTCGGAAACGGTCTTGAAGACGATGGCGGCGGTGGCGCCGTTTTCATCGTGAGCGACCTCGACGGCGTTGCCGTCGTCGTCCTGCGCAGCCTCGGCGGGCATATCGGTGGCGACGGGAACGAGATCGAGCACGGTCTGCATCAGCATATCGACGCCGAGACCGGAGATGGCGCTGCCGCAGAGCACGGGAGCGACGCTGCCGTCGCGCACGCCGAGCTTGAGGCCCTTGGCGATCTCCTCGGCGGAGAGCTCCATGGTCTCGAAGAACTTTTCCATCAGCTCCTCATCGGCGCCGGCGGCGGCTTCCATCAGCTCGGCACGCAGGGCCTCGACCTCGTCGGCGATGTCGGCGGGAATGGCGCACTCGGCAGCCTTGCCGCCCTTGACCTCATAGGCCTTGTTGTGCAGCAGGTCGACGATGCCGGTGACCTTCTTGCTGCCGTCGATGATGGGGGCGACGATGGGCGCGACAGCGGTGCCGAACTTGCCCTTGAGGGCGTCGAAGCAGGCGTTGTAGTCGCTGTTCTCCTCGTCGGTGCGGTTGATGAAGATCATGCGGGGCTTATTGCCGAGCATCTTCCAGGCGCGCTCCGCGCCGACGCTCAGGCCGTCCTTCGCGCCGCAGACCAGCACGGCGCACTCGGCCGCGCGGATACCGGAGAGAACTTCGCCGGCGAAGTCAAAGTTGCCCGGAGTGTCGAGCACGTTGATCTTCACGTTCTTGTACTTCACGGGGGCGACGGCGAGGGAGATGGAGATGTTTCTCTTGATCTCTTCCGCGTCGTAGTCGCAGGTGGTATTGCCGTCGGTGACCTTGCCGAAGCGGTCGGTGCCGCCGGTCATGAACAGCATACTCTCAGCGAGGGTGGTCTTGCCGCTTCCGCCATGGCCGAGCAGCACGATATTGCGAATGTCTTTTGCACTCATAGGGGTTCATGTCTCCTTCCAGATCGTAATTCCCTTGCGGGAAGTCACTTCAACAGCTCAATTATATAATATTCTTTCCGTCAATACAACTATTGTAATTTTAGAAGTTTGATGGTCATTTTTGCTAAAAATGCTCAATAACGGTCCGCCCAGAAGCCCTCGATGAGCGCCGCGAGCGCCCAAAGGAGCAGATAGAGCAGCATCGAGACCGGTGTGAGCGCGCTGTACGCGCCGACAAAGGTGAGGTAAAACGCCAGCAGCGCGGACACGGCGCTGCTCCCGAGCGAGAGCACGGCGGCCACGCGCACGGCATGGACCAGACGCTTGCTGCCGACGGCGATCTCGGCGTAGGGCATCAGCCCCTCGCGGTAGAGCAGCGCATAGGGATGCTCGCCGTCCTTCTCCGAGAGCGCGAGGCGCGTGGAGATGGTGGGATAGACCGCGCGGGCGTCGGTGCCGAACTTGCGCTTCAAAAGCGCGGGCGTGATGCTGCCGTCGCGCACGGCGAGCACGGGCGTGACGCGGCTGCGCTTGAGCGCGTGGAGCGCCCAGTCCACATTCTCTGCCGCCGTGTACTTGACGGCGAAAACGGCGATGAGCGTGCCGTCCACGGCGAGGAACGCGCCGGTCTTGAGGCTCAGGCCGCCGGGCATCGTGACGTGCATCTTGCGGCAGAAGGCAGCAGTGCCGAAGAGCACCATTTCGCCGTGGATGAGGCCGGAGACGCCGCCCTCCTCATAAAAGCTCAGGTCGTCGAGCAGCTCGAGTTTCCCGCCCTCGCCCTCAAGAAGCGTGTCGAACAGGCGGCTCAGGCCGCTTTGCGAGGCATGGGCCATCGTGGCGGCGTAGGAGATGACCTTGCCGCTCTCCTCGCCGTAGATCTTCAGTCCGTTCAGGCTGACCGTTCCCGGTGGAAAGAGGTCAGTATCGGTGAGGATGACGCAGTTGCTGCGGCGCAGGCGGTCCGCGCCGACATAGCCCGCCAGCGCGCTGCCGGACTTGACGAAGCGCTTCGTCAGCCGACGCAGCGGCAGAGAATAGCACAGCGGAAAGGCAAGCATATTGATCGCCGTGAGCAGCACGCCCCAGTTCCAGAGGAACAGCAGCCGCTCCCCGCGCCGCAGCGTGGAGAGCACGGCAAATACGAGCGAGGCGGCAAGCAGCACGGGCAGCAGCACGCTCTGCCAGTGCGAGGCGGCGTCCTCACGCTGCGCGCAGCGCGAAAAGCCCTGCGCGCTGCCGCGGCGCTTGGCGGCTCCGCCCGCGGTGACGGTGACGAGGTAGTCCGGCTCGCCGACCGCGGCAACGCGGAAGGTATCGTACATCGCGCCGAAGAGCAGCGCGCGCCCAAGCAGGGCACAGCTCATGCCGAGCATGGCGACGGCGTGGAACGGGACCGCGAGCGCGGCGCGTGCGGGCAGGAAAAAGTCGAGCGCCGTGTCCGCCAGCGTGACGGCGCAGGCGAGCGAGGAGAGCAGCTCATAGGTGACTGTCCTCGCGCGGAGCTGCTCGAAGGCATAAACGAACACGTCGCGTCCGAGGACGCAGACAAGTAGCTCGGCAATGAAAAACGGCAGGCAGCTGAGCAGCCTTTCCTCGGCGAACAGCGCAGGCATGACGCCGAAATGGTCGAGCAGCAGCGCGAGCCACGAGAGCGCGGTGACGAGCAGCGCGGCCTGCGCGCTGCGCAGGCCCATGCGCGCGTCGTCGCGGTAGCCGGCAGCCAGCTCGCCCGCGTCCGGCTCGGGGGTGTCGTCCCGCTCACCGAAATCCTCGGTAAAGAAGTCCTCCGGCTCGTCGGGCTCCTCGGGCTGCGGCTCCTCCCCGGACTCGTCGGAATAAAGCTGCTCGGTGTCGCGCAGCCTTCTGCGCGAGAAAAGCCCGCGGCGCTTCGGCGGCAGAAGCTCGATCGGCTCCTCCGCCTCCTCGTCGAGCACGGACTGCACAGTGCTCTCAAGCACCTCCTGCAGACTCACGGTGTCCTGCGCGGGCTCCGCAGCCGACGGCTCCTCCGGCGGCGCGGACGGCTGCAGCTCCGGCGGCTCCGCGGCGGGCGCGGCGGTTTTTCCGATCCGCACGGCGGGCCGCGGCTCGGGCACCCCGACGTCCTCCAGCTCTGCGGCGGCTTCGGCGCCGTCCTCCCGGGAGCCGAACTCCGCCAGAATGCTCTCGAGCGTCAGGTCCGCGTCGTCCGACGCGCTGCGGGCCGCGCCGCGCAGCAAAAGCTCGGACTCGGCGAGCGTTTGTTCAAATTCTTGATCCTTTTTGTGATCCATGGAAGACCTCGTGAATGACGGCGCGCGTCAGCCAAGGCGCTGACGCACGGCCTCGTAGAGCAGAATGGCGGCGGCGGCGGAAGCGTTGAGCGCCGCGGAGAAATCTTCCGGATAGTTGTCCTTCTTCATTGCCGGCAGCATTACCGAGGAGACCATGCTGCAGTCAGCGGGGCCAGATCCGGAAACGCCGGCAGCGATTATATTAACAAATACGCAGGTGTACGCGAGGCAGCCCCTTATGCGTCCAATGAAGAACTTCGCGAAATTAACCAGACGCAGTGTCATACCGGAGATGTTCATCAGGTCGCCTGTGAGCATGAAAAACGGTATCGCCAGCAACGAAAAGCCGGATATTCCATTTATCATGTTCTGCGGGATCAGCGTGAGCGGAGCGTTTCCCGTAACCAGAAGGTACGCCACTGCCGCTATGCCCATCGAGACAAATATATCTGTGCCGAGGAACATCAGCAGGAACATTGTGGCAAATATCAGCAGAACGTTCATATAAATCTCCCTTCTTAAGAGTCTCCCCCATACCTGCATATCAACGAGTATGGGGGAGCATGGCTATTTGCTTTATTATCCGACGTAAGAGGCCTTGAAGTCGTTTATAGCCTTCATGGTGCCTTCCGGCCAGAGGTCTCCGTCAAACTGATCGTAGAAGTCCTCGCCGAGGGCATCCTGCACGGACTGTACATCGATGTCGATATAGGTCATGGACTCGTTGAGTTTTGCAATCACATCGTCGATCTGGGAGGCAATAGTAGCTTCCTCTGTGCGGACAGCCTTTTCCGCCGCCGCAGAGAGAACCGCCTTCTGATTATCGCTGAGCTGGTTCCAGAGTGCATCGCTTATAAAGATCGCGCTTACGTCGCGGATGTAGTCGGTTTTCATGAAGTACTTCTGTACCTCGTAGAGGCTTGCGCTGTAGACGGTCATGAAGCCGTTCTCCTGCGCGTCAACGGTTCCCTGGCGCAGTGCCATGTACAGGTCGGAGAAAGGTACGACAGTGGGCTGTGCGCCGAGCTTTTCCATCGTCTTCTGAACGATGACGGATTCCGCGGTACGGATCTTGAGCCCCTTGAAATCATCGGCGTTGTTTATCGCCTTGTTGGAAGTCAGCTCGCGGGGAGCAAGCTCGCCTGCCGCGATAAGGCAGCGGACGCCGGACTGAGCCGCCGCGTCCTCGAACCACCCCTTGGCTTCGTCAGTCTCAAGGAAGGCTTCGAGTTCTGCGTTGTCCTTCCAGAGGAAAGGCGCGGAAACTGCGGTGAACTTCTCTGCGCCTGCGACAAAGGGGTAGCAGGACAGGGTGTTGTAGAACATGTCGATCGTGCCGTCGGTCATGCCGGAGAGCAGGTCATTGACGCCGCCGAGCACACTGTTGGTGTAAACCTTGACGCTGAGCGTATCGGAGCTGCTGTTGACCTCGTCGGCAAAGACCTGCATCGCCTGGCTTGCGGGGTCCTCGTCCGCCTTAATGCCGGCGATCTTGATGGTGAAGCTCTGTTCGGCCGTATCGGCGGGAGCTGCTTCAGCCGCGCCGTCTGCCGCGGGTTCCGCAGATGGAGCTTCTGCCGTGCTTCCGCAGCCTGCGAACAGCGCAGCGCAGAGAACGAGGCAAAGGATCATGGCTAATGTTTTCTTCATTTTCTTCCTCCTAAATATTTTATTTATATCACACAGCTGTGTCACCAGCTGTACCACGTTTTGAGAATACATCAGAAAACGTTTTCTGTAAAGTACATTTTCTTTTGCTTTCTCAACAATATTTTACTTTCATTTTTGTGAAAATAGCCCAGGAAATTTGTTTTCTTACCTCAAATCAGTACATAATCGTTGTTTCCTCTTCCTGTGTAGTGTGTTTTTTATAGAAAACCTTTTCTTTTTTCTTGACGTTTTCTTTACGTTGATTTACTATATATTACAGAAAAAAGGAAAGACGGTGAACTTAATGAAGCAGCCATCCGTTGGCGCGAACCTCTCCGACGTCGCCGCGCGCGCCGGGGTCTCGGTCGCGTCCGCATCCAGAGTGCTCAGCGGCTCAAAGTACCCTGTCAGCGACAAGGTCAGGAAGCGCGTCCTCGCCGCCGCCAAGGAGTTCAACTATGTGCCGAATATTTTCGGTCAGCTCCTGCGCAGCAATTCCAGCGGAGCCATCGGCATCATCGTGCCGTCCCTGCAAAACCCGTTTTACAATCAGGTCGTCTTCGGCATTGAATCCGCCGCCATGGTGAACGGGCACGAGATACGCCTGTTCTCCTCTCACAGAAGCATAGAGCAGGAGCGCAGCAGCATTATGTTCCTGCTGCACAGCCGCGTCATGTCTCTGCTCATCGTCTCCGTGGACACGAGCCCGGACACACTCAAGCATTATATCGACTCCGGCGGGCAGGTCGCGCTGCTTGAGGCAGAGTTCGAACTTGACAATGCCATCAACGCCGTCTCCGACAGCTACCTCGGCGGGCGCATGGCGGCGAGGCACCTTGTGGACTACGGCCATAGGAAGATCGCCTTTCTCTCGACGCCGATAACGAAAAAGTTCAGGCAAAAGGTTCTGGCCGGGGTGCGTGATGAGCTCAGGCAAAGCGGTATCCGCTTTACCGACAGCGACGTTTACACCGCCGAGGTCGAGAGCGAATCATTGACAGGTCAGTATGAGTTTGAGGTCGGCAAGCAGCTTGCCAAACAGCGGGATTACAAGCAGCTTGGCTACACCGCTATCATCGCGATAAACGACCTTTCGGCCTACGGCGTCATTCAGGCGCTCAATCAGTCCGGAGTTTCCGTGCCGGGGGACATTTCCGTGATCGGGCTGGATAACATCATGTATTCCGAGATGATCTTCCCGCCGCTCACAACGGTGGAGATGCCCTCGAGCAACATGGGCTATACAGCTTGCCAGATGCTGATCTCCGCCATGGAGAGCGACAGCCGCATCATTTCTTCCATGGAGTTCAAATACCCCTGCGTGCTGAAGGTGCGCGGCTCTACAAAGGATATCCGCGCCGTCTACGCAGATTGATTCTACGCATATTTTGATGTGTATGCGAAACAGGTTCATTTTTTCATTTTTACAAGCAAGCAGAGCTTGCACCGTGCGAAATTCGGTATGCAAGCTCTGCTTTACATGACTGCTTTCAATACCATCAATTGACAAGAGCACACACGCCTGACAACGTCAGAAGAAGCTTGCGCCGTTCCGCTTCCGCCTTGCGGCAAAAGCTGCACTATGCAATCTCCTTCTTCCTTTTCAAATCGAACCCACGTTGTTGGGCTTCGATTTGATGGAGAGAATGCCAGTGTCAACCGAGGGTAAAAAAGAAAAAAATAAAACGTTCTCCGATGCCTAAAGGGGGCACGAGGCCCCTTACACCGGCGAACGCCTGCGAAGAAAATCAAAAACCAAATTACTGAAATAGTATACATTCATTGCACCTGATTGTCAAGATACCGCAATGAAAAAATACGTTCAAAAATGTCATGGACAGACGGCGCTGTCCATGACATTTTCAACAATTCATATTTGATAAAGCTCAGTAGAGCGGATCGTTCCAGTAGAAAGAGAAGTCCGCGGAGGTGTAGCCGAACTGCTCGCGCAGCTTTTCATAGCGCGGGTGCAGGATGAAGATATAGGCCTTGTCGTTGTAGTCGACATAGCGCCAGCGTCCGCCGGTCGGGTCGTCATAGACCGTGTCGTTCACCTCGCAGTTCGGGGCGGCGGCGCGCATCTGCTCTATCTGTTCCTTGGGCACGCGGTTGTTGCTGCCGACCCACAGGCGCTCAAGCTCGGTCAGGGAATAGAGCGGGGAGATATCCTCGAGGTCGACGATATAGGCAATGTCCAGATGGCGCAGCTTTTTAAGCCCGGAGAGCGGGGAGAGATCGGTGCAGAGCGTGGTCTGCATTTCGAGGTATTCAAGCTCGGTGCAGCTGGCGAGGGGGGTCGCGTCGCTCCAGTTATCCATCGCGAGGATGGCGACCTCAAGCTTCGGCATATAGGCGACGAAGGAAATATCGTCCAGCGCGTCGTTATGGCCGACGTCGAGATACTTGACGTCCGTGCAGTATTTGAGCGCTTCGGAATTGTATCGGTCGAGCATACCGCCGTGAGAGGGCTGCGAGGCAAGGATGCGCTCTACGTCCGTGCGCACACTGTAGGCGTCGCCGAACCAGACGCGCCAGATGACCTTGACGTCGGGATAAGCATCGCGGATGGCGGCCATGTCCTCATTGGAGACACCGCAGCTGTCCATGTCGACGCTGACAAGATTCGGCATACAGGCCATGGCCTGCATCACCTGCGCGCCGTCGTCATCGACCGGGATATGGCTGAGGTTAATGGTAGTGTCAACGGTGCTGAATTCCTTGCCGTAGAGCCAGAAGGTGTAGCTGACCGAAGCGTTCGGGCAGGCGTCCATGACGGCGCGGACGGAATCCCATCCGAGGTTTGAACGCTCGGAGCCGAGCTGGATGTCATTGACTTTCGGCAGGTAGGCGAGCGCCTGGAGCGTATCGGAAACAGCGGAGTCCGTCAGCGCGGAGAGGTCGAGGCTCTGCACGCTGTTGGAAAGCACCTGCCCATCGGGAAGCGTCACCGTGTATTTTACCTTGACGTCCGGGTGAGCCTGCGCCCACTGATAAATTTCATCGACGCAGGCGCTGCCGCTGAAATCGGCCTTCTGCAGCTCGGGCAGCTGGTCGAGCAGAGCGGTCTCACCGCTCTCAAGCGTTATCGTCAGGTCGGTCGTGCCCTCGATCTCTACCGCGCCGGCCTGAAATTTCACGGTCTTTGCGGGGAAGAGAGAGGAAGCGGGGTCGTCGCAGGCGGCAAGGAGCAGGAAAGCTGCGGCAAGGCAGATGATGCTGAGAAATTTTTTGAGCTTAGACATTGAATGATATCCTCCGGAAAATGGGTGCGCGGTGTGTCAGTACGGGCGGATGCAGAGACGGTCATTCCAGTAATAGGAAAAGTCCTCCTCATGGTAGCCAAACTGCTCGCGCAGCAGTGTATAGCGGGCGGCCTGCTGGGAATCGCCGAACTCGTTCGGTTCTTCGTCCACGCGCCAGCCGCCGTCTGTCGGATCAGCGACAGTAGAATTGACGACGCAGTTGGGGAGAAGTTCCTTTATCTTCTCGATCTGCTCAGGCGGGACAGGATCGTATTTGCCAATCCAGAGCCGCTCGAGCTGGGTCAGCCCGTAGAGCGGGGTAATGTCGGTGACGGCGAAGTTGTAGCATATGTTGAGGTGCTTGAGATTCTTGAGGTTCGCGAGGGGACGGAGGTCGTGGAGCCTTGAGGTCATGGCCTCCAGATACTCAAGCTTCGGGCAGTTTTCCAGCGGGTAGAAGTCCTCGACGAAGGTCATGCCGACGATAAGCACCTCAAGGTCTGGCATATAGGAGACGAAGTCTATCGTGTCAAGGTAATTGTTGTGCCCGAGGTCCATGTATTTTACCTTGGTGCAGTATTTGAGGGAGCGGGTCGTCTCGGTCGTCAGTTCCCCGGCCTTGCCGGGCATTGAGGCAAGGATGCGCTCAACATTGGTGCGCACGCTGTAATAGTCGCCGAACCAGACGCGCCAGACGACCTCCGTGTTCGGCAGGGAATCGCGCAGCTCTGCCATCTTCTCGTCGGAGACACCGGCAGTGTCCATGTCGAGGAAAGTGAGATTCGTCATGCAGGCGGTGATGAGCTTGAGGAGCCTGCCCTCGTCCTTTATGCTGACGTACTTGAGATCCATTTCCTCATCGCTGAGGTTGAAGGTCTTGCCGTAAATGGAAGACTCATAGTCTATGGCGGCCTGCGGGCAGGCGGTGTGCAGCTCGTTCATCTTTCCCCATGTGACGGGGCTTTCCTCCCAACTGCCGAGCGTGACCGTTTTGAGCTTGGTCAGTCTCTTGAGCTGCACGGCAGTCTCGTCAACAAGCGTATCAGTCAGACCGCGCAGGTCGATGCTCTCGATGTTGAGCGGATAGCTCTTGCCCATGATGACGCAGGGCTCCGGCGTCGGTTCGGGAGTGGGAGATACAGCCGGGGCCTCGGTGACGGCGGGATCATCCTTTGAGGAGCAGCCGGCGGCGAACAGGCAGAAGATCAGTGCTGCGGCAAGAACGATTATTATACGTTTTTTCATTTCCCGTAGACCTCTTTTCCGTACATGCCTTTGAACTGGGCAGGGGCCTCCTTATCGCAGAGCGGATCGAGCCAGTAGAAGCTGTATTCCTGATAGTTGTAGCCGAGCTGGTTCCTCAGAAGCTCGTATCTCGGTACCCAGTAATATTTCGGGATCTCCGGGTCATACCCGGTGTAGCGCCACGCCCCGCCGTGGGGGTCGTCGGTCGTGGTGTTGATGGTGCAGCCGGGAACGGCGGCCTTCATCGCGCTGACCTGCTTGTCAGGGACGGGCGTGTCACAGCCTATCCACAGGCGCTCAAGCTCAGTCAGCCCGTAGAGCGGGGATATATCCTTGATATTCGGGCACCCGGCGATGTTCAGGTGGTGCAGCCCGGTGCTGTTTTTGAGCGGGGAGATGTCGGCGATGTTGGTGGAGTTGAGCTCCAGGTACTCAAGCTTCGGGCAGCTTTCGAGCGGGGAGATATCCCTTACGGCGGTCATGGCGATTATGAGCACCTCAAGCTCAGGCATATTCCTGACAAAGTCGATGCTGGGCAGCTCGTCATTATGGCCGAGGTCAAGGTACTTGACCTTGGTGCAGTACTGAAGAACGCTCGCGTCATATATCATCCCGCCGACGGTCGGCTTGGAGGCGAGGATACGCTCAACGTCGGTGCGGACGCTGTAATTGGTGCCGAACCAGACGCGCCACACGACGTCTATATTCAGAAACTCCTCGCGTATTTTTGCAAGCGCTTCGTTGGAAACGCCGGTGTTGTCCATGTCAAGATATGTGCAGCGCGTCATAAGCGGGAGCACCTCGGCAAGCGCCGCTGCCTCGTCGCTTATCTGCGTTCCGCGGAAATCGAGAGAGGAAGCGCTGAGGTTTATTTCATGCCCGTATAGGGTGAGGCTGTAATCCAGCTCCGCATTCGGGCAGGCCTCGTGAATGGCACCGATGTCGGCGAGAGTGAGCGCGTCGCTCCCCGCGCTCTGTGCGCCGAGCTTTATGTGCGTGACCGCAGGCAGACAGGCGAGAGCCTCAGCTGTCTCAGCGGCGGCAGCATGGCCGAGAGATGACAGGTCAAGCTCCGCGGCGCTGTTATCGAGCACCGTGCCGTCCGGCAGCGTGACAGTATATTTCAGCTCAAGCAGCGGATGCGCCTGCCCCCATTCGGCAATCTCTTTCCAGCAGCTGCTTCCGCTGAAGTCGGCGCGCGTCAGGTACGAAAGACTGTCGAGCTTTGAGATGTCCTCACTCTGGATGACGGCGGTGAGCTCCGTCGTCTCCACCGGATATGTGCCGCAGGACAAAGTGACCTCGGCGGCCGGAGCCGGGCCGATAAGGGGCTTTACGTCGGAGGGCGCTTCATGGAACGGACCCGAGATGCACACGAGAACGAGCAGTGCCGTATATATAATTGCGGGAATGGCCTTAAGCCGGGATCTTAAACGCATCTTTGTCCTCCGCAGCTCTTTGTGTCTTGTGCGGCCGGATATGGGGTTTCCGGCCGGAGGTCATAACATTCCATTTGACCATGCTGCATTAAACATAAGTATATCATTGGATGGGAGTTATTTCAAGACGATTAGAGGAAAATACTTCCGCCGCGCGCCCGCCTGACGGCAAAACCCCGCAGACTGTCTGGTCTGCGGGGAATGATGAATTTTACTTAAGCCTGCTCACTTGAGCTTGCTGCCGGCGGAGGGCTTTCCGGAGGAAGCCGGAGCGGGAGTTTCAGCGTCGGAAAAAACGAGTTCCGCGCTCGTCAGGCGCTTGTTGTACCGCGCTATTTCGATTTCGTCCCAATCGCTGGCCGTACCGCCGTAATAGACGGTCTCCAGCTTCTGGCAGCGGTAGAAAGCGGCAGCGCCGATGCTCTCGACGGAGGACGGTATCGTGACGCTCTTGAGATTGGTGCAGAACTGGAAGCACTGCGCGCCGATATGGGTTACGCCTTCCTCAATGACCACGGCCTTGATATCGTCCCTGTATTTTACCCAAGGGGGAGTGTCGCCGGAATAATCCGGCATCTCGCCCTTGCCGGAGATAGTGAGCGTACCCTTCTTGTCGAGCGACTATGTGAGCTCATCCGATGCGGCGAGTGCCCCAATGCCGGGGAGCGACAGGAGCATGACTAAGACCAGGAGCGCGGAGAGAAGCTTTTTCATAATATTCCTCCATTGCAAAGTTTCCGCTTGATACCAACATTATAGTATATGTACCAGCCGCAAGTAAATAGGTGAGCGCTTGACAAGAGGCGGAGCGCGGAGTATAATCCGAGAAAAGCCCACAGAAACAATAGGAATTAAAGGACGGTGAAATAAATGCTGTGCTGCCAGTGTCGATGTTATGCAAGTGAAAATAGAATGAACGGTAAGGATAACACGGACGGGTGACGCGGCTCTGAACTGCCGCCGCGCCCGCCCGGGGCCTGTCATTGTCCGGTATGGACGCAGGACGGAAAGGACGCGGAGGATGTTCAAGGATCTTAGAGAAACCATAGAAGCATATAAAGCAAGGGACCCGGCGGCGCGCAGCTCATTGGAGGTGCTGCTGCTTTATCCGGGGATAAAGGCGGTGCTCAGCCACCGGCGCGCGCACTGGTGCCACATGCACGGGCTCAAATTCCTTGCCCGGCTCATCTCGCAGCGCAGCCGGCACCGCACCGGGATAGAGATACACCCCGGCGCGAAGATCGGCAAGCGCCTTGTCATTGACCACGGCATGGGCATCGTCATCGGCGAGACCGCCGAGATCGGCGACGACTGCCTTATATACCACGGTGTCACGCTCGGCGGCACGGGCAAGGACGTCGGCAAGCGGCACCCGACCATCGGCAATAACGTCCTCATCGGCACGGGCGCAAAGGTGCTCGGCCCGCTGAAGATAGGGGACAACAGCCGCGTTGCGGCAAATTCGGTCGTGCTGCGCGATATCCCGCCCGACAGCACCGCCGTCGGTGTTCCGGCAAAGGTCGTGCGCGTGGAGGGCAGGCGCGTGAACTTCGCGGGCGAGGTGGATCAGATACACGTCACCGACCCCGTGTGGCAGGAGCTCGCGGAGCTGAAAAAGCAGCTTGCGCAGTTAAATGCCCGTCTTGACGAAACCGCCCAAAAGGCATAAACCGTACCCCGCATACTTCTCAGAGAAAAGGGAGTGTGCGGGGCGTTGCTTTCTTAAGAAAGTTTTACCTGCCGGCGCCTTGACAAATGGATATCTCGGTGATATCATTTTGATATCAAATAAACGGAGGCGGGAAAAATGACAGAAAAGATAATTGATAATCATAAAAACGGCATGCCGGTCATGCTGGCGCTCATCCTCATCAACTACCTCTGCGGCCTGGGGCTTGAGCGCTTCGAGCAGAACAAGACCGCCCGTCTCATCCTGCTGCTCATCGCGCTGGCGGGCAGTCTCGGGATGCTCTTCTACTTCAAGTATGCAAATTTCGTGCTCAGCAGCATCAATGCCATCTTCGGCACCGGTTTTGCGCCCATTCAGGGCATCAGCGTACTGCCGCTGGGCATCAGCTTCTACACCTTCCAGACACTTTCCTACACCATCGACGTCTACCGCCGGGATGTAGAAACGGAGCATAACATCATTGATTTTGGTGCTTACGTCGTCATGTTCCCCCAGCTCATCGCCGGCCCCATCGTCAAGTACCGGGACGTCTCTGACCGTCTCCA
>ERZ773147.3053-NODE-3053-length-13436-cov-4.770869_pt1 | contig 13436 bp, 15 predicted proteins | sample MGYA00580851_ERZ773147 | MGnify/ENA primary metagenome ERZ773147 (study PRJEB29015, sample SAMEA2737818) | human gut metagenome | biome: human gut; feature: human-associated habitat; material: faeces | place: China | collected 2012 ... | reverse complement strand
GAAAAAGACGCGGCTGGCTGCCGCGCCTTAAACCGTAATTATTATTGTAGGAGGAAGCGTATATGGCAGATCATATTGCGGACTATTGCCGCTATCTGACCGAGGAGAAGTATGCCCAGACCAATACGCTGAACTCCTATGCCCGGGATCTGAACCAGTTCCAAAGCTGGCTTTTGAGCGAGGGTGTTGCCGATCTGAAAAAGGTCAAGAAGGAAAATGTCGGTAATTACCTGCAATACATGAGCAGTAAAGGAAAATCACCTGCCACTATTACCCGCTCCACCGCCTCGATCCGTTCCTTCTATAACTACCTGCTGCAGACTGGTCTGGTGAAAACAAATCCGGCCAAAGCGGTGACCGCCGCGAAGGTAGAGCGAAAATATCCGGAGATCCTGACCAGCAAGGAGGTCGAGCTGTTTCTGGAGCAGCCCAAATGCGTGGACGAAAAGGGCTTCCGGGATCATGCTATGCTGGAGCTGCTGTACGCCACCGGCATTCGCGTCTCAGAGCTGATCGGCCTGAACGTATCGGACGTGAACCTGACGGTGGGATTCATCCGCTGCACCAGCCACGGCAAGGAGCGCATCATACCGCTGTACGCTGCGGCTGTCAAGGCGCTGCGGGATTATATGGAAAATATCCGTCCCCGCATCATTTCAGATGAGAATGAACCGGCACTGTTCGTCAACATGAACGGCGACCGCATGAGCCGCCAGGGCTTCTGGAAGATCATCAAGTACTATCAGGAGAAGGCGGAGATCAGCAAGGATATCACGCCCCACACCCTGCGCCACAGCTTCGCGGTACATCTGCTGGAGAACGGTGCCGACCTGCGTTCTATTCAGGAGATGCTGGGACATGCGGATATTTCCTCCACCCAGATATACACCCATGTGATCCAGAAGCAGTTGAAGGACGTCTACAACAAGGCGCACCCCAGAGCGTAAGCAAGTACCGAAAGGCGGCCCTTGGCCGCCTTTTTGCATAAGGTGCGGTCCCGGTACGAATACTGCCCTTGGTCATTTTTCCTTGCACGGTACGGAAAAATGTGGTATACTGTTTCATTATCAGCATGAGAAAGGAGCACGCTCAATGCGAGTTATCGACCTGGAAAACATCAACAGCGCCATGCGGAATGAGACGCAGTTCGTCCTGCGCTGCGAGGAGGTCTTTCACGATAAGATCAGCGCGGCGGCGGCCTCGATCCTGTCCTCCCGTCAGGAGCGCCCTGTGGTGGCGCTGACAGGCCCTTCCGGCTCCGGAAAGACCACCACCGCCCTGCGGCTGGAGGACTATCTGAAGAACCTTGGCGTAAAGGTCTGCGTGATCCATATGGATAATTTCTTCCTGCCGCTGGACCGCCGTCCTCCTGAGCTGACGGACTGGGAATCCCCCTATTGCGTGGACGTGGACAGTCTGATCGGCTGCATCAGCCAGCTGATGGACGGCAAAGAGGTGGACATCCCCTGGTACGACTTCAAAAACGGCACCACCGGCGGCTATACCAAGATGCAGGGCTATACCGATGCCGTCATCATCGCCGAGGGCATCCACATGCTCAACCCGCTGATCTTCGATAAGATCCGCGGCGTGGCCAACGGCGTGTATGTGGCGCCCCGCACCCGTATCATCACCAATGACGACAGGATCGTCCGGCCGGAGCAGCTGCGTGTGGCCCGCCGCATGATCCGCGACTACAACACCCGCGGCCACAGCATCGCCGAAACGGTGGAGCGGGCGCAGAGCGTTGACCGGGGCGAGATCAATTATATCCAGCCCTACAAGGACAACGCCGCCATTCATATCGACACCTTCCACGACTACGAGCCGTGTATTCTGAGCAAGTACCTGAACGAGATCCCCTGCTTCCGGGAGGAGATGACGCCGGAATTCCTGGAGGATCACGGCCTGACCGACCTGATGAAGGTGGTTCGCGGCGTACCGCCGCTGCACTGCCCCTATGTACCCCATAACTCACTGGTGCGTGAGTTCGTAGGCGGCAGCTGCTACGAATATTGATCACAATTCTAAAGGAGTGACAGCAATGATCATTACCATCAGCCGTGAATTTGGCAGCGGCGGCCGTGAGCTGGGCAAGCGCTTGGCGGAGGCCATGCACATCCCCTGCTACGACCATCAGATCATCGAGATGATCGCCAAGGAGAACGGCCTGAACGCCGACTATGTGGCCAACGTAGGGGAGAAGTGCATCGAGGCGGCTTACCCCATGACCATCGGCCACCGTCTGGCCATGATGCCCGTTACCGTGATGGATCAGCCCATCCGCGTGGCGGTGGCCCAGCGGCAGCTGCTGGAGAAGTTCGCCCAGCAGGGGGACTGCGTTATCGTGGGCCGCTGTGCCGATGTGATCCTGAAGGACTACCATCCGCTGAACCTGTTTGTCTACGCGGAAATGGACGCCAAGGTGGAGCGCTGCATGAAGCGCGCCCCGGAGGGCGAGCATCTGACCCGCCCCGAGATGGAGAAGGCCATCCGCCGCATTGACAAGGAGCGCGCCCAGAACCACCTGATGTACGCCGACACCAAGTGGGGCACCAAGGAAGCTTACCACCTGTGCATCAACACCACCCACCGGGAGATCAAGCAGATGGTCCCCGCGCTGGCGCAGTTCTGCAAGGATTGGTTCGCCGCCGAGGAAGGCAGCCGCGTACAAAGGAGAACGCCATGAAGATCCGCTTCAACGACGATCCGAAGATCGTGGAGACGGTGCGGGAAGGGCTGCGGCGTAAGGACGGCTATTGTCCCTGCCGCTTGCAGCGGACACCAGAGAACATCTGCATGTGTCAGGAGTTCCGGGATCAGATCGCAGACCCAACTTTTGAAGGGTACTGCCACTGCCGCCTCTACTATAAAGAAAAATAACAGGAAAGCCTCCGCTGCGGCGGAGGCTTTCCTGCATATGAAAAGGAGTAGAGAAAGAACCGCCGCCCGTTTACCGCGGGCGGCGATCCTTTTACCGGGAAACTATGAAAACTGGAAACTGTCAGTTAGAGCGTAGCATGCAGCTTGACGGCACGCTTCTTACCATACAGGCAGCAGGCAACCACATAGGCGATAGCGCAAACCACACCGATGATGTAAGCGGGGGTCCAGGGAATGTTGAAGCCGATGTGAGCGTTGGCAATGTAGGTCACGCAGATGAAGGTGTAGAAGCCGCCGGGGATCATGGGCATCCAGGCAAACTTGCTCTTGCCGTTCTCGAACATCCATGCAGTGATGCACAGGAAGGCGAACAGGGACAGAGTCTGGTTGGCCCATGCGAAGTAACGCCACAGGATCATAAAGCCGTTGCTGTTGGTCTTGGCGAACACCAGAATGGCGATGACCAGAACGAAGACAGGCACAGCCAGCTTGATACGCTTGCCATTGGTGGACTGGTCGATGTGCATGGTCTCAGACAGGCTCAGACGCAGCGCACGCAGTGCCGTATCACCGGAGGTGATGGGCAGAACGATAACACCGAGCAGGGCGATGATGCCGCCCACGTTGCCCAGCAGGTACTTGCAGACCACGCCGACAGTGCTGGTGGCCAGAGTAGCGTCGGGCTCCTGCAGAGCCAGGTTGTACACGCCCATAGCACCGGCAGCCCAAACCATGGCGATGAAGCCTTCCAGCACCATCATGTTATAGAAGGTGTTGCGGCCCTGACGCTCGCTCTTCATGGTACGGGAGATGATAGCGGTCTGGGTGGAGTGGAAGCCGGACAGAATGCCGCAGGCAACCGTCACGAAGAAGATGGGCAGGAAGTGTCCGTTGGAGAAGTAGTCAGCATAGGTGAAGGTGCCAACCTCGCCGGTGGCGGCATTGGTCAGGTTCAGCACGGGAGCGGACCAGCTCTCCCAAACGTTGATCAGAGGCATCTTGGTAGCAAAGATACCGATGAACACGCCGACAGCGGAGAACAGCAGGATGGCGCCGAAGATGGGGTAGATCTTACCAATGATGGCGTCGATGGGGAACACGGTGGCGATCAGATAGTACAGGAAGATCACACCGTAGATGACCCAGGTGGAAACGGAAGTGGCCTTGCCGTCAAAGCCGAAGACCTGAGTGGCAGCGATGTCGCCGGGGGTGTAGATAAACACAGCGCCCACCAGCAGCAGCATCACGCACACAAACACGTTGTAGAACTTAAAAATGCCCTTGGTGGAGTACTTGCGGATCATCTCGGGCATCTGGGTGCCGCCGTCACGCAGGCAGATCATGCCGGAGAAATAGTCGTGCATAGCACCGCCGATGATGTTGCCGATAGGAATGGTCAGGAACGCGATGGGCCCGAACAGGATGCCCTGGATCGGCCCGATGATGGGGCCGGTACCTGCGATGTTCAGCAGGTTGATCAGGCTGTTCTTCCAGCCGCGCATGGGAACGAAGTCCACGCTATCCTCTTTCGTATAGGCGGGGGTCTTCCGGTCGTCAGGGCCAAAGACCTTTTCGCAGAACCGTCCGTACAGGGCGGCACCGCCGATGAGGATCACGAGACCAATAATGAATGTAGTCATAATCTCATACTCCTTTTTACCGTTTTTTTCTCCAAAGTTCCCGGACAATTCTGGATTTGATGGCACTAGTATAACAGAAAATTCATATAATGCACGTCAAGAAAACGTTTCCAGTCATAAATTGTTCATAAATAAAATGCCATTTTTCGACAAGAAACTCCCCATCCAAGGGGGAGTTAATCATCATAGGAAACAAACTTTTTTTCTTGTTAAAAAATAGACATATTCACTCGAGCGCATGAATATTACAATGCATAATGGTACTCATGCGAGCCTCTAATGGTACGCTTATTTCTCCTATCGATGACGGCGGCGTTTGATGGAGAATCCGAACACCAGACCGCAAAGTCCGCCCACAATATGCGTCAATCGAGAGACGTTGTCGGCAGTGGTCAGACTGTCTATCAGCTCACCGCCCAGGTAGAAAATGACCACCAGGATCAGGGTGATGGGGATGCCTTCCTTGCCCATCTCGGTAAAGGAGGACAGCACGATCATCATGAATACCACGCCGCTGGCGCCCAGCAGAACGGTGGTGGGGAAGAAGATGAACTGCACCAGTCCCGTTACCAGCGCCGTTATGGCGATGCACAACGCCGTGGTCTTATGGCCGTATTTTTCCTCGATCCCCGGCCCCACCAGCAGGAGCAGCAGCATATTTCCCATGTAATGCTCATATCCGGCGTGGCCCAGAACATGGCCGAAAAAGCGCACATAGGTCAGCGGATCGGACAGGGAGGAGCGGTATACGCTGAAAAACCGGTAGGTAGTGGCATCGTTGGTCAGTGTTCCCAATACCAGCGCCAGCAGAGACAGCAGCGCAAAGCTTAAAATCACCGGCGCGTTGAACCGAATCACAAGGCGTCGTTTCAATGGAAATTCCTCTTTTCTCTTTTCAAATCGTAATGAAGTCATTATAATAGATACATTGAACTTTGTAAACGGGAGGTTTCCCTATGAAGAAGATGAAACGATGGGTAAAGGTACTACTATGCATCGTGCTGGCACTGGTGCTGGTAGTGGGCGCGTATGTGACGTATGTGTTCATTGACTATCACCGCATCGGCGACATGGATCTGACACCGGAGGGCGATGCCGCCGTGACGGAGCTGGCAGCAGGGAAGCGCTATACCGTCCTCTCCTACAACATCGGCTTCGGCGCTTATGAGGATGACTACGGCTTTTTCATGGACGGCGGGACGGAGTCCTGGGCCTGGAGCAAGGAGCGGCTGACGGCCAATGTGGACGCCATCGCGGGCTTCCTGGCCCGGCAGCAGGCGGACTTCTATCTGCTTCAGGAGGTGGATATCGACTCCACCCGCAGCTACCATGTGGACGAGCGGCAGTCCATCTGTCAGGCCCTGGCCGGCATGAGCCATGTGTTTGCCCAGAATTATGACTCGCCCTTTCTGATGTACCCTCTCACACAGCCTCACGGCGCGTCCCGCTCCGGCTTGCTGACATTTTCCGCGGCCTCCATTTCCTCCGCTAGGCGGGTAGAGCTGCCCATCGAGAACAGCGTCATGAAGCTGCTAGACCTGGATCGGTGCTATTCCGTCAGCCGGATACCGGTGAATGGAAGTAAAGAGCTTATCCTTTACAATCTTCATCTTTCCGCCTATACCTCCGATGGCACCATTGCCACCGAGCAGCTGAAGCTGCTGCTGGCGGATATGCAGGCGGAATATGAGGCCGGTAACTGGTGCGTGGCCGGCGGCGACTTCAATAAGGATCTGCTGGGCGATTCCGCCCAATACTTTGGGGAAGCGGATCAGGCATACTCCTGGGCGCAGCCGATCCCGGACGGCATATTCGACGGCTATGATATCACGCTGGTAGCTCCAGTGGACGAGAGTGATCCGGTGCCTAGCTGCCGTAATGCTGACAGCGCTTATCACGAGGGGCAGTATGTGCTGACGGTGGACGGCTTCATGGTGTCAAAGAATGTTGCGGTGGAAAGCGCCGGGGTGATCGATACCGGCTTCCGGTGGTCGGATCACAATCCGGTAAAAATGACATTTACGCTGCGATAAAAGCAGATGAAGAAAAAATTCCCTCTGTGAACAGGAGTCATGGTACTCTCAGTCACAGAGGGAATTTTGCTTATTTTTTCTTGCTATTCTTATTCTTTTCCGCCAGCGGGCCTTTGCCGTTGATAGCGCGATATTGGTTCAGCTTATCCACCCGCGCCTGACGCTTTTTGGCCTTTTCCTTCTCCTTGGCCTTCTTGATGGCGGCCTCCTGATCCTGCTTTTTCTTCTTCCAATACTGCTCTTTTTCGTAGTTTTCTACGTCTTTTTTGTACTTTTCCGGGTGCCGTGCCCAGTCGATCCGCAGCACGGTCAGGGAAATGATCAGAACAGCGCCTACGGCGATCAGGCCGTAAAACAGGAACGAATAGAAACCATCCATAGAAAGAGCCTCCCACATAAATCAATAAATACAGTATACCGTAAATCGGCCGCAAAGGCAAGAATTGTTTTTCTCCATGGAAAATCACGGAAAAAATTGTAGTTTTAGTTGTTTTTGAAAAAGCAAGAGTGTATAATAAGCGGGTAAAATGTGATGAAGCAGAAGGAAAGAAAATAAAACTTCGGAGGAACAAAAACATGTTTACTACTTTCAAAGAAATGGAAGCCTATGTGCTGGGCCAGAACCTGAAAAAGCGTATCGCCCTGGCCAATGCCCATGACGAACCCGCCCTGAGCGCCGTCGTCCATGCCAAGCGCAAGGGCGTGGTGGAAGGCACCCTGATCGGCAAGAAGGACATGATCATCGACATGCTCCACGAGATGGGCGAGAGCGAGGCCGATTATGAGATCGTGGACTTCGACGGCGAGGAACTGGAAGCCGCCAAGATCGCCGTCAAGCTGGTGAAGGAAGGAAAGGCCGATATCCCCATGAAGGGCATCCTGCAGACCTCCAGCTTTGCCAAGGCCATTCTGAACCGCGAGACCGGCCTGATCCCCGAGGGCGCACGCCGTCTGGTAAGCCAGGTGGGTATGTTCGAGTATGAGGGCCGCTTCGTCATGATCACCGACGCCGCCATCAACATCGCTCCCGATGTGGAGACCCAGATCGGCATCGTGGAGAACGCCCTGCCCGTGGCCAAGGCCCTGGGCAACGACTGCCCCAAGGTAGCCGTCCTGTCCGCCGTGGAGAACGTCACCGAGAAGATGCCCTCCACCGTCAGCGCCGCCGCCATCAAGGAGCGGGGCATCCCCGGCTGCGTGGTCACCGGCCCTCTGGCTCTGGATGGCGCCATCTCGATGGAGTCTGTGAAGCATAAGGCCATCAAGGATCCTGTCGCCGGTCAGGCCGACATCCTGCTGGTGCCCTTCATTGAGATCGGCAACGTACTGTATAAGGCCGTGACCTACATCGCCGGCAAGACCGTGGCCAGCACCATCTGCGGCGCTTCCTGCCCCGTGATCATCACCAGCCGCGCCGACAGCCCCGACAGCAAGTATTATTCCATCCTGCTGGCAGTTCTGCGCTGCCTGAAGGCGTAAGCTTCGATTCAACAAAATTTTGCCCGGTGGACTTGTCATCCACCGGGCATTTTTGTATAATGAGAGGGAAGGGGAACGCATCCCCACAGGAGGCAGGCAACATGCGCTATCTGAAATCCTTTTCTTTTCCTGACCGCGACAGGGAAGATCTGTACTTTGCGCAGGAAACCGCCAAAAACCGGCGTACCTGCTATACGACCAAGTATCCGTTTCATGTCTTTTGTCTCCGTCAGTTGCCGAAGCTGCAATTCGCGCCGCTGACGATCCTGTACGGCGGAAACGGCAGCGGCAAGACCACCATGCTGAATCTGATCGCGGAAAAGCTGCGTCTCCAGCGGGGTGCGGTGTTCAATCGCAGCGACTTTTACGAGGACTATCTGGACCTGTGCCGGTATCGTTTATCCGGCGGGCAATCCATACCGGAGGGCAGCCGGATCATCACCAGCGACGATGTGTTCGACTATCTGCTGGAGATCCGATCCATCAACGATGAGATCGACAAGGAGCGCGCACACCTGCTTGACCAGTACCATCGGGATCGCTGGGAGCCGTACCATCTGAAGGGCTTGTCCGATTACCGCGAATTCTGCCGGCGAAGCGACGCCAAAAGCGCCTCACAATCCGAATATGTCCGCAGACAGCTGGCTGCCAACGTGCCGGAGCGTTCCAATGGTGAAAGTGCGTTATCATATTTTACGGAGTCCATTCAGGAGCATGCGCTGTATTTGCTGGATGAACCGGAAAACAGCCTGTCAGCGGCACGGCAAATAGATCTGAAGCGGTTCCTTGAGGATTCTATGCGTTTCTTCGGCTGTCAGTTTATCATTTCCACACATTCGCCGTTTTTGCTGTCCATGCGGGATGCGCGGATCTATGACCTGGACGCTGATCCGGTGCAGACGAAACCGTGGACAGCGCTGGAAAACGTTCGCTTGTATTTTGATTTCTTCCAGGAGCATGCACCGGAGTTCAGAACGTAAATCCCACATACGACGGCACATCCAGTAAATTTGTAATTCCCCTCCACTCGATTCAACAAAATTTTTATTTTGTTGAATCGCCAGTTCATAAACAAAACGGCCTCTCGCCGTTTCTCCTCTGGTGCACCCACTATGATGCCGCATGGCGGCAGCGTTTGCACCGATGAACTGTCGATGCTGCTGGCCTCGCTTCATGCTCGGCCCCTGTCAACAAAAGGACAAAAATATGGCAATTGATTACCGTTCACAATCTCCGCGAATTCTGGCGGACTTTCTCAGCTATCACGAGACCATCAAGGCGCACTCTCAGCGCACGGTGGATGAATACTTTCTTGATCTGCGGAATTTCTTCCGTTATATCAAACAGCTGCGGGACACGGCGCTGCGGGACACGCCCCTTGACCAGATCGACATCATGGATGTTGACCTGCCGCTGATCCGCTCCATTACCCTGTCGGATATCTACGGCTATATGACCTATCTTAGCCGGGATCGTGTGCAGCATCAGAATTGTGAAAATTCTAACAAAGGACTGAACGCTGCTTCCCGTGCACGAAAATTGGCTACGATCCGGTCGTTTTTCAATTATTTGTGCAATAAAGTGCACCTTTTGGAGGAAAATCCCTGTAAGGATATCGATTCCCCCAAGCAGATGAAGTCCCTCCCCCGCTACCTGACACTGGAGGACTCCCTCTCTCTGCTGGACGCTGTGGACGGCAAGCATAAAGAGCGGGATTTCTGCATCATAACGCTGTTTCTGAACTGCGGACTGCGTATTTCTGAGTTGATCGGTCTGAATCTCAGCGATATCCAGGATGACGCCATGCGGGTGCTGGGCAAAGGCAATAAGGTTCGGGTGGTGTATCTCAACGACGCCTGCAAGGACGCGCTGGTACGGTATCTGGCGGTGCGTCATCCCATCAGCGGCAAGGACCGGGACGCGCTGTTTCTTTCGGAGCGGGACCAGCGGATCAGCCGCGCTATGGTACACTCGCTGGTGAAAAAGCATCTGGCCATGGCAGGTCTGGACAGCACACAGTATTCCAGCCATAAACTGCGGCATACGGCGGCCACGCTGATGCTGCAAAACGGCGTGGATGTGAAGGCGGTGCAGGAGGTTCTGGGCCACGAACACCTGAACACCACAGAAATTTATACCCACATCGACAACGAATCCCTGCGTGTAGCTGCAAAGGCAAATCCCTTGTCACATGTGAAGATGAAAGGAAAAATCAACGATGCAGACGATAAAAACAAGGCGGAGTAAACTCCGCCTTGTTTTTATGCTTCCGGATAGTAGCCTAAAATGTGCAGCACTCGGTATTGCTGATAATTATAGCTGCTCAAGGGGCGGCAGTTGGCATCATAGCTGTGTGCGGCGATCTGAATACCGGACGCTTCTCCGCTGCCGTCATTGGCAATGACAACGGGAGAATGCTGAAACACCTCGCCCTGAAAAATCAGCTGGATGACGTCGCCCGGCTCCGCTATGGCCAGTCCCTGCGTCACCATACAGACCGGCCCCGGTGAGACCTCCCGCCGTACCAGAAAGTTGTGGAGATATTCCACACCTGTCCAGGCAGGGGCCTTATCGTCGGCACTGATGTAGTACCAGCCAAAGGTGGGCGTATAGTTCATGACGCCGGTACCGGCATAGATGCACTGGGAGGCAAAGTTGGTGCAGTCACCGCCGATGGTCTCATAATCATAAAAGTCCGGATTGCGGCCATAGGCCCAATACCGGGCGTAAGCTTCAGCTTCTTCCCGGCGATATGGCAGCAATTCCATGTCTCTCCCCTCCCTGCTCTTATTTTATGTAGACGGTTTGCCTGCCGTTCACAAGCGCTGAAAATGTTTTTCTGATTTTTCCCCACTTTTTTTCGCTGTTCATTGACTTCAGCAGGCAAATGCATTAACATAGCATGTGGAATAATTGAATTGGAGGTTTCTCAATGAATACGGCAGAACTTTCCAGCGTATGCAAGCAGGTGCGCCGTGACATCATCACCATGATCGCCAACGCAGGCAGCGGCCATCCCGGCGGCTCCCTGTCCATGGTGGAGCTGATGACCAGCGTATTCTACAACCACATGCGCATTGATCCCAAGAATCCCAAAAATCCCAACCGTGACCGCTTTGTGCTGAGCAAGGGCCACGCCGCCCCCTGCTATTACGCGGTTCTGGCGGAGCTGGGCTTCATCAGCCGCGACGAGTTTACCAACTTCCGTCAGCTCCACAGCATCCTGCAGGGCCATCCCGACTGCAAGAAGGTCCCCGGTGTGGACGCTTCCACCGGCTCTCTGGGCCAGGGTTGCTCCATCGCGGTGGGCATGGCGCTGGGCGCCAAGCAACTGAAGAAGGACACCAAGGTCTATACCATCCTGGGCGACGGCGAGTGCCAGGAAGGTCAGATCTGGGAGTCTTTTATGGCGGCCAACCACTATAAGCTGGACAATCTGACCGTCATCATCGACAACAACGGCCTGCAGATCGACGGCAGCAATGACGAGGTCATGAGTCTGGGCGACCTGCCCGCCAAGCTGCGGGCCTTCGGCTTTGATTTCTATGAGATCGACGGTCACGATCTGGACGCCATTGAGGCGGCACTCAGCGCACCGGTGGTTCCCGGCAAGCCTCGCTGCATTCTGGCGCACACCGTCAAGGGCAAGGGCGTGTCCTACATGGAAAATCAGGCCGGCTGGCACGGCAAGGCGCCCAATGCGGAGCAGCGTGACCAGGCATTGAAGGAATTGGAGGGCTGAGACATGAGTGAAAAGATCGCGACCCGTGAATCCTACGGTAAGGCGCTGGTAGATCTGGGCAACCAGAACGATAAGGTAGTGGTGTTGGACGCTGATCTGGCTGGCGCCACCATGACCAAGTATTTCAAGGCGGCCCATCCTGACCGCTTCTATGACTGTGGCATTGCCGAGGCCAACATGATGAATATCGGCGCGGGCCTGTCCACCATGGGCCTTATCCCCTTCTGCTCCACCTTCGCCATGTTCGGCGCGGGACGTGCCTACGAGCAGATCCGCAATTCCATCGCCTATCCCAAGTTCAATGTGAAGATCTGCTGCTCTCACGCCGGTGTTTCCGTTGGTGAGGATGGCGGCAGCCATCAGGCTATTGAGGATATCGGCCTGATGCGCATGATCCCCGGCATGACCGTTATCGTCCCCGCCGACGCCAACGAGGCCCGCAAGGCCACTTTCGCGCTGGCAGAGTTCCAGGGTCCCGTGTATATGCGTCTGGCCCGTCTGGCCACCCCCGTGTTCGAGGAGGACTATCCCTTCGAGATTGGCAAGGCTAATGTCCTGCGGGAGGGCAAGGACGCAGCGGTGTTCGCCTGCGGCCTGATGGTCAACGAAACCCTGGAGGCTGCCAAGCTGCTGGCCGCCGAGGGCATTGAGATCACCGTTATCAACATGCACACCATCAAGCCCTTGGATGCTGAGTGCGTGGTGAAGTACGCCGAGAAGTGCGGCAACGTCGTTACCGTGGAGGAGCACAGCGTCATTGGCGGTCTGGGCGACGCGGTGGCCGATGCGCTGATGGGCAAGGTCTGCTGCAAGTTCAAGAAAATCGGCATCAACGATCAGTTCGGCCAGTCCGGCAAGGCGGCCGATGTGCTGCGGGAGTACGGCCTGACTGCCGATCAGATCGCAGCCAGCATCAAGGAAACACTGTAATATATATTCACTTTACAGTTAAGAAAAGGAGCGCTTTATATGGATATTACTTCCCTGCTGGGGAATGTTATGGATAAGGACATGCTGGAAAAGCTCAGCAAGTCTGCGAAGGTCAGCACCACCGACGTGTCCAACGTGCTGAAGAACGCTGCGCCCTCTGTGATGAAGCATCTGGACGGCGACAGTGATGTGGCCAAGGCCGTCAAGAAGCTGCTGGGCAGCGATGAGGTGGAGAAGATCGCCAAAAAGGTCGGCATCAGCGGCGACAGCGTCAAGGACATCCTGAACAAGGCCGTCCCTATGCTGAAGGAACTGCTGAGCAAGCAGGGCGGTAATGTGTCCGACATGCTGGGCGGTATTGCCGGCAAGCTGTTCAAGTGAGGTGACGGGCGATGACACCGAAATGCCCCTATTGCTCCGGCGAAATGCGGCCGGGCGTGCTTCGGACAGCACAGAGTGCCGGTGTCTGCTTCGAGCCGACGCCGGGTCTCAGCGATACCGTTGACCTGGCCGGGCCGTATGTGTTCCGCCGGGACATCCAGCTTCAGGCGTTCGGCTGCCTCAAGTGCCGGGCCATTGTCCTGCGTTATGAGGATGACGTGTGATAAACCAAAAAAATATCCGGTGCCCTTGCACCGGATATTTTTTATGTTTTCTAATAGGGATAAGCTTATGCCTTGCCAGCGCAGCCCAGCACGTCCACCAGCTTGTGGCGTACCAGCTCCTTGA
>ERZ773147.3041-NODE-3041-length-13483-cov-3.035076_pt1 | contig 13483 bp, 7 predicted proteins | sample MGYA00580851_ERZ773147 | MGnify/ENA primary metagenome ERZ773147 (study PRJEB29015, sample SAMEA2737818) | human gut metagenome | biome: human gut; feature: human-associated habitat; material: faeces | place: China | collected 2012 ... | reverse complement strand
TTATTTTTAATTTTATATATTGTATAATAAGATAAAATTAAAAGATTTAGAGGATATATTAATGAAGATACTATTACGAATTAAATTTATCTGTTATGTTTTATATTATTATTTTTATACTAATCTACATCTTATGATTAATTTAACACTTACCATAATTATTATAACCGTAACACCTAATATTCTTTTAAAAATTGTGGCACCAATACCTATATTACTAATATTCAATTTTGTTATTTTTCCAATAAAAAAGTATGGAACTCATTTGCAGCTAATTAAGTCAGGAAAAACTTATGAATTAACTATGTGTGGAAAAATAAAAGATTTATCTAAAGAGGAAATACAACATCATTTCTTAAATAGTCTTGAAGAAGTTATTGATAACCCTTCTATCTTTCAATTAAAGAGCAAAATTCGTGTCCACACACATGGTTTGTTTGCAACTAAACTTTTTGAGGCTTTATACAAAGCGCATAACATTGATTACAACAGCAAATTATGGCGTGAAGGGATCGCCAATGGTTTTTTTGAATTAGAGCAATTTAAAATTGAGATTTATAAGAAGAAGGGCAAAAATATTATGATTGCTGGAAATTATGGATACAGTGTTATATTAAAAGATGAAAAACTAATTCAGGCTCTTAAGCACATAGAAAGATCCATTGATTATTATGACATAATTTTACCTCCTGATGTATTTAGAGTAACCAAAAATACATAGTATAAAATCAATCTGCTTAAATTAATCATTTTTAATTTGATTTTCAGTCAGGGGACTGCACTATACTCTTACTGATTAACACAAGAATGAAAGAAAACGGTATCATTTCGAAAAAGTATTTGGCTGCCATTTGAAAAGGCGCTGTACGGCATAAACCTGACAGCGCCTTTCTAATCGTTTCATAAATCACTTTGTAATTTCTTAAATATAGTAAACCAAAGTTATTATTTTTCTTTATCTATTGTAATTTTTCCTTATTTCGTTATTTCATGTAACTATTTCTCAGCACGCTATTCTCTCATAGATTTTATCAATTTCGTCCTGAAATTTAAAAATAATCTCTATATCGTGATTCCTATCCACTAATACCTTCTCAATGAAAGCATCGGCTATATCTGACGTAAGTATTTTTTCTTCCTTGTATTTTTCAACCAATCCAGCATATTCTGAACTAAATATAAAATTATCTTCATTATGCCTGTTAATATCATCTTCTATTTCAGCAATACGTTTATCCAATACGTCTATTTGCTTTGTCAGATCATCTTTTCTTTTCATATATTCCTTTTTTGTAAGCTGCTCTGATTTATATTTCTCATACAATTCCATCTTTTGACAACTTATTAAGTCAACAGATTTATGAAGACATGCCATTTCTTCATGCCGATCAGTTATATTACTCTTTAAAGACTTTTTAATGTTTCTTTCACTATCCAAAAATAAGTATATATTAAACTGTAATGCTTTAAAAACCGCTGCCTCCAAAACTGATGTCTGAATAGGTTTCGTAGTACAGACCGAAAAGGGATTTTCCCGTTTGTCCAAGCAAACGTAAACATCATAATTATATTCTAATCTTCTAGTCATGCCACAACCACATTCTGTACAATAAACCTTTTTATATAGTGCAGAAACTCTTTGCCGTTTGGTTTTTTTATGGCCAGCCTTTTCAGCTCTATCATCAAGCCAGTCATTCACACTATCAAACTGCTCTGTCCTGATAATGGCTAGCTGCCTATTCGGAACCAAAACTTGCTGATCCCGTTTAATAACACGAGTCTTCTTTGTACCCAAAGAACAGCTCTCCACTGTATGACGCACAGAATATCCTAAATAGGTTTTATTCCTTGCTATTTTAAGGATCGTTGCTCTATTCCATACAGATTTTTTACTAACCTTACTCAACTTCACTCCATACCTACTCGTTAAATAAATACTGGGGGGTTCTATCTTCTTTTCTGCCAGGAAGCAGATGATGTATTTATAACTTTTTCTCTGTTCCAAAAAATCCATTATCATCTGAACAACCGTAGCAGCTTCCCAATCTACTTCATATTCACGTTCCTTGGTATACCGATATCCATAAGTTGGTATCGGTCCATTATGCTTTCCCTGTTTGGCCTCTTCCATTTTGATTTTTTTATGCGCATATGAAAGCTGCATTGGATATATACCATTAATCAAATTTTTAAACTTATTTTCAAAGTCCAAACCATACGGATAGTCATTACTATCGTAATCGTCATTTACCGCAATATAGCGCACTTCCAAAAATGGGAATATTTTCTCTAAATAATTTACCGTATCAATAGTATCACGTCCCAAACGTGAAAAATCTTTAGTTACTACAACGATCTTATTGCCATATAAACTTCTAATTTTTTCCATCATTCTCTGGAAATCAGGACGTTCAAAATTCGCCCCTGTGTAGCCATCGTCAATAAACTCCTTTACTTCATAATCTGAAAATTCGTCCTTCTCTTTTTGGAAACGCTGCAATAATCTTCGTTGATTCCCAATGCTGCAGCTCTCATCGTCCCCATCCTCCTTTGAAAGACGTTCATAGAAAAACAAATATTTTTTTATCATTATCATACCACCTCGCATTCTACATCTATGTTAAATATGTCTTTAAATTTAAAGATAACCTCAATAGACGTTTTATCTACAACCCTAACTTCCGCAATCAATTCATCAATCACCTCTGCGGTGATACAAATATTTCCATGAATATCCAGTAAACTCGAAATCCATTTATTCTTCATAGAATACTTCCGGACTGCATCATTAAGTTCCATATCCAGCTTTCCTTTTTTCTCGATCAACTCTTCTCTTTGTTCTGAATACTGATTTTTAATTTGAAGATATTCTCTTTTATCCAAAAGTCCACCGACATAATCTTCATATATCTGCTGTTGTTTTACCGTTATTCTCTGCAACTCATCATCTGCTATTGCCATATTCTGTTGAAATTCCCTCTTTAGTTTAGTTAGAAATATGCCTTTTTTATATAACTTTCTTTCCTTCATTGCAGCTTTTACCCATCTATCCAAGAGAACTGTTACAGCTTTCAGAATATATTTTTCATTGACAAATTGAGCTTTACAGATACTTGGAGCTATATCATGTCCTGGGCAATGATACTCAAATCCCAACCCTTTTTTGGTCTTATACCTGTGTTGGCTCATATTTCTTCCACAAATACCACAGATTATTTTTCCGCCAAACAATCCAAGTTTCTTGTCGTTCTCTCGATTAAAATTATTTACCCACGCCTGTTTCGCAAGCTCCTGTGCTTCATCGTAAACTGATTGTCCAATGATACGCGGCAAAACGTTCTCATCTATGATCCACTCTTGCCGAGGGACCCTTCTGATTTTTTGGTTTTTGTAATAACTCTGCTCTGTTTTATGAGTTACCAGGCACCCTATGTAGGCCGGATTCTGAATTATTTTTGATATTGTATTACCAGTCCATAAATATTTCTCGGGATTCTTTTCTACCTTGTCTTGTTTTCCGTGTTTTATAAGATAATATGCTTGCGGACAGGGAATTCTCTCTTCATTAAGTTGCTTTGCCAGCCTAAAATATGTATATCCTTCTAAGACAAACATATTAAAAATGCGTATCAATACAACTGCGGCCTCATCATCACGGACAAGTATCTTACTGTTTTTTTGAGAACGTGCAAATCCATACGGTGGTCTTGCTCCCCAAAACTCTCCGCTTCCTCGATTCAGTTCATGAGCCTGTGACAACTTTTTCGATGCGACCCGAGCATAATACTCATTTGCCAGATGTTTAATAATATAAATCATCCTGTCTTTGCTACAGCGCGGATCTGCGCTGTCATATGCATCATCAATACTGATAAATCTTACGTCGAGGGAAGGAAACACAACTTCCAGAAGTTCAAGAGCCTCCAGGGAGTTTCTTCCAAACCGGCTGAAATCCTTGACGATGACTGCATTGATCTTCCCGCGTTTGATATCTTGAAGCAATTCATTAAATCCGGGACGGTCGAATGTTGTTCCTGAAATGCCATCATCATAATATTCTCCCGCCAGTAAGCCGTCCTGTATATTTTTCCTGATAAAATCCCGGTTCCTCTGAAGTTGATGTATAATAGAATCATCAATACCCACTTTGTTGCTTTTCACTGATAATCTTGCGTAGGATGCCCATCGGTTCTCTCTAAAAACAGGAGCTGATCTTTCTGCTTTAGAACTTTTTCTACTTGTTCTAGCCACACAAAACACCTCCTTCTCCTATTTGATTCAAGAAGCCTTGCATTTTGGCGTTGGGCAGTTCGTAATGAATCTGTTTGATCTTTTCTATTACTTGCCTGTATTCGTCTTCAAACCAGAATGTCACTTCCAGATTTCCCTGGGCCGTAACCTGTATGTCTTTAATAAAGCTGACCACCAGTTTTCGGTCGAGTTCCTTGATCTGACCAAATTTCAGAAAATGTTCAATCCAGTTATTCTGTCCACAGATATTTCGGAATATATTTCTGCTCTCCTCTTCCTGATTTTCCATCAACTGTTCCAATTCTCCACAGCGCTCTGAATACTTTTTTTCATCTGCAGATACTCCTCTTTAGTAAGAATTCCCTCTTGGAAACTTTCGTAAAGAGACGTAGACAGTTTCAGATTCCATTGGTACTCCTTTTTTAACATTTCCATCCGGTTACTTTCTTTTTCAACTTTGCGGTCAGAAAACGGAATTGTCTCCACATATTGTAAAATTGACTTCAAGTTTACCATCATAGAAATTTGGTGTCGGATCAGCAGAAGCATACTTTTTTTAAGCTTTGCTTCAGATACACGGTGTGGTGAAGAACACTGCTCTTTATGATCCCTATTTGTTGAGCACACATAGTATCCGTATTCCTTCCCATTATACTTTGCAGGTTTTCTCACAAGTGACTGATGGCAGTCCGCACATTCAAGAATACCCGAAAAAAGGTAAACCGTATCCTGCCCTGGCGCAGTCCGCGTGTCTTTTTCCAAAAGATGATTAACAATCATAAAATCAATCCAGCTTACAATTGGCGGAATAGCCCCCTCCACAATGTCCCACTCTTCCTCAGTCTTATATATTGTTTTATGTACCTTAAAATTGGGAGTTGTGGTTTTTCCCTGAACCAATATTCCCACGTAGGCAATATTACATAGTATCCGCCCCACCGCCACTGCCGTCCAATGGCTGCGCTCATACAATTTGAAGGTTGTTTTATATGGGATACCTTGTGACACCTTGTAATCTGCAGGCGGCAAAAATCCAAGGCTATCCAATCTCCTGGCTATGGCATCCTGGCTAAGACCGCATATTTTCCATGCAAAAATGTCCCGAACCACCCCAGAAGCAATAGGGTCGAGGATCAGCCTGTGACGGTCTTCCGGGTCTTTTTGGTAGCCATAATATGCATATGCCCCAACAAAAAGCCCCTGCTCACGCATAGCTTTTAATGTGTTCCGGATACTGATGCTTGTATTTGCCGGGTAACTCTCATTTAGTAAACTTTTAATGGGTAAAGTCAGAAAATCCTGTTTACAGGATTCATCGTCACTGTCATAGTTATCATCGATTGCTACGAAACGGATCCCCCACTCAGGGAACCGGCGTTGGACATACCGCAGCACTTCCGTAAAGTCTCTTCCCAATCGGCTCAAGTCCTTCACTATAATACAGTCGATCATGCCCTTCTTGATCAATTCCAGCAAATTCTGAAAACCTGGGCGCTTGAAATTAGTACCGCTATATCCATCATCAATCTCCTCACCGACCAATTGGATTTCTGGATGATTTTCCTTATAACGGTTAACTATGACTCTTTGATTTTTGATACTGTCACTCTCGATTTGATCGCCATCTTCTACCGATAGGCGCAGATAAGAGTACGTTCGAAAGATATGATTATACTTTTTAAACATAAAAACAGCTCCTAACCACTTATTAGTCAGCTGTATGACCCTCCTGAAACGGACGGCTATACACCAAATAAGTAGCAGGAACCTGCTTAATCTTTAGTTCTATTCCGCCTTTATTCTACCATGATCCAAATCAGTTGTCCATACCATCTAACATAATCACCTACTTTTTATTTTTTCTCATTTGTGTTCTTATTCAAATCTCTGCTTTTTCCACTAAATTTTCGATAATATCAGATAGTGTTTTCCCTGTATTTGAATAAGCAACTTTTATTTTCATATTTCCCACCCGAAAAAAATATGGATTGATTCCACTTTCCAACAGCATTTTAATGCGCTTTTCTTTGGGCTGGGAAGTATCAACTCTTATACTGTTCAAATCCACCAATGTATTTGGATCCATCTGATCTATACTTATATTTTGTAATTCTTCTAATTCTTCAACGGTCAGCATTTTTAACTCCTATTAACTTATAATAAGCACAATTACAAAGACAATAATTGAATTAAACATAAATGCCAAGTCAATTAGAAAAAAATGGGCCACCAATATATGTATTCTTTCATCTTGTTCTCCTTTAATGCCAAAAATGTCATGATCATAACATATCATTATCCAGTTATTATTTTCCGCTTGCAGTAAGTCCAGTTTTTATCATATTTTCTTTCATACTTACAGCCATATTCAATAAAAAGGCCACTTCTCTTCCGGAACAGTCTTTAATGATCTCCATAAAATCCGAAATATATTTTTTCGTTTCTTTCCCATCATCTGCCCCTGCAACAAAAACCGGATATACATCTAATGCCTGTAATACATTTAAATATGACTCCATACTTAAATTTCTTAGGCCATTCTCTACTTTGCTCATATGATTTGCCGAAACGCCTGCTAATTCTGCAAGTTTTTCTATTGTAAGTCCTTTTGTCTCTCGCACTAACCGGATATTTTGGGCAATATCAAAACTGTTAAGTATCATATCCCTCTGTTCCTCCTTTTCATTTGGTAGTATTTTACAGTATTAAAGTATATTTTAAAATGGACTGGCTGGAATAATTCTACATGAATTTTCCCTAAAATTATCCATTTCAGTTTTTTTGCTATATAACGACACTTTTTTCGTGCAAAAATATCCGATCAGCCTTCCAATCCTTTGATTTACATTTATGGTAAATAATCCCATACACAAAAAAACGCCAGGCGTAATAACCATTTGGCTGCTACGCCTAACGTTTCTTTGTGTATAATTTATCTGTCTGCCTGAGATGCTTCAAAAGCGGCTGTCCACTGCCTGACAAAATCTTTAGCTAAACCGTTGGCTCCGAATATCCGTGTAAACGGTATAGCTCCTGCCTCCATTTTCCAATACTTGCACTTAGAGGCACCGACAGTGGTAAACTAGAAAAGTGTATGATCATTTCGCATTTTTGAAAGCAGGAAAAAGTGGAAGCAGAGGATATCGTGCTTAAAAAGGCAGACTTTAAGGACTGGGAGGCGATGTACCAAAACGTTTGGTCAAGACCGGAGACCACTCTGTTTATGCAATCGTGGGTTTTCTGATACTCTATCGTTTTTCGTATCCGTTCTATCGCCTTTGTCTCATCTGTTGTGATATTCCACGTCAATTGTTGATACAATCAGTGCAGAATAGCATATTTGCTAAAAAGGCTTTTAGAAGACGAAGGAAAAAGATGGTAGTGACATGGGAAAACAGTTGTACTGGCCCTCAACTATATGGTGGAGGCTATAGTAAAATGACTGCTTGACAGATTGATGCTGACAGCCCGAGATTTTCAAATAACAGAGTTACCTGCAGCGGCTCCGCTGACTGTGCGCTGACTCTTAATCCGCAGGAGTACAGAATCAGGAGGGCACTGAAACCGTTTGACATCGGATATCAGCCTACCGATATGATTATGAAAAAATAAGCAAGGAGCAGCTTTCTATGCTTGGAGGCTGCTCCTTGCTTTTCTATTTCAGAGTGGAAGCTCTATTCTTACACTTAATCCATGCGAGACAGCACTGAAAAAACATGCTTCAGCCTCCAACAAAAACACTTATCTTGTAGCCATCTGGATTGTGTACAATACTGTTGCATATCAGATTGCTTAACATTCGTTGCAATAATGAGCTATCGCCGTTCAGTATATCATCAAAAGCACATTCGTAATAAATGCAACAACACCGATCATTACTGGCTGTATATATCGTACAGTAATGGAGAAGTAATAATTGACAGCACTTCTCTGTGGTAATCCGATTACCAAAAGTCCATCGCTTCGTTTCCAGACATGGATTGGGTAATCTTCAAGATATCAGCGGCTGAACATGGCAATAGCGGGTTGTAGATATTTCGCGTGCTCAACTGAGTCTACCCGACGCATAATGAAAAGTGTCGCCATATTAATGACTCTCCTTTAGCGAAATGACATCATGAAGCCCATTCCCTAGACAACTTATCATTTGAACAGGTATTGCGTGGAAATCTGACCTTTTTCTTTTCTTCATCTGATTTTAATTTATTTATATTATCCTTCATGGATTCCAACATGTCCATGAAAAATCTTAATTCAACCTCGGAACACTCTTTTATTAAACATATAAAACGCTCCAACAACTCCACATGCCTCTCAATTCGTTCTACTTCTGATAACAAAACAGGAACAGCTCCTAATGCTTCCAGAATCCTTGTATATGTTTTCATTCCAATGTTTCTGGAGCCAGCTTCAAACTTACTCAGATGGCTTTGAGATATTCCTGCTAATTCTGCTAGTTCTTCTTGTGTCATTCCTTTTTGCTCACGTAATTTTCTAATGTTTTCTGCAATAGAACGAATATAATCCTTCATAAGTCATTCTCCTTTTAGTCATTCAATGAGTGTATTCCGTATTATGGCATCTATGCCTGTCATGATACCGTTTCCATATATATGTACTATCAAATTTTCCCTACATACATCTTTTGTAATAAGTACTTTCATCACATCTGGTCACCCCCATGCCACATATGTAGTTTTCTTCTCTGGCACTAATGTTTTCTACAAGAACCAGGACTGGTTTTAATTAATGATACCGATTATCCCATGCTGGCTGCCATAAGTATTTCTTCCATTAAACCCGCTCTTGTGGATCACGCGCCCCACTCAGGACATGCGCTGGAGATCGGTAAGTATCTCTCTTATTATCTGCTACTATGTGAATGCTGCTGCAAATTTTACGCCGTTTCTGACGAAACTGTGGTAGTTTTAATTCTCTGATATACAGCTACGAATACCGCAGACTTGATTCATCTGCGGTATTCGTAGTTTTTCTTTCCAAGTCTGCTTAAGTGTTATTCATCACTTAATCCATTTTCCTTCTGAATCCACCTGATATCCATCCGGTGTTATATCACTTACCAGCATGTCTCCATCTCTTCCAAGATAGTACCAGTCTTCCTTATAGAAATACCACTCATTGCACTTCATAGACCCATCTGCATTGAAATAATACCATTTCCCGTTCACCAGGACCCAGGTATCGGCACACATGGCACCATCCGGATTTAACAGATACCACTTGTTCTGGTCAGACAACCAGCCGGTCTGCATATTGCTATCCTGATCAAAATGATACCATTTCCCATTTATTTTAGCCCATTCATTTGTTGCATATGTTCCAGTGCTCTTTTTAAACTTCCACGGTTCATTCTGGCCGCCCTGCCACGTTCCGGTGATACTGTCATCCGGTATATAGACGCTTCCGCTGCTGTCGCTGTCGTTGTCATTGCTGCTGACCGTACGTCCCAGAACCTTAACTGTAAAGGTATCCTTAAAGGTTTTATCCTCTCCGTTTTTATCCACTCCCTCATACACCACTTTGATGGTCTTGCTTCCCTGTATTCCAAAGGACGGGATATCCAGATCGTACTCATCTTCCGTAAGCACTCTTTCCCTGCGCTCTGCATTGCTGGCGGTTGCCCGTCTTTCATAAGCGACTACTTTCATTCCCTCTGGGTCGAAGTCTTCTCCTGTCTTATAAACCGTCTTATCCGGCTTTTTCCGTACTTCTATTCCGGTTGTATAATACTCTTCCCAGACTTCTGTTACGGTTACGGTGAAGGAATCGGTAAATACTTCATTATCCCCTTCCTTATTTTCTGCCTCGTAATAAACTGTAACCTTCTTTGTCCCGTCTGTATCGAACGATTCATGCCTTATCTGGTACTCATCAGGATTTAGTGTTCGTTCGTTCCGTGATGCATTGCTGGCACTTGCCACTTCATAAGCGACTACCTTCATCCCTGCCGGGTCAAAGTCGTCTCCGGTCTCATACATTAACTTATTTGGTTTTCTCGTTACTTTAATTCCGGTTGTATAGACTTCGTTCTCCAGCGCTTCTATTACTTCCACTGTAAAGGAATCATAAAACGCCTCTTCTTGTCCATCACTTCCAACTCCATGATATACTGTGGTAACCGTTTTCGTTCCTGCAGTTTCAAAGCTCTCAGACTCTACTTCATACTCCTCCGGCGAAAGCACTCTCGAACGTGCAGCATTACTGCTGCTGGCAATTTCATAAATCGTAACTTCCATTCCCTCCGGATCAAAGCGGTCACCAATTTCATAGTTGGTACGTTCTGGTTTTTTCGTTACTTTAATACGTTCTGTGTAATATCCGGTTTCTGTTCCCTTCAGTTCATCCATTGCCTTTTTCAGCTGTTTGATCTGATCGTCCACTTCTTTCTGCGTTGCAAATACTTTTTCAGCTGTCTTTTTGGCCGCTTCGATTGCCTTTTTAACCGCTTCAATTGCCTCTGGAGAGTAGATATCCGTTTTCTCCGTTTCTTTTTCCGCCTCTTCTATCAGAGCTGTCAGGACCTCTTTATCTGATGAGGGCACCTCTGGTCTGCGCAATGCCCCGGTAACTGCAGGTACATAGAATTCTTCAATCGCCGCTAAATTTGGATGCGTTCCCGATCCATTTGTTCCCGGAAGGCCATTACTATCCAGGGAATTGAAGGTATATCGGTTCTTGTGGGGTTCCTTTCTAGTATCCAGTTCTGAATCGTCATAGAGATTGGCAACCGCTACTTCCCACTTTGCACAGGCGGCAAGCTCCAGTTCATGAAGTTTATCCTGCATTGACTCATCCCGTGAGCCAAGCTTATGTACCGCTACATAAACCAACTGAGCATCCGGCCATTTCTTCTTCATCTCATAAACCGTCTTCTCAAAAGCACCTGCAAAAGTATCTGTATCGAATCGTTCCGGATCACATTCCTCCACGATTGTGCCAAGGGACTCGCTGTCCTTGTTTAAGAGATACTCTGCGTCATTTGTTCCACCATCAAAGATAATATAATCCGGTGCTTCGTCCGGCGCACTATTTAACTGGGATAAAATCTGCCCTCCAGAATAACCGGCCTCCATAATGGTAGCCCCGTTTACCGCATATTTCTGAAGGATCATTCCCTCCTGATCTGCTATGAAATCAGCAAAGCTGTGTTTCGTATACTGATGGCCTGCAACAATACTGTCGCCAAACGCATAGAGCGTTTTTCCTTCCAGCGGCAGATCCAGTGCTGCTTCAGGAGCTGTCAGCCTGAAATTATCGATATACTGAGGCTGCCCGACCCACCAGTTGCAGGCAATCATCTTTGCAAGATTGGAAGCTTCTGTAGGAATTGCAATCTCCTGCGCTGCCACCTTGCCGTCTTTTTCCGTGATGGAATAGCTGACTGTTTTCTCCTCAAAATCAGCGTGCACACGGATCGTATACGTTGTATCCTTATTCATGTCGATATGATTCCAGGATGGTTCTTCGGCGGCTGCCGCTTTTGAATCATCTACTGCTCCTCCGGTTACGGATGGCCTTAAATCATTCTTATCTGCTGCCGCACATATCGCAAACAACAGTCTTCCGTATGAATCCCGGAATTCAAATCCCTGTTTATCTCCCTTTGTGCAGACATAATCGAATGTCATGTCAATTCCTCTTTGCCCTGTAATCTCAGGGCCAAAGGTCTTAACTGCTGTGGTTGCATTTCCCATACTGCCTGCCGTCAGTACCAGTTTTCCATTCTCAATCTTTGTTCCATGTGAAAATCCGAAATTATCAGGATCCGTCTGTTCTTCAAAGTTTTCTTCTATCAGAACATTTTCAAATGATCCCGGCATGTCTGCCATCGGAACTGTCACATCGTGCTGATTGACTTTTCCTCCCTCCAGTGTGATAGTGTCTGTTATATCTTCTTTCTCGCATTTAACCGTAATTGTAGCTACACCCGGAGCCAAGCCCTGCACAATCGAGTAAACGCCGCTCTTATTAGTCACAGCCTCAACCGTTTTATCTCCACTTGTCACTTCTACAACTGCACCCGTGACAGGATTCAATCCATCTGTAACAGTGCCGCGGAGAATTACCGCATCTGGAGCCAGGCTTAGTTCAAACATGCCGATCGTAGGTGCATTCTGATCCGCTACCGTCTGTGTCTTTGGCGAATCAAAGGTTGCCTCAGCATCCGTTTTTTCGAAAGTTGGATAATCCATTCTTCCAATATTAATACAGTCGCCCAGGTAATTCGTATCTGCCTTGTCCAGTGAAGTAAAATTAAACTTGCTTCCTTTGGATTTCAGACCATCATCTATGCTGTATCCATTCGGATCCCGGTCAACTCCCGCTGCAATCAATGGAGAGTCTACTCTGGGTCTCAATCCATTTGCCTCCAAAAGAACGCCGGTCTTGAAATTTCCCTTTCTGTTCAGAGAGGGCGCGTCTCCCTCAAACGGATCATCAGTCAGCAGAATCGGATTTTTATCCTTACTTGTAGGTGCTGTTCCGTAATATGCATTATTGTCATAGGCAAAGTTGCTGCCTCCGCTGAAATTAAATCCCTGTCCTTTTCCATCATAGAACACATTGTTAAAATAGGCGGCACTTCCACCTCCCCAGGGATCGAAATTATTGGTACCATTACCGTCTTTACTGCGGTAGAAGATATTATTATAAATCTGGAAATAGCCGCTTCCCATAGAGTAATGAACATAACTTCTTCCACAGTCCTGCACCAGGTTATAACGGATTACCCCGGAGTTAAAATGAACACCGCATAAAAGGAAGCCTTCCCCTGCATCATGAATGTAATTATACTGGATCAGAGAATTTGTTACCCGCCAGTCCGGATCTATGGCATTGTCATCGGCGCCGCCGCCCTTTTTAACCACATCAGAAATCTCATTATACTGAACTGCCACATTATCGGCAAAATACAGTTCGATTCCACAGGTTCCAATGTGTTCCAGGACATTTCTCTGAATAACGGAATCTTTACTGCTGGTCAAGTAAATACCATTGCAGGCATAGGCAGAAGCCCCCTGGTTGATGTAGTTATCCTGAATTATAATATTGCTGTGGGGATACCAGTTGGCATCGTAGTAATCCGGCGCTCCGCCTGCCCTGTTCCGATTCGCCCAACCTGGATTATTACTATACTGGCTGCCTTCACCATGAATGGCGGCACCATCGCCAATACCACCGCCCGGAAGTACGGCGGCGGCGTATATTGCGA
>ERZ773147.3040-NODE-3040-length-13483-cov-5.357313_pt1 | contig 13483 bp, 10 predicted proteins | sample MGYA00580851_ERZ773147 | MGnify/ENA primary metagenome ERZ773147 (study PRJEB29015, sample SAMEA2737818) | human gut metagenome | biome: human gut; feature: human-associated habitat; material: faeces | place: China | collected 2012 ... | reverse complement strand
AAAGGTCAGCTCCCATACCTGCTACGTCACCTACGTTATCTCCAACGTTGTCAGCAATAACAGCCGGGTTACGCGGATCATCTTCCGGGATACCTGCTTCTACTTTACCTACAAGGTCAGCTCCAACGTCTGCTGCCTTTGTATAGATACCACCACCAACACGTGCAAACAATGCGATGGAAGAAGCACCAAGGCTGAATCCGAATAATACATCTACATTCTTAGTTACGATGTACACAAGGCTGACACCAAGTGCACCAAGTCCAGCAACACACATACCCATAACGGCACCACCTGAAAATGCGATGGAAAGAGCTTTGTTCATTCCGCTCTCTTTAGCTGCGTTAGCTGTTCTGACATTTGCCTTAGTAGCAACTGTCATTCCGCAGTAACCTGCGATTGTTGAGAACAGAGCACCTACTACGAAGCAAACTGCTGTTACCCAGTTACCTACTCCTAATCCGATCAGTACAAAAAGTACTACTACGAATACAATAAGGATCTTGTACTCTGCTGTCAGGAAAGCACGTGCACCATCTGCGATCGCACCGGCGATTTCCTTCATTCTTTCTGTTCCGGCATCCTGTCTGCTAACCTTTGCTGCAAGATATGCTGCAAAAAGAAGAGCAATGACAGCTGCAACTGGAACCAGATACATATAATTGTTCATTCTTAATTTTCCCTCCTGAATTTCAATATCATATGTTTGTATTACACTATATCACATTTTTTTAGCTTTTTAAAGAAAAATTTTATATTTATTTAACTCTCTTTACATAAAATAGTATTTTTTTCACATTTTTCTTTTCAAATTATATGATAATCTAAAAAATTTTTAGGTAATTTTTACCATCCTGTGTTGTTTTTTACGCTGTTACTTCTTATTAAATATAGTAGTATATAAGATTTCAATCTTATTTATAAAAAAAATTATTCAAAAAATCGTTCAATAATCATAAAAAATAATCTCCGGAAAAACAGTCTTTACTGCTTTTCGGAGATTATTTTTTTTACTCAAGTATTATTCTACATCTTTCAATGCTTCGAGATCTTCTTCTCCTGTACGTACTTTTACTACTTTCTGCACGTTGTATACAAAGATCTTACCATCACCGACATGTCCTGTATACAGTGTCTTGGATGCTGTTTCGATGACTTTCTCAACCGGAATATTTCCAACGATAACTTCTACTTTTACCTTTGGAAGAACGGTTACGTCCATCTCAACTCCACGATATTTCTCGCCGGCACCTTTCTGGATACCACATCCCATAACCTGGGTAACTGTCATTCCTGTAACACCAAGATTGTTCAATGCTGCTTTCAGGCGCTCGTACTTGGAAAGTTTTGCAATAATAACAACTTTGTGCATTCCTGTATCTGCATCTACCGGTCCGGCTACAGGTACAGCTGCTGCTCTCTGAACCGGAGATGCTGCGTCATAATCTTCTACACCAAGATCTGTGTTTTCATTTTCATTCATTGCACCTTCTGTAATATCCATGATGCTGAATCCTGCATATGCTGATGCAAGACCATGCTCCTTGGAATCCAGACCAACAATCTCTTCTTCCTCTGAAACACGAAGTCCAATTGTCATATCGATTACTTTGAAGATAATTGTCATTGTTACAACTGTCCAAGCAAGAACTGTTACTACACCAAGAAGCTGTGTTCCGAGAAGTCCGAATCCACCGCCGTAGAACAGACCTTTCAGTGTGCTTTCCGGCGCATTTGTTGTTGCAAAAAGACCAACTGCGATTGTTCCCCAGATACCATTTAAGCAATGAACTGCTACGGCACCAACCGGGTCATCTACATGCACTACATTATCACAGAACCAAACGCCAAATACTACGAGAACTCCTGCAACTGCTCCAATGATCAGTGCTCCTAATCCATCTGTCACATCACAAGGTGCTGTGATTGCTACCAGGCCTGCGAGGGATGCATTCAGACACATAGACACATCTGGTTTTCCATAACGAAGCCATGTGAAGATCATACATACAACGGTTGCTGTTGCCGGTGCGATTGTTGTTGTCATAAAGATAGATGCAAGCTGTGGGCCTGTTGTTGCTGCCGCACCGTTGAATCCATACCATCCAAACCAGAGGATGAAACATCCAAGAGCACCTATTACGAGGTTATGTCCTGGAAATGCGTGGACTTTTGTTACTTTTCCATTCTTATCTCTTGAGAATTTACCAATTCTGGCTCCTTCCATTGCAGCTCCGATAAATGCTGTTACTCCACCTACCATGTGGATTGCACAAGATCCTGCAAAATCATGGAAGCCAAGCTGTGAAAGCCATCCGCCTCCCCAGATCCAGTGTGCTTCGATCGGATACACAACTGCGGAGATCATTGCGGAATAAATACAATAGGAAAGAAACTTTGTTCTTTCTGCCATAGCTCCTGATACGATTGTTGCTGCTGTCGCACAGAAAACCAGGTTGAATACAAAATTAGACCAGTCAAAGTTTGCATAATCTGTAAAGATTCCAAGTGTTGGAACTCCTACCAGTCCGCCAAGTGCATCTTCCCCGAGTAACAATCCAAATCCAAGGAAAATAAACACGATTGTTCCAATACAAAAATCCATCAGATTCTTCATGATAATGTTACCGGCATTCTTTGCTCTGGTGAATCCTGTCTCTACCATAGCGAATCCTGCCTGCATAAAGAATACAAATGCAGCTCCGATCAGGAACCAGATGCCGAACACTTCTGTTCCGACTGTGTCTGTAATCTGAGTAATAATTTCTTGTGTCATACTACTTCCTCCTCATACCTAGAAACTAAAAAGACGTATCTTACAGTTTCGTTGAACCATCCCCCTGAATCGGTTCTTTCTGTAAGACACGCCTTTGTGTCATTGAGACTTGCTGCTGTTCGCGGCAAATCTATAGGTACCATATTTTATTAAAAGAAAAAGGCACTCTGAGATCTGTTTCTCAAAGCGCCTTTGCTTTTATGTCACGTAGTTTACTCCTTGAGCCAAATATTGTCAACCTATATTTTTATTTTTCGTAAATTTTCTGATTTTTTATGCTTTTCATGCATTTCTTTCATATATTTTCACAAAACAGAGTGCACTCTTGCAATATAAACCACCATCTGCTAAAATTTATCTTATGAATCAAGAGCAATCCGCTCTTTTCAATAATTGTAACTATTTCAAGCATATTAAATTATAAGGAGGACTCTAAAATGAGCAAAATTGATGAAATCAGAAGCGCTATGGTCGCTGCAATGAAGGCAGGAGACAAAGAACGAAAAGCCGCACTTTCCTTTCTGCTCTCCTCTCTGAAGAATAAAGCTATCGACAAACGTGCCGACCTGACAGAAGAGGAAGAAGGACAGGTAATCTTAAAAGAAATCAAACAGTTAAAAGAAACCATTGATATGACACCTGAAGATCGTACAGATCTGATTGAAGAGGCTCAGAAGCGTCTTGCTGTTCTTGAAGAATATGCACCAAAGATGATGAGCGAAGATGAGATCAAAGCAGTGATCACATCCGTTCTTGCAGATCTTGGCATCGATGCTCCTACAGCAAAGGATAAAGGTAAGATCATGAAAGAACTCATGCCGAAGGTAAAAGGCAAAGCTGATGGTAAAGAAGTCAACCAGATTCTTGCCGGCATGATGAAATAAATACAGATTCCAGAATAAAGACGTAGCAAAGAGGGTGTCGCACTAAACGACACCCTCTTAATTTTTGTTAATTATTTCATTTTTTCTGCTTATTTTGTTATCTGTTTTCCCACTTATGATAAATCGCCTCAAGTGCATCTACCGCACCATCGATTCCAAGAAGACTTGAATTCAGCAGAATTGCATTCGATTCAATACTGCCCCACTTACGATCTGTTCTACCTTCATAATACAGGCGTCTCTCTCTGTCAATCTTCTTAATCTTATCTATAGCCTCTTTCTCGGAAAGCTTATAGATATCCATGATTCGATTGATTCTATCATCCTTATAAGCATAGATAAATGTATTCACAACATTTGAATAATCCCCAAGAACATAATCTGCGCAGCGTCCCACAAAGATTCCAGGTCCGCGTTCCGCAAGCTTGCGGATGATTGCTGACTGTGCGTCAAAAAGTTGATCACTTAATGGTTTCTCCACTTCCGGACTGAGCATAAATGTAGTATAATCACCCATTCCAATATAATAGCTTGATAACACATTTCCAAGTCTCGTCTCATCTACTCTTCCAGCATCTTCGTTCGAAATTCCAAGATCTCTTGCTGCCATTCGAATCAGATTGTGATCGTAAAGAGGAATGTTCAGTCTCTCTGCCAGTCTGTTTCCTACTTCATGACCGCCACTTCCGAACTGTCTTCCAATTGTAATAATTGTGTGATCCATCATAAGCAAGTCCTCCTTTTTCTGATAATTCTATTCTATCACTCTTTGAATTAAGAAAAAAGACTTTCTTCCTGTTTTCCGCTAACAATTTTGTAATACTGTTTCGAAGTCACCATGTAGACAATGATATAGAATAATGCAAATACTAAATAGGAGCACACTGTCACCAGAATCAGGAATTTTCTGTCAGAAAAAGCAAGCAGATGCACCATTTTTTCTATCATTGGAAATGCAAATGCCGTATGAATTCCGGCAGCCACAAGAGGCAGGAAGAATACTGTCATTACCTGAGAATTGATCGTCTGACGCACTTCTTTCTGTGTCATCCCCACTTTCATCAGAATCTGGAATCTGTCCTGATCCTCATAGCCTTCTGTAATCTGTTTATAATAAATGATCAGCACCATTCCAAGAATGAATACGACTCCAAGAAGGATTCCAAGGAAGAACAGACCGCCGTACAAAGCCTGGTAATCAGCTCTTGATGCGGCTCTGCTGTCTGTAGAAGCTCCAAAAAATAGGGTATCTGATTCCTCTGATTCCTGTTCAGCCAATGCATTAATTTTCTTGTCAATCTCGTTTTGAATCTGGATCTGCTCTTCATCTCCACAGGACAGATCAAAATTGTAGTACCATTTCTCATAAGAACCATTGGCACCGTAAACGGAAACATTTCCTTCTTCCAAAGCTTTTATATCTTCCAGTCCGGAAACCACCAGATAGAAGCTGCTGTTCATATTTGCCATATTATTTCCATTTGAAATCATTTTATCCAAATGTCCTTTAATCCTCCATGTCCCGGAATTCTCCACTGTGATCTGATCATAGGGGAAATCGGAATCTTTCGCATACAGATACGCTTCCCCGGGAGCAAGCTCCAGATTCGTCCCCATGATCCGATTATACGCTTCCAGCGGTAGGACATAGATCATTTTTAAATGATCAAATGTATTCACTCCATTGACTCCCGGAGCATTCTCCGGATTAAAATAGATTTCATTTTTTGAAACAATTCCACTGACTGTAAGCATCCGGTAATTCTCCGGATTCTCCGCGGTCTGGTTATGTTCTTTTAAAACCTTCTGTACAAGCTCTATAATCTGTCCATTCTGATTCTCTTTCATTTCTTCCGTCTGCTCCGGTTTCGTGTACATCTCAATCTGGACAGATTTCGGATATCGAAGATTCAAGCCATGTTCCATACTCAGATACAGGCTGGTTGTAGAAGATACCATAACCAGAACCATTGTGGACAGAATACAAATAGACGCTAATCCTGCCCCATTTCGTTTCATACGGTAAATCATGGATGAAAGTGAAATAAAATGATTTGTTTTATAATAATATCCTTTCTTTTTCTGCATTATTTTACAAAATGTGACCGAGCCGGCAATAAATAACAGATACGTTGCGAGGATTACCAGCACGACGGCAACCATAAACCAGATCATCGCTACAAGCGGATCTTTGATTGTCAGGGATAAATAATAAGCCACACCAAGCAGAAGCAACCCGAGTACTGCAAAGATCCAGTTTGCCTTCGGAGGTTTCTCTCCTGTCTTTTCACTTTTTAAAAGTTCTACAGGTTTTAACCGATAGACGGACACGATCATCCGAAGCATGATTAATGCAAAAATGACCAGGAATAACAGTGCCGTAGCCACAAGTGCCGGAACACTGATTTTCATAGAAAGTCCGGCATTACTTCCAAGTATCTTCGCTGCCAGAAGTTCCCCTAATTTAGAGAACAGGATTCCTCCCACGATTCCTCCTGCAATCGTCAGAACACTGATGATCAGATTCTCAAGAACCATGATTTTTACAAGATCGATTTTTCCCATTCCAAGGATGTGATACAACCCAAACTCTCTCTGTCGTCTGCGGATCAGAAATGAATTCGTGTAATACAGAAGGATCAGCGAAAAGATTGAGATCACACCAGAACCAAATCCAAGGATCATCTGCATAGTATCCCCACCTTTGATCTGGGCAAACTGCGGACTCACTGCAAGATAATCGATCAGATAGAACATCATAACCATACAGATACATGTGATCAAATACGGAAGATACAGCTTCTTATTTTTCTTAATTCCATTAACGGAAAGTTTCAGATAAAGTCCACTTTTCATCGTCTCTCACCACCTGTCGCAAGCATTGTCAGTGTCGCTGAGATATTCTGATAGAACTGTTCATCTGTCTGTTCGCCTTTATATACCTGGTGGAAAACTTCTCCGTCTTTAATAAATAACACTCTCCCGGCCTTGCTCGCTGCTTTGACAGAATGTGTTACCATAAGGATCGTCTGTCCCGATTGATTGATCCGCTCAAATACCCCGAGCAATTCATCCGTTGATTTCGAATCGAGTGCCCCGGTCGGCTCATCCGCCAGGATCAGTCTCGGATCTGTGATCAGCGCTCTCGCCACTGCTGCACGCTGCTTCTGTCCTCCTGACACCTCATAGGGATACTTCTCCAGAAGTCCTGCAATTCCAAGTTCTTTCACGATTGGCATCATCCTGACATTCATTTTCCTGTAATCAACTCCCTGCAGTACCAATGGCAGTAAGATATTGTCCTTTAGATTAAATGTATCCAAAAGATTGAAATCCTGAAATACAAACCCAAGATGATCTCTCCTGAACTTGGACAGATCCTTCTCACGGATTGCTGATAACGGTTTTCCATCCAGATAAACTTCCCCTTCAGTTGGTTTATCCAATGCTGCCAGCATGTTCAGTAATGTCGTCTTCCCCGAGCCACTCTCTCCCATGATTGCTACATATTCGCCCTCTTCTACTGAGAATGTTACCTTAGAGAGTGCCTGTACCTGATTACCGCCAAAACGGGGACGGTATATTTTTTTCAAATTTTCTACTTCCAAAACTGTCATTTCTTACGACCTCCTCTTCTTTCTTTCAACACCCTCAGTATAACAATACAGCCAGAATGCCAACATTGATTTCTGTGACATTCCAGCTGTCTGATGTGACAATTTTGTCACTTGCTTCTCTCTGTGTGATTTAGTGGTTTACTCTGTTCTCAACGGATACTCTGCCAGATCTATTGTAAAACTGCTGCCTTCCCCCAGCTTCGACACTACCGTGATCTGATGCCCAAGTTTCTTTGCCGCCATCTGACTCAGGTACAGACCGATTCCCGTTGATTTCCGTTCCATTCTTCCATTATATCCCGTATATCCTTTTTCAAAGATTCTCGGCAGATCCTCCGGTGCAATCCCCATTCCGGTATCTGTAACCGTCAGTTTCTTTTCTTCACTGACAGTGATCGTCACTGTTCCTTTCAGCGTATACTTCACTGCATTGGATAACAACTGTTCAATGATAAATGAAAGCCATTTCTCATCCGTCAAAACAATCTGATCTGTCCCTTCATAGATCAGACGGATTCTCCTTCGAATAAACTGTCCTGCATATTTACGGATTGATTTTCTTACAATTTCATCCAAAGGATACTGTGCGATTACCAGATCCTTCGTGCCACTGTCAAGACGCACATACCCAAGTGCCATCTCCACATACTGCTCCACCCGGAACAGTTCGGCTTTCAGATTCTGATTCGTCTCGGTATCTTCCTGCTGAAGTAATACATTCATCACAGCAATCGGTGCCTTGATCTGATGCACCCAGGTTGCATAATAGTCCTCCATGTCCTGACCGGACTTCTCCCATCTGGCATGTTCTTTTCTTTGCTGTTGTTCTTCTTTCCTGATCAGTTCCTGATATCCTGACTCAATCCCATCTTGTGCCACCGGAAGTAAATCCTCATAAGGTCCTTCTCCTTGCAGCAAATGTTCCAGCTTCTGCCCGGTTTTCTTATACCGCAAATATCCACAGAGAAGAAAAAGTAATCCAAATGCCAGACACAACACTGTCGGATAAACCGCTGCCTTCAGATTAATCTCTTCCAGCACAAAAATCAGAAAAAAGATTCCCGCACACAGCAAACTCCACAGAAGCACAAAGCGGATTCTTTTCAAATATTGTAAAAACATTTTTACTCCTTCTCGATGATATATCCACCGCCGACTTTCGTCTTGATAAAGCCTTCCATTCCCGCTTTTTCCAGCTTTTTCCGAAGTCTTCCGACATTGACTGTCAATGTATTCTCTTCGATATAATTGTCTGTCTCCCACAGCTTTGTCATCAGCGTGTCTCTGCTGACCACGCGTCCTTTATTCTCCATCAATGTCTGCAAAATACGAAATTCATTCTTTGTCAACTCTATTTTTTCTCCATTATAAGTCATTGTTGTATCATAGAGGTTCAGGATTGCTCCTCTATGTTCCAGCATCGGTACTTTTCCTGATAGATCATACGTTCTCCTCAGCAGAGCCTGAATCTTCGCTGTCAGTACACTTAAGTCAAACGGTTTTGCCACAAAGTCATCTCCGCCCATATTCATCGCCATGATAATATTCATATTATCCGCTGCTGAAGAGATAAAGATCACCGGCACGCTCGATATCTTACGGATCTCGCTGCACCAGTGGTATCCATTATAAAAAGGAAGCGTGATATCCAAAAGCACCAGATGTGGACCATACTCTGCAAATGTCTCAAGAACCTTTGCAAAATCTTCCATATAACGTGCTTCATTTCCCCACGCTTCCATCTCTTTTTTAATTGCCCCTGCCATCACAAGGTCATCTTCTATGATTAGAATCTTATACATTCTGCGGATTCCCCTTTCGCTCTTATCCACTACTATATATCATAGTATACAGTATTTCAAGAGCACACGGTCATACCGTATCCGGCGAGATAACCCGCTGGATATGGATTGCAAGAAATCCGATTTCTTCTTTTGCGACCGGCTGTTTCAGCTGTCTGGACATATAGTCACACACTCTCTTCGCCGCCTCTCCGGTCCTTGGGTAATTCTGAAAAATGAAATCATTAAAGTCTGCATTCGTCCCTTCGCCTTTACGGGTTCTCAAAATCATATAATACATATGACTCATCAGACGTGTACATCCAAGTGAACCGCTCTCCAGCTTCTGATCGAATTCCTGTTCAATCATGGCAATCCCTTCATTTACAATCCTGGTCGCATCCAGAGTCTGGGATACTGCCTCATCAGAAAGGCCTGCATGGATATGTAGCGTAATGAATCCGACTTCATCCTCTGAGATTTCATATCCTGTCAGCTGCTGTATAATTTTCCGCCCTTTCAGGGCCACTTGATACTCCTCTCCAAACAACACACGGATATCCGGTGTAAATGGATTCGGAAGCTGGCGGTTCTCCTTCGCTCTCTTCGCTGCAAGCGCAATATGATCTGCCAACGGAAGCAGCATCTCATGATTGATCTTCTGAAACACGTTCTCTGCTTCTTCAATGATCTTTCCTGTTGCCTCAATAAACTCCGGGCGGATTCCATTGACTGTTTTCAGAACAGACTCCTGCTTCCTTCTTGTGACAAGGGAATATACTTTGGCTCCGGGAAGTTTCTCAATCTGTTCTGTAGGTTTCTTTCCAAATCCCACACCGTTTCCGAGAAGGATCATCTCCTTCCCTGTCTCAACATGATATACAAGAATCCCATTATTATTCAGAACTTTAATGACTCGATACATCCCCCCGGAGCCTCTCTTTCTTTCTCTTAATTCAAGCTTACGATTTCTGCTGTCTTCTCAAGCTTCTCTACTTTTCCGCTCTTAGACATTCTGATCTCTTCACCTTCCTGAAGACTTGTAAATACAACCATACATTCATCGGATTTTGCATGCTCTTGGATATATTCTATATCAAAACCTATCAGTTTGTCACCCTTTTTTACTCGGTCTCCGTCATTTACAAAAGTTTCGAATCCTTTTCCATCCAGATTTACAGTATCCACGCCAATGTGAAGCAGATATTCGGTTCCGTCATCACTAGTCAGACCAACTGCATGTTTTGATGGGAAGATAAAAGATACAGTTGCATCTTCAGGCGCATAAGCCATTCCCTCTTCCGGGCGAACCAGATAACCGTCTCCCATCATTTTCCCTGCAAATGCTTCGTCACACGCTTCTTCGATCGGTGCTGCCACTCCTGTGAATGGAGAGCAAAGCTCTTTCTTTACAGTTCCGGCTGCAACAGTTTTGTTCTCATCTTTCTTCGCTTCATCTTTTGTTTCTGCACATTTATTCGTTTCTTCTGCGCTGTTTTCGTTTTCTTCCGGAAGATATTCCACATCCGGAGCTTTCTCCAGATAATCTTCCAGATTGGATTTAATCACAGAAACAGCCGGTCCATAGATTACCTGGATTCCCTGTCCTTTTCTTACGATTCCGGATGGGGATGTCATTCTTAAGACATCTTCATTTACCAGTTCCGGCTTTACTACCGTACAACGAAGTCTTGTCGCACAGCAGTCTACATCAGAAATGTTTTTCTTTCCACCAAGTCCTCTTGTGATCAGTGCGCTCTTCTGATCTTCCGGTGTCATTTCATTTTCAGAATCTGCATCATTTCCATCTACTTTTGCTTTATAATCAGCTTTTGTATACAGCTTCGTTTCCGCATCATCATCTTCTCTTCCCGGTGTCTTCAGATTCAGCTTCAGAATCAAAGTACGGAAGATGATATAATATAAGAAGAAATAAATAATTCCAACCGGGATGATTCTGATCCAGCTTGTCTTAGCATTTCCCTGAAGGATACCGAAAAGGAACAGATCAATAAATCCACCGGAAAATGTAAGTCCTACTGCAATATTTAACATATGTGCGATCATATAAGCAGATCCGGCAAGGATCACCTGTACCACAAAAAGGATCGGTGCTACAAACAGGAATGAGAATTCCAGTGGCTCTGTGATTCCGGTCATCATACATGCAAGTGCTGCAGAAAGCAGAAGTCCGCCTGCCTGTTTCTTCTTCTCCGGTTTTGCACACTGATACATTGCAAGTGCCGCACCCGGAAGACCAAAGATCATGAAAATAAATTCACCGGAAAAATATCTTGTCGCATCCGCACTGAAATGTACTGTGGATGGATCTGCAAGCTGCGCAAAGAAGATGTTCTGACCGCCCTGTACCAGCTGTCCCGCAACTTCCATTGTTCCTCCAACCGCTGTCTGCCAGAACGGAAGATAGAATACATGGTGAAGTCCAAATGGAATTAACGCTCTCTTAATAATACCAAAGATCAATGTTCCAATATAACCTGTTCCTGTTACAAGTCCGCCGAGTGCATAGATTCCATTCTGAACGGTTGGCCATACAAAATAGAGCACGATTCCGACAGCCACATAAGTCAATGTTGAAATAATCGGAACAAATCTTGATCCACTGAAGAATGACAGTGCATTCGGAAGCTGGATTTTGTAAAACTTATTATGAAGTGCTGCTACTCCAAGTCCAACGATAATACCGCCAAATACACCCATCTGTAATGTCTGGATTCCGCAGACACTTGTCACAGTTCCTTCCAGAACTCCGGCTCCAAGTGTTCCGTCTGCAAGAAGATCTCCACGGATCAGAAGCATGGCATTCATTGTTGCATTCATTACAAAGAAAGAGATCATTGCCGCAAGTGCCGCAACTTCCTTCTCTTTCTTCGCCATACCGATTGCTACACCGACAGCAAAAATGATCGGCAGGTTATCAAAAATAATACTTCCCGCTTTGCTCATAATTGTGAGCAGGGAATTCAGAATTGTCCCCTCGCCTAAAATTGCCTGAAGATGATATGTCTCAATCATCGTTGCATTTGTAAATGAACTTCCTACTCCAAGCAGAAGTCCTGCTACCGGAAGAATTGCGATTGGAAGCATAAAACTTCTTCCGATTCTCTGCAATACTCCAAAAATCTTGTCTTTCATCTGTAATCCTCCTAGTATCATTTTTCACAGAGTTGACGCATCCCATAGTTTATTGTGCTGGCACAGTTCTGCAACTTACTTATCCTATACTATAATGCGCAAAAAAGGCATAAACTAATCCTCAATAACCAAGTCCACCTTATCTGGTGAACTTATTAAGGATAGTTTATGCCTGCTTTACCAGTAACACTCTATCGTGCGCTTTTCTCTTTTAACCACGTATAGTATAACCAAACTCACTTCCAACAGTCAATCTGTAATATTCAACAATATTTATCCTGTTTTTTTGTTGAATATGTTACTTAGTGATTATTTTAGTAAATTAAAGTTTTTCTTTTGATTTAAATTAACTTCTCTTCATTTTACGCTTCTGGCTTTTGCTTATTTGCTTTTGTAATATCCAGACGTACATTCACACCAAATGGATTGATTGCAACTCCCTTTGCATCCGGAATCAGTATCTCCGGAATCTTATCCGCCGGGATTGCTGCTGTCTTCATCTTCTTGCCCTGTGCAAATCTAGTAAATTCTATCATATCTGTAAAGATCGGCTGATACAGACTTCCGTCCGGCTGTCTCAGAAGTGGAACCTGATTATCTTCCTGAACTCCTACGATAAAGGTTCCTTTCTTATAATGCGCCATCATCTCTTCCTGAAGTTCCTTCACATTCTCCGGCATCTCCGGTCCGATATTGCGGTGCATCTCCTGCATCAGATACATTGCTGTCAGATGAAGCTCCGGATTCTCGATCAGTTTCTTTCCGTCAGGCAGTTCTTCCTTATTCTTACGAACTACAAGCTGTTCCAGCTGAACCCTGATCTCCTCCTCTGTACCAACATTCACTGCCAGTGCATTCACGCCCATTGTATACAGGTTTGTAAAAAATCCAAGTCTGACATTCTTTTCAATCTTGGCAATTCCTACATGATAACGATCTTCTGCAAGCGTCTTTGCCTTTTCCTTTGCAGACTCTTCCTGATAATAAACCAGAACCTCGTCATCAAATGTCTCTTCATCACAGAGGACAAACGGCATCTTCGTCACACCTGACATGATCACATAAATCTCTTCGAGATTTCGCAGATTCACCAATGCCTGCTTCATCTCTGTACTGACAATTACTTTATTCTCATCCATCTCTTTGTTTTCCTTTCTGGTTGCTTTTCTTTATATACATGTTGCAGTAGTGCAAAATGATGTGAGTGTCAAAAGTAAATTTTGCCACTCACTGATGTAACCGGATTGCTCCATTGCTATGCAATTCCCG
>ERZ773147.3037-NODE-3037-length-13491-cov-8.442989_pt1 | contig 13491 bp, 17 predicted proteins | sample MGYA00580851_ERZ773147 | MGnify/ENA primary metagenome ERZ773147 (study PRJEB29015, sample SAMEA2737818) | human gut metagenome | biome: human gut; feature: human-associated habitat; material: faeces | place: China | collected 2012 ... | reverse complement strand
CCCTTAAATTCTTGGAGAGCAAATTCACCTAACCCCATCCAAATTTATTGCGCCAAAAAAAGAACTAGATTCCTCTAGTTCATACTTGCCTGTTCTCTACACTTACCACAAACTGAATAATTTGGACAAGCATCTGTACATGCATTGTCGACAACCGTTCTTAATTGAGCTGGCATCATTGTCGTGATCTCATCATCATCATATCCAACCACAAGACTTTTTTCAGATAAAAGAATCGGTCTTTTTAAAATCGACGGATTTTCCTGAATCAAAGATACAAGTTCTTTCATCGAATAATCATCAATATCCTTTTTCAAAGCCTGAAACGCTTTTGAACGAACCGAAATAATATCTTCCGTTCCATTTTCACATCGCGACAATAAATATTTAATTTCACTTTCCTTCAATAAAGAAGTAAAAATATTTTTTTCAATAAATTCAATTTGGTTGTCTTTTAACCATTGTTTTGCCTTACGGCAACTCGCACAACCTGGAGAAGTATATAAAATTACCATAATAATTGCCTCCTTCAACTAATTATATCATATCACTAGGTTTAAAAGAAATAGTTGTATCTATTATTTATATGTGCTATATTCTTTTCTAGTGAGGTCAAAAAATGGAAAAAGCTATTCTATCTAGAATTAATTTAAAAACATTGGATACAAATATCGCATATGATTATTTTGAAACAATTTCAGATTTAATTGATACAAAAGAAGTTCAAGATTTAAAAAAATGCAGCCAACACTTAGCTACATCCCGCTTTCAACATTCATTGAATGTTTCCTATTATTCATTTTTGATTTGTAGAAAATTCGGACTCGACGCCTATAGTGCAGCCCGTGCCGGTTTATTACATGACCTATATTACTATGATTGGAAAACCAATGACAAGCGTCCCTTAGAAGGAAATCACGCCAAGATTCATCCAATCATCGCTCTAGAAAACGCAAAAAATATTACAGTAACCAATCCAACCATTGATGATGCCATTTTACATCACATGTGGCCACTAAAGACAAGTCATCCAAACACAAGTGTTGGATGGATCATTCAAGCTGTAGATAAATTTTGTGCCATTACAGAAATGGGACACCAATCCCTATTTAGAGCAAGTCGTTCAAACAATTTATTAAGCTATTGCATTCTATTTACATTCTTATTAACAATGTAGGCAGCTAGATTATCTAGCTGCCTTTAATTTTTCCTTAAATTGTTCTAACCATAAAGAACCATCTGAATTTAAACCATACTCACCCATTTGAATACTTGGCTTTTTCTCCCCATGAAAATCACTTCCACAAGTAATCAAAAGATGATGTTCTTTGGCAAGATTTTCATAATATACATTCTGTTCTAGCGTATGATAATTACTATAGGCTTCAATACCATCCACTCCCGAATCCAATAAAATTTTCAACATCTCATCGTTTTTATAAAACGTTGTAAAAGGATGTGCAACAATAGCGAGTCCACCAGCCTCATGAATCTTTTGAACCGATTCGACAAAATCAGGCATAGGTACATATACAAACAAGTCCGATCCATATTGACATTTATCCCAAAAGAAATTCACAGGAGCCGGATCACTTCTTTTACCGCCAGGAATATAATCCTTAAAATCTGGAATATCTTGATAACGAGGATCATTAAACATATGTGTACACATCACAAACCATGGATTTTTACCATTCGCCTCTTTTAATATCGCCTCTTCATCAATTTCAACCCCATATTTTGCACGCAATCGATCACAACGAGTTGAAAATGCATTTCTAGACTTTACTTGCGTTTTTTCTAATAAATTTTGAAAATAATCATTATCTAAATCAATACCATACCCAAGTAAATGCACATCTGTATATCCAATGCTTGTTGAACACTCAATAGCTGGAATCACTTCAATTCCAACTTCATTTCCTAAGCGAATCATTTCTTTTACACCACTAATACAATCATGATCACTAAGCGCAATGGTCTTTAAACCTTTATCTTTAGCGATTTCAATCAATTCTTTTGGTGTGAATTGTCCATCGCTCGAATAACAAGAATGCATATGCAAATCAAATCTATTCATACTTACCTCTTATAATATATAGAAAAATAAAATCACAAAAATACCAAGAATAATGCGATACCATCCAAAAACAGTAAAATCATGATTCTTTACATAATTTAATAAAGCTTTTATCGCAAATAAGCTGACCACAAAAGCTACAAAAGTACCTAACAACAATAAGAATAATTGTCCAAAACTAAACAACCCAACCTTCATCAAATATTTGATGACTTTTAATAGACTCGCACCAAACATAACAGGAATGGCTAAAAAGAAGGAAAATTCACTAGCGACCGTTCTTGAACAACCACAATATAAACCGCCCAAAATCGTGGCTCCAGATCTTGATGTACCTGGAATTAAAGCCAAACATTGAAAACAACCAATCTTTAAAGCCGATTTGTAATCCAAACGCTCAATGGTTTGAACCTTTTCTTTCTTTGGATGTTTTTCTACGAAAATAAAGATCATTCCATATAGAATCAAAGTGATCGCAATCACAATATTCTTTGATAAATAATCCTCAATGATATTATCCAATAATAAACCAATGATGGCACAAGGAATTACTCCCACAATCACCTTTGACCACAGTTGCAATGTCTGTTTCTTCTTCTTTGCTGATTTTCTTGAATCAAACGGATTCAATTTTTGCTCATACAAAACTAAAACTGCCAGTATACTACCAAATTGAATGACAACTTTGAACACTTCAAAAAATTTAGCCGGCTCTAAAGGCCATATACTCGAGAACAAAATCAAATGTCCTGTTGAAGAAATAGGTAACCATTCGGTAATTCCTTGAATGATACCTAAAAAGATTGTTTTAATAATATCTATCATTCTTCATTCCTTTTTGATGCATAATCATGAACCATCTCTTTAAAGATTTCTCCACGAATCTCATAATTTTTAAATTGATCAAAACTAGAACATGCAGGACACAACAAGACAATATCACCCGGTTTTGCAAACAAGACAGCCTTTTCAAACGCATCCCTCATTGTTTCAACACTCACTTGATTTGAAAAAATATTTTTAAATTTATCTTTTGTTTGACCAAAAGAAATACATTTCTTAACAACCGCATCATATTGTTTCAAATCATCAAAAGAAATATGTTTATCCTTACCACCACAAAGTAAAATCACATTCTTTTCAAAAGCGGATAATCCAGCACAAGCCGCATGTGTATTTGTTGCCTTTGAATCATTATAGAAACGCACATTATCAATTGTATCCACATATTCAATACGATGCTCTACACCACTAAATTCACGAATTACTTCTTGAATATTAAATAGGGAAACACCCATTAAGTAAGCCATACAACTTGCCATCATCGCATTACCACAATTGAATTCTCCAACAATTTTTAAATCGGATAATTTAAACAATTGTGTATCTTTATAATAGGCATATTGATCATCTTTATATAAGTCAACATCTTTTCTTTTTAAAGAAAAATCAATCACGCGACAAGGAATGTTTTGCGCATACTTCACAACATTTTCATCATCCACATTACGAATAAAATAATCATCCGCATTTGTGTTTTCATAAATACGCATCTTACTTTCATAATAAGCCTCTAGACTATCCATATAATCTAAGTGATCTGGCGCTAGATTTGTGACAGTCGATACATGTGGTCTAAATGTTTCAATTCCTAACAATTGAAAATTACTCAATTCCAAGGCTACATTATAATTTGTATCCGTATATTCTAAAGCCAATTCACACAAAGGCGTACCAATGTTTCCGGCAACTAAACTCTTTCTTTGACGATTCAACATCTCAAATAATAAAGTTGTTACCGTTGTCTTTCCATCCGTACCTGTAACAGCCGCATAATCAAAGTTTTTCGCATAACGATATGCCACTTCAATTTCCGTATAGATTTTTGCGTTTTGTTCCACAAAATAATGAACGAAAGGAACACGATAAGGGATTCCAGGATTCTTTACAATAAACGCATATTTTTTTTCTTTTAAACAATCTGGATGACCTTCATCATATACTTCAATACCCAATGATTCTAATTCACTCTTTTCATTCACTTTATTAGAATCTGTTAAAATCACATGATACCCATTCTTTAATAATAATTTACTTACCGCAATACCACTACGAGCCGCACCAATAACCAATACAGTTTCCATTCTACATTACCCCCAAAACAAGCCCAAGAATAGCTAAGATCACACCTACAAGTCTAAAGCGAGTTACAACCTTTTCTTCAGACCAGCCACACATTTCAAAATGGTGATGTAAAGGCGCCATCTTAAAGATTCTCTTATGTGTTTTTTTATAATACGTAACCTGTATAATTACACTTAAAACCTCTGCCACAAACACAAATCCAATGACAATCAAAAGGATTTCTTGTTTTAAAACCATTGCGATGGCCGCTATAAAGCCACCTAATGCCAAAGATCCAGTATCACCCATAAAGATCTTAGCTGGATGCTTATTGAATTTTAAATAGCCTAGTAACGCAAAGATGACCATACAAATCAAGCATGCCACATTATTTAAGCCTTGAATGAATGCGAAAAGCGCAAAAGGAACTAATGCGATCACCATTTGACCTGCACATAATCCATCCAAACCATCCGTTAAGTTAACGGCATTGGTTTCCGCTGTAAACATTAAGAAAACTAAAACAAAGTAGAACCATGATAAATTGATTGTGACATCAAAAATTGGAATCCAAATATCTGTAGTTGAATTTGTTCGATACAAGAAGAAAAATACAATGGCTAAAACAGATTGAAGTAAAAACTTATGCGCTGGTTTTAATCCCTCATTGTTCTTTTGAACTACAATAATATAATCATCAATAAATCCAACAACGCCATATCCTACAAAGGCCAATAAAATAATCATTGTGTTCATATCTAATTTAAATGGTGTAAAGAAAGAACCAATCACATACACAAGTGTAGGCACAATAATAAAGGCTAAACCACCCATAGTCGGCGTACCATTTTTCTTTTTATGACTTGCCAAACCTTCTTCTCTTTCCGTCTGTCCAAATTTGATTTTATGTAAATAATCAATCAATCCAGGCATGATGACCAACATAATAACGAGTGTGATTAAACACATTCCAATAATCCATATATAATTCGAATTCAACATTCTATCTACTCCTCTTTTCAAAACACTATCATTATAACATTCTATTGAATTCCTAACAAATTTTAATTCAGGACTTGAAATACAGGCTTGTTAATGGTATTATAGTTAAGCGATTGCGTAAATGAAAGAAAAAGGAGGACATTAAGATGTCAAGAGTATGTGCAGTATCTGGAAAAGGTCCTTTATCTGGAAATAAACGTTCTCACTCAATGCGTGCTTCTCGCCGTAAATGGAACGTGAATCTTCAAAAAGTTCGTGTTGTAGTTGACGGAAAACCTCAAACTATCCGTGTTTCAGCTAGAACATTAAAAACATTGAAGAAACAAAACGCTATTTAATTTTAGATAATTAGGATCCTTAAAAAAATTATGCATAAGATAAAAAAGAAGAGATAAACTCTTCTTTTTTTCTATTTATAGAATTCTTTTAATTTTTCATTCAAACATTTGGCAACCTTCAAGTCTTGTTTGAATTGAAAATTATGTTGAATGACTGGAGATTTCGAAATATATACATATACCTTGTTTCCACTTAATAATTTAATTTCAATACCCACATATACTTTTTTCATTTCAATGAAAATACTATGATTAAAAGTGCTCACTAATATTCTATGAGAAAACATAGGTGATTTATCTTTATACTTTGCGTCTTCATATACAATTTGACTTGAAACAACATCATAAAACGAATACTTCCCTAAACTTCCATCCAATATAGTAAATTCTTTCTTTTTCTCGTCAAAAATAAGACTATTCATGAAAATCACCACCCTATATTTCTATTTTACCATCCACAATAAGCTAAAAGTGCAGATTTCTCTGCACTTTCAGCTTGGCTCTATTTACTTTTACAGGATATTATTATATTTCAAACCATTGAATTTCGCATTCTGCTAATTCAACTTCAAAACTAGAACCATCACCTTTATAAATTGTTGTAGTTTGAGGTTCGTATGTATTATTTACAACACAGAAACTATTTGTAGAAGGATATACATTGACATCTACATTATAGTTCTCTGAATACCAACGCTTCATCTCATCTTCCTTATGTGCCGCAAAGAAGATGGCACGATATAAGAGTCGTACATTTTCAAAACTAAAAGGAAGACCATTCATATACACACCGCGCCCTTTTCCATATTCATTCACGGCTAGATTTACATGCAGATCTTTTTCAGCCAAGATTTCTGTACCAGGTAGTGCATATACATTATTGATGCATTCTCCCCAGTCTTCATGCTCTAATTGTTCCGTAATAAAATGATTTGGATGCACTTCCCAATTATACTTATCTGTATGCATTGTGAATCCTAATTCTTTATCGACACCTAATACATCATATAATGTAAAATATTTACCATTACGATTTATAGCTGTTGGCTCACCAACACCGATGAATCCACCACCTTGATCAACATAGCGACGAAGTGCTGTAATGATTGTTTCGTCAAATTCTGCACCACCACTAAAACTTGTATAGGCAGAACCAATATTCATCACAACATCCATATCCCCTAAAATGGATGGATCTTTGCGAATATCATCAAAACTAATAAAGCGAACATCAAACGGGAATCCACTTAATGCTTCCATAACACCAGTGTATGAATAAATTTGTTTATACCAAATCGCATGATGAACTAAATGCGTTCCCCAACGACGAAGTTCACCCCAACTATTGATAACACCCACTTTTAATAAGTTATGTGGAACTTGTTGATTTACATGTGAATATAAAGTACGGAATTCATCACAAACCTTTTCAATATAATCAATGAATTCTGGAAAATCCAACGCAAGTTTTAAATATCCACCATAACCAATACGATCTACAGGACTTCTTAAAATAGCTCTACGAGCCGTTACCCAATTGACCTTAGCTTCTTTTAATGGATCTCCATTTTCATGGAAAACATCTGGGAAGAAATAAGGTAAGAATCTTCCTTCTGTATATTTAACACCTTTAATATCTGAAATCAAACGAAGTGTAGTACCAGAACCAACCGAACCTACAACGGCATCTAATCCAATCGATTCAAAATATTTACCAAATGGTTCTGTACCAATCCAGTGATCCCCTAAAAACATCATGGCTTCTTTTCCATATTCATGACAAATATCGACAAATTTCTTAGCGAGTTTACTTACTTCACGTTGTTGGAAATCCATAAAATCACGATATTCTTTCGTAGGTACACAGAAAGTGGAATTATTGAATCCTTTGTTGATAATATATTCCGCTCTAAATGGATAACCTACTTCTTTTTCAAACTGTTCCAAGATATATGGAGAAACAGATGCACTATATCCAAACCAATCTACAAATTTTTCTCGAGCAAACTCATCAAATTGTAAAGTAAACTGGTGGAAGAATGTTGTAAAACGAACAACATCCACATCATCTCTTTCCTCACAGAACTTTCTAAATTTATCTAAAACATACTTTTGTGTTTTAGGTTGTCTAACATCATAAGTCATCTGATGCTCTTCATCTTTCCAATCATTTGTTAGAGCATTATACATATGTACTGGGTCCCAAATTACAAAAGCTAAAAAGCTTACAGTATACGCATGATATGGAATGGTATCATGAATGATGACTTCCATCGTTTTTTCATCATAATCCCAATTTGTGACGACTTCATCGGTAGTACGATCAATGACTTCCCACCATCTATGATTGTCTTTGGTGTTTGGCTTTAATTGATCTGAATAGAAATGCTGCATGATTTGAATCTTTAATTCCGTATCTTTAGCTGTCACAAAATCACTCATCAAATACATTTGTTGAATTTCATCTGGATTTGCCTTAGCCCACGCATTATCTTTTCTTGTTGTATAATAAGTCGCATATTGTTTGATGTCCATTTTACGCAATTCTTCCGGCATATCCGTTCCATCACAGTCACGAATCGCATCGGCTTTCCATCGATGAATGATTTCAATTGTCGCATCAATCACATCAACATCTGTTGGTACAGTTACTCTGCCTGTTTCAATCATTTTTATTTTCTCCTAAACTAGTCAATTCTATTTTCTGTTTCTAAATCAAAGAAATGCACTTTTGATAAATCCATAGTCAATTTAATTGTTGTATGTGCTTCTGGTTCTAAACGAGAATTTACTTTTGCACACATTTTTTGCCCATTTAAAGAACCATGTAAAATATATTCATGTCCTAATAATTCAGCCACTTCAATTTCAAAATCAAAGTTTGCACTTGGATACGTATCGGCAACAATGCCTTCCCCATGTAGATCTTCTGGACGAATACCCATAATGATTTCTTTTCCTTGGTAGCTAGAAAGTTTTTCGTGATACATCAAAGGAATATCAATCTTCATATCATCTACATAAAAGAATCCATTTTTGTAAACACCCTTAATAAAGTTTGTAGCTGGAGCTCCCAAGAATCCTGCCACAAATAGATTTGCGGGATTATTATAAATTTCTTTAGGTGAACCAATCTGTTGAATATATCCACCCTTCATAACAACAATACGATCCGCCATTGTCATAGCTTCTGTTTGATCATGTGTAACATAAATTGTAGTAGCACCAATTCTTTCATGTAGCTGAATGATTTCAGAACGCATTTGAACACGCAATTTAGCATCTAGATTTGAAAGTGGTTCATCCATCAAGAATACTTTCGCATTACGTACAATCGCACGTCCTAATGCAACACGTTGTCTTTGTCCACCCGATAATGCCTTTGGTTTACGATCCAAATAAGGTTCGATTTCCAAAATACGTGCCGCTTCATGTACACGTTTATCTATTTCTTCCTTGCTGAACTTACGAAGTTTTAAACCAAAAGCCATATTCTCATACACACTCATATGTGGATATAAAGCATAGGATTGGAATACCATCGCAATATCACGATCTTTTGGTTCCACATCATTCATTCTTTTTCCATCAATATAGAAATCACCTGCACTAATCTCTTCCAAACCAGCAATCATACGAAGTGTTGTAGACTTACCACATCCACTAGGTCCTACAAACACAATAAATTCTTTATCTTTTACATCTAAATTAAAGTCAAATACAGCTTGAACATTGTTGTCATATATTTTATCAACATGCTGCAATGATAATTCTGCCATACTTCATCCTCCTATTTATGTTTCTTGTTGTATAAAAACAACAATGTAAGCAAACCCGTCAATCCAACAATTTCAATCATTAAATTACGAACACTCACTGTCTTTTGTGCCCAAATGATTAGTCCTAAAAACACAAAGAATAAAATAATCATAACTATATTCATTACTTTATTATCATCTCTCATACTAGACACCTCTTACTCTTTCATTCCACCAATGCTCATACCTTGTGTAATCTTCTTTTGAACACAAATATAAAGAATCAGTGTTGGAATCATAACAATTACCAATCCAGCATACATAACACCAAAATTCGCTTGTGATTTTGCATCGGCCATCAAATATTTAACACCAACTGCCAAAGTCGCATTATCTTTATCCATAAATGTAAATGCGATAATATATTCGTTCCAGAATGCTAAAAACTGAAATAAAATAACAGTAATAATACTAGGTCTAGCCATTGGAATCATAATTTTAGTCATAGTCTTGAAATAGCCACAACCATCAATGCGAGCTGCTTCTTCATAAGCTTTTGGCAACGTTTTGAAATAACCTGTCAACAAATAAATCGTAAATGGCAAGGCTGTTGCTGCATAAACGACAGATAGCCAGAATTTACTATTCAAGAAAAAGTCGACGCCAAGCTTGATATCGGCATTAAATAGCATCAAGAAAATAGGTAATACGATGTAATTCACGTTGACAAATAGTCCGGCCATAAACAATCCGTTAAAGAATTTCTTTCCAACAAAATCAAAGCGAGCTAATACATACGATGCAGGAAGAGCAACCACCAACAAGATAACTAAGGATAATGCGGTTACGATGATCGTATTCAACAAATAATCACCCATTCTCGCCTTCACAAAGGCATCCACAAAGTTTGACCATAACATTTGTTTTGGAAAATCAAATGGATTGCCACTTACCAATTCGAGTTGCGATTTTAAAGATGCAAGGAAAACCCATGCGATCGGTACAATAATCGAAATAGCCAACGTAATCAATGCTACATAAACAAAGATTTTATATAAAGGAAAATTACGCTTCTTCATATTTCATCCTCCTAATACTGCAATACATCACGTTCTGTGACTTTATTTATAATAGCGGATAACGCAAATGAGAATACAAAGATACAAACTCCGATTGCCATACCAAATCCATATTTACCCGCAAACGCATTGTTATACATATAGTTCAATGCCACTTCACTTCCTAAGTTTCCTTCACTTGTCAACTGCACAAACATAAAGGATAAGTTAATTGTAGAAATAACGAAGAAAGTCAAAGTTGTACGAATGTTATCCCAAATCAATGGTAAAGTAATCATAAAAAATTGCTTTACTTTACTTGCCCCTTCTAAACTTGCCGCTTCATAAAGATTTTCTGGAATACTTGTCATACTCGACATATACATAACCATATAATATCCAATGGCCTGCCAAACTAATGCACCAATAATAGAATAGTTAATAATAGCTGGATTTCCCATCCATTGTCTTTGTAAAGATTCTAGACCAATCATACCTAAGAATGAATTCAAAATACCATTGGTTGGTTGATAAATGGCTGAGAAAATACCTGCGATAACTACAATACTCAAAATATTTGGAATATAGAAAATCACGCGGAAGAAGTTCTTTCCTACAAATTCTTCACGAGTTAATAAGGTCGCAAATAAGACTGCCAACACCAAAGTGATGATTGTGATCAATACAACATATAAAATTGTATTTTGCATAGCCTCAATAAAACGCATATCGTTAAAAAGAACCTTAAAGTTGAATAAACCTGCAAAAGTGGCATCACTTACGAAATTGCTCTTTTTAAAGAATGCCGTCTTAAATACATCAATCGTTGGAATGACCATAAAAATGACAACTAAAATAACGGCTGGTGCAAGACACGCAAATACGAAACGATTTTGTGCTTTCTTTTTATTCATGAGTTACCTCCCATCTTTTAAAAAGCGACGAGCAATAATATGCTCATCGCTTTATGTTAAAATATCCTTTTTTAATTATTCAGCTACGGCTTTATTTTTTGCTAATTTAGCCCAAGCATCTGATAATTTAGTTTGATAATCTTTTGCACTTAATTCACCTGTTGCTAAAGAGTCGATTGAACCAAATACTGTAGCAGCACGATCGAAATCTGGTAAGTTATCTGTGTTATAAGGAGCAAATGCACCTAAAGCTGCAGAAGCATTATCATATACTGAGAAGAATTCTTTTGTATATCCATCTTCCATAGCTGCAATTGTTTCAGACATAGTATCTGTTGGAACAATGTTTCCACCTTCAGCCATGATCTTAACACCTTCTTCAGAATAGATAAACTTCAAGAATGCTTTCGCATCATCTACGTTTTTAGCTTGAGCAGGAATCCACACTTGTTCAGTCATAGATCCAACGAAACGTTCACCATCTTTTTCTAATGCAGGCAATGGAAGTAATCCCCAGTGATAATCTTCAGGCGTTGTATCTGCCATTTCATTCACTACCCAGTCACCATTAGGCATGAATAATGCTTTTCCATCAATAACTGCCTGTTGGTTCATTGTGAATCCATCTTTCGCATTGGCATTAGATACTGTATCCGAATATAAATAATCAGGACTTACTAATTTAGTTAAAATATCGATAGTTTGTTTAGCACCATCTGTATTCCAAGCATCCTTATCATAATTTAATACGTTAGATAATAATTCTTCTCCACCAGTTTCTTTTAACAATGCATTTAATGTATTATCAAAGTAACCGTTTGTTGGATATGTAAATAATGAAATACCATCTTGTTTAGCTTGATCACCTAAAGCCCAGAATTCATCCCAAGTTGTTGGAAGATCATATTTCTTTCCTTCTCCAACTAATTCTGTATTATAGAAGAATCCAGCAGGTGTTGTTTTAAGTGGCATTAAATAAGATTTTCCATCCCCATAATATTGTACGATACTACTATTCGCATAGTTTTCATCCATACCTACTTCTTTAACAACATCAGAGATATCTAATACTTCGTGTGTATTTAATTGAGTTTCCGTATATCCAGAAGGCTGTCCTAAATTATAATAAACAACATCTGAATATTCACCCTTCGCATTTTCTTTATTTAATACATCACATACTGGAAACCATACACCTTCATGAACATCACTAAAATCATCTAATGACTTTATAGTATCTAATTTACAGTAATATGGAGTTGTATCAATGTGTAATTGCATATCTACTATATCTTGTTTTAGTTCTTCTATATCTTTTGACTTTTTAAGTATCTTCCCATTCACAAACAAATACCATATCCATTCTTTCATGTCTTATTTACTCCTTTACTACTAAATCTATCTCTTTCCACATTTCAAATAAATATTGTTTAGCTTTTTGCAAATGTTCGTTTATTTCTTTTAAATCTTTTTCTGTAATATTGTATATTACAATGTGCCATAAATCTCTTCCATGTCTTTGTAAAGCATGATGTAATTTTAAAGTATAACTATCTAATTTATTGCCTAAATTGTCTTCTTTCTGCTCTAAATCAAATCTAAATAATAAATTATAATCAAAATCATAGTCTAAACCACACTTTTCTTTAAATTCCTCCCACGAATTGCATTCCGTAGTTCTTTCAGTTTCCCAGCATTCACAATAATAGCTATGATTTGTTTCTTCTAGTTTTAACATATCTATTCTCCTCCTAATAACTCTGGATTATCATATATATTGCCAATTACCTCTAATGTTACTTCTTCCCATGTACTTAAATTAAGTAAACTTTTATGCCCGCAACTCCAATGATAATCTTTGAACTCTACAACTACATTTTGCTTTATTGTTCCTGTACAATAGCCTTTATACGAAAACCTTTTAATTTGCAATACATCTCCCTCGTATATTTCTTTTCCGTTTTTATCGTGTAGTCCGAGTGAATTGTCTTAGTGTTTCTTTATCTACTCTATACCATATTGTTGCAAACAACATTGCTTCTTCTAATCCATAACTTGAATCTTGTTCTACTTCTCTTATAATATAAGTATCTTCATTTAAATCATAAGCTACTTGTCCTTCAACCCAACCTATATCTTTATTTTTTCCTCTAAACTTTATCTCTCTATTCATCTTCTCCTCCTACTTTATAGCAATTAGCCATATAACTTTCTTTT
>ERZ773147.3033-NODE-3033-length-13504-cov-7.222098_pt1 | contig 13504 bp, 12 predicted proteins | sample MGYA00580851_ERZ773147 | MGnify/ENA primary metagenome ERZ773147 (study PRJEB29015, sample SAMEA2737818) | human gut metagenome | biome: human gut; feature: human-associated habitat; material: faeces | place: China | collected 2012 ... | reverse complement strand
ACTGCTCCGCCAACACCGACATGAACGGCGAAAACACCGCCATCTTCTTCGGCCTGTCCGGCACCGGCAAGACCACCCTGTCCACCGACCCCAAGCGTCTGCTGATCGGCGACGACGAGCACGGCTGGGATGACAACGGCGTGTTCAACTTCGAGGGCGGCTGCTATGCCAAGGTCATCAATCTGGACAAGGATTCCGAGCCTGACATCTACAACGCCATCCGCCGGGACGCTCTGCTGGAGAACGTCACCGTGGACGAAAACGGCAAGATCGACTTCAACGACAAGTCCGTCACCGAGAATACCCGCGTCAGCTATCCCATCGACCACATCCAGAACATCGTGCGTCCCGTCTCTGCCGCTCCTGCCGCGAAGAACGTGATCTTCCTGTCCGCCGATGCCTTCGGCGTGCTGCCTCCCGTGTCCATCCTGACTCCGGAGCAGACCCAGTACTACTTCCTGTCCGGCTTCACCGCCAAGCTGGCCGGTACCGAGCGCGGCATCACCGAGCCCACGCCTACCTTCTCCGCCTGTTTCGGCCAGGCCTTCCTGGAGCTGCATCCCACCAAGTATGCCGAGGAACTGGTGAAGAAGATGGAGCTGTCCGGCGCCAAGGCGTATCTGGTCAACACCGGCTGGAACGGCACCGGCAAGCGTATCTCCATCAAGGATACCCGCGGCATCATTGACGCCATCCTGTCCGGTGCCATCAAGACCGCGCCCACCAAGATGATCCCTCACTTCAACTTTGAGGTGCCTACCGCGCTGCCTGGCGTGGATCCCGCGATTCTCGATCCCCGCGACACCTATGCCGATGCCGCCGAGTGGGAGACCAAGGCGCAGGATCTGGCCAGCCGCTTCGTGAAGAACTTCGCCAAGTACGAGACCAACGAGGCCGGTAAGGCTCTGGTCAAGGCCGGCCCCAAGGCGTAAGCTGCGTCAACAGTTTGCAAAGCAATACTGAACAAAAATACCGGAGGCTGTTGGCTTCCGGTATTTTTCTGCGGGAAAACATTGACAGAACTGCGCATATGTGGTACTTTCAAGAAGAAAATACCATGAAAAGGGGAGAAAAACATGCTGGAAGTAAAGCTTTTGATCTCGGATCTGGATTATGACGGCGTGGTGGACCTGGTGGTGCCTGCGGTGTCCAAAAAGCTCAGGACCCGGAAGGGGCTGGTGGGCCGGCTTGCCTGGAAGCAGGAGGAACTGCTGCGCATGGCCCACAAATTCCTCGATAAAAAGAATCAGGACGAGCGGGATCAGTTGGTGGCGGATATGGCCGCAAAGAAGCGCAGCCTGATCGTAGAGAAGGTCTCGGAACTGGCGGAGAAAAAGGGCGTGACCGTCCAGATCTGCGATATCTCCGTAAGAAAGATCTGAAAAATTAAAAAAATACCGCCAGAGGTGAAACCTTTGGTGGTATTTTTGCGTCTATATACTAGGATAAATTTTCAGCGCTTGCTTTTCAGCGCGTTCACCGCGGCGCGCAGCGCGTCCACATTTTCCTGCTTTGTGGCCCAGCTGCCGCAGAAGCGGACGCCGGAGTGGGTCTCATCTACCCGTGTCCAGTACTCATAGCCGAATTCCTTGCCCAGAATCGCCAACTCATCATCGGGAATGATGGGATACTGCTGGTTGGTGGGGGAGTCGAACAGCAGGGGATAGCCGTTGGAAACAAAGATGTCCCGGATCTGGAAAGCCATATCAATGGCGTTGCGGGCGATCTTGAAATACAGATCGTCGGTGAACAGGGCATCGAACTGGATGCCCAGCAGACGGCCCTTGGCCAGCATGCCGCCACGCTGCTTCATCATGAAGCGGAAGTCCTTCTTCAGCGCCGGGTTCATAATGACCACCGCCTCGCCGAACAGGGCGCCCACCTTGGTGCCGCCGATGTAGAACACGTCGCACAATCTAGCCAGCTCCGGCAGAGTGATGTCGTTGGCGTCGCATACCAGACCGTAGCCCAGACGGGCACCGTCGATAAACAGGGGCAGCCCATAGGCGCGGCAGATATCGTAAATGGCCGTCAGCTCCGCCTTGCTGTACAGCATGCCGGTCTCGGTAGGCTGGGAGATGTAGACCATGCCGGGCTGAACGATATGCTCGGTGGATTCATCGTGCTTGTGCCACTCCACATAATCTGCGATCTGCTGTGCGGTGATCTTACCGTCATCGGTGGACAGGGTGATGACCTTGTGGCCGGTGGACTCGATAGCGCCGGTCTCGTGGCAGTTGATGTGGCCGCTGACGGCGGACAGCACGCCCTGCCAGGGCCGCAGAATCGAAGCAATGACAGTGGTATTGGTCTGGGTGCCGCCCACCAGAAAGTGAACGTCGGCGTCGGGCGCGTGACAGGCGGCTTTGATCTTCTCGCGGGCCGCGGCGCAGATCTCATCCTCGCTGTAGCCGATGGTCTGCATCATGTTGGTCTGGGCCAGCCGCTCCATAATGGCGCTGTGAGCACCCTCCAGATAATCACTGTTGAAATAGATCATAAATGGATACTCCTTTTTCAAAGTTTTCCTGACGCTATTCTATCCCATTTGACGTAGTAAGTAAAGGGAAATTTCCAATACAGCTTGCAAAATCAGATATAATCTGCTACAATAGCAAAGATGACAAGGAGGCTTGTTAAATGAACAATACGACACATGATAATTACCCCGAGTATCCCGAGGGCGGTAAGCGCGCCAGCGGTGGCCGCCGCAGAAAAAAGAAAAAACAGAGCCGCGCTCTGTACTATGTGATCCTGTTGATCCTGTTGGGCGTGCTGGTGTTTTCCGCCGTGAAGATCATCAGCTATTTCAAGCAGCAGTCCGATGCCGCCGATGCGCAGCAGGAGATCTCGGACAATTACATTACGCCCGGTACTTCCGCAGATGACAACACAGACGACACCCAGAAGGACAACGATAAGGATAAGACCACAAAGACACCGGACGAAGAGACCATTACCGTCAACTTTGACAAGATGGTGGCCGACTATCCCGATGTGGTGGGTTATATCTATTGCGCCAACACCAATCTGAAGAACCCGATCCAGTATGGCAAGGGTAATGACTATTACCTGACCCATGACAGCAAGGGCAACACCAACAACAACGGCAGTATCTTTGTGGAACAGGTCAACAGCGGCAGTTTCTCTGACAACAACACCATCATCTATGGACACAATATGAAGTCCGGCATGATGTTTGCCGACCTGACTAAGTATAAGGATAAGAGCTATTACAGCAGCCATCCCTATATCTACATCTATACCCCCAGCCAGAATTACCGTCTGGATCTGTATGCCGGCTTTGTCTGTGAGCATGATGACGAGGTGTATGCTACCTCTCTGACCCAGGATCAGCTGAAGGCCATGGCCGCGAAGTCCACCTTCACATCCAATATCGGTACGCCTACCGGTAAAACGGTCACATTGTCCACCTGTTCTTACGAGTTTGACAATGCCCGCTATGTGGTGATCGGCGCGCTGAATCCCATCAACTAAAATGTGAATCATAAGGAAGAAGCGCCTGTGCATCGCACAGACGCTTCTTCCTTGTTGTGGTAAGAGGATATGGGAGGATTTATCAGGCATAGCGTTCTTCATGGTGAAGGGACGCTTTTCGGTAATGCATGATGCGGAAGATCCGCTGGGCAGGGGTCTCGCTTTCCGGTCTGCGGAAGGCGGCGGACATCTTCTCCAGCCGCTCCGGATCGGCCAGCAGTGCCATGGCGGTATCTGCCAGAAGCTTTGGCGTTCTGGAGGTGACCGCGCCGCCGCGCCCCAGGAAAAAGTCCAGATTGTGGCCCTCGCAACCCGCCACGGTGTCCATCAGCACCATGGGCAGGTCGCAGGCGGCGGCTTCCGTGGTGCTCAGGCCGCCGGGCTTGGTCAGAAATATGTCGGCGCTGTGCATTAGTTGCGGCACGTTGTGTACCATGCCGTGGATATGGAGCTGCCGGTTTCCGGTAAAGTGCTTTTGCAGCTTGCCGCACAGCTCCTCGTTGGCGCCGCAGACCACCGTCAGCTCCTGCTCCGGCGTCAGGCGGATGGCCAGCTCCTCCGCCAGCTCCCGGATGGGCCCGCAGCCGATGCTGCCGCACATCATCAGAATGTGCTGGTGATCGGCGGGAATGCCCAGCTCCGCCTTGGCGGCAGATTTATCCACGGCATGGTAAAAGGCCGGTTTGACCGGAATACCGCTGGCCACCAGCTTTTCACGCGGCACGCCGCAGGCGGCGAACTCGTCCTTCAGCGTCTCGTCCGGAATGAAATAGTAGTCCAGGGCGGAGTCCTCCACACTGGGACTGCATGTATAGTCGGTGGCCACGAAGCCGGTAAGCAGCGGCATGGGATGCCGCTCCAGCATGGCCGTCATCGCCAGCGCCGGGAAAACGTGGGTGCAGATCACAGCGTCATAATCCCCGGCGCAGATGAAGCGGTACAGCCGCTCGGAGCCGGAGGTGAGATAGCGGTATACGGTGGTGCCCTCCCGGAACAGAGAGGTGCGGTTCTCCACGTTGCGGTAGCCCGCGCCGTACAGCTTCGGCGCGTGACGGTAAATGCGGGAGTGCCAGTCGGCAATAAAGCGGGAGGCATGCCTGGAGATGAATTGCAGCGCCTCCACGATCTCGCAGTATTCTCCCTGAGCCAGATACGCTTCCTGTATGGCCTTGGCGCAGGAGTTATGCCCCTCGCCCGTATTGCAGCTCAGTATCAGCGTGCGCATAGGTGTCCTTCCTTTCCTGTTTCCTCTGCTGTAAAGTTAATAGCCTTTCCAGTCGCGGACGGTTATAGCGTTGGATGATGATAAAGGGCAGATTGCCAAGCAGGATATAAACGGCGGTGACCGCGATACCGCCCGCGCCGGGCCAGATGGCAAGGCAGGCGAGCCCCGTCACCGACAGCAGCGTGTGGATGAACTCCGCCACGCAGGTCTCCTGGATCATGCGGGGCAGGTCGCGGAAGGTGTCCGCCGTCAGCTTCTTCGCGGGCATCAGCCCCGGAAGAATACGGCTCATGTCCGGCACGCGGCTCTGCCACTCCTTGACCCGGAGGACGCGGAACAGCTTCTGCTCCCCAGGAAAGCAGCGGTAGGGGAAGGCGTCGCCGCGGAACCATTGCTTGGGCAGCAGCCGTCCCAGCAGAAACGCGGCGATACCGGTGGCGGCCAGATACAGGGCGCAGCGCAGAAATTTCACAGCATGTTCCTCCTTCCCTTGTGTCCAGTGTTCCACCTTTCTCCCTATTTTAAAAGGGAAGCTGCAACAAAACCTCAATTCAACATCAAGTTTTGTTGAACTTCTGGCGCAAAAAAGTATCCCGGTCCTGCTGACCGGGATATTTTTGCTTATAAGGGGAGCCGCACCGTGAAGCGGCATCCGGCCGCCGGAAGGTTTTCCAGCGTGACCGTGCCGCCGCTGAACTCCACGATCTTCTTGACCAGCGGGAGGCCCAGACCGTTGCCGTCCATGACGCGGGAGCTGTCACTCTGGTAGAACTTGTGAAAGACCCGCTCCTGATCCTCCGGCGTGACGCCGGGGCCGTTGTCGTCGATGGTGAACACGGCAAAGCCCTCCTCCTGCCACAGCCGCAGGGCGATCATGCCGCCGTGGGGATCAAACTTGATGGCGTTGTCGATGAGGTTGCTCCACACATGGATCAGCAGGCTTTCATAGCTGCTGTATGAGATCTTGTCCAGCTCCACATCGAAATCAATGCCCTTTTCCGTCCACTTCTGCTCCAGCGCCACGATGGCCTGCCGCACCTGTTCATCAAGGCGGAAAACCGTGCGCTGCGGGTGGATGGACTGGTTGTTGATCTTGGACAGCAGCAGAATGTTGCCGGTCAGCGTGGAGAGCCGGTGGGTGTTGAACAGGATCTTTTCAATGTAGACGTCCTGCTCGGCCTGGGACTGCTGGTGATCCTGCAAAAGGGAAGCATAGCCCTCGATGGCGTTGATGGGCGTTTTGAATTCATGGGATACGTTGGAGATAAAGTCGGTTTGCAGCGTCTCCGTGGCGCCAAGCTCCTTGACCATCAGATTGAAGCTGTCATAAATGTCGTTGACCTCCTTCAGGCGGCTGCGGCATTGGGCCGTGACCTGAAAGTTGCCGTCGGACACCTCCTTCATGGCCTTGCCCAGCTGGGTGATGGGATCAATGAAGGAGCGGGTGATGAACTTGGTGATGGCACCGCCCACCACCACGCTGAACAGAATGGCCCATACGAAGATGGGGATGCTGACCGTAACGCCCAGCCAGCGCCGCAGAAGCCAGCCTGCCAGCTCCGACAGCAGCACCACCACCACGAATTCCGCCATGCAGATCAGGAAAAATTTGACCCGCAGTGTGACCCTTGGGGTAAGCTCCTTTTTCACAGCTTCACCACCTTATAGCCCACGCCACGCATGGTGACGATCTTGAAATCCGGATTGTCCCGGAAACGCTCCCGCAGACGGCCGATGTGTACGTCCACCGTGTGGGTGTCCGTCTCGGAGCTGTAACCCCAGATATCGTCCATCAGCTGCTGGCGGGTGAAGATGCGGCCGGGGAAGGAGACCATTTTGTAGAGCAGCATGAATTCCTTCTGCGGCAGCGTCATGGTCTCTTTTCCGGTGTGGACGGACAGGGAGTCACACTCCAGCACCGTGCCGCCGATGACCTGCCGCCGCTCGTTGGCCATCTGCGCCCGACGCAGCAGCGCACCCACCCGCAGCACCATTTCGTTGATGTTGACGGGCTTCACCATATAGTCGTCGCTGCCGGAGAGAAAGCCTAGGCGCATGTCGTCAAAGGCATCCTTGGCGGTGATCATCATGACGGGCGTGGTCATTCCGGACTCCCGCAGCGCGCTGACCAGCTGATAGCCGTCCATCTTCGGCATCATGATGTCCGAGATGATCAGGTCGTAATAGCTGGAGTCAAGGGCACTCAGCGCTTCCTCTCCGTTGGAGACACCTACCACAGCATAGCCGTTTTTGGTCAGTACATGCTGGAACAGCTGGCGCAGCTCCCGGTCATCCTCGGCGATCAGTATCTTGAACATAGGAACCTCCTGTGTATGCTGTTTTACAAAAATAGTATACCATAAATATCGCGGAGGGACATCAACTTTTCTTCAACCGAACTTCAACTTTTGTTGAGGATCAAAGAAAGGGAGCGTGGCCCTAGCTTTGTCGCGTCCCGTGAGGGCGTGTGGGTTGAAATTTGTTCCGTACCGTTTTTGGGTCCTTCGGTCGACGTCACGCTCCGTATGGGGCGCGACGCTTGAAATTCCGCGGACAACCTGCTCTACCACTACCGAAAAGCCCCGGCTCAAAACTGAGCCGAGGCCATTCCTTACGCATCGAAGCTTGGGTTGATATAGTAGAGATTCTTCTGATCCATTCGCTCCTTGGCAAGCCGCAGGCCTTCGCCGAAGCGTACAAGATGGAGTAACTGTACTTGCTTAAATGCGCCATTCGATCTTGATGGAATCGTTGGTAGCATAGATGACGCGGATGAGCTGGTCTACCGTCTGCCGCTTATCATCGAAACTCAACTCGTCCCACATAGTCAGGTGATTATAGATCTCCGTATAGTCCGCTTCCTTGTGCAGCTTCAATTCAGAGATACGCTTCATCAGCTCTTGCTTTTTCCCATCCAGTTCTTTGACGCGCCCACTGATGTAACGAAACAGGGTATCGTCCGCAGCCGACAGGCGATCCATCAGAGAACCAATCTCAGTCTCAACTTGCGTAAGTTGAACATTCAACGCCGTTAGCTCGGGGTTAATGTAATTTCCTTTACACCTTCTGAGCGTTTTGAACTGAGCCATCTTTTTGCGCATTTCATTGTAGATGATTTGTTCAAACTCATCGGTATAAATCGTTCCGGGACCCTCGCAGGCTTTGGAGTTCATTTTGTTCGAACAGAGGAGGTAGCGGGAGCGTGTGGTCGAGTAGTGCTTATCCACCAAAGCGTACCCGCAGATGCCGCATTTGATCTTTCCCGCCAGCCATGTGTTCTTGGCTTTCTGATATGGCTTGATCTGCTGCGCTTCCAGACACTTTGCACGGCATTTCAGCCATAGGTCGGAGGGAACGATGCCCTCGTGTGGAGCCAGCACCAAATGGTTGCCTTCTAAATTCATTTGCTTGCGTCCTACGGAGTCCTGTCCCTTGTAGTAGTAGCATCCGTTCGTACCGATAAAATCACTCAGATCGTTTGCCATGATCGCGCCTTGGTCCCGATAGAACTCATAGACGGATAGATCCGCGCGGACATAGATGGGATTCCTGAGAACATCCGCAAGTCGTGTGCGTCCCCACGGCTTTCCGTTTTTGAGAATGCCGTGGGCTTGAAAGTAGCGGATAATGTCACCGTAGGAGCATTCCGGCTTGGAGTAGAGCTCATAGATCAACCGCACCTGTTCCGCTTCCTCCGCGTTGATCTCATACATAGAGGTCTTAATACCCTCGATGGTCGTTGGGATCAGCCGGAATCCATACGGAACTCTGCCGCCCATATAGAAGCTCTTTTGACTGCGGGAGTAGTAGGCATCCGCCACGCGCTTTTGAATGGTTTCCCGTTCCAACTGCGCGAATACAATGCAGATGTTGAGCATGGCGCGTCCCATGGGCGAGGAAGTGTCGAATTTTTCTGTCGTGGATACGAACTCGACCCTGTGCTTTCCGAATTTCTCCATCATATTAGAGAAGTCGAGGATAGAACGGCTGATGCGGTCTAACTTGTAAACAACGACCTTACCGATTACTCCGCTTTCGATATCGTTCATCATTTCAGCAAAGGCGGGACGGTCTGTATTTTTACCGCTGTAACCCCTGTCGGTATAAACCTTGTACTGTTCACCTCTCATTTCGTACTGGCAGAACTCGATCTGGCTTTCGATAGAAATGCTATCGGCTCTGTCAACGGATTGTCTTGCGTAGATTGCGTTCATTTTGTAGCTCCTTCCTCACAGAAAAGAGCTGCTGACAGGTACATCATACCGCAGCAGCTCCTAAATAGCTATCATTTTCATTGTGTTTTTCATATTTTATAAAGACCTCGAAAAGACCTTCCTCGATACATCGCCGCTGTTCCATGCACTCCTCGGCGGTAAGCTGTGGGGTAAGGTTTTCAATTCTGATCATATTTTTTCTGCCGGAAATAATGTGCGCGTCACTATCGTAAGTGAAAGGGCGGACAATAATAACTATCACCTCCCGCGGTGCTATCATTTTATTTGCGAGAACCTTGTCCTATGCAGAAAGGTAGAGTCGAAATCCTTCAACTCTCCCTTTGCGTCACATGGTCTGCTGCCAGTCATAACTCACCTCGTCCTCGTGGTCATCAGCCTTGTGACCGAGGGCAATCTTCTTTTCGCGCTCTTTTTGCAGTACCTTTCTGTCGGTGTGGTGCCGCGCAGGAATCACAGGGGCAGCAGACTGGAGCTGCTCCAGACGGTGCCCAAGCCCCACCAGAGCAGAAGCAGTGCTGCCGCCGCCATCAGCAGAGAGATCAATGCCGGAATACTGACATGTGGCAGATGCAGTCTGGGAAGTCTGATTCTGTGCAGAGAAAAAGAATTCTCTTTCGGCTTTCCAGCCTGTTCGGTCATCTGCTCCAGATGCTTCACCGCTTTCAGCAGTTCGTCCATCTGTGTCCGGGTCGGGAGCTGCGCCAGCAGTTCGCTGACCTTCTTCAGATAGCCAGTCTGTCTCTCGGTGTGGTACTCCAGTGTGCAGAGTTCGCTCTGCAGATCCTCCCACTCCGCTTTCGTAGGATGCACTTTGGGAGGCAGTGTCAGCTCCTGCGCCGGAGGCTGCGGCGTGGTCTGTACCATCTGCGCGGGTCGGTTCTTCTCCAACAGCTCGTCCATGGATAATTTCTGCTCTGATCCTGAATTCATATTCCATATTCTCTTTCAGATATTTGTCCCCGAACAGCAGGCGGTCACGGCACTGCCAGCCGCTGGGTGTGGTGTAGGTGATGTTCCGTCGGGACGCTTCCCAGCGCACCTTGTAGCCCTCGCTCTCCATCAGCGCAATGAACTCCTCCCGGCTGGAGGCGTGGCGCATACAGTCGTTGATGATATTCATGAGCTGCAGTTTTTTGCTCTGGCCACGGGCGGCCGTGTGATACTCGCCGACCGTCATGGTCTTGGTTTTCTGCTTCCTGTCTTTAGGCTGGAACACAGGGAGAGAAAACTCCATGCAGACTTGATCGTTGCGCTGCTGCAGTTCTTGGAGCTGCTCCTTTGCGATGTGCAGTTTCTTCCCAGTATCGAAGTTGACGGAGTTGATGAGGAAGTGGGAATGGATGTGTTCCCGGTCTGTGTGGGTGCAGACCAGGACTTCATAGCCCTCATAGTACTCAGCCAGCTTCAGTGCCGCCGCATGAGCGGTGACCGGATCGACCGCTTCGCCTTTTGGGAAACTCTGCACCATGTGGTAGAACAGCACACCGTCGGTTTTGTGATGCAGCCGCTTGGTGGTCATGAAGTCCGCGTAGACAGATTCCGACTGGCAGTTGATGCCTGTGACCAACCGCTGTCCATCGAACTCGGTTTTCTTGTCCTGCATGGTGTACCGCATCACGGCTCCCATGCATCCGGTGGTCTGGCCCCGCTTGTAGTTAGTGAAACTGATGATCGCCATTTTTCACCACCGCTTTCGTTCAAGGATCAGCCGGACAGCAGCGCAGAATTCAGAGAACGCCTGGCGTACACCGTCCAGGTTGATCACCGTGACGCGTCCCATGTGCGCCAGAGTGACAAGCTGATTCAGATTTCTGCCGATGGACTTCAGCTCCTTGAGCACTTCTTTTAGTCCATCGACGACCACAACCTGCTTTCCCAGACAGCAGGCGGTGACGTAGTCGCTCATGGACATGTGGGCCTTCGCCGCCAGCGCCCTGATCTTCTCACGGTCGGTGGATGCCATGCGCGTGCTGAATTTGATATCTTTTTTCATGTTTTTCTCCAATCGTAGCTAAAAGTGGGTCCGGGCTTCCGCCCGGAATTTGGGTGCAGGGCTTTGCCCGCCCGGTGCGTTTGGCAGGGCAGCGGCTTCGCCGCAGACCAGACAAATGCGATGCTGGCCGTCGTCCGAGCGGACGACGAATCCCTCGTCCCGCCGCAAGCGGCAGGACTCGCTCTCTCTGTCGCTCGTCCTCTTCCCACCGAAACCGCTTCGCTGGGTTTCGGCGGAAGCCCTGTTGGGGGAGGTGATAAAAACTCCCGTTTTGCATTTTTTCGGCGCTTCTGTGCGGGGGCGGTATCACTATCCTCCGGCCGCTGTAGCTGTGTCGGAATAACCCCGCGCGGGGTTTATTTCAGCAGAAAAAACGGCTTTCTCAGAGTGGGTGCTCTGCACCGACGGGCACGCTGTTCCCTCCTGCACACAGTGCTTTTTCGACACTTCTGCGTGGGGGCGGTATCACTACCCTCGGCGTGCGCTTCATGCCGTTGAAACACTGGATGCACAGGAGTTACGGCGGCGTATTCGCCGTTTTTATGCCGCCCCAGAATTCGCCCTGTGTGGGCTGAATATCCCCTCGGCGGGCACACACGCCACCCCGTCTCCAAACCGCGCACACAGCGGCTCACAGGGCGAAACACGGGGCGTTCTCACCGCCTGAGACATCGGCAGGGTCGATAGGGTCAACAGCTTGGGTACCCTGTGCATCGTCACTTTCGGCACGGCGCAGCTCGATGAGCCGCTTGCCGTTGCTGCGGCGCACCACGGCGGAAATGCCGATTTTGCTTAGTGCGGCAACGCTTTGCAGGATCAGGCGAGACACTTTCTTCGGCGTGATGCCCTCGCTGCCCGCAGGGTCGATCTGCGCGGACAGCTCCGTGGGAGTGCCGATAAATTCCGCGCGGTCACGCATCAGCTCAGAGAGGAGAATCACGATCCGGCCGCCCAGCAGCTCCGGCTGCGTCCGGCTGTCCGACACCAGCTCCCACACATTTTCCGCGTTGCGCTCCAGCGTCAGCTCCCGGTACTCGATGTCGCGCCCGATGCAGGAGAGCGTCGCCTTGCCGCTGCCGCGCTTGTCCTCAATGAGCGTGAAGCTGGAATCCACCGCGCCGCTGATAGCAGTCGTACCGGAGATGCGGCTGAACACATCGTCGGCAAGCTCCTTCCGCAGATGGTGGATCAGCAGAATGGCGATGCTGTGGGTATCCGCGATGTGCTTCAGTACGGAGAGGTCACGGTAGTCGTTGGCGTAGGTGTTGTCGTAGTTGGTGCCGCGGATCATTTGCAGCGTATCGATGATGACCAGCACCGTGTCGGGATGCTCTGCGAGGAACGCGCAGAGCTGTTCCTCCAGGCCCTTGCCAAGGGTGTCGCTGTTGGTGGTGAAGTGGACGCTGGCGGGGGCATCCTCCGTGATCTCGAACAGGCGGTTCTGGATGCGAAGGGTGGAGTCCTCCAAGCAGAGGTAGAGCGTGGTACCCTGCTTCACGCCCATGCCCCAGACGGCTTCGCCCTTCGCCACCGTGACCGCCAGCCACAGCGCCAGCCAGGACTTTCCCGCCTTGGGTGAGCCCGCAAGGATGTGCAGGCCCTGGGACAGCAGCGTATCCACCACGAAGTTCAGCGGCGTGAGCGGCTGACTCATTAACGTTTCTCCGTCGATGGTCAGCAATCGGTTTTCTTTTTTCAATTTCGGATCCTCCTTAAAAATATTGCTCCCATCGGAACGATGAGAGCGAAAAAAGCAGAGGGGCGTTACCACGGGACGGCGCGTGGTTTCTTCCCTCTGCTTGTATTGTGGAGGAATTTATGCTATGCTGAGAAAAAGCATGGACAGATTAAAATTCACGTAGGACAGATTTTACCAGGAGGGGCACACATGGAGGGCAGCATCGTTTTCTACACCTATGGCAGTACGCTGGAACTATACGGTCAGCAGTTTACCGCCGGTATGCTGACCGCCGATCTGCTGAATTTGTCGCCGGACGAATATCGACCCATGAGCAAACGCATGAAGCAGATCACCAGCCTTGCGGAGGAATATGAGCAAAGCGGGAGCATAGAGCTTTGGTGGAAGCTGAACGAGGAGTTGGCGGCGCTATGCGGAGTGCTGCGCCGCTACGCTGTGTTCCGCCTGCTGCTGGACGAGAGTGAGGACGCTTTCTTCTCTGCCATACGGGAGATCACGGAGCAGTTCAGCGTATTTCCCACAGAGGATCAAGCACCGACAGCGGAAGTGCAAAAGAGACAGCTTGAGCGCGTGGCAAATCAATTCTCCCAGCGCGACGAATATGCTCCCCTCGACCTGTTCCATCCGAGTGAGGCAGATTTGGAAGATGGGATGGCTTTTTACTATGAGATGCTCCGCGCCTTCGGTCCCACCAAGGGTGCATGGCGTGACTACCAAAAGCGTCTTGACCGCTATGCACTGTACCTCCATGACATCCGCGCCTTCAACGAGACCATTCAGAATTTTATCCGGTTTGGCTTAACCGTCTTTGACAAAGGTATAATAATAAATCACAACAAAAACCGAGCCAACCT
>ERZ773147.3025-NODE-3025-length-13519-cov-13.172757_pt1 | contig 13519 bp, 13 predicted proteins | sample MGYA00580851_ERZ773147 | MGnify/ENA primary metagenome ERZ773147 (study PRJEB29015, sample SAMEA2737818) | human gut metagenome | biome: human gut; feature: human-associated habitat; material: faeces | place: China | collected 2012 ... | reverse complement strand
GCGGGCTTGGTCGCGTTGGTAGCGGTGTTGCCTGCAAAGCCGGGGTCGGTGTCGGTGACTACGAGGTCAACGAAGAAGGGAGGCTCGACGTTGAAGACCTTGCCCTTGTAGGAATAGATGGTGCAGGGCATATTCTCTTTGACGAACTTGAAGCTGTCGTTAAGGACGGACTCGTCCACAGGCTCGAGCTCGTAGGTTTCGGGGTTCATGAAGTAGTAAAGGTTGCCGTCGTTGTAGCTGTATTCCATGGTCATACGATCGACGGTAGCGCTCTCGAACTTTGCGGTGGGGTTGAAGGAAGTTTCGGTGACGGCGCCGGTGATGACGTTTTTCATCTTGGTGCGCACAAAAGCTGCGCCCTTGCCGGGCTTAACATGCTGGAACTCGACGACCTGCATGACCTGACCGTCCATCTCAAAGGTAACGCCGTTTCTGAAATCGCCTGCTGTAATCATAATAGGTGATCCTCCTATGTGAATTAAAATTAATGTCTATAGCCTTAATAGTTTACATTAAATTACGCCATATTGCAACGATTATTTTTTGCTTTTGTTCTTATTTGCATTATCCGGAGCGTCGTTTTCGCGTTTTCCGGTGCGTTTTTCAAACGCGATCTGGAACATATAGACGACCATCGCCAGAACGCCGACTATGTAAAGCACGTTCCGCAGCACCTCCGGAAAAGCCGGAATGAAGCTTTGCAGCAGCGCCGTTACGCACACGACTATGAATCCGCCGTAAAGAAACGGCGTGAGCGAGAAGTTCATTTTTCTCTCTTTCTTGTTTCCCTTTGCCATTGTTTTTCCCCTCCGTTACAGTATCAAAAGCTGCTTTGCGGCCTTTGTTATCACTTCGCATCCGCCCTCGCGCAGGATGAGCACATCCTCGATCCTCACGCCGAATTTGCCCGGCAGATATATGCCCGGCTCGGCGGATATCACCGCGCCCTCCGGCATCGGCGTTTTCACCGACGGCGACGCCGCCGGCGATTCGTGGATATAAAGCCCCAGCGAGTGGCCGAAGCTGTGTCCGAAATATTCGCCGTAGCCTGCGTCGGAGATCACCTTGCGCGCAGCGCCGTCGATCTCCGCTCCGGTGACGCCGGCGGCGGCCCTTGCAATGCCTGCAAGCTGGGCGCGCAGGACGATATCGTATACGTTCTTCATCTCGTCGGTAGCGTATCCGACGGCGACGGTGCGCGTCATGTCCGAGCAGTAGCCGTCCTTTATGCAGCCGAAATCCATGGTGATAAAATCGCCCTCGCGCACAACGGCATCCGACGGAACGCCGTGCGGCATGCTGGAGTTTGCGCCCGTCACCGCTATGGGATCAAAGCTGTTGCCCTCGCCGCCGTGCTTGAGCATTCGGTAGCTTATCTCGGCTGCGATATCGCGCTCGGTGATGCCGGGACGGATTATGTGCAGCACATCGTCCAGCGCTTTCTCGGCGATCGCCTGCGCGCGGCGCATGCTGCGTATTTCCGCCTCGTCCTTGGATGCGCGCAGCCTGTAAAACAGGCTCTGGCACGGGTGCAGCTCAACTCCGAGCACCTTCTGCCAGTTGAGGTACGCCCCGTGCGAGAGCGAAAACTCCTCCGCGCCGAGCATTTTCACACTGCATTCGGTCATTGCCTCGCGCACGAGCTGCGAAAGGCGCTTGCCTGCGCCGAACATGCGCACCGTTATATCGCCCGAAACGCTTTTTTCCGCCGCCTCGATATAGCGCGAGTCGGTCAGCAGAAACGCCCGATCGAGCGTTATGAGCACCACGCCGTCGGTAAAGGCAAAGCCCGCTGCGTAGCGCTGATTTAATTCATCGGTTATAAGCACCGCGTCAAGCCCGAGATCTATAAGCCCTCCGCGAATTTTCGCAAGTCTTTCCACTTTGCGCCTCCGTCTCAGAAGCCGCCGCCCGGCTCGTCGCTTATCGGCTCGAACGAGGCTGCCCGACTGAATGGCGTCCTGAAGATCGACCAGCAGTGAAGATCGACGAGCAGTATCGAGCCGTCGTTGCCGCTTTGGAATATGCCTCGGACTATCTCCGTTCCGTCGGCAAGCTCATATGAAACGGCTATGTTCGGCTGCGCGTCGGGAATGAAGCTTTTGACCTCCACACCTTCGCCGGTCGTGAGGTAGTTGCGCTGCCAGAGCATCCTGCCGGAGGTGTAGATCTTCACGTTGTAAACCGTCTCCTCGGCCGAGAGGACAACGCTCTGCCCGTCCTCGTCAACGGTGACCGTGCCAAGGATATTCAGGCTGCTGCGGTCGAGCTTGTCGCCGTCGTCGGCCAGCAGCATGCCGTTATCTCCCTCGTATTCGACCGGCATGAAGCTCTCGTCGATGAACTCTTCAAGCGCCGAATACGGTATCTCGAACGTCAGCACGCCGCGGCTGTATGGCGCGATGTCATAGGGATTGGCATAGAACACAAGGCCATTGTCGCTGAAATACCAGTTTGCGCCGGCATCGACGAGATCGCTTATCGTGCTCTCAAAATCGTCAAACAGGATGCTGACGCCGCCCTCTTTGTAATCGTCCCCGGCTGCAAGGCCGATGACATAGTTTTTGATGAAGGTCTTGAGCTGCTCCTCGTTTTTGGCAATGTCCGCAAGGGTCAGAAGCGAGCCGTCATCGGCGTTGTAGCTGCGGCTGGTGCGCGTAGAATCGGCGTGTATGCCGCCTACATCCTGTGAAACGTCAAACACGACGCTCAAAACGCGTGTATCGCAGCGCGTCACGCTCGGCGCGCAGTAGTAGCTCAGCTCGATCGGCTCGCCGTCGGTCTGATCCTCGGCAACGCGCTGGGTGTACTCCGCGTCGGCCCTGAACTTGACGTACAGCTCCGCCAGCGAGGAATTTATCCGCTCGGCCGCGCGCTCGTCCTTCGAGCTTATCGTCGCCGTGCCGAGGCTCTGCCTGTAATACGTCGTGCCGTCGCCGCTTTTAAGCTCCTTATCCTCGAAGCCGTAGCTCACCGTCATGTCAAACTGCGGCACATAGGTTCGCTTCTCGTAATCGCCGCCGTGCTGGCATGCGCACAACGCCCCAAGCATCGCGCAGCAAAGCAGCATGGAAATTGTCTTTTTCATTATCTTCAACCTTTCACACCGGTATCAAAATGTTAACAAACTGCTAACAAAACCGTTGAATTTCAAGGGTTTTGCACACTTTCAACAAAGTTATCAACACATTATGTAAATCACAGAGGGCTATCCGCATTCAGAAAGCCCTGAATGCCGAGCGCGCAGTAAGTATCGAGCACATAAGCCACTCGCTCGGGCGCGGTCTTCATGCCGGTATCGAGCCAGTATTTGACCACAGTCGATATGGACGAAATGAGCAGCTGTTTAAGGCACTGCGAAAGAGTCTCGCTCACATCCCCGAGCGTCAGGATCTCCTGCTCGAGGTAGTCGTCGGCGTGCTTTGCAATGACCTTGAGCATCGCGTCATGGTCGCCGTAAGGGCCGGCAAAGACGCGGCAAAGCTCTCGGTTTTCGCTCAGAAGACGCAGCGTTTGCAGCGATGTCAGGCGCTTAAGCCCCGACTCCTGAAGCCGCTGCGCAAGCGCGTCGGAAAGTTGATCCTCCAGGCTCCTTTTCAGCTCATACGGGTCGGAATAGTGCGCGTAGAACGTGCCGCGGTTTATGTCCGCCTCGCGGCAGATCTCCGTCACGCTTATTTTTTCGATCGGTTTTTCGGCGAGCAGACGCAGAAAGCCATCCCTGATCGCCTGCTTGGTGTATCTTACTCGTCTGTCTTCCTTCTTTGGCTTCGCTGTTTCCATTCCCGCCACGCTCCTTATTTCTTTATACATACATTTTACTATACAAATGATAGAAAATCAACACAATGCCTGTTTTTTTAGTGGCGATTTGACGCAGCTACGGATACATATATCTCTGGCTGCCCGGTTCGGAACATTGGCGGAAACCGTATGTGCCTCGCGCTGCGTTAGTGCGTTGCTGAGTTTTGCTCCGCACCTTGTAGGGAACGGATTTATCCGTTCAGCGTGTTATGGTTTTGTCGGCAGCTCCCGGTCGGGCTGACGCAAAAACCGTATCGGTATCAGTGCTGACGCGCCTCTGAAAAACCGCTTGCGGCAGATGAGGTGTAATTATATCCGCGCCGTAGGCGCTACTTTGTTGACATATGTATCGGTTTCGTCGTTATCCACCGGTCGGGCTGACGCAATAAATGTATCGGTACAACGCTAAAGCGCCTCTAAAAAATCGCCTCTGAAAAAACGATCATTAATCGCCCGTTTTTAATAATGTGTTTGCCTGACGGCAAAGATTTAATAACACCTCATCCGTCACCAAAGGTGACACCTTCCCCTCAAACTACGCAGGGGAAGGCATTTTAGTAGCGCCTTTACGCTGATGCCAATACATTTTTTGCGTCAGCCCGACCGGGAACTACCGACTAAACCATGGCAAGCGGAACGGATAAATCCGTTCCCTACGAGGTGCAGGGGAAGGCAAGCGCCGCCAATGAATAATGAATGATGAATAATTAATAGTGAATAGTGAACAGGTGCGATGGGGGTACGGGCAAGAACTTTTGTAAAAAATGATAAAACGCAAAAAAAGCGCTTGACAAATGGCCGAAACGGCGCTACTATGCCCACGTCAAAACAAACTGACAAATCTCGAGGAAAGGCAGAAAGCATCGATGAAGAAGCTGAGCAACGCAATGATGATGATGTACATGTGCATGTGCCGCATGTGCATGTTTCGTCGCGCTCACTTCGGTCAGAAACTTTCTGAAACCTGTTTAACGGCTTAAAGCCGAACCTCTTTGGATAGCAAACAGCGGAAGGTCGATGACCTCCCGCTGTTTTTTGTTTATCCGAAACGATTTCGATTTGAAAGGAGATGTGCCGTATGAAATGGCAGGTCATGCGAATGTGTCCCCGGGACACAGAGGATATTAATTACTGACATACTACACGGCCCATTAAATTCTAAAACTTTTAAGGAGAAAACGAAAATGAAAAAGTTCACCAAAATAATCGCACTTGCACTCGCGGTAGTGCTCGCATTCAGCCTCGCGGCATGCTCCGGCTCCAATAACGGCGGCGACAACGCCTCCGACAAGGTCATCAAGATCGCAGTTCCCAACGACACCACCAACGAAGCCCGCGCACTGCTCCTCCTCCAGGAGGCCGGCATCATCAAGCTCAAGGACGGCGCAGGCATCACCGCAACCAAGAACGACATCGCAGAGAACCCGTACAATGTTGAGATCGTTGAGGCCGAGGCCGCAGCGATCCCCCAGCTCCTTCCCGACGTTGACTACGCAGTCATCAACAGCAACTATGCAATAAACGCAGGCCTCAACCCCGTTAAGGACTCCCTGTTCAAGGAAGGCTCCTCCTCGGCATACGGCAACATCCTCGCAGTCAAGGAAGGCAACGAAAACACCGACGCAGTCAAGGCACTCAAGGCAGCTCTCGAAAGCAAGCAGGTAGCAGACTTCATCAACGAGAAGTACAACGGCAGCGTAGTTTCCACCGTAGATAACCTCACCGACGGCTTCGACAGCAGCGTTGACTATGCAGCTCTCGCAGGCACCACCATCTCCGTTGCAGCATCCCCCACTCCGCACGCAGAGATCCTTGAGATCGCAAAGCAGATCCTCGCAGAGAAGGACATCACCCTCGACATCCAGACCTACAACGATTACGTCGTTCCCAACAACGTCGTTGAAGACGGCACCGTTCTGGCAAACTACTTCCAGCACTCTCCCTACCTCGATGACTTCAACGCCGAGCAGGGCACCCACATCGTCTCCGTGGCTTCCATCCACGTCGAGCCTATGGGTCTGTACGGCGGCACCCAGACCACTCTGGACGCAGTCTCCGGCAAGTAATTAATATTAAATAGCAGCCGGCAGGGTCAAGCTCCCTGTCGGCTACATCAGAGAGAGGGAAACGACAGTGATCGAACTAAAAAACGTCAGCAAGACCTTTGACTCCGGAACAGGCGAGGTTGACGCGCTCAAAAACGTCACGCTCACCATAAACGACGGAGACATATACGGAATAATAGGCATGTCCGGCGCAGGAAAGAGCACGCTCGTGCGATGCATAAACCTGCTCGAAAAGCCCTCGAGCGGCGAGATAATCGTAAACGGCGAGAGGCTTGACACAATGAGCCCGGCTCAGCTTCGCGCGGCAAGACGCAACATAACGATGATCTTCCAGCACTTCAATCTGCTCATGCAGCGCACATGCCTGAAGAATATCTGCTTCCCGATGGAGCTTGCAGGCGTCAAAAAGGCCGAGGCCGAAAAGCGCGCAAGAGAGCTTCTTGAGCTTGTCGGTCTGCCGGATAAGGCAAACGCCTATCCCGCTCAGCTCTCCGGCGGCCAGCAGCAGCGCATAGCCATTGCCCGCGCGCTCGCCACCGACCCCAAGGTTTTGCTGTGCGACGAAGCCACCAGCGCCCTCGACCCGAAAACGACACGTCAGATCCTTGAACTGATAAAGGACATAAACCGGAAGCTCGGCATAACGGTCGTCATCATCACCCACCAGATGAGCGTTGTCAAAGAGGTGTGCAACCACGTTGCCATCCTCGATGACGGCGAGGTCGCCGAGGAGGGCCTTGTCGCCGCGGTGTTCGCCGCGCCCAAGTCCCCTGCCGGACGCAGGCTCGTGTTCCCCGGCGGAGTTGACGAAATGGTCTCCGACCCCAAAGCCGAGCGCCGCGTAAGGCTCATTTTCCGCGACAGTCAGACCACGGCCATCCCCCTTGTCGCGCGCCTTGCATCCGAGGAGAACATCTTCTGCAACATCATTTCCGCATCGACGCAGAAGCTCTCCGAGGAGGTCTACGGCAGCCTTCTGATAGGCATCCCCAGCGCCCATTTTGACAGAGCGCTGAAATTCATTTCATCCGTTGCAAACGTCACGGCAGAGGAGGTGGACGGCAATGTACAGTAATCTGTTTTCCGAAAAGTCCGTTCAGGATCTTATCTCGATACTGCCCAGTCTGCCGACCGCTCTGTGGGAGACGTTTTACGTCACCGTTCTGAGCACCGCGCTTTCCCTCGTGATCGGGCTTCCGCTCGGCGTTCTGCTCGTCACCGGCGAAAAGGACGGCGTTCTGCCGCTGCCGGGCTGGCTGATGCACCTGCTGAACATCATAATAAACCTGCTGCGCTCGATCCCCTTCCTTATATTGATGATCATGGTCCTTCCTCTCTCCAGAGCGCTCATAGGCACCGCCGTCGGCACGACGGCGACGATCGTTCCGCTGGTCGCGGCTGCATTCCCCTTCGTTGCGCGCCTTGTCGAGAGCAGCCTGCGCGAGCTTGACGGCAACATCATCGAGGCCGCGCAGAGCATGGGCGCATCGCCCTTCCAGATAATTTGCAAGGTCATGATCCCCGAAAGCGTACCCTCGCTGATCCAGAACGTCACCATCGCACTGACGACCATCCTCAGCTACTCGGCAATGAGCGGCATCATCGGCGGCGGCGGTCTAGGCAAGATCGCCATCGACTACGGCTACTATCGCTACAAGTACCTCATCATGGTCGTTGCGGTCATCATCCTCATCCTGCTCGTCCAGTTCTTCCAGAGCCTCGGAACATATCTGGCAAAGAAGAGCGACAAGCGGCTCAAATAAAAATCCCCTCTCTAAAAATTCTCTCTTATTATAATGTATAATGAACAGTCCGAAAAGGACTGTTCATTTTTTTAGGCAAATCGCGCCTAATGCTTGATTTTAGGACTGATAACTGATATTGTCTATGTTAAATAAAGTTACTTTATTGTAAGTTTAGTTTGAGTAAAAGTCGATGCAAGGGTGGTTATATGAAGAATACATTCAAAATATTCTTTTCCGACATTAAAAGCCTCTCCAGGCACTTCTTTGCAGTCCTCGTCGTGATCGCCATAATGATCATACCGGCACTGTATGCGTGGGTAAACATCTACGCAAACTCCGATCCTTACGGAAACACGGGCAACATAAGCGTTGCCGTTGCGTCCGACGATCTGGGCTATGAAGGCCAGAACATGGGTGAGAGCGTACTCGAAGGCCTGAAGGACAACAAGTCGATAAACTGGGTGTTTACCGGCAGCACCGATAAGGCCATCAAGGGTGTTGAAAGCGGTAAATATTACGCCGCCATCGTCATAGGCAAAAATTTCAGCCGCAACATGTATGATCTCAAAAGCGCGCTGACCGACAACGAAAGCACCGTTACATATTACAAAAACGCGAAAACGAACGCCATTGCCGTGAAGATCACCGACACGGCGGCCGAAACGGTTCAGAATAACGTTAAGGTGCAGTACCTCAAGGTGCTGTTCCAGACCGTTTTCACCAAGGGTCAGGAGCTTGGCGAGGACATCGACGAGGAGCAGGCGGTAAACGCCGTTATCGCGCAGCTTACCGACCTGAGCAAGAGCCTGCGCCATTACAGCGACTCGGTCGGCCGCTTCGTCAGCGACAGCTCGTCGATATCCTATGTTCTCTCGGGCATTGGCAGCAGCACGGCAAACGCCTCGGCGGCGCTCTCCGGCAGTCAGGCAACGCTAAACTCCGCGCAGGCGGCAGTTAGCAATGCGCAGACCTCGATAGATCAGCTCGCCAACGGACTTGACGGCAAGCTCGCAGAGCTTGAGGCTGATCTTGACGCGGTAACGGACGCGCTGAACAAGCTCGCCTCCAGCGAGGTCATAAACGGCAGCATCGAGCTGCACAATCAGATGGTCGATAACGCGAAAAACGCGGCGGCCAAGCTCCAGACGCATCTTGAATCGCTGCGCGCCATCCTTCCGGAAAACAGCGCGCTGAGCGGAACGGCATACGTTGCCAACACGCTTGACGCGCTCATCGAGCGCACAAAGCAGATGCAGAACCAGCTCGACCTGCTTTATAACGACGCGAGCTTCGTCGAGGATGCGGCGAACATCACCGGCGCGTGCGCCGACACGGTCTCGCTCATGCGCTCGATGATAACAAACCAGCTTAAAACCGGCATCGACATGATGCTCACGAACCTCTCGAGCACGCTGAACATGATGAGCCCGCTCATCTCGAGCCTCGGCATAACGCTTGACGATATCGCGCCCGTTGTCGAGTCGGCAGGCGATACGCTTTCGTACGTCTCCTCGGCAATGACAAGGCTCCAGTCGCTTATGACCCGCGTTGCAGACGCCTGCGACCAGCTTCTCGTCAAAATAAACGAGGGTACGGCAGACGAGCGGCTCCAGACGCTCATAACCGTCCTCAACGGCAACGCGGAAAAATACGCGGAATTTCTCTCCTCGCCGGTGAGCGTGACGGAGGAGACCATATATCCCGTCGCAAGCTACGGCGACGCAATGACGCCGTTCTATTCCGCGCTGGCCATCTGGGTCGGCGGCGTTATACTCACCGCGATACTCAAGGTCGAGGCCGAGCCTAAGGGTCTGCGCAACGTGACCGAAGGGCAGAAGTACTGGGGCAAGTTCCTCCTGTTCTTCGTCCTCGGGCAGATACAGACAGCTGTCATCGTTCTGGGCGATATATATCTGCTCGGCTGCCAGTGTCAGGAGCCGGTCATGTTCTGGGTGGCGTCGGCAATAACGAGCTTTGCCTTTACGGCGGTGATCTATTCGCTGGCGCTGGCGTTCGGCGATATCGGCAAGGCGATCGTAATAGTCATCGTCGTCATGCAGGTCGCAGGCTCCTCCGGCTCTTACCCGATCGAGATCCTGCCGGATATATTCAGCAAGATCTATCTCTTCTTCCCCTTCCCGTACGCCATAAACGCAATGCGCGAGGCGATATGCGGCATGTATCAATGGGATTACTGGATCTATCTCGGCGAGCTTATGATATTCGCCGTCGGCGGCATACTCATCGGCCTTGTACTGAGAAAGCCGTTTATAAAGCTCAACCGCTTCGTAGAGCACGAAGTGGAGAAATCGGGGGTGCTGTGATATGGCGAAGAAACTCAATGTCCGCGTCCGCGAAAACAGCACCGATGTGCTTTACGGCAAGCTGCTTATGTACGCCGAGCAGGTGCATCAGGGCAACAAGCGCCGCATAAGGCACGGCCTTGTGAGCCTTATAGTGATCCCGATCGTTCTCATGGTCGTTCTTCTTCTGACAGAAAGCTCGCGCATAGTGTTCCTGCTTATCTGGATCGCGTGCATGTTCGTCGTTGCGGCGTTTTTGCTGTACGTCGCTTATTCCGACTGGATGCTGCAAACCACGATAAACGAACTATCGCGCGATGAGCTGGGCGAGCTGGACAGCCTCATAACCGTCAAGCAGCCGCGCAGCCTTAAGCTGCTGAAAAAGCTTGAAGAGGAGGTGACGAAGTGAAAAATATCTTCGCAATATGCAGAAACGATCTGCGCAGAATATCTTCAAACGTCGTCGCCATAGTCCTCATCCTCGGACTTGCCGTTGTTCCGTGCCTGTATGCGTGGTTCAACATCTTCTCAAACTGGGACCCCTACGGCCCGGACGCGACCTCGCGCATAAAGGTCGCCGTCGCGTCGGAGGACTCCGGTGCCTCGGTGCTGGGACTTAAAATCAACATCGGCTCGCAGGTCATATCCGCGCTCGAGGCAAACGACACCATCGGCTGGCAGTTTGTTGACACGAAGCAGGAAGCACTCGACCTTGTTTACAGCGGCGACTGCTACGCGGCTCTCGTCGTGCCCGATGATTTTACCGCAAACGTCACAAGCTTTCTAAGCGGAGACATCACCAATCCCGATATCATTTTCTATCAGAACGACAAGAAAAACGCCATCGCGCCGAAGATAACCGGCAAGGCCAAGACCGCCGTTCAGGAGCAGGTAAACGCCACCTTCGTTCAGACGATATCCGACGATATCGCGTCGCTGATCTCCGTTGCCAACGCAAACGGCATCTCGGCCGAGGATCTTCTCAACGATCTGAGCAAGGACATAAACGACCTGAGCGCCAAGCTTTCCGACTGCTGCGCGGCTCTGAGCGCGGCAAACGGACTGACAAACTCCGCGCGAAACCTTATAAACGTTTCGGTGAAGCTGTGCAACAGCACCTCGGCAAGCCTTGAGCAGTCAAAGGCTCTGCTGGACAAAACCGGCGACGACGCGGCAACGATAAATAACCGCATAGACACAACGGTGCAGAGCGTCACTACCGCGCTCGCGCAGGCAGACTCCAACCTCGCTGCCATTCAGGCAAGCCTCGAGGACGCCTTTTCCGACATAAACCGCTATAACGACTACGTTTCCACCGGCCTTGCGGCCGACGTCGCCATGCTCGATGCGTTCAGCACCAATTGCAGCGATATGGCGCAGTCGTTCACGTCCATCGGCTTTGACGCCGCGGCAGCCCAGATGAACGCGCTTGCCGCAAAGCTCAAAGCCCTCAGCTCCGCTCTGTCGAGCCTCAAGGAGGCAAACGACGACAGCTGGGCCGGCATCCGCGAGCAGCAGGCCGCGCTCATCGACCAGATCACCTCCGCGCGCGAGACGATCAGCAATCTCTCGGCAAGCGTCAGCAGCGAGCTTTCGCCGAAGCTGCACGAGGCGCTGAATAAGGCGCAGGGCGCATCGTCGTCCGTCAGCTCCGTGCTCGGCAAGCTGCAAAGCTCGACGAGCGCACTCAGCGGAACGCTCAACTCCTACCTCGGCTCCATCGGAACGATGCAGACCGGCTTTGCCGACACGCAGAAGGCCATTGAGGGTGCGCAGGCCGAGCTGAAGGTTGTTTCCGAGTTCGTATCCGCCCTTGCGGGCAGCAATCTGCTGGCCGAGGTCTCGGATACGCTCGAGAGCGAGGGCGACCTTGTCGGCAATTATCTCGCCTCGCCCATAAAGATGGACACCGTCATTAAATTCGACATCAAAACCTACGGCTCGGCAATGGCTCCGTTCTACACCGTTCTTGCCCAGTGGGTCGGCGCGCTGCTGAGCGCCGTGTTCCTCAAGGTCAAGATCCGCAAGGAGCACGAGCCGGCAAATCTGCGTCTGCACGAAAGATTTTTCGGCAGATACGGTCTGTTCTTCCTCGTAGCCATCGGTCAGGCGATCATAGTTTCGCTCGGCGATCTGTTCTATGTCCAGATCCAGTGCGTCGCACCGTGGCGGTTTATACTCGCATCCGTGGTGACGGGACTTTGCTTCTCACTCATAAACTACGCGCTTGTTTTTGCGCTTGATAACATTGGCATGGCGATCTCCGTTATCGTCATGGTCTTGCAGGTCGGCGGCTCCGGCGGAACGTACCCCGTCGAGGTGCTGCCGGAGATATTCCGCAAGATGTATGACTTCATGCCGTTTAAATATGCAATGAACGCAATGCGCGAGACCATCGGAGGTATGTACGGCGATGTGTATCTGCACAATATTGTCGTCCTCCTGTGTATATGCGTCGGTTCGATCATTCTCGGACTTGCGCTGTACTATCCCTGCCTTGGTCTGAACCGCTTAATTGAATCAAGTAAAAGAAAGAGTGAGATTATGCTATGATCATCGATTTCAAAGCGCATGTTATGCCCGGCATGGACAAAACCTGCAAAAACCGGATCGACACTATTCGCCGCCTTATGGCGGCGAAGGATGCCGGGGTCGATCTGATCGTCGCCGCGCCCGTTTACGATCCCGACGAGTGCAGCGTCGAGGAATTTCTTGACCGCCGCCGCCAGAGCGAGGATATCCTCGGCAGCCTCATGAACGATGAGCTTCCCGAGGTCATGACGGCCGCGATGGTCAAATTCAGCGATAAGCTTCTGACAGCCGACGAGCTGGATAAGCTCTGCTTCGGCGACAGGTGCTTTATCCTGAACATGAGGGACACAACATGGGACGACACCACCGAGGCCGTGCTGCGCAGGCTCACCGGAAGGCTGTGCATGAACGTCATCCTTGCCGATGCGAGCGAAGATGTGCTCAAAAACAGCGATAAGCTCCAGCAGCTCGGAGTCCACGTCATGCTCGATCTCGAGGAGATCCACCACAAAAAACAGATCCGCGCCTATCTTCCGCTGATCGGAAGCGGCCTTATCTGCGCCATCGGCAGCGACTGGGGTTCGGAGGCTCCCTACCGTTTCCTGCGCAAGACCAAAAGGCGTATGGACGAAGCGTTTGACACCGTTATGGCAGCGTCCGCGCACCTGCTCGGCCGATAACGCCACAGCAAACAAAGAAATAGAGATGATTTTACCCCCGGCGGATCCCGCCGGGGGTAAAATCATGTGTGGGTGTGTGATGCGGTTTATCCGCGGCAGTCTGGGTAAAAGAAAATCCCGAAGCTCAAAAGCTTCGGGATCAACTATGGTGGACGATACAAGACTCGAACTTGCGGAGGCCTGCCGCTTTGCGCCCGGCATCCGCCGCCTGTTCCGCTTGAGCAGGCTCAAGCTCGAATTTGGTCACAAGCTTCGAGTCCTGCTGCCTAAAGAGAAAAAAGAAAACCTACAGCTCAAATAAGCTGTAGGCTTTTGGTGGACGATACAAGACTCGAACTTGTGACCTCCCGCACGTCAAGCGGATGCGCTACCAGCTGCGCCAATCGTCC
>ERZ773147.2999-NODE-2999-length-13582-cov-7.177793_pt1 | contig 13582 bp, 6 predicted proteins | sample MGYA00580851_ERZ773147 | MGnify/ENA primary metagenome ERZ773147 (study PRJEB29015, sample SAMEA2737818) | human gut metagenome | biome: human gut; feature: human-associated habitat; material: faeces | place: China | collected 2012 ... | reverse complement strand
GGTGATAACAGACCGGAGGCGTCAGACAGCAGAATCTATGGCTGCATCAATATTAAAGACGTCAAAGGAAAAGCGATTGCGGTTATTCGAACCAGAGGACTCTAATCCCCTCCTTCGTTAATCAAATAAAAACAAACAATATTATTTACAAGGGAGGAATCACTATGGGCATGAATAAAATGTTCAAAAAAGTGCTCGCAGTTGTTGCTGCTGGTGCCATGACGATGGGAATGGCAATGCCAACATTTGCGGCTGATCCGGGCAAGACAACCGAGGCTTGGATTACTAAGACCTACAACACAGAGGTCGGAAAGGCTGAGAAGTTTAGCTTTACAGCAGAGCAGGTCAAGACAGGAACTGGTATAATTACAACAGATGCAGCGGTTACTATGCCGGAGATATCATTTACCGATACTGAAACAGGAATAATTTCTAGGAGAGGTCAGATTACATTTCCGATATATCAAGAAGCAGGAAAGTATGAGTATACTGTAACAGAGACACAGACAGCAGATCCAATAGTAGCAAACAGTGAGCATGAAAAAATGATCATGTCACAGGCTGAGTATACAATGGATGTATATGTTACAGATGGTGCAACTGGTACAGAAATTTCTAATATCGTTGTAAATAAAGTGAGAGATGATGAAGGTCAGACAGATACTGGTAAAGTAGATATTGGAAATACCGATACTAATACTTTCAACTTTACTAACACTTATGTACAGGAAGCTGGTACAGGTACAAAACCTACAGATCCTGATCCGACATATAATGAGAATGGCTCTTTGAAGGTATCTAAAGCAGTTGTTAATGCAAATGGCACGACAACAACTCCTGATGCAGAATTCGAATTTACAGCAACGTTTGCATTCCCGACTGGAACAAACGCAAGCACACTTGGCGGAATCAAGGCTGCTAATGGAGATACTGTTACATCTGTTGAGGGCGGAACATACACATTCAAGTTGAAAGCAAATGAAAACATGAAGTTCACTGGTGTTCCAGTAGGAACAACAATTACTGTAAAAGAGTCTGCAGCTAAAAACTATAAAGGTAGTGCTGAAATCACTATCAATGGTACTAAGCTGACTTCTGTTGCTGCAACATCATACAACACAGAATTTACAGTAGTAAATAGTCAGAATAGTCAGAAATTAGGCCAGAAACAGAATACCGTTGATGTAACCAATACATACAACGATGTACCTGTAACTGGTATCATCATGAACACTCTTCCATACGTTCTGATGATTGCACTTTGCGGTGTAGCACTGATTGCTTTTGTAGGATTCAAACGCAGAAGATTACAGAAATAATAAAATATAGCAACCAGGAAAGGGGATGTGTGCGGCGTTGCTCCGCCGCATCCCTTTTTGCTAATTTTGCGAGCAAATTGGTCAGATGAACCAGTTTTGATAAATATAAAAGAAACAGAAATGGTGAAAGGAACTTGTACATATGCTTCGGATGAAGAAAGTGCTGAAAGGAATTATCAGAGGATTAGACCATATTGTAAACTTCACAGCCTTATCGCTGATTCTTGCAGCCATGTTTCTCTCAGGTTATATGCTGTGGGACTCCCACCAGGTATACCAGACAGCAGATGCAAAGAACTATGAAGCATATATTCCGACAGAAAAGAATACAAAATCTTTTGAAGAATTACAGAAAATCAATCCGGATGTGATTGGATGGATACGAGTGAATGACACAAATATCAATTATCCACTGGTGCAGACGGACAATGATGATACTTATATGAATACAGATGCGGAAGGAAACTATTCCTTAAGCGGAGCAATCTTTTTACATTGTGCAAATAAGCCGGATTTTTCGGATTTTGATAATATTATATATGGCCACCATATGGAAAAACACATGATGTTTGGAGATATCGGTGAATTTACAAAAGAACAGTATTTCAACGAACATCCATATGGAAATCTGTTCTTTGACGGAAAAGATCATGGAATCGAATTCTATGCATTGATGCAGGTAGATGCCTATAATGAAACGATTTTCAATGTGTGTCTGGACACACCAGAAGCGAAACAGGAGTATCTGCAGGAAATCGAGAACAATGTTTTATATAAAAGAGATATGAATATAACGGAAGATGATCATCTGGTTTTACTGACCACCTGTACATCGGATATGACAAATGGAAGAAATATCTTGGTGGGACGCTTAACAGATCAGATATATCCGGAAAAAGAAAAAGCCAAAAACGTAGGTACAGGAATTGATGAACTGAAAAATGCAGTAGGAAAAGTGCCAGTTATTGTATGGTTTATCCTGATTGTCCTTGTACTGATTCTGATAGCAAGACAGATAGAAAAGAAAAGAAACAAGAAGAAAGAAGGAGAGGGAGAAGCATGAGAACAGCACGTTTAACAAAAATAGCCATGGTTATATTCCTGTCCATGATATTCTTTCTGGGTGTTCAAAAACCAGTACTGGCAGCTGGCAAAAACACAACAGTGAAAATACCAGTGGAACAGATATTTGAAGCGAACAATTCTGTAGATGCTGACAAAACAGGCTCTTATGTTTTAATAGCAGATCAGATACAAAATCCAATGCCGGAGGGAAGCAATAGAAGAACATTTACCTGGAATATGAGTGGTAATTCTTCTACAGAGCTGATTATGAATGTCGGACAGGCAGGAGAATATCATTACAAGCTGTACCAGGCAACAGAGAATAAAGAAAATTATACATATGATTCAAAAACCTATGATGTAACGATTGAAGGATTCTTTGATTCCAATAATGAACTGATGGCGGTAACAGTGGTCAAAAATGAAAATGGAGATAAAGTATCGAAGGTTTCATTCAAAAACTCGTATACCGGTCAAACTGGTAAAAATCAAAACCCGGTTCCATCTTCCCCAAGATCAAAGGATATTATTCATAATGGTTCGCCGGTAAAGACAGGTGATGATAGTCCGGTTGCAGGCTATTTGTTCTTATTCTTTGGCTCAGTTATCTGCCTTTGCGGATTACTCATGGAGAAGCAGAAGAACAGGAAGGAAGATGCGAAAAATGAGGCATAAGAATTGGAAAACATATTTGAATCTTCCTGTTTCAATCAATGAGTTTATGTACGGGACAAAGAAAAAAGAGAGAGGTGAGCACTTATGCAGCTTACAAATACAACGGATTATGCAATCAGGATTGTCTGTTATTTGGCAATAAAAAAGCGCAGGGTTACAACGGCAAAATTAGCTTCTGAATTAAAGATTCCGGAGAGCTATATTCCCAAAATCACAAAGCAGTTAAAAAAAGAGAAGATTATTTCAGCTTCTGAAGGTATCAGTGGAGGATATGCCCTTGCCAAAAATCCAGAAAAAATTTCTTTATTTGATGTCATATCATGTATGGAATCAACAATGGCAATCAGTCGCTGTCTTGAAAAGGATGGATTTTGCTCCAGAAACTATACGGATTGCTGTAAAGTACATCAAGTCTTATTGGACTTACAGAACACTTACAATAACCGATTAGAAAATGTGAAAATCTCTGATATTATCAGACCTGGGAAAGATGAATATTTTGGGCGATTTTATATCATTCTGAAAGTTAATTTAGCGGAAAACAGTTATGAATGTATCTATTCTCATAACAGGGGGATTTATGATGATGTAAAAAATGCAGGAACATATGATGATTTTCTGAAAGTATATTGTGAAAAATATGTATGTGAAAAAGATTGTGAAAAACTGCAGGAATTTTTGAAAAGCGATTCGTTGACAGAGCATTTGAAAAAGGGCTGTTCAGAAGAAGATATCGTTTATCAAAGAAGAAGCGAGAAAAACTCAGAGACTTATGTTTGGATGGAAGTAAAAAGATTTGTGGATGAAAATGAGAAAACTGCTGTTATTACATTCCATAATGCAAAAGTTATCCCTAACACAATTGTAAATATGGAACGGGAATTAAGACAAAAAGCACAGGATGAGACAAAACAGTATTGGAAAATGGTTTCGCTTCTGGCTGCAGTGTTGAATCACAATAATCTTATAGAAACAGAACATCAGGATGATATCTGTTTTTATACAAAACAAGTGTATCTTCAACTACAGAAAAACTATCCGGAGTATGGGATTACAGAGGAAGAAATAGAAAATGTCTCTCATCTGTCTCCAATTCATGATATTGGAAAAATCCGTGTGCCGATAGAGATATTGAACAAAAACGGTAAATTAACAGCTGATGAGATGGGAATTGTAAAGCAGCATCCTCTTACAGGGGCAGAGATGACATTGCGGTTTCCACGAGGAGCTACGACAGAAAAACTTAATAAGTATAGCTATGAAATATGCAGATATCACCATGAAAGATATGATGGATCTGGTTACCCGGATGGACTAAAAGGTGATGAAATACCACTTTGTGCTCAGGTAGTAGGCCTTGTGGATGCTTATGATGCATTGGTCAGTGTACGCCCCTATAAAAGAAAATTAAAGCATGAAGAAGCCATAAGAATGATTGCCAACGGTGAATGTGGTGTATTTTCAAAAAAACTATTGCAGTGCTTTATAGCAGCGGCAATGCAGAAGGAATGGATAAAAAAGGCAGATAGTTGAGAAAAGGAAAATATGTTTTTAGGAGGAATTTGTGTGAAGAGGAAAAAGAGATGGCTAAGATGGATAGCCTGGACACTTTTATTGGTTTTGTGCATGAATAGCGCAGGAACGACAGTTTTGGCAGTTTCAGTGGAAGAAGAGAATATTCCAAATATAAATAGTACTCAAGAGGGTGAAATGCGCACAGAAGATTTTATTCCGGAGAAAAGTACATCATTGTCGGAAGAGACGTCGAAAGAAGAAAATACTTCGCCATCAGAAGAGACTCCTGGAGAGGAAATCACCCCGCCATTAGAAGAGACTCCTGGAGAGGAAATCACCCCGCCATTAGAAGAGATTCCGGAGGAAGAAATTACTCCATCCCAGGGAGAGCTTTCAGAAGAAGAAAAAGCCTTCGAGGAGCAGATTGCACAAGAGGAATCACCGAAACTTCAGGAGATTTCCGAAGGATTTGATATTGATTTCTATGTCATTATTGATGGAAACAAGGTAAAGCTTCAGCATAATGACATTACCGGCATTGCAACATGGAAAGACGGAAGAACTACCTACTATGGTGTTTCCATTGAGGACCTGCTCCTGATATATGAAGAATTTGGATTTGTAAAAGGAAGTGATGGGCAGAATCCTGTTGCAGATGAGAAGTTTGTGTCTGCATACCGGGGAAAAAGCGGGATAGAATACGGAAAAGTTTATACAGACACAGAATCCGGAAAGACATATGTTTCTTACAATTATGGACAGAATAAACAAGGGGAAGCGATAGATGTTTACTACCTTCCAAATGGAAAAGGCTTTGCATTAAATTTAAAAGATTCTGTAAAAAAGGACAACTCGTTTTATTCCGTAGAGGTAAAGGGAGAAGGGCAGGATCGGATTCGTTATGCATTAACAGGAACTGTAGTGGAAGAAGCTGTGGCTGATTTTAATCCCCAATTGTCGGACCAGACAGACCAGATCGAATGGACCTGTATGGGAACAGATGATAAGGTGATAGATGGTATACGGGAATCAGGGAACCAGACGAGGTTCACAATCGGAAAGATCACACAGTCTTATGTGATCCAGAGAGCGGATCAGACAGCCTTTGACATTCAGTTTTATATATATGCAGACAATGAGGTTCGAAAGCTGCCGGCTGATTCTCTGAAAAAGGTGTATAAATGGAACCGTCAGGGCAGATGCTATTTATCTGTCAGTGATCTTGCTGAGATTTATAGAGAGTTCGGCTTGAATGCAGAGGAAACACAGTCCGGAAATTATTTTCCATATACAGTCCGTGGTGAGAAGACATTAGCACAGGCGACAGTGGTAACTTATAAAGGACAGCAATATGTATCTTATAACCTGGACAAGCAGGAAGCAACTGTACCAACAGACGTTTATTATATGCCAAAAGGAGCATCTGATGGCGAAAAAATTCCGGATAATAATTCAGACCAGATTAAGCAGAATAAGAACAGTTTCTATTCGGTTACAGTGATCAATCCGGATGGAAATCGAACTGTGAGTTACTATAAGAAAGATTCTGCGGTCACAATTTCCGTTGATCCTGGAGATACGAAGGAAAGCGACTGGCTTTGTGCCAGTGAGGATGAAAATAAAACAATTTCTCCGGTGAAACAGGGCGATAAACTAACCTTTTCTATTGGAAAGATAGAGCAACCATATACGGTTGCATGCAACACTTTTGCACCAGCAACCTTGAACATTAAATTCTATACTTTTGTAAATAATGAGAGATATAATGTTCTAAACGAAGAAATTCCTGTTATAAAAGATACTACAACAAAGCCGGGAACAGTTTATTATTATATTTCTAATGATGAGTTAAAAAAGCATTTTGAAAAATTTCATTACGATGGTTCTATTCAAAATGAAGCAAAAGAGCGTTTTTATTATTCCAAGAGAGATTACGATACAATCCATAATGCAGGGAAATACACGATAGAAGGTCATGAATGTATTTATATAGGAAAGTCCGGAGAGCCGATGGATGTGTATTACCTGCCAAATGGAGAAAAAATTGATACCATGAGTGCAAAGACCTTATTCGAACACGACGATCATAGATATAACGGTTTTTACAGTGTGACAGTACAGGATGAAGATGGACAGGTTTACAGCCAAACAGCTTTGCGTGATCTTCCGGCAATTGATTTTGTTGCAAGAAAGTCAACACTTACAAGAACAGTTAGTACAAAGCCGCGTGTAGAAGAACAAACGCAGGATATAAACTGGGAATGCAGAAAGGAAGATGGTACTCTTTCAGAAGTTACATGGAGTAAAAATGAAGCAAAGCATACCATGAGCTTTACTATTAAGCCAGATGATGCAGTACGTCCATATGTGATTGTTCCTGATAATACAGAAAAACCGGCAGCAACAAAAGAAGCAAATATTAGTTTTTATGTATTTATCGATGGACATTATAAGCTGATAAAAAATATTAATGCTGAGCAGCATTACATAATCAAAGCAAACAGTGGCCGAGCCAGTCGTTATTATTTGCGAGCTACACCAGATGATACGATTTCTAAAATTTACAGTGAGTTTGGTTTCACTCCGAGCAAGCTGGAGCCCGGCGCAGATCAGAAAGAGAAGATTCTGTTTGGTTATGCGACAGACAGCCGTGTGTTTGTACAGCACCCTTATAAGGACAACGATGGTACATGGTATATTCCTGTCCTGAAAAACGGGAAAGATGTATCTGTCTATTATTTCTCACAGCCAAACCCACTGAATCCAGACAGAATCGAAAATTATTTTGATCGTTTGACAGGACTTTCTTCTCAGGTTGGGCTGGCAGGAAGACATTTCAGTGTAGAGGGAAGTTTTCATCTGATTGAAGTGTTGGATCCACTGAACCTGACCAAAAGAGAGGCGATTAAGAGACAGTATGTAGGCCATGGGGAAGCATATACTGTGGAAGTACCAAAGAGGGCAAGTTTAGAAGGTGAGTATTATGGCAAGGAGATTGTCTGGAGTTGTACATCTAATGACAGGGACGAAAATGAGGTTCTTCCGGAACCGTCCGGAGATGATAAGGTAAAATTTGAAATTCCGAATGTTAACTCATCTTATGAGGTGATCGCAGACAAACCGCTGGAGTCTGGGGCAGTCAGGGTTATCTATAATACAACTCGTTATATGAAGAAACTTCCTAAGGAAGCTAAGTTGACCCCTCAGGTTGAGAATAAGACAAGACATACAGATGATTATGAGAATGAAATAGAAGCTGGAAAACATAACGTTAAGTCACCATATCCTCTGGTTTATGATCATGAAGATAATGACAGCAAAGAGTTGGAACAGTATGAATTCGATCATTGGGATTACAGAAACAAAGACGGAAAGTGGCAGGAATGCGGTGCAGGGGATTCTATTTCTGATCTTATAAATAATAATGCAAGACAGCCAATCACCCTCTATGCAGCGTGGCGTAAGGTGAGTAACCAAAATCGAAAACAGGTACAGTTTTATATCTGTAAGTCAGCGATGCCGGAAGATGGTTCGGTAGCATTACCAACCACGAATGTAGACGATTATACAAGTGCGGTTGCCGTGGCAAACTGTAATGTGAAGGCAAGTATATTGCATGATGTTCCAGTTCTTGGAAATAAGAATCCATCTACGTGGGAACAGTATGCGGATGGAAATAAGAGAGTGCAAGAACTTTTGCAGGGAACTAAACCAGATGAGGGATATATTGGAAATGGAGACTATATCTACAAGATAGATAGAATTCCTTCCGATGAAGAGGTATTCCAGACAATTCGTGAAAGCGGACGTATGATTCGTATCGGAGACAGGGAGATTCCGCCATCGAAATTAGATACCGAATTCTTCACCATTTATTGGTATTCTTTCAAAAGTGAAATGTCCGATGGGTGGCATATTGACGGACGTATTGTAGCAAAAAATGGTTACCTGACAGTAAAGAAAGATTTTGTCGGAATGCCGGAAGCAATAGAGGAAGTCAAGAAAGATTATTATATCCAGGTAGATATGGATGAAAAGCTTTTAGATGGAAAACCGCAGCCACCTGCATTTCATGAGCATATGAAACTTGTGCTTCCTTCAGAAGATAGCCAGAAACCGGATGCAGAAGCTCCGCAAGCGGAGGATGCTCCAATAGAAGTTGTAGGTACATGGACAGATGAAACACATACAAGCTGTACGTGGATCGTTAAGGCGGACTCATTCTGGAAATACACATTAAAAGAGTACAACTATAAGCCAAAAGATTCGAATGTGAAATTTTCAGGTTGGTACAATGTTCGCAATTCTCATGAAGAAGGAGATAATGTAAATTCATGGGAAGCATATCCAGAAAGTGGAATTAAATTCACAGGACGTGGAATTGGACGCGGTGGTGAAACTCTTACTATTGAATTGGAGAACCGTTATCAGAAAGAGGGAATACTCACACTGAACAAATTTGATGAGTCTACCGGACAAGGAATGGAGAAGATCAATTTTGCTGTTAGTAAGAACGGTGTTGAGGAGGAAGCGGTAACAACTGATAAATACGGAATCGCACAACTTCACATTCCGTTACAAGATGAAAACAAACAGAACAGAACAGCAACTGAGACGTATTTGTTGCGAGAGACAAACTTACCGACGGGATATGTAGACACAGGAGATATACAGATCACAGTTGAGATTGCCAATGGAGCATTCAAAATCACTGATGCAAAACTGGTGGATAGGAAGGCTAACGAAAATCAGGAGGCTGTTAAGGCACCAGTTGATGGTAAGATAGACGGAAAATCTGTTCTGCTTCAGCGGGGAGATACCAGCCTTAATATTCGAAATTTTGCTAAAACAGGCACTCTGCATATCAAAAAGACATGGGGAAATCCAAATGATGCACTGACGGAAAAACAGGTGAAAATCAGATTGTATCAGAATGGAATTTCTACAGGACAGGAATTCTTGCTGAATGAAGAGAACGGATGGGAACACACAGTCGACAATGTTCCACTATTCCAGGACAGAAATCCGGTGGAATATAAGGTGGAAGAAATCGAGATAGGAAAGACACATTATTCTTCGGACTACGGGGATGGTTTCCTATATTATGAAGTTATTTATCCAGAGATTCAGTATTTCGATTCAAATGGGCAACAATTATTCCCGAAGGATGAGAATGAGTTCAAGGATGTTTCCAAGATGGAACTGGAAGTGCAGAATCTGCATTTCAATCTTGCTGAACGAAGTTTCTTAAAGACGGATGATCTTCCAAGAAACCGACTTGCTGGTGCAGGTTTTCTGTTCTACAAAGTACCGTATGATGATGTTACGAAAGAATATGCGGATGATACAGGATATACAGTAGATTATGACAATACACAGAGCAAGGACGATATCGTTCTGAAAAAGGATGGAAAAACGTGTACGACGTATCGTTCCTTAGAAACAGATGAAAATGGAATGCTTCAATTACCGGAGGACTTTGAGAACGGACGATACTGGATGGTAGAATCTGTTACTCCAAACAAAAAGGACAAAGCAGATAAAACCAAAACACAGTATCAGGATAACTTTAATTTATATATGGTCGATGTAGAATCCGATATTTTATTCCTATATGAGAAATCATCGATGACAAATACCTGGAGAGCTGTTTCGGACAGACATATCGTCAATCATCCGCAAAAAGGCGGGGTGACGGTTGAGATTACAAAGGAAGTCACTGGTCCACTTGGAAACCGCAAGAAGCCATTTGATATGGAAATTCTCTATTGGGAAGATGGTCAAAAGCTGCGTAGCAAGACAATTAGAACTTCTTTGAAACATGGAGATAAAGTTACATTAAAAAATGTAGATATATCTTCGGATATCATAATAACAGAAACTGTTGATACATCAAAATACGCTGTTTCGATTTCTAAAAAAGAAGAGAATGATAAGTATTCAAATCCAGTGCAGGCAACATCGAATGGAAATACAGCTGTCATGAAACAGCGGATTGAGGCTGCACGAGGAGACGTGATTGAGTTAAAAATCACAAACGAAAACACACAATTAATACCGGAAACAGGGGTTCGTCTGGAAACAAGCAGGCATGTATGGTTACTATTTGCCATAAGTATTATCATGATTCTGTTTTTCAGAAGAAGACGGAAAATAAGATAAACACTGCTATGGAACAAAACTTGCAAAAATACATCAGACATTTTACATGTTTGTTGCATTGGAATAAAAAAAATAAACCACTATAATAATGGTATGCTCCCCGTCAAGAGGACAATAAAAAATAATAAATTTTTGTATCGTCAGCCATGCTATGGCTGGCGATATTTTATGCTGCTTTTGTATATTGCTCATGATATTTCATTGGTGTCATTACATGCAGTTTCCTTTGAAGTCGTTGGTTGTTGTAGTAATCTATGTAATTAGCTATCGCAGTAATCAAAGAGCTTCTGTCATTAAAACGCTGTTTATAATACATTTCTCGTTTTAGAATTCCCCAAAACCCTTCCATTGGTCCATTGTCAATACAGTGGGCAACTCTAGACATACTCTGCTTCATATGATGTTTTTTTAATCTAGTATAAAACTGTGCGCTTGTATATTGAAAGCCTCGATCAGAATGAACTAATGGGTGTGCATCTGGCTCCTGACGAACAGCCTCATCAAACGTGTCCATAACTAATGGATTATCATTATGATCGCTGATTTTAAAGGAAACAATCCTTCTATCATATAAATCTAAAATAGCACTCAGATAAACTTTATGAACTTCTATTCCGTTGTAGTATTTAAATTCAGAAACATCTGTAAGCCACTTTTCATTCGGTTTTTCGGCGTGAAATTCACGGTGTAAATAGTTTTTTGCTATGTGATCAGGATTTCTGTCTCCTCTGGTACAACTCTTAGGTTTCCATTTAATATTTGATTTTATATCGTATTTCCTACAAATACGAAGTACTCGTTTATCATTCACATGAATTCCTTTATGTCCATCTAATTCATCACGAATCCTTCGGTATCCCATATCTGGATGCTGGTTATGAATCCTTTGGATTTCAGTGGATAGTCTTTCGTTTCGAAGTTCATTATTACTTTTCGGATATTTTACCCAGCGGTAATACGCAGAACGTGTAACATTAAGATATTTACAAAGTCTATCTATGGGATAATGCTTAGTAGACGATAGTTTTTGGATGGCTTCATATTCGGCTAACCGATGGATTAAAGATAGCGACCCCTCCTTTCCAGTTCTCTGACTTTTTTTAACAGATCATTCTCCATTTGTAAGTCTAGATTTCTTCTTTCCAGTTCAGCTATCTTGTCACGTAGCTCTTCTTCAGGTGTTCTGCTTGGAAGAGAAGCTATACGACGTCCACGTCTGTCTTCCAGACCCGCTTGACCCATCTTTTCGTATCGTATTACCCAATTGCGAACTTGTTGATAGGAACAATCATATTTGAGTGCCATTGCACCATAATTCTTATCATTTGCAAGACAATCTGTTACTATTTTTAATCTCTCATCAAGTGTAGTGTTCTTTGCTTTTTTCATGTAAGCACCTCCAGTGGATGTTTTTAATATTCCACCAGAATTATACACCTTAATCCAATCGGAAAGCTGTCTGTGTGAACGAATTCCGTATTTTGTGCAAATATCCTGAAGAGATCCTTCTCCGTTAAGATAATCATTTATAGCAGATATTTTTAAATCTTTTGAATAAGATTTGTTTTTCGGTTGATTGAGTAATCCAGTTGGTCCATCATACTGATAAATAGAAATCCAATTTCGAATACTATGATGATCAACTCCCAATTCTTTTCCTGCTTGCTGTATGCCAATTTCTCCTGCAAGGTAGCGTTCGACTATTTTTACTTTTTCTACTGGTTCTATCTTACTCTTTCTGAACATGAAAATACCCCCATATAGGACTTTTATATTTCATTGTCCTATATGAGGGTAGCATATCACTTTGGGACTCAGGGAGTTTTTTATATCAAAGGATGCAAGACATATTTTGCAGATTATTCTAAAATAAATGTAAAAGGCTGTAACAAAAATGGAATTCATGCGTCTAATAGATAACAGAAGGGAGGTGACAGGTACTTGAAGCTTGAGTTGGAAGAGATTTATAAAACCTATTTTCAGGATGTGTATTATTTCGTCCTCGCAATGAGTAAGGATCCGCACATTGCAGAGGAGATCACACAGGAGACATTTTTCAAAGCACTAAAAGGAGTAAAGCATTTTCAGGGAAAATGCAGCATCAAATCCTGGCTGTGTCAGATTGCCAGGAATGAATACATTTCTTATACCAGAAAGAAACACCGTACGGATCAGGAACTGACAGAACAGGCATATGGAGATGGAAAAACGGAAGGACCCGAACAACGTATCCTTCGGAAGGACGAAGCCATGACGGTTTATCAGATCCTTCATTATCTGGACGAACCTTATAAAGAGGTATTTACACTAAAGGTACTTGGCGAATTAAATTATAAAGAGATTGCACAGATATTTGGAAAACAGGAGACATGGGCGAGAGTTACCTATCACAGGGCCCGGGTGAAGATACAGGACATTCTGGAAAGGAGGAGTACATAATGGCAAAGATTCCATGTGAGATCATAAGAGACCTGCTGCCGTTATATCAGGATGATATATGCAGTGAAAAGAGCAGAAATGCAATAGAAGAACATATAAAAGAATGTGAATCGTGCAGAACATATTTGAAAAAAATGGAAGGTGAGATTCCGATAGAAACAGATAAAATAGAAGGCACAGACGAGGAGTGGAAAGGGTTCCGGGAGTTTTCTGAAAAAGTATCAAGAAAATTAAATAGAAGAATCGTTATGGTGTGCGGAGTTGTTTTCCTGATCTGTATGATGCTGACCGTGGCTCTATATTCGGATAGCTTTCAGTCTTATCATTTATCAAGGATTGCGGCAGAAGATATAAAGGTAGAAGAGGTGTATCAGTTAAAGAATGGCAGACTGTATGTACATGTAAAG
>ERZ773147.2995-NODE-2995-length-13592-cov-3.356357_pt1 | contig 13592 bp, 12 predicted proteins | sample MGYA00580851_ERZ773147 | MGnify/ENA primary metagenome ERZ773147 (study PRJEB29015, sample SAMEA2737818) | human gut metagenome | biome: human gut; feature: human-associated habitat; material: faeces | place: China | collected 2012 ... | reverse complement strand
ATTCCGAAAATTTCATGTGCCACAGAGTCCGGAGTATATGCATCCCCCAGGTTAAGGTGATCGTATTGCATTCTAAGATATTCTTCTGCATTCGTATCGATCGCATTTCGTTCTTCTTCCGTAAGAAAATAATCTTTGTCGATTGCATATAGCAATTTTGTTTTCATTGCCACCGTATTTCGGTATGCCGTTTCCTTCTCTCCCGTTTTATAATAAAAATAAATACATATAATTTTTTTAAAATTTTACTACTTATTCTTAATATTTGATTTAATTTCTTGCTATCAATTTCTTCTTTTTTATCCATAATATCACCAATATTAGTATTAACAAAAAATAAAAAATGATAAGCAAGTTATCATTAATCTACATCTATAAAATCTAAATATTGTTCAATTCTTTGGTATACTTCTTTTTTACCATCTTTTGTTACGCTTGAAAATAATATTAAATTATCTCCACTCTCTAAATTAAGAGTATTTAATATTACTTTTTTATATTTTTCTCTCTGTCCAAAAGATATCTTATCTATTTTAGTAGCAATAATTGTTACTTTTAGATTAAAATATTTTAAATATTTATACATTAATTCATCATCTTCAGTAGGTTTATGTCTAAAATCAACAAGCATAAATACTTCTTTTAATTCTTTTCTATTTGCAACATAATCTTCTATCATCTTACCAAATTTCATTTGTGTTTTCTTATCAGTGGCTGCATATCCATATCCAGGAACATCTACTAAGTAAAAATCTTTATTAATTAAATAAAAATTTAATGTTTGTGTTTTACCTGGTTTGCTTGATGTTCTTGCAAAGTTTTTTCTATTTATAATTGTGTTTACAAAACTACTTTTACCAACATTACTTCTTCCTACAATTAAAAATTCTGGCAATTTATCCGTAGGATATTGACTCTGCCTTACTGCCGATATAAAGAGTTCTGTGCTTATAATTTTCATAATATCACCATGTTAATTGTACCAGATATGCAAAAAAAATGCAAATTATGAAAAAAGACTCATAATAAGTCTTGTTCTCTATCAATATATTCTTTACATAATAAGTCTAAACGTGAGACTATTTCATCTACTAATGAGAAATCCTGTAATCTAATACCACTTGCAAGTTTATGGCCTCCACCATTATATTGCATAGCTATAGTATTAATAACTGGACCTCTTGATCTTACAGATACTCTTACAATCCCTTGTTTTTTATCTTCTGAGAATGTAAGCCAGACTAAAAGTTCATTAATAAATGTTAATTCATTTACCATATTACCAGCACTAGCAGCATCTACACCAAACTGTTTTTGAATATCATCTGTAATAGAAATGTATCCAACTCCATTTTTAGTTACTTTTAGATTTTGAAGTACATATCCAGAAAATCTTACTTCATCTAAATTTCTCATATACATATTTTCATATAATTCTTTTTTGTCTATATCATACTCACTAATAAGTCCAGCGGATACTTGCATTGTTTTGGGACTAGAACAAGGATACAAAAATCTATTTGTATCTGCAATTATACCCATGTATAATCTTTCAGCAGCATACTTATTCATTTTTAATTTAGTATTCTTAACTAAATCAACTATTAATTCACAGGTTGATGAAGAGTGCTCATCTATTAATTCTATATCGCAAAACTTTTCTTCAAATGGATGATGATCAATTTTAATTTTATATTTAAAATCATTAACTTCTACTCCATCTAATCTTCTTATTATTGGAGTATCAAGTACGATTAATAAAGTATTATCCTCTATTTTTTCAAGTTCTTTATCGAGTGATCCCATATATTTAAACTTAGATGAATATGCACCCACTGCATAAACTTTTTTTAAAGGAAAGTTACTTTCTATAATAGTTTTAAGAGCAATTTGTGAACCTAGTGCATCTATATCTGCACCTATATGTCTTGCAATTACTATATTATCATACTTTTTTATTGCCTTATAAATTTCTTTAAACATTATTTATCAAGCACTAAATTATAAGTGTCTCTTGCTATCATAACTTCTTCATTTGTTGGAATCAAATAGCAAGGTATAGATGAATCTTTTGTTGTAATAAGTCTTTCAACACCTCTTACATTATTTGCTTCTTCATCTACTTTAACCCCTAATACTCTTAGTCCTTCCATTATTTCTTTTCTTGTATTTATTGCATTTTCACCAAGACCTGCTGTAAAGCATATAGCATCAGCTCCACCAAGTAATACATAGTATTTTGCTATATATTCAATAACTCTTCTATTATACATTTTTTCTGCAAGAATACATCTTTTATTACCATTATTTGCTTCTTGTTCAACATCTCTTGCATCACTACTAACACCACTTACTCCAAGTAGTCCACTTTTCTTATTTATTGCTGTATCCATTTCACTTGGTGTCATACCTGTAATATTCATAACATAAGGAAGTATTGATGCATCTATATCACCACATCTACTACCCATAATAACACCTGCATTTGGTGTAAATCCCATTGATGTATCTATGCACTTACCATTAAGTACAGCACTAATACTTCCACCATTACCTAAATGACAAACTATTACTTTAGTATCAGTTCTACCTAATATTTCATTAACTCTTTGTGATACATATTTATGACTTGTTCCATGTGCACCATATTTTCTTACACTATATTTTGTATACCATTCATATGGTAACGCATACATATAAGCTTCTTCTGGCATAGTTTGATGGAATGCTGTATCAAATACTGCTGTATGAACTGCATTTGGCATAAATTCTTTAAACGCTTTAATTCCAACAAGAGCAGCCGGATTATGTAGGGGTGCTAAAGCACTTAAATCACCAATAATACCTTCTACCATATCATCAACTACAACTGTCTTATCAAATTTATCTGCCCCTTGTACTATTCTATGTCCTACACCCTTAATTTCTTCAAGAGATTCTACTATATTATTTTCAAGTAACTCTTTTGTAAGAAATCCTACTGCAACTGAATGATTAGATAAATCAACTTCTTTTCTTATCTTCTCACCATTTAATTTAATAGTATAAAAACTATTATCAATACCAATTCTTTCAAACACTCCAGAAATTAGTACTTTTTCCTCTGGCATTTCATACATTTGAAACTTTAATGATGAACTACCTGCATTAACTGCTAAAATTTTCATAATAATCAACTCCTATCAACAATTATATACTAAAATTAACATTTTTGGTATAAATAAAAGAAAAAAAATACATTTATATTTTAAAATGTATCTTTTATCACATCATTTAATTCACTTTCACCCCAAATTGTTATTCCAAGTGAAACTGCTTTGTCATATTTACTTCCAGGATTATCACCCTTAATTACTACATCAGTCTTTTTACTAACTGAGCCAGACACATTTCCACCAAAAGACTCTAATAATTCTTTTATTTCATTTCTGTCTTTAGACAAAGTACCAGTAATTACAAATGTTTTCCCTGTGATTAAATCATTTTGTTTACTATTTAAACTACCTAAGTATTTCATATTAATACCAAATTCTTTTAATTTATTTATTTCATTAATATTCTTTGAATCATTAAAATAATTAATTATACTGTCTGCGATTATATTTCCAATATCATGAATATTACTTAATTCTTCTTTTGTTGTATTAATTAAATTATCCATAGTTATATATCTACTAGCAAGTATTTTTGCAGTTTTAGCTCCAACCTGTCTTATTCCAAGACCAAATAATAATTTTTCTAATGAATTATTTTTAGACTCTTCAATCGCATTAAGCATATTTGTTACACTTTTTTCTCCATATCCTTCAAGTTCCATAATATCTTTTTTATATTTACCTAATAAATATATATCACTAACTGTTTTTATATATTTAAGATTGTATAAATCTTCAATAATACTTTCTCCAAGCCCATCTATATTCATTGCATCACGACTTACAAAATGAATTAAAGATTCAATATTTCTAGCAGGACAATGTTCATTTTTACAAAAATAATCTGCTTCTCCTTCATTTTTAATTAGAAAACTATCACATATAGGACACTTTTTAATCATTTCAAAATCTTTTTCTGTGCCTGTTCTTCTTTCTTTTACAGGGCCTAATACAGCAGGTATAACATCACCAGCTTTTATTACTTCTACAATATCTCCTATTTTAATATCATGATCTATTACATAAGCTTCATTATGTAATGTTGCTTTTCTTACCGTTGAGCCTTGTATTAATACCGGCTCTAAAACAGCATTAGGAGTTACCTGACCAGTTCTACCTACAGTAAATATTATATCAGTAAGTTTAGTAAATACTTGTGTTGGGGGAAACTTATATGCAGTTGCCCATTTTGGATATTTTGCTGTAAAACCAAGATGTTTTTGCATATTAATATCATTTACTTTTATTACTACTCCATCTATATCATAAGGTAAATTATCTCTGTTTTTAGTCGCATAATTTATAAATTCGATAACCTCGTTTATATTATTTACAATTCTATTATTTGGATTAGTTTTAAACCCAAGAGTTTTCATATAAAGAAGTGCTTCATAATGTGTATTAATACCATAATCCAGTGGATTTGGTAAATGGTATATAAATGTATCTAATTTCCTACTCGCTGCTACTTTTGAATCTAATTGCCTAATTGAACCAGCAGCAGCATTTCTAGCATTTTGAAGTAGTGGAAGATTATTTTCTTTTCTGTTTCTATTTATAGTTTCTAAAACTTTTTTACTCATGTATATTTCTCCACGTACTTCTATATCTATATCTTTATTAATCTTAAGGGGTACTGTCTTAATAGTCCTAACATTATTAGTAATATCTTCACCAACTACCCCATCACCTCTTGTCGACGCACTTACTAAAGAACCATGCTCATAAGTTAAAGATACAGAAAGTCCATCTATCTTAAGTTCACATACATATTCTGGATTATATCCTTCCTTTCTTATTCTTTCATCAAATGCTCTTATCTCACTTTCATTAAATACATTACTTAATGACATCATAGGTATTTTATGTGTAACCTTACTAAATTCATCTAGTACTTTACCACCTACTCGATGTGTTGGAGAATTCTCTAATATGTATTCTGGGTATTCACTTTCTAAATCAAATAATTCTCTTATATATTTATCATATTCTTGATCTGTAATAGTTGGATTATCAAGTGTATGATAATTATAATCTGCTTCATTTATTATTTTTACAAGTTCTTCTATTCTTTTTTTTGCATCTATATTATTCATTGTCAAACTTATCCTTTCTTTTTTGTTATGTATGAAATTTGATATTTATCAAGATCAGTAATACTAATTGTTTTATTATCCAAAGACTCTATCAATTCTTTTTGTATTCCATTTATTTTAACTTTTATGTAACTGCTTTTTATACATGGTAAATAATAAATATTATTCTCATCTTCGTATATTTTTTCAAGTGCAGTATCACATTCAAAAGCTTCTATACTTTTACTTAAATCAATAATTTCCATATGTTTAGAATACTCTTTATTTTCTTTATCTACATTAAATAATATAATTAGTAGTATTAAAATTATTATTGTAAAAATTATAATTAACTTTTTATTTAACCCCATAAGTCTTTATTATATTCTCCACTATCAATAAGTTTATTAATATAGTTTACAACACTTTCTTTATCTTCTTTATATGTTACTCCTACCCATTTAGAGTTTGTATTAAGTACTGTTACATTAAATTTTCCATCCTTAATTCCATTTGCTAAAACTGTAGGTATTAAATATTCACATTTTTCTAAATTATCTTTATTTTCATCTAAAAACTCTTTAAATTTATCTTCTAAGTATTTAAATATTGAAGGTGTAAAAGACATCATATTCATAGATACTTTTGTATTACTATCAATTGTATACTCCCTGTTTGTTACAAGTGAAGTTGCATGTATAACTCCATCAACTCTTTCAATAACACTTTCATCAATACTTTCTAAGTATCCATTATTAATTATGCACACCCCTCTTTTAACACTACCATTTGATGTAAGTGTATTTATAACATCATAACCTACTAAACTAAAACAATTTTCATTGTTATCAATAAATTTGCTAATAACAGAATATGCATCATTACCATAAAAATCATCAGCATTTATTATTACAAATGGTTCATGTATTACATCTTTAGCACACAATATTGCATGTGCTGTACCCCATGGTTTTACTCTAGAACCCTTATTATATCCACTAGGTATATTATCTAAACTTTGAAATACATATTCTACATTTACTTTATCTTCAATTCTCTTACCCACTGTTTCTCTAAATATTTCATAGTTTTCCTCTTTTATTATAAAAACTATTTTATTAAATCCATTTCTAATAGCATCATATATACTATAATCAATAATAAATTCTTTACTTGGACCAACTGGTTCAAGTTGTTTTAAACCTCCAAATCTACTGCCCATACCTGCTGCTAAAATTAATAAAGTCTTATTCATAATTCCTCCTATATTTTTTTTAATCCTTTATATGTAGTAAGTATCTTTTTTATCCCTATTCCATTTTTAAATGCAATAGTTGCAACACTTTTATCTATACTTATAACAATGCCATCTCCATACATATTATGACTAACATGATCTCCTGCTTTAAGTTCTAAATCTGAATCATTGAAATTATCTTTTTTATTAATTTTAATTTCTTTAGTACTTTTAGTCTCTTCAAATAATCTATCTACATCTTCTTCGTTTATTTCTTTTATAAATCTACTTTCTATATTAGATCTTATTTGTCCAAATAAAAGTCTACTTCTTGCATTAGTAAGATAAAGTAATTTTTTAGCCCGTGTGATTGCAACATAGAATAATCTTCTTTCTTCTTCTAACTCTTCTTTTGATTCAAGACCCATACTATGTGGGAATAAACCTTCTTCAAGACCAGTTACAAATACTAAATCAAACTCAAGTCCTTTTGCAGCATGCATTGTCATTAATGTAACAACATCATCATCTTTTGTTTCTTTAACATCACTTATTAATGATATTTCCATTAAAAATTCTTCTAAAGTAGCTGTAGGATTATAATCTTGATAGTTTTTAGCAATTGATTTAAACTCCTCTAAGTTTTCAAGTTTAGATTTAGCTTCAATTGAATCTTCTTCTTCATATTCTTTTTTTAACCCAGTTTTTGTTAATACAAGTTCAATAAAATCAACAAAATCTAAATCTTTCATCTTTTTCATTATATCTAAAATTAAATTCTTAAATTCTAATTCTTTACCACTACTTATAGTTTCAAATACACTAACGCCATTAATACTAGCCTCTTTTTCTAAGCGTTCGATTGTTTTATCACCAATACCTCTTTTTGGAGCATTTATACATCTTTCTAGACTAACATCATCATTATTATTGTTAATAAGTCTTAAATAACTTACTAAATCTTTTATTTCTTTTCTATTAAAATATGCATAAGATCCTACTACTTTATATGGAATAGTATTTTCAAGAAATCCTCTTTCTATTGCTTGAGATTGTGCGTTAGTCCTATAAAGAACAGCCATCTCATGATAAGGTATTCCCTCGTTTTTATACGCTTTTATTTCATTTATTATATTTAATACTTCATCTTTTTCATCATAACATCTTAAATATTTTATTTTTGTACCAAGTGGATTATCAGTCCATAAATTCTTATCTTTCTTTTCTGTATTATTCTTAATAACACTATTAGCAGCCTCTACTATTCTTTTTGTTGAACGATAATTTTGTTCAAGAAGTATTACAGTAGCATCCTTATAATCTTTTTCAAAATTAAGTATATTTTTATAGTTAGCACCTCTCCACGAATAAATACTTTGAGATTCATCTCCAACAACGCATATATTTTTTCTTCTATCACTAATCATTTTACTTAATATATACTGTGCTTCATTAGTATCCTGATATTCATCAATAAACACGTATTTATATTTGTTTTGATAATGTTTTAATGCATCTTCGTTTTTTCTAAATAATATTATGGGCATCATTAGTAAATCATCAAAATCAACTGAACTGTTTTGTGTTAATCTTTCTTCATATTTTTTATATACATCTGCTATTTTAATATCTATATCAGTTCTTGCCATTCTTTTAAAGTCATCACAACTAACAAGTTCATTTTTTGCAGAACTTATTTTTCTTTTTATTACTTTTGAATTATAAATTTTTTCATCTAAATTCATATCTTTTAAAACTTTTTTTATTACTGAAATACTATCTGATTCATCCAATATAGTAAATGTACTATTTAAATGAAAAAAGTCATAATTTTCTTTTATTATTTTAAGCCCAAATGCATGAAATGTAGATATTTGCATTCCTTTTGCAGCATCCCCAATTAAACTTTCTAGTCTTACTTTCATTTCTTTTGCTGCTTTATTAGTAAATGTTATTGCTAATATTTCCCATGGATTACATTTATCCTCTTCAAGTAAATATGCAATTTTATGTGTAATTACTCTAGTTTTACCACTCCCTGGACCTGCAAGTATTAATATAGGGCCTTCCGTTGTTTTAACCGCTTCAATCTGTTTATCATTAAGTGTATCTAAATTCATAATGCCTCCTACTTCTTTTTTACTTTACTAGGTGTTAATACTTTTAAAAACTCTTCTTGTATTATTTTTTGATTAAGAGAAATAGTTCCATCTAATATAACTTTTTTATCCATTTTTGAATAATCTAATTCATTAATTTCAAACGGTAACTTATCTTTTAAATAAAGAGTGTATTCTCTTAAAAATTCTCTTTCACATCTACCATTTCCTTCTCTAAATGGATGAAGCAAATTTAAACTTATATAATAATAAGATAAATATTCTGATAAAGAGGTTATATCACTCACATTATCTAGTTTCATCTTCATCTCATTTAATGTTTCATTTAAAGCAATACTTACAAATCTGCTTCTTGCAAAATATGTATTTCCCTTTTTAATATCTACACAACGTATTTTTCCTGCAAAAGGATATATATCAGAGAATAAAAATTCATGTATCTTTAAATAATGCACAGAATCAAAATTACCACTAATTGGTTCTATATAAAGAGATAATAATTTCTTAGAGACTAATGCTCTTTCATAAGCTTCAAGTTCATCCATATCAGTAATACCAAAATTATTTTTAAGTATAGAAGATTTAGGATAACAATATGGATCAGTAATATTATTTATGTCTAGTATATTCATCTTTTTTTCTCCTTTTTAAATACACTAATTAACTCATTTATATCTATTTCATCTTTAACAAACGCTATTAATGCTTCTTTTTCATTTAAAGATAACTCTCTATCATTAGTATCAAGTCCCATAGAAGCAGAAACTTGTTCTACTACTTTACTTAATTCATCCTGCATATTACCACCTAATAATATTTTATCATATAAGATTTAAAATAGTTAGTTTTATTACAATTTATTTTTAGAAAAAAACAGTTAATAACTAACTGTTTAATAAACTTACATCTAACTTTACTTTTAAGTCTAATATACTATTGTCTCTATATACTTTAAGTGTTATTGTATCTCCTACATTATACTTATATAATAATGATCTAAAGTATGCAACATCTAAAACTTTTTCATTATTTAATTCAAGTATTACATCACCTTTTTTTAATGATGCTTTCCCAGCTGGTGAAGATTTTTCTACTTCTACAACAACTACACCACTATCTATACTTGAATCTAATGTTATACCATTTACATAAAGTACATATTTATTATCTACATCAAGTAGACTTACTCCAAGTACTGGCCTTTCTATTTTTTTCCCATTTTCAAGTTTATCCAAAATAGATTCAACTAATTCAATTGGTATTGCAAAACCCATACCTTCTATTTCATCTTCAACTAATTTCATTGAAGTAATACCTATTACTTCACCATTTATATTAACTAAAGCTCCACCACTATTACCTGGATTTAAAGCAGCATCTACTTGAATTACTTCTACAACATATTGTGTGCTTGGATTATTAGTTGAATTAACTGTTACACTTCTATTTTTACCAGATATAATTCCCTTAGTTACACTTCCTATATATTCTTTTCCCATAGGAGAACCAACAGCAAATATAGTATCACCTATATTAGAGTTTTCACTTTTACCAAGTTCTGCAACTGAAAGAACTGCAGATGCTTCTATTCTTAATACTGCAACATCAGTATATTCATCGCTTCCAAGAACTTTAGCAGTTACTGTTTGTCCTTGCATATTTGTTGTTTGGATGCTTGATGCACCATCTATAACGTGGTGATTAGTAAGAATATAGCCATATTTATCATCTTTTTTATATACAAATCCACTACCACTTCCTGTTTGTCTGTTGTTTTTGTAAGATTCTATATATACTTGTGAATCATAAACTTTATCGATTGCAGGTTTGATTGTATCACTTTCTGTTAGTGTTATATTACTAACTGTCTTTTCAATAACTGGTTTACCAAGTAAATCATAGTGTTTTAATGTTACTATAGTACCAATAACTCCAACTATTAAAGTAATTATTATTGTTAGAATGTATTTAAATTTTTCTTTCATATATCCTCCTCATACACTAATAATATATCATAAAAATTATGTGAATATTATAGTAAATGTGTGTAAAATGTATTAAATGTGTAAATTTTATTATATTTTTATTTTAATAATTTACCATTATCCATAGTATAAATCTCATCACATAAATCTTCTATATCCTGATTAATATGAGTTGCAATTATTATTAATTTCTCTTTTTTTATACTCAATAAATAATCTTTAATTTTCTTTATACTATCATTATCTATCGCATTAAATGGTTCATCTAAAATTATTATTTCAGGGTTTTCCATAAGTACTGATGCAATGCCCAATTTCTGTTTCATACCTAAAGAATACTTACCATACTTTTTATCTTTATCATCATATAAATTTACAAGTTTTAAAGTATCAAAAATTTCTTCAGTACCTATTTTATTTTGAATACCTGCTAAAAGTTTTAAATTCTCATATCCACTAATTGAAGATATAAATGTAGGTTTTTCTATAAGTGCTCTTGTATTTTTAGGAAATGTTTTATTTTGATATATATCCTCATCAAATACTTTAACATACCCTTCTTTTGGAGTTAAAAAACCACATATACTTTTAAAAAGCATACTTTTACCACTCCCATTTCTTCCTACGATGCCATATATTACTCCTTTTTTTAATTTTAAATTATCTACACTATTTGGTTCAGATACATTATTTAAAATGTTTTTTGCAGTACTAATCCCCAATTTGCTTAATTCAGAATCAATTTCTTCTAAACGAGGAATAAGCTTATATAAAGTTTGTTTTCTCTTCTCTAAATCTAATTCTGCATCTAATTTCTTTTGTTCATATTCTCTTAATAAAGAATTTAAAGCATCATTTGACATTAATTATCTCCTTCATTATTTGTATTATTTGCATATAAAAAATCTAAATTACTATATTGTCTTTGTTCATAATTAGCTTTTGAGACTTTTGATTTCATTTCTTTTAAGTCCTTATTTTGTTTATTTCGTTGTTCTATAAATGCTTCTACCTGGTCAGGAGTTTTTAAATTTCTCTCATGCCAATCTGTAATTATACTATTTATATATTCAAAAGTAGGATTTTGTTTATAAGTAGTTCTTTTTAAAGCAATTTCAATAATATTCATATCATATCCGAAATCTAAAACCCAATTTTCTATATAAGCTTCTTCATATTGTGTTAATCCGCTATGTTTTCCAAGTTTCTTAGCAATTATTTTCTTAATATTTTTCATTCTTTCTTGTTTTTGATCATAAGCATCCAAATCATTCCAGGTATGAATTTTGTTTGCCCCCCAAGCTTCTGCGACAGCTTGTACATAATTTTTATGTAATGCAGAACGATTATAACAATAGTCAAATAAAGTAATCATAACTTGCTCATCAAAATTATATTTTCTAAACCACAAATCAATATCATTGTACCATGATGGTCCCATAATTCCTTGAAAATACATATTATTAATATGTTCAATAGCTTTGGCTCTTGATTGATTTTTGGCTACATTTTCAATAGTTTCCTTAGATTGGGTAAGGTTTGGTTTATATAAATTATTTAGAGCTACTTCTTGTAAATCAATTACTATAAAACCAGTAGTTTTCTTTAAAATTAATTTTGATTCTTCTAAAAATTTTAAACCATCACTGATTGTTTTTACTGGTAAAGATAATTTTTTTGACAAATCATTTATTTTAACATCTTTCTTATATTTAGAGAGAAATACTAAATATAGATATATTTTTAAATAATCCCCAGGAATTTCTGGTAAATAGTCAGTAAAAAATATATCTGGTAATTGTGTTTCTGAAAATAATAATTGTTTTTCATTTTGTTCAAGTTTCATTTTTATCCCCCATAAAATAAATGATTTTCAAATTTCTATTTGTATAATAGATTATAACTTTTTTAGACAAAAAATTCAAGGAGATTTTTTAAATAAATATAATTTTTGTGGGCAAGTAAAATACCTGTTTTTCTTTAACAGGTATTTTTTTTATTGGGTTGTAAAATATTTATAGAAAAATTTGTATTTCTATCCGATGTAATTATATCTTTGTAGTATTAATTAACCAAAATATCATAAACTATGAGAAATTTTATTTACGCAATCGGAGTGTGCTCACTTCTTTTTTCCTGTAATTCTGAACTGGAAACTTTGCCGGAAGAGTTTAATACAGAAGGGACTGCGCCTCTTGTCACACGTGTGGCGGCTCATCCTAAATATGGTGTGTTGGGGTGGGGATATGATGTTACCGGCAATTATATGAGTCATGGGAAAGGGGTTACCCTGCCTGTTATCGATATAGACCGGTTCGAGGCGGAGAATTTCGACCGCATAGTTCTCGATTCTTCGACATCGCAAGAGACAGAATATTATTATGGCACTACTGCCGAGGAGTATTTGAAACGTGTGGGAGACAATGTGGACACCGGAGTCGATGCGAAAAAGGCTTTATTCAGTTTGACGATAACCGGTAATTATCAAAAAAATACATCGTATTCGTCGGAATATTCTTTTGCCGGATGCGACCATTATTATTCTTTGAAAAGATGTTATATAAGGGCGGCGGTCGAGCGGTTACAAAACTATCTGAGCGATACGTTCCGGGAAGATCTCGCCGAACTGCCTGCCGAAGATATCGTAGATTTTTACGGCACTCATGTGCTGGCCGATATTCGTATGGGCGGACGCGTGAGTTTCTTGTATAAGACGTATGCCGGCAAGGAGAATGTCGAGGCGATTACGAAAGCGGGATTCAAGGTCAATGTTCTCAATTTGTTTTCCATCGGGAACGAATATCAAGTCAATACCAGTTTGGCGGTGAATAATTCCCGGCAGCTCGCTACGATTAATGTCACCGGTGGCACAGATGCGATGCTGGAAACTTTCGACCCTATACAGGAGCAACCTCGATTTGGCTCTGTTGCGGACTGGCAGAGAACGGTCAATGCCGATAATGCCGGGCTTATCGACGTGGAATTGCCCCGATTAATTCCCATTTATGAATTGGCGGCAG